>Ga0207646_10000177_pt1 | contig 86754 bp, 64 predicted proteins | sample KBSK5502metaG_FD_184343 | JGI IMG/M metagenome (GOLD analysis project Ga0207646, IMG submission 184343) | Corn, switchgrass and miscanthus rhizosphere microbial communities from Kellogg Biological Station, Michigan, USA - KBS K5-50-2 metaG... | ecosystem: Host-associated > Plants > Roots >... | reverse complement strand
GGCTAGGTTTGGTGTCACTGCTGGACCAACTACGAAAGTTTCAATTTTCAACGTGAACCGCCGGATGCGGAACCGCACGTCCGGTGGTGTGGGAGGACGGGAGCCGCGAGGCTCCCTCCTACCCGATTGTTAGCCATCAGCCGCCAGTTCTTGGCTGACGGCTGATGGCTACCGTCCCTTCTCTTTCTCTGCTAAGCATTTGGCCATTTCCCGGGCGGTTCTAAGAACAGCCCCTCACCGCCACCACCTCCCACTCTGAACTCAATACCTACTGAATCTGCTAGGTTGGGCCGGATTGTTGGACCGTAAAATACCTCACCGCTCATCGACCCAATAAACGCTGTTGCTAATCCTGCGGCTCCGGGGGTATTTGGAGGGAACACCGACTGAATAGTCATCCAGTGAGATTCGCCGGGACTCGCAGTTATTGGGAATTGGACAGTGGTACTAGGTTCCGAGTGAACTACCAAACTCTTTCCATCCACTTCTACAAAACCGGCTGGTTCGCACTGGTCTGGGAGGAGTTTTAGTGTTACTACTTCTCCTGCTGATACCACAAAAGTGTTTTCACCTATTTTTTTCATTTCGACCTCCTTTGATATAAGCAGAGGCCATAAGCTTTTCATTTCACCTCTGCTTACATGGTTCCGGATACCAGAAATCTTCCACCGACTTCTCGACAAGGACCTCGTTGAAGCACTTCTCCAGCAACTTACGGGAGACATTCGTTTCGTCTTGGAGGGCAAGGTCTTTATAGCGTTTTTTTGCCGCTGCCCTGGTTTTTAGCATCTCTTCAGTAATGGTTTCCGCTGCCCTGATGTCGTCCACCATCTGGTCTAGGTCATAGAAGAGGTCTTTGTAGCCAACGTGCAGCTTGCTATACCTTTCTATCTGACTTGGGATCTGGAGGATCGGCTTGAGGATGGCGAGCAAGGCTACTAGGCCTGAGTAGACTGCCCACAGTTTTTTTCCTGCTGCCCAGTCGTGGAAGATGGACCAAGCGGCGATTGTGCTAGAGGCTCCTATGGCGAGAGCGATTTCGTAGGCCAAGTTATAATTGCGGAACCTCGTCAGGCGGTAACGGTAGTATTTCTCATTCATGAACACGGTGCGGTAGTCGCCATAGATTTCCTTCAGCAGGGAGCAAAACTTTCCGTCATATATGGGTGTAGGTTGGGATTGAGAAGTCATGGCGCTTATCTCCCGCTCGCCTGAATTTAAGCGTTTTCTAGGTACTAATCCGGCGGAGGCTGAGTTGGTCCTTCCCGGATTTCCATTCAAGCTTATCCGATACCTATGGTGGTGTAAATTGAGTTGGGGGCGTCTCGCATATATTTTGAGCTGATACTACAGGTCTACTCATAGGTGCCACGGTGCGCTATCTCTCCTGCGTCCCCCTTCTTTCTGCTCTAGACCGCCAGCTTCCACGGCTTCCGATACTCGCGCGTCAGAAAGTGTGAGGCGGCATGATCGCCCGTGATCCGCTCACTCTTGGCGTCCCAGACGATCCGCCGGCCTGAGCGCAGCGCGACGTTGCCGAGCAGCGCCGTGCTGGTCGAGCGGTGGCCGATCTCGATGTCGCTCGTCGGCGCCTGGCGCGACTTGACGCAGTCGAGGAAGTTCTCGACGTGCGCTGCGTGCTGGTTGTTCGAACTCTTCTCGCGTTGCGGCTCGGTGCGCGCCACCAGCTTGCCCTCCAGGCGGCGCCCCTCGGGCGTGATCTCGAAGTACTCGCGGTTGATGTAGAGCGTGCCGTCAGTCCCGTGGAAGGAGATGCCGTAGCCGTTGCCGTTGAGCGCCTGGCCGTTGACCTCGCGGTTCTCGTACGTGCAGATGAAGCCGGGGTATTCGTAGGTGACCTGGAGCGTGTCGGGCGTTTCGCGATTATCCTTGAGCGCGTACTTGCCGCCCGCCGCCGAGACGGCGAGCGGCGCGTCAACCTCCATGACCATCTGCACGATGTCGAGGTGATGCACGCCCCAGTCGGTCATCATCCCTCCCGCGTAATCCCAGAAGCAGCGGAAGCTCGACCAGCGGTCCGGGTGCACGCCGAAGCGATTGGCATTGAATGGCACTTTGGGCGCGGGGCCGAGCCAGAAGTCCCAATCGAGATCCGCCGGGGGCTCGCTGTCGGGCGGATTACTGATCCCATCGGGCGAGGAGTTGCCGTAGTTCCACGTCCGCACGAACGTGACCTTGCCCAACTGCCCGCTGCGGATGAGCTCGGCCGCGTGATGGTAATGGACGCCCGAGCGCTGCTGCGTGCCGACCTGGACGATGCGGTTGTACTTGCGCGCCGCCTGAACCATCTTCCGCCCTTCATCGATGGTGACCGAGATCGGCTTCTCGACGTAGACGTCCTTGCCCGCCTGACAGGCCATGATCGTCGGCAACGCGTGCCAGTGGTCGGGGGTGGCGATGACCACCACGTCGATGTCCTTGCGGTCGAGCACCTGGCGGAAGTCCTTGTAGGTCGCGACCTCCTGTTTCGCCTCTGCGGCGGCTTTACTCAGGTTCGTCCCGTAGACGTCGCACAAGGCCACGAGCTTGACCTCGGGCTGCCGCATGAAAGCCTTCATATCTCCCTGCCCCTGGCGCCCCGGGCCGATGACACCCACCCCGATGCGGTCGTTCGCGCCGAGCACGCTGCCGCTCGCGCGGCGGCCGGCCAGGGTGACGCCGGCGCCCACGCCGGTGACGAGACTTTGTTTGATGAAATCCCTGCGTCGAATCTTCTCGCTCATGCCAATGCCCCCTTGGTTACTTTGCGGGTTGACTAAATCAACCCGCGAGAGATGTAGACAGCAAAGTCCACCACCGAGGGCGCCGCAGGGGCACAGAGGCAGCATAGGTATAGATTCTCTCTGTGCCCCTGCGGCGCCCTCGGTGGTGAGACGATGCCCATGATCGCGTGCTTCGATAAGCAGGCGACCGCGCTACTTTCACCCCTCACTTTTTGCTGGCTGCCGCCTTCTTAATCAGGCTGGCGGCCTGGCGTGTGGCGGCGTCGGTCTCGAAGCCAAAGACGGCCGAATATTTTTTGCCGATCACTTGCGCGACCATGAAGCTCATGTTGATTCCCGCCTCAGCCACGGCTTTGGCGATGGCGTAGCCCAAGCCGGGTTTGTTGTCACCCTCGACCAGCAAAGCGGGAATGGGGGCCGGGCTCAAGCCTGCCTCCCGCGCGGCCAGCGTCGATTTCTTGCCTGAGACCGGGTAGAGTTCGATGGCGGCCTTGGTTTCGTGGCCGGGGAAGCGGTACCCCATGACCACTTGCAGGTCGGCCCCAGCCTTGGCCAGCGGTTCGAGGGTGTGGGCGAGCATCCCCGGTCTGTTTTCGACCTCATTTCGCCAGAGGTCTATCTTTTTGACAGTGACTGCCATCATGCCTCCTTTCAGGCTCGCGCCTTGGCCAATTGCGCTTTGGCCGCGGCGATGACATTCTCAGGTGTGAAGCCGAACTTGCGCTGGAGTTCTTTCAAGGGCGCTGAAGCCCCGAAGGTCTTCATGCCGATGCGCTCGCCGGTGAGGCCGATAAACCGCGCCCACCCGAAGGTGGAAGCTTGCTCCACCGAGACCCGAGCCGTGACCTCAGGCGGGAGCACGCTGTCACGATAGGCCTGATCCTGCTGCTCGAAGAGTTCCCACGAAGGCAAGCTCACGACCCGCGCCTTGACGCCTTCCGCCTTCAACTGCTCGTAGGCGTCAATACACAGCGAGACTTCGCTCCCGCTGGCCAGCAGCAAGACTTCGGGCTGACCGTCGCCGGCATCGGCCAAGACGTAAGCGCCCTTCTCCACGCCGGCCGCCGAACCGTATTTGGAACGGTCGACCGTGGGCAGCGCCTGCCGCGTGAGGATCAGCGCGACCGGTTCGTGATGCAATTTCATGATCACTCGCCAGGCTTCGACCACCTCGTTGGCGTCCGCCGGCCGCAGCGTGATCAGGCCGGGGATCGCTCGCAATGAGGCGAGGTGCTCGACCGGCTGGTGCGTCGGCCCATCTTCGCCCACACCGATCGAGTCGTGCGTGAAGATGTAGACCACCGGCAGTTCCATAATCGCGCCCAGCCTGATGGCGGGCCGCGAGTAGTCGCTGAAGATCAGGAAGCCGGAGCCGTAGGGGCGGACCTTGGAGAGCGAGAGGCCGTTGAGGACCGAGCCCATCGCATGCTCGCGGATGCCGAAGTGGAAGTTGCGCCCGCCGTAGCTGGCCGCGGTGAAGTCCCCCGCCCCGTCGAAGGTGAGCCGGGTTTTAGTCGACGGGGCCAAATCTGCCGACCCGCCGATCAGCCACGGCACGCGCTTGGCGATAGCGTTGAGCACCTTGCTCGAGGCGTCCCGCCCCGCGACCCCTTTGGCGTCCGCCGGGAAGCTCGGCAACTCCTGATCCCAGCCGTCGGGGAGTTGGCGGTGCTGCATCTTATATAAATGGTCAGCCAGCTCCGGGTAGGCGGCCTTGTACGCTTCAAATTTTGTCATCCAGGCTGCGCGTAGTTCCTTCCCGCGCGCTCCGATGCCTTCGTGGAAATGCACGGGGACCTCGTCGGGCACCAGGAACTTGGCCTCCTCCGGCCAGCCGTAATTCCGCTTGGTCAGCCGGATCTCTTCCTCGCCGAGCGGCTCGCCGTGCGCGGCGTGAGTGTCTTGCTTGTTGGGCGAGCCGTAAGCGATATGGCTGTCGACGATGACGAGCGTCGGCCGGTCCTGCGTGTTCTGGAAAGTGCGGAAGGCCCGCTCCAGCATCTCCAGGTCGTTGGCGTCGCCCACCCGCGTGACGTTCCAGCCGTAGCCGATGAAGCGTGTCGCCACGTCCTCACTAAAAGACCACTCGGTGTGGCCTTCGATCGTGATCTTGTTGTTGTCGTAGATCCAGCACAGGTTCGACAGCTTGAGATGGCCGGCGAGCGAGGCCGCCTCGCCCGAGACGCCTTCCATCATGCAGCCGTCGCCGCACAAGGCATAGACGTTGTAATCGAACATCTCGAAGCCGGGCCGGTTGAAATGACTGCCCAGCCAGCGGCCGGCGATGGCCATCCCGACGCTTGTGGCCACGCCTTGACCCAACGGGCCGGTGGTCGTCTCGACGCCCGAGGTCCAGCGGTATTCCGGGTGCCCCGGGCATTTGCTGTCGAGCTGGCGGAAGTGTTTGATGTCCTCAAGCGTCACCGACGGCTCGCCCAAGGTTTCGTACTTCGGGTTGACTGCCTTCACACCCGTCAGGTGCAGCATCGAGTAGAGCAGCATCGAGGCGTGACCGATCGAGAGCACGAACCGGTCGCGGTTGGGCCAGATCGGGTCGTCGGGGTCGAACCTCAGGAAGCGTTGCCAGAGACAATAGACCACCGGCGCCATCCCCATCGGCGTGCCGGGGTGGCCGGAGTTGGCTTGCTGGACCGCATCCATCGACAGGGTGCGGATGGTGTTGATGCACAGCTCATCGATCTGTTTCTTCATGATTGGGTTCATCACTGCAAATCTCCTTTCTTGCCTGGGCGACTAACTACTATGTCCTTGACTGCTGCGGAAGATATTACGTCCTGAATTCCCGAAGCGGAAGGCCGGGCGAGGCGCGGGAGCAAAATCCTTGGGGTTAACCCTTGCGCCACCGCGAGCCGCAAGCTTACGTCTTTCAGTCTCAGAGCATTTCTGAAAAGCTCTGGGTGAAGCCCCAACGGGGCGAGATGTAATAGCCAGGGGCATCGCCCCTGGAAAGATGCGCCACGATCAGATCAGCCCTGAAAGGGCGGGATGCAAATAGACATGGCCCAGCCGTGATGTTATGACGCCCCGGTGGGGCTTGGCGACAATGTTCGCGCGGTTCCAGGGGCGATGCCCCTGGCTGTCACATTGCGCCCCGTTGGGGCGGCGAGCGACCAACCTCAAACTTTTCAGAAATGCTCTCAGTCAGGCGAAGAGCCAGGCTGACGATTTGACTTCTATCGCTCTCAAGGGCCATGCTTGAGCGCCACGGCTGATGAGTGAGGGCTCGGCCGTTGTTCCGTAACTCCCTTATCAGGCCACTGCTAAAATACCGTTATTTCTGACGGAGCAAACTTCCGATGCGAAACTCGACTTGGACTGCCCGCCTGCTCGCGTTGTTGACCTGCCTTGCCGCGGCCTTGGCGACACTCGCCGGACTTGGCGCCGCCGCCCCTTTTCTAGACGAAATCAGGATTGAGCGCTATCAGGCCGTTCCCATGCGTGACGGCGTCAAGTTATACGCGGACGTCTATCGCCCGAAGCCGGACGGCCGCTACCCTGTGCTGGTGGTGCGGACGCCGTACGGGGTGCAGCGCGACGGCGTCCACGAGGCGATGATCAAGTTCGCCCAGCACGGCTACGCGGTCGTAGTCCAGGACGTGCGCGGGCGGTATGAGTCCGAAGGCCAGTGGGACCCTTTCCGCCACGAGGCCAGGGACGGGTCTGACACGGTCGAGTGGGCGGCCAAGCAGCCCTGGTCGAACGGGAAGGTGGCGACGCAAGGCGGCTCTTACCTCGGCCACGTGCAATGGCGGGCGGCGAGCCTCGCGCCTGAACACTTGGTCGCGATCTTCCCGGCGGTCGCCTCGACCAACATCTACGCGAATTGGATCACGCTGGGCGGGGCCTTCCGCCTCTCGTTCAACTACGGTTGGGGCGTGGTGCGCATGCCCAACCGGATCATGCTGCCGCAGTACTGGCACACCGAGAGCTACGCGCCCACGGAGCTGAAGTACGAGACGATCCTCAAGCATCTGCCTTTGAAGGATGGCGACTTCGAGAGCGCCGGTTATGCGGTCAAGCACTATCGCGATTGGCTCGCCCACCCCGGCTATGATGGTTATTGGAAGGAGATCAGTGACGAAGAACAGTTCGCGAATGTCCGCGTGCCGGCTCATACCAGCGGGGGCTGGTTCGATATCTTCCTCGCCGGGACGATCAACGGTTTTACAGGCCTGCGCCGCCAGGGCGCGACGGAGCGAGCCCGCCGCGAAACCAAGCTGATCATCGGGCCGTGGGGGCACGGGGCGAGCCGAAAGTACGGCGATGTCGATTTCGGCCCCACGGCCATGCGCGTCCAGTTCGACCGCGAGTTGCGCTGGTTCGATCACTACCTGAAGGGCGCTCAGAACGGCATCGACCGGGAGCCGCCGATCGAAATCTTTTACATGGGCATCAACCAGTGGCACCACGAGGCGGAGTGGCCGATCCCGGGAACGAAATTCACGGCCTACTATCTCGATAGCGGGGGGCAGGCCAACAGCGCCCGGGGGAACGGGAGCTTGGGCGCCGCGGCGCCGAAAGGGGCGGCGAGCGATCAATACTCGTATGACCCGGACCAGCCCGTGCCGACCGTGGGCGGGAATAATTGCTGTGGCACGCCGACACTCGCCGGGCCGAAGGACCAGCGCCCCGTCGAGGGCCGTCAAGATGTGCTGGTCTACACGAGCCCGCTGCTTGACCAGCCCGTTGCCGTCGCCGGCCCGGTGAAGATGAGGTTGTTTGCCTCGACTGACGGACCGGACACCGACTTCGCCGTCAAGCTGGTTGACGTCTACCCTGACGGGTTTGCGATGAACGTGGCGGAAGGCATCCTGCGCGCCCGCTATCGCCGGGGCACGGACCGGATGGAACTGCTCAAGCCGGGCGAGGTCTACGAGTTCGAGATCGACTTGATCGGCACCGCGAACGTCTTTCAGCCAGGGCACCGCATCCGCGTCGATCTCACGAGCAGCAACTTCCCGCAGTTTGATCGCAATCCGAATACCGGCGAGGTCTTTGGCGCCTCAAGCAAAGTGCGGGTCGCCAGGCAGACGGTCTTTCACACCAACCAGAGGTCTTCGCACATGCTGTTGCCGGTCGTCCCGTTGCCGAACGGGAAGTAGCCAGGGTTAGCGTCGCATTAAGAAGCTTGACAGGCCGCGGGCTAAGGCGTATGGTGTGCGCCATCTAGACCGAACAGTACGCGTTGCACAATCTCAACCAAGCAGTCTGGTTTCCACAATCCGAAATGGAGGGCTCCCATGGAAATCAATCTCGCAGGACGCGGATGCCGATGGTTAGGCTTACCGATCTTCCTGTGCGCGGCTTTTCTTTGCGTCCTGGTTCAAGCGCAGACGACTTCGACCAGTATTCTTGGGACCGTCACTGACGCCTCCGGCGCTGTCGTCCCCGGCGCGAAGGTGACGGTTCTCCACGTCAAGACCGGCGTCAAGCGCGAGGACGTGACTTCCTCGACCGGGGATTACAGCTTCCCGCTGCTGGACGTGGGCGAATATGACGTGACGGTCGAAGCCTCGGGCTTCAGGGCCGAAGTGCGCCGCAACGTGATTCTCGAGATCAATGAGAAGCGGCGCGTCGATTTCAGCTTGCAGGTCGGCCAGACGACGGAGCGGGTCGAGGTGACGGCCGAAGCGGCTATCCTCCGGACCGACGACGCGACCCTCGGCCAGACGGTCGAGCAGCGGCGCGTCGAGGAGTTGCCGCTCAATAACCGCAACCTCGGGGCGCTGGCAATCCTCCAACCCGGCGTGCAATACGGCCCGCGCAGTGGCAGCGATGGGCAAGGCTTTAATCAAGGGAGGCAAGGCGCTCATGGCATCCCGGTGCCCGGCATTGGCCTTTCCTTCGTCGCCAACGGCCAGCGCGAGACCAATGAGCATGGGACCCTGGACGGCGTCGTCGCGACTGAGGCGCGGGTCAACACCATCCCGTTCAGCCCTTCGGTCGAGGCCGTGCAGGAGTTCCGCGTGCTGTCGGGCAGCTATTCGGCCGAGTACGGCTTTAACGCCGGGGCGCAGGTGATCATCGTCACGAAGTCGGGCGGCAACGATTTTCACGGCTCGGCGTTCGAGTTCCTGCGCAATGACGTCTTCGACGCGGAAAACTTCTTCCAAAACTACTTCAACGCGCCGGGGGCGGCCCGCAGCAAGAAGGACAGCTTGCGGCAAAACAACTTCGGCGGCGTGCTGACGGGGCCGCTGTGGATTCCGAAGATTTACGACGGCCACAACAAGACCTTTTTCATGTTCAACTACGAAGCGCGGCGCCGCCGTCAGGGCCGGATCGCGCAGACGGCCAATCACCCGCCGCTCGCCTTCAGGAGCGGTGATTTCAGCTCGCTGCTCAACTTGCCGACGCCGATCACCGTCCGAGACCCGATCACGGGCGATCCCTTCCCCGGCAATATCATTCCGGCGAGCCGAATCTCACCGGCGGCGAAAGAGGTCATAAAGTTCTGGCCCGAGCCGCAGCGCGTCAACGCGAACCCGCTCGTGGGCGTCAACTACACCGGCTTCGAGCGCCGCACGCTCGACGACGACCAGCTCTTCGCCCGCGTGGACCACAACTTCTCGGAGAAGGACAAAATCTTCGGGCGGTACGCCTGGAACGACGTGACCTACAGCGTGATCCCGGGCAACAACCCGAACTTCACCTACTTCGTCGCCGGGCGCAACCAGAACGTCTCCTCGGGGTGGATCCACATCTTCAACCCGGGCTTCATCAACGAATTCCGGTACGGCTACAACCGCTCGGTGGACGACACGCTGACCCCGCGTTCGAACACGGATTTCGATCCCGAGGCTTTGGGTCTGACCGGCTTCCGCGTGGTCAACGACAACAACCGCAAATTCACGCCGCGCGAAACCGGCCTGCCGACGATTGCGATCAGCGGCTTTTCCACGCTGCAAGAGATTGACGGCGGCAACGGGTTCGACTTCAACCAACTGCACCAGGTCAACGACAACGTGACCTGGAGCCGCGGGGCGCACAATCTGAAGTTCGGCTTCGATTACCGCCGCGTCATGCTTTTCCGCGGGGCGGCGAACGTGGCGCGCGGCAGTCTGAATTTCAACGGCGACCTGGCGGGCACGGGCTTCGCTGCGTTCCTGCTCGGCTACCCGAGCAACACGTCGACGCCCGAAGGGCTGCCGCTCACCGACGTGCGGCAGAATCGCTACGCGGTCTACGGCCTCACGGACTGGAAGGCGACGCGCAAGCTGACGCTGAATCTGGGACTGCGCTGGGAGTATAACTCGCCGGCGATTGACGTGAGGGGCTTGTGGCGCAGCCTCAGTTTCACGCAACTCACCGACGGGCTGCCGACCTTGATTCCGGCGATCGGCACGCCGTTCGAGTTTTACGAGGCCCAGAAGACGCTCTTTATGCCGCGCCTGGGTTTCGCCTACCGCTGGACCGATAACTGGGTGGTGCGCGGCGGCTTCGGCATCTACTACAACGTTCACCAACTGAACAACTATACGATCCTCAACCTCAACCCGCCGAAGTCAGGCTCGAGCACCTTCAATAACATTGCTTCCGGCGGCCGGATTAACAACCAGCCGGGGCAGCCGATTCTGACCTACGCCGCCCCGTTCGGCACGGTGAACAACACGCGCGCCACGAATATCAACGCGCTCGATGAAGAGAACCACCAGCCATATACCACCCAATGGAGCCTCGACATTCAACGCCGCTTGCCCTTCGACACGGTGCTCTCGGTCGGTTACGTCGGCAACAAAGGCACGCACGTTGACAACACGGTGGAGTTCAACGCGCCGACGCCGGCGGTCGGCCTGGACCCCAACACGCGGCGGCCAGTACCCTTCTTCATTGACGGGCCGGGCGGGCCGCGCCGTCCGTTGACGCGCCTGCGCTTTCTCGATTCCAACGGCAACTCCTGGTACCACGCCTTGCAGGTCAACGCGCAGAAGCGGCTCAGTCACGGGTTCCAGGTCAGTCTCGCCTACACCTGGAGCAAGGCGCTGGGCGAAGGCTACGGGCGCAACGAAAGCGGCGGCGCGATTCAGAATACGTATCAGAACCCGCGCAACCGGGCGGCCGAGAAGGCGCGCTACGGCTTCGACTTCCGCCACAGCGCGGTCGTCAGCTTCTTGTACGAGATCCCCACGATCCCCGTCTTCCGTGACAACGCCGCGAAACACCTCTTCGGCGGCTGGCAGATGAACGGCATCGTCGTGCTGCGCACGGGATTGCCCTTCACCGTCTCGCAGAACAACACGCTCAACACCGGCGAATCGCCCGTGCGGCCCGACCGCCTCTCGAGCGGCAAGCTGGACCAGCCGACGGTCAACAGGTGGTTCGACACCGACGCCTTCCGCGTCGTCACCTGCCAGCAGCCGGGCGCCAACAATGATATGGGTCGCGCGCTCAACCAGTACCTGACGCAGTTCTGTCATTACGGCAGTGCGGGGCAGGGCATTCTGGAAGGCCCCGGCTACAAGAACGTGGATTTCTCGCTGTTGAAGAACATCCGCTTCACCGAGAAGCTGCGCTTGCAGTTCCGCGCCGAAATTTTCAACCTCTTCAACACGCCGCAGTTCGCCGTGCCCAACGCCACGCTCAACGCGTCGCAGTTGATCTTCCTGCCCGCCCAGGCTGGCGCTCCATTCCCCAGTCAGGCGGGCCAGGTGAGCGGCCCCGGCGCGATTACGAGCCTCGTCTCGCCGATGCGGCAGATGCAGTTCGGATTGAAATTGCTCTTCTAAACCTGTCCCGCGACCTGTCAGGTTGCGGATGTTTGCGCGAAAGGTCCGTTGAAGTTCCATCAGTTCTTCAGCCAAGGCAGCCGCAACCTGACAGGTCGCGGGACAACTATTCTGAAAGGTGGGTGCTAGATGCTAAATCGTCGAAGCTTTATTCAATCGTTATCGAGTCTGCCGTTTGTCGGCGGGCTATTCACTTCCGGCCCGGCATGGGCGCTGGCCGCGCCGCCCAGCAAGCGCGACTTCTTCAAGGAGCTAAACGTGCGCCCGTTCATCAACGCGGCCGGCACGTATACGGTCTTGACCGCGTCGCTCATGCAGCCGGAAGTGGTCGAGGCCATGAACTACGCGGCGAAGCAGTTCGTCCCGCTCAACGACCTGCACGACGCCGCCGGCAAACGCATCGCCGAACTGATCGGGTGCGAGGCAGCGATGATCACGTCGGGCGCAGCGGCGGCGCTTACCCTGGGCACTGCCGGATGCCTCACGGGTAAGAATCCCGACTTCATCAAGCGCCTCCCCGACCTCACGGGGATGAAGAGCGAAGTGATCATCCAGAAGTCGCACCGCTACGGCTACGACCACGCGGTGCGCAACTGCGGCGTCAAGTTCATCGAAGTGGAGACGGCCGAAGAGTTGGAGAAAGCCGTTAACGAGCGCACCGCGATGATGCTCTTCTTCAACGACGCCGACCCCAAAGGCAAGATCAAAATCGCCGAGTTCGTCGCGCTCGGCAAGAAGCACGGCGTCCCGACTTTCAACGACGCTGCCGCCGACGTGCCGCCCACCGAACACCTCTCGAAGTACACCAAGCTGGGCTTCGACCTGGTGACCTTCTCCGGCGGCAAAGGCTTGCGCGGCCCGCAGAGCGCGGGGCTGCTGCTCGGGCGGAAAGATTTGATCGCCGCGGCCCGGCTGAACTCGTCGCCCAACAGCGATTCCATCGGCCGCGGCATGAAGGTCAACAAGGAGGAGATGATCGGGATGATGGTCGCGGTCGAGATCTACCTCAAACGCGACGCCGCCGCCGAGTGGAAAGAGTGGGAGCAGCGCGCCAAGATGATCACCGACAGCGTAGCCGGAGTGCCGGCGGTCACGACCGAAGTCTACGTTCCGCCGATTGCCAATCACGTCCCGACCGTCAGGATCAAGTGGGAGAAAGAGGCGCTCAAACTCGTGGCCGACAGCGTGCGCAAACAACTGCGCGAGGGCAAGCCGTCAATCGAGATCGTGCCCGGCTCATCGCCTGACTCGGCGGTGATGCAGGAAATCTCAATCGGGGTGTGGATGCTGCAGCCGGGCGAGGCCGAGATCGTGGCCCGCCGGCTCAGAGAGGCTTTTAAAGGCCGGGCGGCTTAGCGCGAACTGCGCTTGGGTGGCTGGGGAGTCGCCCGCGCCGTGCCGGCCACGTCAATACCCCGAGCGGTTGATTGCGGCTCGCGGCGGTGACCGCCACCCGCGCGTCAGGCCCTCAACTGACGCGGGATCGAGCCGGCCGCGAGTCGTCGATGAGCGCCTCACCGTTTGGGTTCACGGCGAGGCTGAGCAATCGCCGCTCGCTCGGTCAGCGATTCTTCAGCGAGCGGCCACTTATCTCGCAGACAAAGGTCTTCTGAATCGGCCGCCAACCAGCCGATCTCTGCCTGAGCCGCAAAGCGCTCGCTGGATCTTGCGCCAGGCGTGCTCTCTTCATTTGTCACCTTGGCGCCACGCGGCACTCGCGAGAGCCAAGGGCAGTTAGGCGCCGCGCTCACGGCTACTCAGGGCACTTGCAACTGAGATTGACCGGCAGGGTAAGACTCTGACTACTTCCCCCGTTAAAAAATATCGCACCGGTAAAGGAACCTATGGGGAGAACTTCATCGACTTTTATCGTTACTCCTCCCGCTTGGAGCTTCCCGCTGATCGCTGTGAAACTACCCTGTTGCACCATATCAAGGTCGAGGGAGGGGCCGCCTCTCAAACTCGATGTGAAGAATGGTCCAACTGCGTGTTGTTCCAGACTGAATTGACCGGCTGTTTGGGAGCCGTCGCGGCAATCGATGAAGATGGATGTGCTAGGGGTAAATGGACTAGGGGAAAAATTGAGCCCTAAAACGCCAATTATCGGTGAGGAGGGGATCGTGTTCTCATGCACGGGTACACAGACCTGCGCGGGAGGATTCTCGAAGGCACTCCGCGTGCTGCGCCCTATCAAGGGAACCTCGACAATTGTCTGCGCTGAAAAGTCGGTAGCAGTTGCAGTAATCTTGATCTTGTCACGTTGGACTCCAACACTTATAGGAGCGAAAGTCACCGTGAACACCACGAACTCACCTGGTGACGACACAATGCTCCGGACTGTGTCACCTGGTAAAACCTCAAGGTTCCGGGCAGGAATTCTCTCGTTAGATTCAAAAAACGAACTGTGCAGGCTCTCCACGTTGGCGAACAATTTGATCTTAGAAGTCCCAGTATTTACCACTACAAGGATTTTCTTAACACTTTCCGGAAACCCGACAGTGCCGAAATCCAAGATTTCGGGATTCACCTTGATGATAGTATCTTGGGCTAATCCTGAAGTCGGCACCCGCCAGGCGAGAATGGTCAGGCAGATCACCGACACTACACAGCAGATCAAAAATGCTCTCTTCATTGGTACACCTCCTTATTTGTGTGTTGCGAAAGATTGGTCAGCCGTCACGAGGCCGACACCGCGCTCTCAGCCTTCCATGCCGGTCCCTGGGAGCGCACGCTTCGGAGCGTGCCGGGATGGCGAATCAGGCCGATGGCCGGTGAGTGGGCGCTCGGCGAAAGCTGCGGCACGCCAGGATGCTCCTGCTGGCGAATTCGGTCAGGGCGTCGGGTCAGTACCGCGAGCGGTAGCGAGCGTGGCCTCCGCGGTCGGCCCGCTCCGGGAGCCACGCTCGCTACCGCTCGCGGTACTGATCCGGATGACTTACCCCTGAGCCAGTGAGTCGAGGCAGACGAGCAACAACCCTTCAGGGGTCTCCGTGAAGTGAAGCTTACTGGCCTCGACCCAGCGGTAGAGCTGCCGCGTGCTGACCCCGGCCAGAAGGGCGGCCTGCTCAGCGGTGGCCATCCTGACCCGCCGGTTGCACTCTCCGCACCAGGCAGACACCGCCCTCCCAGGCTTTTTGACTACCAAGACCTGGTCGGTCTCAACCGTGATCTCGATTCTCCTCCGCGTCTTCACTTCACCCCATAGGAAAAGTCAGCGCCGAGGACTGAGCGCCTGGCCTCCCTTCCTGGAGTCCCCGTTGCTCACCTCTACTGTCGCTCAACTCTGTGGTTGCCACGGCCACCGCTTGGCGTTAAAATCAGCCCTGCCATCAGGGCTCCTAGATCGACATTGGCCGCCAGCCGGCTCACCTCACGCGGCCGAAAGATACTCTAAGCGCCGGCTAGAAGTCCTGAAAAAGGCCGGACATTTTTCGGACATTTTTCGGACAAGGCCATGAATCAGCCTGCCCAACACTGCTACGAGTTCGGCCCTTTCCGCCTCGACCCGGCCGAGCGCGTCGTGCGGCGGGAGGGAGAGGTCGTGGCCTTGACCCCGAAGGTCTTCGAGACGCTGCTGGTGCTGGTCGAAAGCAGCGGGCACATCGTCAGTAAAGATGAACTGATGGGAAGGGTCTGGCCCGACGCTTTTGTGGACGAGGGCACCCTGACCCGCAACGTCTCCCGGCTGCGGAGTGTGCTCGGGGAGAACGGCGGCGCCCCTCAATATATCGAGACCGTGCCGAAGCGCGGCTACCGCTTTGTGGCGGGCGTGAAGGAAGTCTGGGGCGAGGAGGCGGGCCTCATCCTGCAAAAGCACACCAGATCGCGCGTCGTCATTGAAGAGGAGCAGGAAGAGGGTAAAGAGGAGAGCCGCCCTCTCCCCAGCGTCGCCCCTGCTCGCGGTTTGCGGCGTTGGAAGCTCAGCCGAACCGCTGTCGCCCTCTTGGCATTGTCGGCTGTGCTCGCTGCCGCCCTGCTCTACTTTTTGCTTGAGCGCCAGGAACGGCGGACGGAGACTGTCGCAGGCGTGAGATCAATCGCGGTGCTTCCTTTCAAAAGCTTGGACGCCGGTGGCGATGAATATCTCGGTTTGGGGATGGCTGATGCCTTGATCACCAAGCTCAGCAGCCTCCGGCAACTCGTCGTGCGCCCGACCAGCGCCGTGCGCAAATATTCAAGCCTCGAGCAAGACCCGCTTCAGGCGGGCCGCGAACAGAGAGTGGACGCCGTGCTGGACGCCAGCCTTCAGCGCGATGGCGAGCGTCTGAGGGTCTCAGTGCGCTTGTTGAGCGTCGGAGATGGATCCGCGCTCTGGGCCTACGAGTGCGATGAGCAACAATGCACCGACATCTTCGCGGCGCAGGATTCGATCTCCGAAAAGGTGGCCGCCGCGCTGAGGCCGGCACTGACCGGCGAGGAGCGGAAACGGCTGAAGCAGCGTCAGACCGAGAACCAGGCAGCGTATCAGCTTTATCTCAAGGGCCGCTATTTCTGGAACAAGCGAACGCCGGAGGGCTTCGAGAAAGCCATCGCATACTTCCAGCAGGCGATCGATCTCGATCCGCGTTACGCTCAGGCTTACGCCGGGTTGGCCGATTGCTACATGTTGAATGGCGGGAATCCGTATGCCAGACCGCAGGATTCAGCGAAGCTAGTGGCGAAGCGGGCCTTGGCGCTTGATGACACGCTCGCCGAAGCCCACACCACGCTGGCATATTATGAGGGGGCGATTGAGTGGAACTGGGCGGAGGCTGAGCGGGAGTTCCGGCGAGCCATTAACCTCAATCCCAACTATGCGACCGCTCGCCACTGGCATGCTTATCATTTAGCGGCCATGGGGAACTTGGGGGAGGCCATCGCGGAGATCACCCGGGCCCAGGAGATCGACCCGCTCTCGCTCATCATCAACACGGATGTCGGACACATCTTGTACCTCGCGCGGCAATATGACCAAGCGATCACCGCCTACCGGAAGGCGCTCGAACTGGACCCGAACTTCAGCACGGCGCACTTGCGTCTGGGCGAGGCTTACACGCAGCAGGGGAGGTATGAGGAGGCTCTCGCCGAGCTTCAGCAAGGGAGAAGCCTTTATCGAGACCCGGCATTTATCATCGCGCTCGGATATACCTACGCGGTCTCTGGACACAGAGGCGAGGCGCAAAAAGCACTCGCAGAAGTGCAGGCGCTCGCTCAACAATCCCCCGGCCAATGGTACCATCGAGCCTTAATCCATACGGGCCTGGGAGAGAAAGACCAAGCCTTCGACTGGCTCCGCCAAGCTTATGATCATCACTATGGCCCATTGGCGCTTTATAAAGTGGAACCCATGCTTGACAGCTTACGCTCAGACCCGCGTTACACAGACCTACTACGACGTTTGAGCCTCGCACCATGAACGGAAGCAACTACTGAGTTAACCGCACGGCTTTCTCTCTGCGCGCCGTTCATGCTCCCGCCGCTGCCACTCCTGGATCCAATCTCGAATGCTGTTGCCGAGTTCTTCGAGGTCGATGGCCTTGTGGCCGCAAAATCCCCGGAACGGGATGGGCCCGACGCCAACATCAAAGCCCCAGCCGCCGCGCCCGGTGCGCACCTCGTCTTCGTAATAGGAGACGACTTGACGGCAAGCCATCGCGACGATGGTCAACGAGCTGTCTGCGGCTAAGGGCTCGAACACGTCTTTGACGTTCGGATCGATTTCGGCCAGGCGCGCCAGCACCTTGTTGTACTGTGAGGCGGCGAAGCGCGCTTCGGCTTCGCCCCCGCCCGTCCACTGCACGCGCACGGCGGTATTCCCTATGCGGTGCAGGACGTTGATCAGCTTCCTTAATTCTTGCTCTCTTTCCATAGCTTCTCCAATTTCTATCCACTGTCCCGCGACCTGTCAGGTTGCGGAAGCGTGCGCCATTGTCTATTTAGAATCCACCGACCCTCTCAATGAGCGCCTCCGCAACCTGACAGGTCGCGGGACATGGTTCTTCTTGAACTCTATAGTGAGTGAAAGTACGGCTCGGGCCTAAAGCAATTGACCAGCGCCTCGAGTAGCTAGTATTCATCGCCTAGACCTCACTCGCTGCCGCGGTACGGCTGACTCAGTCGCGAGCCGCTCGCGCAGCAACTGCTTCGCCCGGTGGAGCCGCCACTTGACGGTTGACAGCGGGAGGCCCAAGAAATCGGCGATGCGCCGGAGCGGCATCTCGTCGTAGAACCTCAGCTTGAGGACCAGGCGATGCTCGGCGTCGAGCGATTCGATGGCGGCCCGGACGCCGGCCGTCTCGAATGAGTCCGGCGGGGCGAAGGGCAGGGCCAGCGCGTCGCTGTATTCGAGCAGCACTTCGTCGAGTTCGACGCGCCGCGCGCTCTCTCGGCGCACCCGCTGGCTCGCCCGCAGCGCGGCATGCCGCGTGATGGCGTAGAGCCACGAGGCGAACTTGGCCGGCTCTTCAATCGAAGGCAGCGCTTTGAAGGCGAGCAGTAACGCTTCCTGCACCGCATCCTCGGCCAACTCGAGGCCAGCGATCGCTTGCGCCACGCGGTAGGCCGCCGCCCGGTAGCGCAGCGCCAGCACGTCGAACGAGCGCAGGTCGCCCAGGATCGCCGCGACCACGAGCGTCTCATCAGGCAGGTTCTCGAGCTTGGTCTCCGCTGCCATAGCCTGTCCGCCTTCCGCCTCCACTGACCTAGAGACATGAAGTACGAAGAAGGATAGGGGGCGGGCAAGTATTTTTTCGGGAGGCTGAAGAGGCGGAAGGATTCGCTGGGCACAAACGGTTCAGGACAGGGGGCAGTAGCGACCTGGTACTGGCGCACGCGGCTATCTCCGAGCCCGCCAGGTCGCTACCGGCCCCTGCCCTGAATCGCTTACTCGGCCCGCGGCGTCAACAGCCGCGAGGCAGGCGTGCTGCCCCGCCAGTTATTGAGATACATCTTGAAGGCCATCTTCGCCAGCTTCCAGGCCTTGCCCCACTGAATCTGATGGTCTTCGCCGTAGAGCAGCTTATCGATCAGTTGCTGGCGGAGGAAGCGGCCCTCGCGCCGGAGCATGAACTCCTTGGCATAAGGCCGGGCGATCTCGAAGAAGCTGAAGTTCGGGTCCAAGACCTTGCCGATGCCCTCCAGCGTCATGATCGCGCGGATGATGTAGGTGAAATTGGCCGGGATGGTGAACGGGTGCTCATACATCACTTCGGCCAGTTCGTAGGTCAACTCTTCGAAGTGAATCTCGCCGAGCCGGAGGTTGAGGTAGTCCTTGAATAAGCCTTCGACCACGGGCCGGATGCTTTCAAAATCGACCCCCGGCGCGAGGAAGTTGAGGTTGATCAGGTCTTGCGTCAGGCCCGGCACGTTCCGCTCCATGATGTGGAAGAAGGCGTCGATCATCAGACTCTGCAACTGCGGCGTGATGCGGCCCACCATGCCGAAGTCGAAAAAGGCCAGCCGCCCGTCGTCCATGACGCGGAGGTTGCCGGGATGCGGGTCGGCGTGGAAGAATCCGTCCTCGAGCAACTGTTTGAAGTAGGTCTTGGCGATCAGCCGGACGACCTCTCGCGGCTCGACCCGGCGCTCGCCGAGCGTCTGGAGGTCGAGCACCTTCGTCCCGTTGATGAACTCCATGGTGAGCACGCGCGTCGAGACGTGTGACCAGTAGATCACTGGCACGTAGACCTCACGCCACTTGCGGAAATGATCGCGGAAGGTCTCGGCGTTGCGCCCTTCTTGGACGTAGTCCATCTCCTCGAAGATGACGGCGGCGAACTCGTCGATCACGCCCACCCAGTCCACGCCGCGAATCAGGCGCGGGTAGCGGGCCATGAAGCGCGCGATCCGGCGGAGCACCGCGAGGTCGAAATTGATGATCTCTTCTAAGCGTGGGCGCTGGACCTTGACCGCGACCACTTCGCCCGTGCGCAACCGGGCGCGGTAGACTTGGCCGAGCGAGGCGGCGGCCACCGGCTGCGGCTCGATCCAGGCGTAGAGTTGACCCACCGGGGCGCCGAGTTCGCGCTCGATCGTCGCCATCGCCTCCTCGTTCGGGAAAGCCGGGACGCTGTCTTGGAGCTTGCTGAGTTCCCTGACGTAGGCGAGCGGGATCAGATCGGCGCGCGTCGCGATGGACTGGCCGATCTTGATGAAGGTCGGCCCCAGCTTGAGCAGTTGACGGCTCAGCCACTCGGCCTGCCACTGCAGGAACTTCTCTTTGGACTTGGCCTGGTCGCCCCTGAACCAGCCGCGGTGATAGAGGTAGACGAAAAGGTTGTAGACCGCGAAGGTCCAAATGATATGGAACGTGCGCCGCCAGCCGCGCAGCCCGTGCCCTTTGATCTCTTCATTCGGGTTGTAGTGGGCGAGGTTCGCGCTCGACGGATTCTCGACCAGCGGGCGCGGCGAGGGGCGCTTGATTATTTCCAGCGAAGCCGACTTGGTTTCCGGCTGTCTGCTGACCTGGTTTTTTGCTAAGGCCATAATCGATTTTGAGTTAAGAATTCAGAGCTCTCACGCTCAGCCGTTTTGCCCATCGAGCACGTCTTCGAGGCGCTGGGCTTCGAGCAAGCGCAGGCCCATCTGTTCGAGCGCCGCTGGATCTGCCGCCTCAACCCGCTGCCGCGCCCACTCCGGCATGGGGCCGAAGCGCCGCTCGAGTTGCCGCTGTAATAGCGCCTGCTCGCCTTTCGCCATTCCCTTTTCCATGCCTTTTTCTATTCCCTTTTCTATTCCCTTTTCCAGGCCTTTTTCCATTCCGTCTTCAATCCCGGCGGCGTAAGCTTCTTGAAAGAATTTGTTGTCGCGAATATCAAGTGAGATGCCCATCTTCTCTGCCTCCTCACGAACTATGTCTTCATACCCTCTGATGCCTGAAACGATCATCAGCTTTTCAAGCCAGTCTCGCTGTTCCTTAGTCGGCAGCCTGCTCAATCTCTTAACCACTGTTCTGGTCACCAACTGGTGCTCTGTCTTTTCGCTGGCAGCGAGAGCGGCAAAAACCGCATCGGCCAGCGAACCATCCGCCAGCAAGTAGTTATGGTTGATGGTGCGAATGTCAATCAGCCCGTAGCGGAACTGCAAAGCTTCGAACGCGAGCGAGTTGCTCATCGCGAGCGGCGCCGAGCCGAAATATAACACAACCTGAATCGGCGGTTGCTGAAAGAGCCGGTAAATCAGCGAGTAGTACTCCAACTCTCGCCAGACCATTGCCTTCTCGTTTTCGCCTTGCAGTTCCAGATGGAAAATCGCCCCCTCGCCGAACCGTGCGAGGAAATCTGGCCGCCTCATCTGCACGCTTGGCAACTCAACCGTGAGAAACTCGCGCGGCTGCTGACCGAGCAGGGCTTGCCACAGTTGCGGCGTGCCGGACTGAAGCAGTTCTTTCAAAGTCGTGTCATAACGCATCGGGGGCACTCTCGCGACCTCACGAGGCTATACGCTTTACACGAAGCCCAGGTTGCGGCGCACGAGGGCGGAGTCGAAATAACGGATGGCCCGCTCGCGGTCGCGCGTGATCTGGTCGCGCAACTCATCCACGCTCGCAAACTTCCGCTCGCCGCGCAGCCGGTGCAGCACCCGGACGCGAATCATCTCACCGTACAGGTCTTGGTCAAAATCGATCAAGTGAGCTTCAACCTTCGACTCGACATCGCCGCCGAAAGTCGGTCGCTTCCCGATGTTGGTCACGCTGCGGTGCCAGGCATCGCCCACCAAGGTCAGTGTAACATAGACCCCATCGGCCGGTAAGACGCGGTTTTGAATCTCCAGGTTCGCCGTCGGCAGCAGCATCTCGCGCCCGACGCCGCGCCCGCCCGTGACTGTGCCCTCGATGCCGTAAGGGCGGCCGAGCATGCGCCGCGCGAGGTTGACGCGCCCGGCCTTCAACAGCCGCCGGATCATGGTCGAGCTGATGCGGTGCTGGCGCAGGCGCACCTCCGGGACCTCTTCGGCGCGAAAACCATATCGCTGGCTGAGGGCTTGCAGGCGCTCAATATTGCCCTGGCGGTTGTGCCCGAAGGCGAACCCCTTCCCGAGATAAACCTCACGCGCCTGTAGGCCCTCGTACACGAAGCGGCGCACGAACTCCTCGGCCGAGAGCGAAGCCAACTCGCGGGTGAATTCCAGGACGACGACCTGTTGCATGCCGAGGAGCCTGAGCCCCTCCATCTTCTGGTGGAAGGTCTGCAACAGCGGCGGCGCCGTCTCCGGCTTGAGCACCTGGCGCGGGTGCGGGTCGAAAGTGACGAGCGTCGGCGTTACGTCGATCAGCAGCGCGCGTTCGACCACCGTCCGCACGATCTCCTGGTGGCCGAGGTGCAGGCCGTCGAAGACCCCGAGCGTGAGCACCGTCGGGCGGCGAAGGTCAGCGTGGTCTGTCCCGTGAAAAATTTCCATCTTCTTATTGCGGATTGCGGAATTCGGATTGCGGATTGGTGATGAACAATCGGTCTTTCAATCCGCAATCCGAATTCCGCAATCCGCAATCCTTAGAGTTCGACCTGCAACTCATCGTAGGCCAGCTCGACGCCCGGCGGCAGGTGCCGGCTCACCTCCGCGTGCCTGATGTCGTGGCTCATATGGATCAAGAGCGCGCGGCGCGGGCGCAACTGGGCGATGTAGCTGAGCGACTCGTCGAGGTGCAGGTGCGTCGGATGCGGGTTGAAGCGGAGCGCGTCGAGGATCAGCAGGTCGAGGCCGCGCAATTTCTCCAGCGCCTCCTCCGGGATCACGCTGCAATCGGTGACGAAGGCCGCCGCGCGCCGCCCGTCGCTGAAGCGGAAGCCGGTGACGTCGCTGCCGCCGTGCTTGACGTTGAAAGGGGTGACGCGCAGGCCGCACACCTCGAACTCGCCTTCGATGGTGTGCGGGGTGATTTGCGGCAGCCCGCCGCCGACGTGCTTCGCCTCGAAGATGTAATAGAAGACCCGCCGCAGACTGCGCCACGTCGCCTCGCTCGCGTAGGTGTCGAGCGGGCCGTGCCGGAAATTGAGCGGGCGGATGTCGTCGAGGCCGAAGACGTGGTCGGCATGGCCGTGCGTGACGAGCAGCGCGTCGAGCCGGTCGATTTGGGCCCGCAGCGCCTGTTGGCGGAAATCGGTCGAGATGTCGATGAGCAGCCGCCGGTCGCCATTCTCGACCAGCAAGCCGGTGCGCAGCCGCTTGTCACGCGGGTCATCTGAGGTGCAGGTCGCGCAGTCGCAGCCGATCATCGGCACGCCGACCGAAGTCCCAGTCCCGAGAAAAGTGAGTCTCATGAATAAAGTCTGGAGTCTGGAGTCTGGAGTCTGGAGTCTGGAGAGTCTAGAGAGTCTAATAGGGTCTCTTAACTCATAGCTCCAGACTCCAGACTCCAGACTCCAGACTTTCTTTGCCTACCGCTGTCTCCGCATCGCCACAAACTGCATCCGCAGGTCGGCGAGCAGGCCCTCAAAAAACCGATCCTCTTCAGGCGTCAGATTGCCTTTGGTCTTCTGGCGCAGCATGACGAGCATGTCGATTGACTGCTGGGCGGCGGGCAGGTCCACCTGGCGCTGCCCCGTGGCCGGGTGCTCCATCATGCCGAGGTGGATGAAGGCCGAGGTGGCGACCTCCATCAGGAAGGCCATGAATTCGGTCATCTCAGGCATCTCGCCTTCGGCCCCTGCCGCGAAATCGGGGCCAGGCTCTGGCTCCGGCGCCCGTTGCGGCTGGGCGCTGCCAGCATTGGTCAGGATGGGCTCGGCCTGGGCCGTCGTTCCCGCGCTGTCCTCGCGCTCCAGCGCCTCTTCGCGCAGTGTCCCGTCCGGGTTAAAGAGCCGGCGGTCGCTGACTTTAAAGCTGCCATCTTTCTCTTCAGGCATATCTCTGATCACTCCTTCACGATAAAAGTGGAATGGAGGGTGATATTAACATCGGGCGGAAGAATGAAACAAGAAGCAGTAGGCAGTAGACAGTAGGCAGTAGGCAGTAGTAATTCAAGAAATCTCCCCAGCCAACAGGCAGCTCACGTCTGAGAACTGCCTACTGCTTACTGCTTACTGCCTACTTTTGCACTTCGATGTTGTTGCTCGAGAGGGTGGTGGAGAGGGCGCGCTGGAGTTCGGCCGCGGCCTTGTTGTAGTCGGTGAGGGCTTTGAGTTCGCGCCCGCGGGCGGCCGAGAGCGCGTTCTGGCGGTCGAGCACGAAGAAGTTGGTCGATTGGCCGGCGTCGAACTTGCGCTGCTCGCTCTGATATTGCAGTTCGGCGTTGATGCGCGAGTTGCGGGCGGCCTCGACGCGGCGGCGTGCGGTCTCGACCGCTTGCAGCGCGTTGCGCACCTCGACCTCGACGGTCTGCTCGGTCCGCTGGCGCTGCACGTCGATCTGCTTGCCCTCGGCAAGCGCGCGGCCGAACTGCGCCTGGGCCGTGCGGTTGCGCAGCGGGAGGTTGATGTTGACGCCGAAGCGAATCGCGCGGAAATCGTTGCGGAAGAGATTCGCGAGGCTCTGCCCGTAGCCGCCAATCAAGAAGTCCGGGACGCCGCCGGTTGAAGTCGCAGGCAAGAGTGGCAGACCTGAGAGCTGCGAGAGTTGATTGACGCGCGCAAAGAGCAAGGCGTTGCTGGCCGAGAGGGGATTGACGTCGGTCCGCTGACTGCCTGCCAGCCCCGTTGTGCCGTAGGTGGCGAAGAAGTCGATCTGCGGCTTGGTCTGATCGCGGAAGTATTCGACATCGACCTGGTTGAGTTCGCCGCGCAAGCGGTACTGCTCCAGCTCCGGCCGGTTCTTGAAGGCGAGCTTGAGCGCGTCGTCAAGCGGCATCAGTGTCCCAGGGATGATCTCCGGCTGTTCGACCGGCTCAAGTACTGCGTCCCAGAGCGCGTTGTGGGTGGGCTGAACCAGGAGCGCTTTGAGCGCGTTTTCGGCCCGCTGGATCGCTTCGGTCGCCGCCTCGGCCTCGTCCGTCCGCCGCTCGACCTCGACCCGCGCCGAAATCACATCGGCCGGCGCCAAGGCCCCGGCCTCGACCAACCGTTGATTGTGCTCAAGCTGAGTCTGCGCGAGCTGGACCGACTCGCGTTTGATCTCCTCGTCGCGACGCGAGAAGACCAAGTCCCAGTAGGCCCGCTGCACCTGAGCGATGATCTCAATCGCGCGCTGGCGGAATTGGCTGTCGGAAATATCCAGGCGTTTCTTGGCGATCTTGATCTGGCGGCGGGCGAGATCGGTCTGGCGGTTGCGCCAGAGCGGCTGCACGAAGTTGAAATTGAGCCCGGTCGAGTATTGCGGGTTGAGCGAATTGAACAGGTTCTGAGTCGTCCCGCGGTTGTTGTCGAAGCTGGCTTGAATGCTCCCGCCCTGCCAGGGCAGCCGCTGCGACAGCGTCGTCGATCCGACTACGTTGTCCGTCGTCAACCGCCCGTTCTGGCCGCCCGCGAGCAGCGAGGCCACCGGCGTCGTCCGCCGGTCGTAATAGAGGCTGGTCCCGATGATGGGATCGTAGACGCCTTGGGCGGCGCGCAGGTCGAATTCGTTCAACTGCACGTTGAGTCGCTCAACCTCGATGTCGCGGTTGTTCTCGAGCCCCATCGTCACGGCGTCGCGCAAGGTGAGCGTGACGCGCTTGGCCGCATCAACGCCGATGCGCTGCTCCGGCTTGGGCTGCTGTTGAGCCGGCTGCGACGCGTTCTGCGCCAATACTGTTCCGGCCGCCAGCAGGGTCATTAAGATCGAATTGAGCAACTGATTCTTCAAGGTCTTCATAGCGATCAATACTTCGATCCGAGATCGGAAATAAGTTTGAGCCCTGCTTTTAGAACTCTCTCCCCGCGCCTTGGGTCTTGGCGCGCTGGTAGACCACGGCCGCGGTGGCGATGTCTTCAATCGCCAGCCCGAGCGATTTGAAGAGCGTGATCTCTTGCCCGTGCCCGCGCCCCTTGAGTTCTCCATTGACCACGTGGCGCAACTCGTGCACACGCTCCCAGGTGAGCAACCCTTTCTCAACCGCGGTGACCAACTCGCCCGCCTCGATCCGCGCTTGCTCCAGCGAGTCCACGGCGATAAAAGAAGCCCGCCGGATCACGTCGTCATCCAGCTCGCAGCGCAAGATCGAGTTGCTCCCGGCGGCATTGACGTGCGCCCCGTGCTTGAGCCAGGCGCCTTCGAGCACCGGTTCGCGCGAGGTCGTGATGGTGATGACGATGTCCGCGCCGTCGGCCGCCGCTTCGGGCTGCTCGACCGGCGTGATGTTTTTGACCTGCAACTCGGCGCCCATCTCTGCGCAGAACCGCTCGCGGTGCTCCGCCGACCGGCTGTAGACCAAGACGGTATGAATCTCCCGCACCGCACACACGGCCGCGAGCTGACTGCGCGCCTGCCAGCCTGCTCCGTAAACGCCGACCACCCTCGCCTCCTGACAGGCCAGGTACTTGGTGGCCACACCGCTCGCCGCGCCCGTGCGCATCTGGCCGAGCCGGTCGGCCTCGACGAGCGCGAGCAGTTCGCCCGAGACGGCGTCGTACAGGCTGACGTGAAATCGCGCCTTGCCGCGCGCGACCGCGTAGGCTTTGAGCCCGAACAGGCCGAGGTGCGCGACCGCCCCGCTCATCACGTGCAGCGTGGCGCCGCGCGCCCGCACCCGCCGCCGCGGCTCGTTGGTCGCGTCGCCCGTTGCCTGGGCTTTGAATACTCCTTCGACGGCCGCGAGCACATCCTGCATCGTGAGCAGTTGAGTGACGTCTTGTTCAGTTAGATAGAGTGGCATCTCATGCTTTCAGGTCAATAATGAGTCCTTGAACGGATTCACCATTTCTAGCCCGTTGATTTGGGCATACGCATCCAAATCTTCCGAGTAAAGTCGCGTGACGTTGCCTTCCAAACATGCCGCCAAGATCATCGCATCCCAAAATGAAAGGCTATAGCCGCTCAGTAATTGCTCTGCCCGATCCAGAATGTTCCAGGAGGGCAGGAGCGTGGCCCAGGCCTCCTGGAAATCACGAATATCTTGCCAGGCCTGGGCGCGGCTATATCCTAACGGGGCTAGCTTGCGGCTGGCAGCCAGATACTCACACGCGACCTGCCACAGCAGCACCCCATCGGTGAGCGATTGGATAAGGGCCTCTGCCGTTGCCTGCTTAACGGGATCACGAGGATCGCGGGCGTAGAGCAGAACGTTTGTATCAACGGCGTTCATGCAGCTCATCCCTTGTCAGACGTGGTGCCCCGGCCGGGATCGGATTCTGGCGCATCCGCTCAACGATTTGTTTGAGTATCTGCGCTCGCGCGGATGCATCTTTGACCTTTGGCGGGAGCAGGTAAGGGCCTTGGATGATCAATTCCACTTCTGAATCTTCAGGTAGGTCACAAGGCGTTTGCGGCACGAACGCACCGTCTCGGTAAATCGCTCGTAATCTCTGTGACATTGAATTACTCCTTTCCTATCTCCCAAACGTTCCCATGAACGCCGAGGTTGCGGTAGCCACCTTCCGCCGCGCCCACGACCACGACCCCTGCCATCTCTCGCCCAAGCGTCCCCAGACCGGCGAGTTGATCACGTCATCGAAGAACGAATACGCCACCGGCGTCACTACCAGGGTGAGCAGCAAGCAGAGCGTCTGGCCGCCGATGACGACGACCGAGGTCGAGCGGTTGATGCCCGCCCCCGGCCCGTTGCTGACCGCGAGCGGGGCCATGCCGGCGACGAACGCGATCGTCGTCATCAGGATCGGTCGCAGTCGGTCGCGGCTCGCCTGGATGAGCGCGTGGTGCCGCTCCATGCCTTTGGCCCGCAGGCCGTTGGTGTGGTCGATCTGCAGGATCGAATTCTTCTTGACCATGCCGAAGAGCACGAGCAGCCCCAAGGCCGTGAACATATTGAACGACTGCCCGGTGACTAAGAGCGAGACGAGCGCAAACGGCATCGAAAGCGGCAGCGCGAGCAGCACCGTCACCGGGTGGATGAACGACTCGAACTGCGCGGCGAGCACGATGTACATGAAGACGAACGAGAGGACGAACGCCATGATGAAGCCGCGCATGGTCTTGCCCAGCTCCTTCGTCCTCCCGGCGAGGCCCGTGACGTAATCCGGCGACAGGTTCATCGCTTTCACTTCGTTATTCAAGCGCGCGATGATGTCGCTCTGCGAAAATCCCGGTTTGAGGTTGGCCGTGAGCAAGACCTGGCGCTGGCGGGTGACGCGTTCGATCTGCGTCGGGCCGGTCGACTCTTGCAATTGCACGATGCTGTCGAGGCCGATGCTCCCCACCCGCGTGGAGGGCACGTTGAGCTGGCTGATCCCGCCGGCGTCGGTGCGGAAGCCCTCCTTGGCGCGGACGTGGACCTCGTACTGCTCGCCGCCTTCGTTGTAGGTCGAGACCTGATCGCCGCCGACGAGCAGCCGCAGGCTCTGCGCTACATCGGCGATGCTCACGCCGAGGTCCGAGGCCTTGGCGCGGTCGATCTTCGCCCGCAGCTCCGGCTTGCCGACGATGAGCGAGCTGTCGGCGTCCACCACGCCCGGCATCTGCTTGAGCTTGGCCAGGAGTTGCTGCGAGTACTCATTGAGCTTGTCGAGGTTCGGGCCGCGCAGCATAAACGCAACGTCGGCGTTCTGCTGACCGCTGCCGCCGATGGCGGCCACGGGGCTGACCATCGCGCGCAGGTTATACGACTTGAACTGCGGCAGCACCTTGTCGCGCGTCATGCCCATGAGCTGAAATTGCGAGAGCGGGCGCGTATCGAGCGGCACGAGCCGGACGTAAACCTTCGCCAGGTTCTGCGTCCGTTGCTGATCGTCGCCAATGGTCGTCAGCGTGTAGGCGACGTGGGGCAGCCCGCGGATGCCCGCCCCAACCTTCTGAGCGATGTCCAGGGTGGCCGGCAGGGAAGTGCCTTCGGGCGCGCGAAGCGAGACCTCGAATTCGTCCTGGTCGTCCTGCGGGAAGAAGTCTTTGCCGACCGCCATGAAGAGCGGGACCGTCGAGAGGAAGACCACGAAGGCGAGCATCGTGACAATGACCCGATGACCGAGCGCGAGCTTGAGCAGCTTCGCGTAGCCGCCGTCCAGCACGCGCATAATCAGCGACTGCTTCTCCCCGCTGTGGTGAGGCGCCCCGGTCGGCCCTTCCGCGGACTTCTGCTTCAAGCGCTTGAGCATCCGCGCCGAGAGCATCGGCGTCAGGGTGAAGCTCACAAACAGCGAGACCAGGATCGCGAAGGCCATCGTCAGCGCGATGCTCTTGAAGAATTTGCCGGCGATGCTCGGCATAAACGCCACCGGCAGGAAGATCACCACGAGCGAGAGCGTCGTGGCCATGACCGCCATCCCGATTTCGCGCGTGGCCTCGATGGCCGCGTGGAAGGGCTGGTAGTTTTTCTCTTCGATGTAACGGAAGATGTTCTCCAAGACCACGATCGCATCGTCGATCACGATGCCGACCGAGAGCGTCAACCCGAGCATACTCGGCCCGTTGAGCGTGATGCCGGCGTAATCCATCATGGCGAAGGTGGCGATGATCGAAGACGGGATGGCGATGGCCGCGATGATCGTCGCGCGCAGGTTCTGCATAAAGAGCAGCACGACCAGCGCCGCCAGCAGCGAGCCGAGCATGAGGTGCTCGCGGATCGTGTGGAAGGAGGCCAGGATGAAGGTCGATTGGTCGCGGACGACCTGCAAGTTGTAGCCCGCCGGTTGCGCCTTCTTGACATCCTCCAGCCGCTCCTTGATCGCCTTGACTACGTCCACCACATTGGTGCCCGATTGCCGGCGCACTTGCAGCAGGAGCGCTGGCTGGTCGTTGAGCCGCCCGGCGGACAGGACTTCTTCCACGCCGTCCTCAGTGTGGCCGACGTCGGAGATCTTGATCGGGTACCCCTGGCGGTTGGCGACGACGATGTTGTTGAAGTCGGCGGCGCTCTGCAAGCGGCCGAGCGTGCGCAGGGTGAGCGTGCGCTTCTCCTGCTCGATGCGCCCGCCGGGCACTTCGAGGTTCTGCGCCTGCAGTGCCTGCGCGACCTGCGCGACCGTGAGGTTGTAAGCGCGCAATTTGTTGCCGTCGAGCTCGACGTTGATCTGGCGCTTGCGCCCGCCGATGATCTGCACCTGGCCGACGCCGTTGACCGACTCGATCTGGCGGCGCAGGACCTTGTCGGCGTATTCGGTCATCTCGCGGATCGAACGGTTGGACGCGACCGACACCGTCATGATCGGCGCGGCGTCGGGGTCGAGCTTCTGGACCGTCGGCTGGTCGATGGTCTTGGGCAAGTTGGGGATGACGAGGTTGATCTTGTCGCGCACGTCCTGCGCGGCCGCATCGATGTCGCGGCTCAACTCGAAGGTGACGAAGACGAGCGAGGTGCCTTCCGATGAGGTCGAGCGCAACTCCTCGATCCCGCTGATCGTGTTGACGGCCTCTTCGATCTTGTCCGTGATCTCGGTCTCGACCTCCTCGGGGGCGGCGCCGGGCAACCGCGTGATCACCGTGATCGTCGGGAATTCGACGCGCGGGAAGCGCTCGACCGTGAGCCGGTTGTAGGAGAAGATGCCCAGCACGATCAAGGTCATCACCAGCATCGTGGCGAAGACCGGGCGGCGGACGCAGATTTCAGCTAACTTTTGCATAACACGTAGGGGTTAGGGATTAGGGGCTAGGGGCTAGGGAAGAAATTCTTTTCTAGCCCCTAGCCCCTAATCCCTAACCCCTGATTAACTACTGACCACGGACCAATGTCCCTTGTTGCAGCTTGTCCGGATTGCTTGTCGCGACGAGTTCGCCATCTTTGACGCCGCTGGTGATCTCAATCAACTCGCCATCAGTGGTGCCGGTTTTGACGATGCGCTCAGTCGCCTGGCCGTGCTCGATGACGAAGACCTTGGTCAAGCCGGCGACATTGACCACCGCCCGTTGCGGGACCATCACGGCCGGGGCGTTCTGCTGCGTGATCAGTTGCGACTTGGCGAACATGCCGGGGCGGAGCAGATTGTTGGGATTGCTGACTTCGGCCTCGACGGTGAGGGCGCGCGTCTGCTCATTGAGCGAAGCGCCGATGCGGACGACCTTACCGGTGAAGGTGCGGCCGGGGAAGGCGTCAGTCGCCAGCGTCATCATCTGGCCGGTGCGCACGGCGGCGGCCGACGACTCGGGGATGTCGGCCCGCAGGCGCAGCGGGTTGATGCGCACGAGCGTCACGATCTTGCCGTTGACGGGCAGGTAAGTGCCGCGGGCCGCATGCTTTTCTTTGACGGCGCCGTTGATCGGCGCACGCACGACCGTGTCGTTGAGCGCCTTGCGCGCCAGGTCAATGGCCGCGCGCTGTTGCTCGACCACGGCGAGTTGCTGCCGGACGGCATCGACCGCGGCCTGGTGGCGGGCCTCGGCCATATTGCGGTTGGTCAGCGCCTGATCGTAGATCGAGCGCGAGATGTCGCCGTTCTCGATCAGCTTGATCGTGCGGTCAAGGTCCATCTTGGACCAATCGAGCGAGGCCTTCGCCTGCTTGACCTCGGCGTTCTGCTCCGGTTCGAACTTCTCGCCCTCGCGCATGCCCAAACGCGCCATCGTCTGTTTGAGCGTCGCCTCGGCCTGATTGAGCTTGAGTTCCGCGTCCCGCTTGTCGATCTGCGCGATCACCTGGCCTTGCTGGACGTAGCTGCCGAAGTCGACGGTGAGGCCCGCGAGTTCGCCGGCCACCTGGGCCGAGATGACGACCTCTTCGTCGGCCGCCAGCGAGCCGACCACCTCGACGCCGCGCTGCAAGTTGCGGGTGATGGCGGGCACGGTCGTCACCTCGATCGGTTGGAGCGCCGCCGGTTTGGTTTCAGTGGCGACGGCGGGGGCCGCCTTTTGCCGGCCGCGCGTGAGCGCCACGACCGTGACCACTACGCCCACCAGCAGGATGAGCAAGACGGCCCACCGGGCTCGCTTACGCGAGCGCTGGCCGGCCTGGTCGATTGAGTGGAGGTCTGCCCGTGAAACTTCAGGTTCGAGTGTCGAGGTTCGTTCGTTCATTGGCTTAACTCTAGTTGGATGATGACGGGTCAATCGCTGAGACGTTGGCGCTCACGACCGCGACGCCGTCTGGCGTGGCGCGTGGGCTTGACGATCCCGGCGAGGAAAATATCGGTGAACGCTGTGGCCGCCTGGCGGTTCGAGATGTTGAGCAGGTCGCGGCCGTAAAACTTATTGGTCTGCGCGTGATAAATGACTATCCCCAGAAAGGCGCGCACCGCCGTCATCGGGTCCACGCGGCGGAAGGCGCCGTCTGAGATCCGCTGTTTGATGTAGTCGGCCAACCGGCGGTAATGGTTGGTGACTTGGTTCCGGAAGAACATGTCGGCCAGCCCGTGGCCCTCCAGCGCGCTGTAGAGCAGCAGCCGCATGAAGGCGTCGTCGCGCTCGTGGTTTTCGAGGATGTGGAAGGCGAGCGACTCGAAGACCCGCCGGTCGTCGCCCTCACTCATGGCTTTTTCCACTGCCACCTCCAGCTCCTGGATGGCGGTGGAGCCGGCCTTCTGGTCGAGAATGGCGGAGTAGAGATCCTGCTTGGTGGCGAAGTGGCGGAAGATGATCGCCTCGTTGACGCCCGCGGCCAGAGCGATCTCCTTGGTCGTCGTGCCGCGGAAGCCTTTCTGCGAAAAGAGGCGGACCGCCACTTCCACGATCTGCTGGCGGCGGTCCTCGGCGGCCATCCGCGGGGTCTGTTTTTCCTGGAGTCTCTTGGGCTGCATCTTGAAAGTTATTTGCCGGGCACGCGCCTGCGCTCTCCCTTCCTCCGTCGTTCATCCCTGGCTGGTAAGTAAGTGCATACTTACTTACCACAACTGGGGCTGGGCATGCAAGCCTTTTGGGTAAGTGGACACTTACTTGCTCCTGGATGTCCTCTCCCACGAAATAACCGACATTTGAGCTTTGGCCAGCCAAGTTGCCTTCCATCAAAAAGGGCCGAGCCGTCAACCCCCGCCCGCTCCGCCGCCGGCTCAGTTTTTATCCCTGGCCGGAAACTCACTGACCCCCTCTCCCCTCACCAGACTGCCCGCCCGCAGATTGACAATCATCCCCGCGGGCGTAGAATCCATCTGTGCATAAGTTGCACCAGCCGTGATCCGCCGCAGCAAAGCACCAGAGAGCCGCCACCCGGCGCGTCGGTGCCGTCCCGGCTTTGTGGGGGTATTACCGGCATAGACGCGCTACAGCGGTTTTCACTTGAGGGTGTAGGAGGACAGGCTCCGGGTCAGGTCCAGCCAACTTGCTAGTTGGCTGAGGGCTTCGTCAAGAGCCGCTGGCGGGGGCAACCGCAAACTAGCAAGTTGGCTGAACCTTCAATCCACAACCGCTGTCGGTGGCGACTTTTGTTTTGCCGGTTCAGGAAGCGCCAGCGGAAGGGGAAGCAGGGGAAGTGGGCCTTGGACAATGGTCATACCCCTTTTCAGGCGCGAGTAGAAAGGGATTGGACGGATGAATAAGCCTTTAGTTCTGGCGGTGGAAGATAACGCCGACACACTTTCTTCCCTGAGATTGTCGCTCTCTCAAGAGGGTTTTCATGTGGTGACGGTCAGTGACGGGGAGGCGGCATTGCGGGCGCTGGAGTCGCTCAAGCCAGACCTGATTCTGACCGACCTCATGATGCCGAAGCTGAACGGGGTAGACATGATCAAGGAGTTGAGAAGTCGGCAGACCCTCTCCGGCATCCCGGTCATCGTGGTCTCGGCCTTCCTCGACGAGTACGGGGAGGCCGCCGTCCAGGCCGGGGCGACGGTCGTGCTCCGAAAACCACAGGAGATGGCGAGCCTGATCGAGACTATCAACCGGGCGGTGGGAAGATAGGCGCGGGCAAAGAAGGCGGGTCGGTAGAAGTAAAAAGATGACCAAGGAAAAAATTCGAGAACTCGCAGAACAGGCGATCAGAGAATCGCACCTGACAAAACGCTGTCAAGTCTCCGCGGTGAAGCGGCCGCCGTATGAGAGTGACCCGACCTGGTGGATCGACGTGACGGATAGTAATCGGCATGGCATCTTTCAGGTCTTGGTCACGCTGGCACCCAAAGACACCGACGAGTCGATTAAAGAGAGGATCAAAAGGCAACTCCAGGATGGATAATCACTGCGATAAATGCGGAGGGACTGGCAAGCTCCAATGCCCGGTGTGCGGCGGCACCGGCAAACTTCCCAATTCAAGTTTGAGCGCGAATAAATGTCCGAAGTGCGGCGGCGATAAAGTAGTCGCCTGTCCTCAGTGCGCCAGGAAGGCGCCCGCGGCAATCTGAACATCAATGCTCGATCATCCGAAGGCGCGAGGAGTGCGTGGCGGCCAACCCCGCGAAGAAATCAGGCAGAAAGAAATAGGTGCAGCGTGAAGAGTAAAATTAACCCTCAACTGCTCAGTCTACTCACCGAGATCGAGCGAGGGGAGACCGGGTTTAGACCTGTCAGCGATGCGCCCGATGATGTCAAAGACTTCCTCTATCAAGTCAAAGACCTGAAGAGCCTGCAAAAGCAGGGGCATATTGAGATCCTTGACCTCGATAAATCATCGGCCACGGGGCGCAGTCAGTATGTCGCCGCGCTCGTCAGCCTGACGGACAAGGGCAAAAGGTGCCTGGCCGCGATGCTTGAGGCGCAAGAGAAGAGGGCGGAGCGGGAGAAGCAGGTTTAATGACATTGCGAGAATTCCTGGCCAAAAATCAACGGCGCCCCCACCTGCCCACTCACGTGGCCGGGACAGTTGAGGAGTGGCTCTGTCAGGGTGAATTGGATGAAGAGCTACGCCGGATCGCGACCTTCCGCAGTCGGACCGGCGACACCTACCTCTACCAGACTGCTTCGTCCGGCATCGTGTTGGTTGACGCGCCTTCCATCCTGTCTTTGGAGACTTCACGCGATGGGGCGCGGCAATGGCTGGACGACGGCCAGCGGGAAGAGTTTGATCAGCGCTTTGGCGCTTGAGGAATAACTGCAACAGGCGAAGCGGGGAAGTGAGTCAGGTGGCTGATTCAGCAAACGCCGGCCTGGTAAAGGTTGACTACATCGTTCTAGGGCTCAAAGGGGCGGCCGGTACCATCCCTGTGGTTGGTGGTCGGTTGGCAGAAATCGTCGGAACTATCATCCTGAACTAAAGGCGACTGTGTTGTTTCCTTCCTCCTGCCCCACAGGGCAGCGACAGTCTGCCTGATCTTTTGGGTGCCATGAATCTTGGCCCCCGTCTTTCACTGTGAAGATTACCAGGCGCGCTTCCTCAAGCCGCTCCCGGCGGAAGCCCCGGTCTTTCGCAACGGACTCCTCTTTAGTGATGATTGAAATCAAACTGTCGCTGAATGAGCCAGGCTGCTCGTGCCGTCAAGTATGCAGCGGGGGCCTGTTGAAAGATGGTCGCTAGAGAGCAGGACCAGAGAGAATCAAATGTCATTGGCAAGCACGACGGGGATCACAGAACAAGCCCTGCTGGAGATCCAGGCCAGCCTTAAAGGGTCGCCTCACCCGGAAGCGCTCCGCAGGACCCGGCAGGCCGTGGCGCAGATCCGTCAAGCCCACAGTTCGCGGCCCGGCGTCCGAGAAAGACTCGACGCCATTGAGCAGTGGGCCGGCACTTTATACAGTACCAATCAGCGTGGCCCGTTTGAAGTGGAGAGACTGAGCATGCAAATTCTCAGTGAGTGCCTCAGTCTCAGGAATTCCCTTGCCCGGCGGTCCGGTTAAAGGGGCCACTCCTGACCGATCAACTGGAGGCACAAGCGCTCAAAGCCGTCCTCGCCCAGGTAGCGGTTAGTCACCGCAGCCAGGCTCTCAAAGCCGCTCTCCACGACCGTCACCTTGATCAAGTCGAATTCTGCCAGCGGAGATTGGACGCAGACCCGCGCCCCGCCGCGGCTGACGTTCTCCGTCCGCCCACTCCCTTGCTCGACGACTCCTAGCCCGGCGGTGAGGTACTGGAGCCAGACCGCCTCTGCCCGGTGCTCGCGGGGCAACCGCCTGCGGCTCGGCCCCTTCCATTCCGCCGCGCGGAAGACGGCCCACGGCTGGTCGATGAAACGCGGCGGCGGGTACTCGCCCAGGAATTCGAGCCCGACCACGCACCGGCCGTTCTCAGACGGCTCGATGCGCCGGACCAGCGCGTAGGTCTGATAGCTGGGCTTGGCGTGTCCGTGCTGGCGCAATTGCCAGGGCAGTGGCAGCATCAGGTGCAGCACGTGGCCATGATGGACTCGCCTTTGAAGACGGAGTTTCACCCCCGTGCGGCTGACGTTGAGAGATTCGGCCATCTCGACCCACTGCCCGCCCCGGCGGTCGTGGCCCGTGACGCGCACCGGGAGGGAGAGCCCCAGCCGCTCGCAGCGGCGGCGGTTGTTGTCGGCCGAACCTTCCCGCCCCTCTTCGTTGCAGAGGTGGGAGGTGGCGGCGCGCTCGGCCCGTCCCCGAAGTTGTGCGGCGTCGCAAAACTGATCACCGCGCCCGACGCCAGATTGATATTGATCGCGTCCGCGCCACTGCCCGCCGCGCATTCGCCCGCCATTGCGCCCGACGCCGTGTCGGTGTTGGCCGCGATGATCGCTTCGGGCAGCGTGCAGACGCCGTCGTTGGCGATGGTCGTTGACGTGCTGTTGACAGTGATGGTCGTGCCACCCACCGCCGGGGCCGCCTGCGCCTGGGCGAGCGCCGCCTTCGCTCTCAGACGGCTCGCCTGCGGCTCCGGCGTTCCCGCTGTGATAGAATGCAGCCACCGGAGGAGGAGTTGCAGCCTATGACGAACTGGCAATTCATCACCATCATTGGGACATTTGTGCTGACCGTCTCGGGGTTCATCCTGACGGTCTTCGGCGCGGCCCGCACCATGCAGACTTCGCTCAACGAGCAGCTTGTCAGCTTCAGAAAAGAGATTGAAGCCAAACTGGCAAGCGCGAGTAGCGAGACCAAAGCCGAGCTGGCGAGCCTCAGGGGCGAGTTCAAAGCCGAGCAGTCCGCGCTTGGCGAACAACTCGCTAATTTCAGAAGCGAACTCAAGACTGACCTGGCGGACCTGAAAAGCGAACTCAAAACTGAACAGGCGGGTGTCCGGAGCGACATTGAGACGTTGCGCAGCGAAATCCGCCAGAATGACCAACGCTACGACGAACGCTTCACCCGGATCGAGGCCGACATCCGCGACATCAAATCGGACCTGCGCCAGGTCTTCAAGCCGGTCCTGCCGGGCTAAATGTTGGCCGCTTTGATCGCCTCGCGCAGCATGCGCACGCCCGACAGGTTGGCTGTCCCCGCGGCGCTGGTGACTGCGATCAGACCCTGACGACGGGCGCGTGGCCGAGCGCCGTCGCCACACTCGTTGATCACCACTGCCAGATCGCGGGAGCAGCCACGCTCGCTCCCGCTCGCGGTACCGACCCATATGCGCAAACACGCTCTAGATCTGATAACCGGTTCGGCTTGGTATAAAACCCCATGCAGTGAGACAATCCCTCCTGTATAATGTCGGCCAACGGAGCTGGGCTAGATCGAGGGGCGAGTTAAAGCTAGCTTCCCAGACTTGAAACCAGAAACCAGAGGCTCGGCTAGACGGCCGGCAGGAAGCCGCTTATGAACAGCTCAGGGTTATCCACCCAGGTGGAGGAGAAATTTTGTGGCAAGTTGCAGTTCCTCGACCCGGACGGCAAGCTGCAAACGCTCGTCCTTGACCGGCCCGTCTTCTCCATCGGCCGCAAGACCGTCAACGACCTGCACCTGCGCGATAACCGCGTCTCGCGCTTTCACGCCGAGATCATCCGCGAGCAGGCGCACTACCTCCTGCGCGACAAGGCCAGCCGCTGCGGCACCTACGTCAACGGCGAGCGCGTCACCCATAAGCTGCTCGAGAACGGCGACCGCATCCGCTTCGGCGATTTGTATTCCCCCGATTTCATCTTCTATGATGTCGCGACCGATTCGCTGCCGACGCAGCCGTTCATGACTCAGGTGGCGGCGAGCAGTGAAAGTGTGAGCGGTGAGCTGCACCGCCTGGGGCTGGTCTTAGAGACCATCCAGGCCCTCCACTCAGTCCGCTCTTTGAACGAGATCCTCCGCCTGGTCGTGGACGCGACGATTGAGCTGACCGGGACCGAGCGCGGTCTCATCCTGCTCAGGGAGGCTGAGGGGGAATTGGAGCCACGCATCGCGCGGCGCCGGGGCGGGCTTGATTTGACTGGCGACCTGAGGGTCAGCCGCCGGCTGACTCACCAGGTTCTCACGACGGGTGAGCCGGTGATCGTCTCGGACGCGGCGGCCGACCCCTCGCTCGGGACGGGCGAGAGCGTCATCGAATTGGGGCTGCACGCGATCGCCTGCTACCCGCTCACCCTCGCCGCGCACCACGAGGGCGAGCCCCGCTCGGGCGACTTGAGCGGCGAGATCATCGGCGTCCTCTATGTTGACGGGCGTTCGAGCTCCTCCCTCTGCACGCCCGAAGTGACCGAAGCGCTCACCTCGCTCGCCCACCAGGCGGCATTGGTGATCGAGAACGCGCGACTCTACCGCGCGCTCCAGGAGAAGAAGGTCTTCGAGAAGGAGCTGGCGCTCGCCCACCAGATCCAGCAGCAACTCTTGCCCAAGGACCTGCCCGACCGCGACTACCTCGATGTCGCGAGCATCAACTTGCCCTGCCGCAATGTGGGGGGCGATTACTACGATTACATGCTCTTTGACGACGGGCGGACCGGGGTGGTCATCGGGGACGTGGCGGGGAAGGGGATCCCGGCGGCGCTGCTGATGTCGACCATGCAGGGCATCTTCTACGCGCAAGCCTTCAGTTGCTCCGGCGTGGCGCAGACCGTCGAGCAGGTCAACCGCTACCTGGTCAAGCGCTCGATGGAGAACAGCTACCTGACGGCCTTCTACGGCGTCGTCTCACCCGACGGCACGCTGCACTACACCAACGCCGGCCACAACCCGCCGATCCTGGTGCGGCGCGACGGCCGGGTCGAAAGGCTCTCGGAGGGCGGGCTCTTGCTGGGCCTCTTCGAGCACTCGCAGTACCAGTGCACGACCACGCAGTTGAATGAAGGAGACGTGCTCGTGCTCTTCTCGGACGGCTTGACGGAGGCGAGCAACGAGCAGGGGCAGGACTTCGGCGAGCAGCAGTTAGTGGACCTCATCCTCCGTCTGCGCGAGACCTCGGCGCGCGAGCTGCTCGACCGCGTGATGGACGAGATTCGCTCTTTCTCGCACCGCACCAACCAGCATGACGATCTGACGCTGATGGCCGTCAAATTCGTCCGCGACCGCCAAACCCGGCCACTCAGCTATGACCGGCCGGGGCTGGATGACTGAATGGAATGATGAAGGCTGAAGGCTGAATCGAAGAACTGACTTCATTGCTCAGACTTCAGCCTTCAGAAGGACGCGACCGCCGCCGCCTCATCCTCGAAAGTCTCGAAGACCGAGAGCAAGCCGGTGATCGTCAACAACTGCCGCGCCAGCCGCGACGGCTTGAGCAGCTTCAGCTTCCCGCCCCCATTCTTGACGATGGTAAAGGATTTGATCAGCGCGCCGATGCCGGAGCTATCGATCGTCGGCACGTCGGCCAGGTTGATGAGCAAATTTTTCTGGCCGCCGGTGAAGACCTGATTGATCGTCTCGCGCAGTTTCTCCTCGGCGGTGCCAATCGTCAAATTGCCTTGCAGATCGAGAATCGTCACGCTGCTACTGGTCCGAAGATGAATGTCCATTGAGCCTCTCTATTAAACGACACCGGCTGAGCTACCAGCTATCACACATGGCTAAAAGCGGATCATGCGGCAGCGATTATACCAAACGCCAGGGAGAATTACTTAACCCTTTCTGTCCTGAGAAAATGTCCCGCGACCTGTTAGGTTGCGGCTATCGCGCTCAAAGGCCCCCTTGCCGGAACCGACTGCCACCTCACAAACATAGAGCAGCGTCTCATGATTTCAGTGGCTCATCACGGATCAGATGCGGATGCCTCAGTTGACGCGGACCAGTTTGAAATTATCCGCCGCGGCCCAACTCCCATTCGATGCAGAGCCCGCCGCCTTGGCGTAGACGCCGACTTGGCCCGCGCCATCGGGCACCGTGAAGCGTACTGTCACCCGGTGGTTGGTGGAGCTGTTGTTGAAGATTTGCGCCGGCCCGTCACCGCCGGTCTCCCACTTCACCCCGAGCGTGGCGCGGGCGCGGCCGTCGGTATAGATGTCGGCGGAGACCTCGTAAGTCGCCCCAGCCGTCAGCCTCACCCACTGAAGGATCGAGGCCAGCGAGTAGGCCGAGGGCGGCGTGAACTTGGCCGCTAAGACGCCGTCGGTCACGAAGGGGCCGCGAGTGTAACTGACCGCACCGCTGGCGAGCCAATTCGCTCCGCCGCTTTCGAAGCTCGGGTTGAGGATCGTCCCGTCATTAGTGGGCGGCGGGGTCGGCGTCGGCGTGGGCGTTGGTGTCGGCGGCGGGGTCGGGGTCGGCGGGACCCACGGCGAGGTGAGCGAATAGACGAAGTTGGCCGCCTGATCCGCATTCAAGTTGTCGAAGGTTGCGTATCCGGGATTAGGATAGTACGTCTTGAAACTGACGGTCGGGCCGACGGGCGGCGGGGCCACCTTGTAGCTGCCGCCCCCAACCAGATGGGCGAACGAGTAATACCCGTTGCGGTCGGTCAACGTGCTGGTGGTCAGCGTGCCGCTCAAGGTCATCTTCATTCCCGGCATCCCTTTGGCATATCGGTCAGTGACTCGGCCACTGATCGTGTAATAGCTGAGCGGGGTGACGAGCGTCCGCAGCCTGAGGCGGAAAGCGGCGTAGGGCGACTGATCGTAGAAGGCCGCGTAGGCGAAGACTGCGGTGCCGTTCGCGCCGGCTACGGCCGGGGTCTCCTCCGGCAGATCCGAATTGGCGATGGCGAATCCGTTCGGATCACGCACGCCGCCACTGAGATCGACGCGAGCGCCATAAATATCGCCCCGCGGCTGACGCGGAGCGGCTTCATGGCGGTGGTCAATCCAGGTCACCAGATATTGTGTCCCGTCCCAGGCGATGGCCGGAGCCAATTGCTCTTCAGGCGCACCGGAGATGACAATCCCTGAGGCGGCATCGAGCAGGGTGCCATCCGCCTGAATCCGGCGCCCGACAACATCCGCGCTGGTGGAGGTCTGCTTCAAGGCGGATTGCCAGACGATCAGTGCTGAATTCCACGCGGCGGCAAGGTGCGGCGTGAAGCCGTCGATTGAGCCATCCAGAGCAGAGACCGGGAACGGGCCAGTCGAGACGCCTTCGACGCTAACGAAAGCGCCATAGACCTTCGCTCCCGCGTTGTCAGACTGCCCGTGGGCCTCCCACACCACCAGCCAACGCCCGCCTAAGCTTGCGACCCGGGGCGACAGATCGAAGCCGCTCTCACTGCCGACAACCGCCCGCGACCCAAGCAGGGCGCCGGTTGAGCTCACCTGAGCCGAGTAAATGCTGCGGACCTGCGACGACGACACCGGGCGGTCGCTGTCCACGACCAGAAAAGTTGAGCCGACCGCCGCGACGTCAGGCGTGTGGCCCGGCATGATCGGAATCGGGTTGCGGTCGAGCACCGTGCCATCGGGCAAGATGCGAAGGCCGTAGACTCGGCCACGCTTTTCAATCTGATCGGCGCTCTCCTCGGCGTTCTCCCATACGACCAAATAGAGAGCGCCGTTCCACGCCACCGAAGGGTTGGTGAAAGATGCGAGCCCGCCGGTAATCAGAATCGGTTCCTGATCAATCGCATTCCCGGCCGCATCGAGCCGCTGCGCGATGATGCGCGACTCGCCGGAAATCTCACTCTGCGCGACCAGGAGGTAGCCGTTGCCGCTCGCAGCCATTCGCGGCTTGCTTTGCCGTGGTGCTCCGAGACTGACGGCCAGGCTTGTGCCAACGCCGCCGCTGGCCGACACCGATGCCGTAGAGATGTCCTGATTACCCAGGGAGGACCCGGAATCGTACCAGGCGATCTGTGCTCCCCCAGAAGTGCCTGGTGCCACCGCTGGGAATGGGTGAAATGTAGGCCCGCCCTTCACCAAGATGCCTTGGGGATCAAGCACGGCGCCCGCGGACGAAACCCGCGTCACGAAGACTTCGAAGGGGACCTCAAGCTCCTTGTTGTAGGCGATGAAGTAGTTCTTCCCGTCCCAGCAGACATCCGGGCCGTAGAGAGTATCGCGGGCAAAGACCGGCGGCTCGGGACTGCCCGCAGTCATCACTTGACCCGCGTGCGAAACCAGGGCCCCCGCCAACTGATGGAGGGAGCGCTCTTCAGACCAGACGACCAGAAAGTTGTTCCCGTCTGAGGCGACGGCAGGGAATTCCGGATTACCCGAGTTGTAGGTGGCCACGGCGAAATCGGTTCCGATGGGCTCCAGGGCAGGCGTGAGTCGTAGTCCCTTGACTAGTCCTCTTTGTGCCCGCGTCGTTGGGTCCGGCTGTAGGAGTTCGGTCCACACCGCCAGGTACTCGTCCCCGGCGAAGGCGAGGTCGCCGAAAGTGGGAAGGGAAGTGACTAGCCCTTGGCGAAGGCGTTTGCCGCCTGGGTCGAGCACCGACCCGTTCGAGGCGACGCGGGCAATCGCAAACGTAGGGAGGCCGGAGAAAGCCTCCCCCCCGCCACACAACACCGCCCAGTTCGTGCCGTCGCTTGTGACGGCCCAGAGCTGTGATGGCCTGATCGCCTGATCGAAGTTCACCTGGATCGGGGGATTGTCCAACACCCTGCCATCCGGAGCGACCCGGACGGCCAAGACCTCGTCGTCGTCTATCAAGCCATCGCGCGGCGATAGCCAGACGACGAGCCAGCTTTCGCCGTTCCAGGCCACTTGAGGTTGCACTTGGTTGTATGGCGCCTGCGAAATGATGATCGGGGCGGTATCAACCAGGTTGCCATTAGCGTCGAGCCGAGCCGCATAGATGTCCAATAAGCTTCCCCAGCCCGGCCCGCGGAACGCGCCGCTGAGAAAACCATTAGTCAGTGACGTTCTGCCATCCGCCCAGACCACCAGGTAGCCGTTGCCGCCTTTGGCGAGCTTCGGGCTGAATTGCGACCCGGCGGCAGGGCCGAGTGTGCGGTCACCAGGTAAGATCGTCGGGTTCGACAAAGTGGATTGGGCCGCCGCCCGGCTGAAATGAATAATCACCACGGCGCTCACGATGATAACAACACACACCGCGAGGAATCGGATTGACCTGTGGGAGAGTGAGGGGACGCTGGGCATGGGGCTACTCCTTGGGGTGGAAAGAAGGTTTTCAGGGCACGGCCTTGAGACCACTTCAGACTTTGCGCCACCGCGACGAGGTGTCTTGGCTGAGCGTTATTTGTCTCCCCCGCTTCCGCGGCGCTCCGTGAGGCCCGGCAATCCTTCGGGGCCGCGGCATGTCGAGGTGACGCCCGCATTGTCTCCAAGGCCCGCCGAGTTGTCTAGAAAAAGTCGGGAATTAATCTTGCCGGGTGGCCGCCCGGTCGGGTTGCTTTCAAACCGCCATCGCGCCGACCATCAGCATCTGGATCCACGAGCTACCTCGGTAGCGTAGTCTCCGTCATGACGGCCGGCCGGAGGGGGAACTACGTTTTGCTCTCCCCAACCCTTGGTTGGGCCTTGATCGGAGGCGAACGATGAATAGCCCGCAAGCGCAGAGCTCTCGATCCTCAAGCGCGGAGGCAAGAGCTGGCGCCAAACTCGTGCGCAAACATTCGAAGGCGCGGTGGCTCGCCGCCGTGGTTGTGGTAGCCGCGCTGGCCTGGGTCTCATTCGACCTTTACGGCCCCCGGTCAACGAGTCTGCGCCGCTTCAACGCGGACGAGGTCGCGCGGCTGGAGACTGCCATGTGGCGCTCCTATTACGACCAGCAGCGGCTGCGCCTCTTCAATCAACTCGCCGAGTTATTGCGGACCCAGTACCGGCTCCCTTTTCTGAGGTCGAACCGGGTCGCCTATCAAGCGGCCCGAGCCGCCTTCGTCTTCAAGCAGGGGCACAGTCGGGCGGATTACGAGAAGGCGCTGCCGAACCTCATCAGTTTCTACTCGGCCGTCCGCCGGGTGAGCGACGTGCCGTTCGACGTCGACCGTGCCGCGCGGCTGGAACTGGAGTGGTGGATCGTCCACCGCGAGCGGGCGCGCCACGCCCCGGGCGAGCTTGAGCGGGCGCTGGCCGAATTGCCCGCCGAAGTTTACCGCGTGCCGAGCGACCGCCTGGTGGAACATGCCCGGCTCCGTGCCGAGGCCATGATCATCCGCGATACCAAGGCGGAGGCGGGCGGCGTGACCGAAGCGGATTGGGCGAGAATCGATGAACTGTTGCGCGCCTCCTGGCAATCGCTCTTGAGGGCTGTCAACTCCGGAACAGTACGGGGAGCGTGAGTAACCTGTCGCCCGGCCAATGGCTCAATCCGGGAGGCGCAGGTCGCTCACGCTCCCCGTACCGCACCGTTGCGGAACCGCAGCTATTAGACAGCCGCTCTCATTGCTCTATTTCTGCCCCTCAGCCATCTGTGGCGCCACGTAGCGGACTGTTTGAAGTTCGGCTAAGACCGCGAGCTTTTCAACGGGCAACCGGCCGATGATCAGCTTCGAGGTCTGGGGATCGAGCACCACCTCAAAGCCCAGTCGCTTGAGTTGCGCGATGGTCTCCGCCGATTTGGCTACCAGCCAAACTTGAATCTCGGCTTTATCACCGCGGACGAATCTGGACTCATCAGGGCCCGGCTGCGCGCCCTTGTTCTTCAGACGCGCGATGAGCGCAATGATTGATGGGTGAAGCTTCGAGCGGAGTTGCTGCTGTTGCTCCTCGGCGACGATTACTCCGTCTTTCGAAACCGGGAGGGGGCTTGGCGGAGGTAATGGGGCGCCACTCGCAGCCACAGAGCCGCCGCCCACATTGCTCCCTCTTCCCGGTCCCACCCCGCTACCTTGGCCAGACCCTACACCTGTGCCAGCTCCTGCCCCCGTGGCTCTGGGAGCCTGTCTTACCGCGGGCATATTGCTGGCTGACGGCGGTCTTGACAGTTGCGCTCTGATCTCTAGTTTGTCGAAAGACGAATCGCCGCGCTGGCCGAAGACGCCCTCGTGGCTCATGCCTTCAGGCATCTCAATCGGCACTTCGATGCGGCGCGGCTCGCCGCCGTCGGTGACGGTCATCTCCTCGACGGCCACGAACGAGGTGAACTGGGTCATCAACCGGTACTCCAGCCCGAGCTGCGTGATCGCTTCGCGCACCTCGTCGCGCGGGCTGCCTTGCTGGATGCCGTTGTAGTCTTGACTCATCAAGTCATCAATCCGCGTGCGCGCCCACAGTGTGGCCAACACGTCGTGCTGCGGCTGGGACTCGGGCAACTCGACCGGGATTTCACGCACGAAGTCCTGCCCCGCCATCTTGCCCCGCAACCGAACGACGCCGCGCCCGCCGCCCGTGTAGCGGCCACAGAGGATGACCGGTTTTGCGCTGAACAGGTCGGGGATGCGCGTCGGGTACGCGTCGGCGACCGGCAGTCCCGCCCAGTCGATTGAAATGTCGGTGAGCAGCGGGTTGCGCACCCGCTCGTGGAAGCGTTCGGCCGCCGCCGACCCGTCGTCGGCGAGCGTCACGTACTCGACCTCGCCCCGCCCGTGCTCGGCCATCTTGTCGAGCAGGAAGCGGTTGACCGCGCCGCCGATGCCGAAGGCGAAGACGCGGGCGTTCGGGTGCTTCTGCACTTCGGAGATGATCTCCAGATCGTTGCCGACGTAGCCGTCGGTCATAAAGCAAACGATGCGGACGTGGTCCTGCGCATCGGACGGGTCGAGCGCCGCCCGAATCGCCTTCATCATCTCGGTCCCGCCCTCTCCGGAGCGCGAGGCCAGGAACTCTTGCGCCGTCCTCAAATTCGCTTTCGTCGCGGGCACCGGCTGCGGGAAGAGGATGTGTGTGTCGCCGGAGAAGGTAATCAGGTTGAAGGTGTCCTGCGGGTAGAGCCCGTCGAGCGCGAGCTTCATGGTCTCTTTCGCCTTCTCAATCGGGAAACCCGACATCGACCCCGACGTGTCGAGCACGAAGACGAGTTCCTTGGGCATCACCTCCTTGACCGTCACGCGCTCGGGCGGCTGGAGGATCAGAGTGAAGAAGCCGCCTTGGGCCGAGCGGTGAGTGAGGATGGCATCTTCGATCCTGCGACCCGCCACGTCGTACTTGAGGATGAAGTCCTTGTTCGGGATCGCGTCTTTGTCCTTGAGCCGCACGACAGCGCTGTGGGGGGCGGGCCGCTCGACCTCGACTTCGTGAAGGGTTGATTTAAGCCCGTCGATCGGCACGCCGGCATCGAGCGCGACTGCGATGGAAATGTCGTGGCCGGCGCGGGTGCCTGCGGGCGCGACCGGCGGCGTGATGCGCGAGGCATCGGGCACCCGATCAGTATCGACCGCCCAGCCGCCGCCCTGCTTGGCGGCCGGCGTGCCGGGGATGTAGCGCGGGCCGACGACCATCGGGAAGACGAACTCGTAGGCGCCGTCTTCGTACTTCAACGTTTCGACGTAGCTGATGGTCACCTGCACTTGCTCGCCCGGCATGATGTTGGCGACCGACTGCGTGAAGATGTTCGGCCGCTCTTGATCGAGCAGGCTGGCGACGTGGCCGGCGGCGCGCGCGGCCTCGTAAACGGCCCGCGCTTCCTCACGCCTTTTGATCTTGCCTTTCACCGTCCGCTCGCCGACGCGCATCGTCAGGTCGTCAACGGCGGCGTGCTGCGGCAGCGGGAAAGCGTAGACCGCTTCGATCTTCTCCTTGAACGGATTCGCGAATTGCTGCGTCACGGCGACGCGCGAGAGGAAGCCGCTGATCTCGGCTTTGACCTCGGTCTGCTTGAGCGGACATAAACCGAGCGGCTGCCCGGCCGAGTCAACGACCTGAAGCGAGCCCTGTGTGATCCGGCCTGACGCCGCCGCCGCTAACCCTGCCTCCTCCGACGCCGGCAGCCTCATCAGAAAGATGTAGGCGGCGAGGCACACCCCCAATAGAAACGTGAGAGATGAAATAAGCTTGCGTTTCATAATCTCCTCCCGAAAGACACACGTATCCTCGGCGCACACGCCTGAGGCGGTACGTGCGACCAGCAAAGCGATTGGCCTGAAGTAACTATTTAGACACCCGAGGCCGAGCCTGGATTCCAGCTCTTCGGTGAGAGAACGGGGGAGGAGAGGGAAGCTTGCAATTTAAAATGGGTGTGGCTCTTGTAGAACGATGGGCAAGAACGAATCAGTACCGCGAGCGGTAGCGAGCGTGTTTCCCGCCGCCGGCCGCTCCATGGAAGCCACGCTCGCTACCGCTCGCGGTACTGATCCAGTGCGCCGTCTTGTGAGAGCACCAGCCCTCGCGACTTCTAAACTGGCGATGATCAATGCTATGATCAGGTATCGTTGAGAGTGATGACCCAGATCATCAAGCATTGATTTTGAGGAGATATGGCAGACCACCGACCGAACCTGACCTTCGCGATCATCAAACCCGACGCCGTGCGCGCGGGCCAGATTGGCAATATCATCCAGCGCATCACCGATCACGGCTTCAAGGTGCGGGCGCTGAAAATGGTGCACCTGACGCAGCCGGTGGCCGAGGGCTTCTATGCCGTGCACCGCGAGCGCCCGTTCTTCAGAGACCTCGTCACCTTCATGACGGGCGGGCCGAGCGTCGTCATGGCGCTGGAGAAAGAGAATGCCGTGCAGGCGTGGCGCGACTTGATGGGGCCGACTGACGCCACCAAAGCGCCCAAGGGGACGATCCGCGGCGACTTCGGGACGAGCGTGCAGGAGAACGCGACGCACGGCTCCGACTCGCCGGAGAATGCGCAGCTGGAGCTGAGTTACTTCTTCAACGCGACGGAGTTTTGCTGAAATGATGAATGCGGAAGGCTGAACGATGAACGGCGTAGAGGATCGCTCATCATTCAGCGCTCATCGTTCAGACTGTGGCAGACTGATGGCAGACTGATGGCAGACTGATGGTTGATGGGGGCGCACAAATTGGCCGGCTGCTGATCATCTTCGGCCTCGTGCTGGTGGTCGTCGGTGGGCTGTTTCTGCTCGGAGGCAAGCTGCCGTGGCTGCGCCTCGGGCGCTTGCCGGGCGACTTCGCCTGGGGGCGCGGTTCGGTGCGCGTCTACTTCCCGCTGATGACCTCGCTCTTGCTGAGCTTACTCCTGACCCTGGTCTTCTGGCTGTTCCGCAAATGACGGCCGCTCAAACGGCATAGGCGAGCGCGGGCTTTGTTGGTACGGTACGGGGAGCGTGAGCGACCTGACGCCTGCCAAGAGCACCTCTCGCGAGGCCATCAGGTCGCTCACGCTCCCCGTACCGTACCAAATCCAAAGCAGAGTATGATGATCCTCGAGGCCAGGGACGTAACTAAGGAGTACCGCATGGGCGCGGAAGTCGTGCGTGCGTTGGCCGGGGTGTCGCTGGCCGTCGAGCGGGGCGAGTTCGTCGCGATTCTGGGGACCAGCGGCTCGGGTAAATCGACCTTGCTGAACCTCTTCGCCGGGCTCGACCGGCCCACCTCCGGCGAGATTCTCTTCGACGGCCAAAGCCTCGCGCCGCTCTCTTCGTGGGAGATGTCGCGCTACCGGCTGCGGCAGGTCGGGATGATCTTCCAGAGCTTCAACTTGGTCCCCACCATGACGGCGCGGCAGAACGTGGCCCTCGCGCTCGCCTTCGCGGGCCAGGCCCGTGGGGAGCGGCGGCAGCGTTCACTGGATCTCCTCGACCGCGTCGGGCTCGCGGCCCGGGCTGAGCACCGCCCTTCCGAACTTTCAGGCGGCGAGCAGCAGCGCGTCGCCATGGCGCGGGCGCTCGCGAATGCGCCGCAGGTGTTGCTGGCCGATGAGCCGACGGGGAATCTCGACAGCGGCCGGGCCGCCGAATTGATCGGGTTGCTCAATGACATGCGCCAGCGCGACGGCAAGACGATTATCCTGGTCACGCACGACCAGGACCTCGCTCGCACCTACGCCGACCGCACGATCAGGCTCAGAGACGGTCAAGTCATGGACATCCACACGAAGCAGTGATGAGTGGAAAGTTGAAAGTAGAAAGTAAAAAGCGCCCGCACTTTCTACTTTTCACTTTCTACTTTCAACTTTTCACTCATCGCTCATCACTCATCACTGACTTATGAATTTCATCGACATCATCGCGCTCGCCTGGCGCAACCTCCGGCAGGCGAAATTGAGGACCGCGCTGACGGTGGTCGGCGTGGTGATCGGCGTCGCCGCCATCATCACCATGGTCAGCTTCGGGATCGGCCTGCAGCAGAACATCATCACCAACGCCTTCGCCAAACTCGACCTGTTCACCGCGATCGCGGTCTTCGGGCCGAGCGCTGACGAGTTGCTGGCGATGAGCGGCGGGCGCGCGGGCGACGGTGAAAGCGGCGCCGGGAGTGAGGCGCCGGTTGAGAATAAGGGCGGCGAGGCGAGGGAAGGGGAGCGGGAGCAGGCGACTCCCTCTCCGGCCGGGAGTCCGGGCGCATCTCAGCCCGAGCGCCGCCGCGTGCTCGATGACGCCGCGATTGCTGAAATCCAGCGCCTCAACGGCGTCAAGTACGCGCTGCCCATCGTCAATTTTCAAAGCTATGTCAGCTACCACGGCCGCACCGAGCGCCACCGGATCGGCGGGGCGCCGGCCTCGGTGGACCGCAACCCGCGCTTCAAGAAGTTCCTCGCCGGCCGCCCCTTCACCAGCGACGACGCCCAGGAAGTGATCGTGACCGAGACTTTCCTCGCCCAGTTCGGCGCTCGGGGTGACCGGCGTAGACGCCGGAACAACGGCGGCGGCGGCCCCTTCAGGCCCAGCCCCTCAAAGAGCGAAGAGGAACGGGCGCAAGAGGCCAATCAAGTGCTGGGCAAGGAGGTCGTCTTGCTCACGCTGCGCGAGGCGGACGCGGCGCCCTCCAGCATCTTCGGCGTCCCACTGCTCAACCTCGGTGAAAGCTCGGCGGGCGAGGACGGCGATTCGCAGCAGGCGGAGAGCGACGCCCGTTTCGAGCGCCACGCCTTTCGCATCGTCGGCGTGCTGCTCTCGGAGGGCAGCCTGAACATCAATCAGTTCACCGACACCGATATGTATGTCACCATCGACCAGGCCAAGCGTTTCCGCGAGGCCAACCGCGACCCGATCGAGCGCCTGGGCGAGGCGCTCGCGGGCGACACCGGCTACCAACGCGCCGAGGTCCGCGTCATCGATCCGACTCAGGTCGTAGCCATCCAGGATCAGATCAAAAAGCTCGGCTTCAATACCTTCTCACTCACCAACCAGGTGGACGAGATCCGCCGCGTGTTTCTGATCGTCAACGGCGGCCTGGCGTTGCTCGGCGGCATCGCCTTGCTCGTGGCTTCATTCGGGATTGCGAACACCATGATCATGTCGATCCTCGAACGCACGCGCGAGATCGGGATTATGAAGGCGATTGGCGGCTCGGACGGCGAGATCATGCGCATCTTCTTCTTCGAGGCCAGCCTGATCGGACTCGCGGGCGGCGCCTTCGGCGTCGTCTCCGGCTGGGTGATCGACCGGGTCGCCAACTTCATCGTCAATAAGTGGGTCGTCAAGCAGACCCCGTTCATCGAGTTCTTCTCGATCCCCTGGTACCTGTGGGGCGGCGCCGTCGTGTTCGCTATCTTGGTCAGCCTGGTAGCGGCCATCTACCCGGCGTCGCGGGCGGCGAGAGTGGACCCGATCAAAGCGCTGAGGCACGACTGATTGGATTCCAGTGGTGGGCCTGTGTCCTTGGCTGAACTTGCTCCCCAGAGTTACTTCCCCTTGAGCGATGCTCCACCGCCGACAGAAACGGCGAAGCCTGGTCAACCCTCACCGGCTGACCAGGCTTCAGCGTAGCGAATAGCCACTTGGTGCATGCGATTGCCAAGACCCGTGTGTGCGCAGCGCCGCGAGGAGAGAACTTCTCTAACCCCGTACTCGGGCGCTGCGCACAACAGTCCGAGTCTTAGATCGAAGGGAAGCAACCTTTGTGCCTTCACCCACCTCACCATAAATCACTTGAGTATGGAGTCACAACAGTCCGGGTGAATGGCCGCCGGACAAAATCCAAGGGAATTTCTTACTTGCGCGAGCACATTTTACATAGGAAGTGTGAGAGGTATGAAAGGGTAAAAATAGAGTGGCCGGTGAGTGGAACCTGGGCTCAGTTCGTTATATATCAAATGGATGCTCAACCGCGCCTGGGCAACCTCTCTACCTCGGCTGAGAAACATTAGGCTCTCTTCTGCCTCCTGGTACGACCTTTGCTTTTTGCTTTCCCGAGTAAAAACCGTACTCGGAACTAATTTTGATGGGGAGGGAACCAAAATGAACAAGCACAGACTAGGCTACTTTTCATTCCTGCTGGTCATAGCCTTGGCGCTCGCAGTGCCGGCCTTGGCGCAGGATCAGGATGTGAACAAGGATACGAATAAGACGGCCCAGAGCGACACGCCACACAAGTCGCACGTCGCGTCCGGGCAGAAGCAGAAGATCAAGGGCGTGATCGTCAAGCGCGAGGCTGACAGCTTCACGCTGCGTGATATGAGTGGAGTTGACACAACCGTCACTCTCACCAACAGCACGAAGGTGGAAGAGAAGAAGGGCAACCCCTTCCGCGGCTCCAAGAAATATGCGACCACCCAACTGCTGCGCGGCTTGAACGTCGAGGTCGAAGGCCGCGGCGACAGCTCGGGGACGCTCGTCGCCGAGAAGATCAAAGTCGCGGAGACCGATCTCAAGGTGGCGCAGACGGTCGAGTCGCGCGTGACGCCGGTCGAGGGACGCGTGGGTGAAGCCGAGAACCGTCTCACTCAGTCCGAGCAGAATGCGCAGCGGCTCTCCGGCCAGATCGAGGAACTCAACGCCGTCTCCAACGCTGCCCGCGGCGGGGCGAAGGCCGCCCAGGAGACGGCCGACACTGCGATTGCCGGAGTCAATACCACCAACGAGCGGATTACCAACATCGTGGCCGGGCTTGACGAGTATGAGCCATCCAAGACCATCACGGTCAACTTCAAGGTCGGCAGCGCCTTCCTCTCGCCCGAAGCCAAGACGGCGCTCGATGAGATCGCCACTCAGGCTAAGACCGAGAAGGGGTACGTCATTGAAGTCGACGGCTTCGCTTCGTCAGAAGGCGGCGAAAACCTCAACCGCATGCTCAGCCAGCGCCGGTCTGAGGCGGTCGTGCGTTACCTGGCTGAGAACCATATGATTCCGCTGCGGCGCATCATCATGCCGTTCGGCTACGGCGCCGCGCAGCCGGTCGCGGACAATTCGACCAGCGCCGGACGCCAGCAGAACCGCCGGGTGGAGGTCAAGATCCTGTCGAACCGCGGCCTCACCACCACTGCGCCTGAGAGCATCACCAAGCCGAAGACGAGTGATCCCAACAACCCTAGTGCGACTCCTCCTAACCCCTAATTCCAGGGGTGGGAGTGTTCATTCACTAGCTAATTCTCCGTGAGCTGAGGCGGCTCGCCCGATCGGGCGAGCCGCCTTTTTTAGCAGGATCTGCCGAGGGGCAGGCAGGGATTGTATACCAAGCACGGCCACAAATGGAGCTTCTCCAACACAAAGGTTCAAAGGAACAAAGGGACAAAGGGACTGATGAAAAAGAAGCCTGTTCCCCTTTGACTCCTTGATCCTTTGGGTTGAGATTCTTCTCTCTTCAAAAGCTCAATTTGTCCCCGTTCAAGGTATAGCTTCGGCTCCTGGCGATGTTGACCAGTTGTGCGCTAAGCCGCCCTCACTTCCACCTCACCGATCAGCCGCGAGATAGTTGGCTCGAGATTTTCAAGGTCATTCGGCTTCTTCAGGAAGGACTGCGCGCCCGCGCTCATCGCCCGTTGCCGGTCAGTCTCACTGACGGCCGCGGTCAGGAAAAGAATGGGGGTGCGCGGGTGGGACTCGCGGATGAGCTGGCACAATTCCACCCCGGTCCCGTCAGGCAGCCGGTTATCGAGCAGATACAAATCAAAGTGCTCGCTCCTGGCCAACCTCAACCCGTCGGCCACGGTACATGCCGGCCACACTTCGTAGTTAGATCGCTCCAGGAGCATGATCATCAAGTCACAAGTATCTTCGTGATCCTCGACACAGAGAATGCGTCTTTTAGTCAATTCCATCGGCATAACTCCTCTCTCAGTTTGTCATCTACGGGGCATCCTTTATCGTCCGAGTCGTCGAAACAAAGTTGAGTGGAAAATACGAAACCAGCCCGTGAGCCACGCCGCGAGTGGCGTGGCTCACGTTTAAGGTGTTACGTGGAGGGGCTCAGCCGCCGTGTTAGGTGAGCGGCCAAGACCTGATGCGAGCGTGGCTGCCGGATAAGTAACTCTGTCAAGCTCTCGAATGCTGGTGTCGGTTCAGAGTTCTTCACGCTAGCCACACGTTTAGCAAACGCCGTTCCGATCCCTCAGGCCCTGGCGCCGCAGTCTAAATCGTGTAGCTGCGCCGGATTGGGATAGAAACGGGCGGGTGCCTACCGCCACACATTGAAGAATCTTCCATCCGGGCTATGAAATATTTACCCTCGCCCGAGCCGGTTCTTCGCCCCTCGCCTTCGATCCTTCCTGATCGGCCGAAAGCAGAAGGGGGATTTCCGCAGGTGAGGCTATCGACACGCAAGGAAGGTGGAGGCGGTCGAACACGTGGCGGCAATGGCAGCCTGCTACAGTAGACTATTCCTCCGCACACTCCGGCAGTTGCGCAATCTGCGGCGCTACTCGGTGCCTGTCTATTGCCGAACTACGCCTTGGTTATGTCAGCTACGTTGACGTTCGGCTCTCCTTCCCGTATCTTTTGGCTGCGGCCAAGTTGATATGCGCCGCGAGGGGTGACCGTGGTTCTGTGGTTACGCGATGCAATGGGTGCAGGAAAGCAGGGCGAAATCATTGCCCGACACATTAGGGTTCCGTGATGGCAACACCAGTGTCCACACCAGCCGCACTATGATGCTGGATGAGTTGTCATTGGTCTTGGAGAAGGTCGACTCCAACGCCCATGCGGATGCCTACCGATCAGCCATCATCGAAGAAAACGCCCTTGGTAAACCGACTCGGACTACTCGGCAGAGAACCGCGCAGCGGCTGACGGAACTCTACTGCCTCAATCCAGCTTGCACCTTGTTCCGGCTCTTGCGGCACTTCTGGCCTGCGGACCACGCCGCTCGGCCCATGCTGGCGTTTCTCGCCGCCGCCGCCCGTGACCCGTTGCTGCGAGAAACGACGCCGTTCGTTCAAGGCATCAGGTACGGCGAGGCGGTCACGCCGGACGAGATCGCCAATCACCTGAACGAGAAGTATGCGAAACGCTTCCAAGCCTCGACCGCCTTGGCCACGGCCCAGCGGCTTGCCTCCTCGTGGATGCAGGCGGGCTATCTGACCGGCAAGGTAAAGAAGAAACGATCACGGCCCGTGGTGACACCAGTGGTGGCGGTATTCGCAGTCTTGCTGGGGTATCTTTGCGGGCTGCGAGGAAAGCTCCTGCTCGATTCAACCTGGACGAGGTTCCTCGACCGAACGCCCGCCGAATTGACCGACCTTTTATATGAAGCCTCGCGACAAGGATGGCTCACCTACAAGGAGGCAGGCGGTGTTGTCGAGATCACCTTCCCTGGCCTGTTGAGGCCGCAGGAAGAAAAGGCCGCGTATGAGCAGAATTGATCTTCTCCGCAAGAACTACCAGCGAATTTGCGGCCTGCCGTGGGACCGTAACGTGGCCGGGCCGCAACGTGTTTGGCTGGCCGTGTATGACAAAGAAGACGAACGTAAACTCCGCCTGCGGCTGGGGCTGTTTGAGGAGGCCACACACCAGACCCGCCACAATTGGGGACTTGTTGACCTGACCGATGCCTTTGCCGAGTGGATGTGCAGCCCGGAGAACGTATCGTTCGCTGAGAGCTACTTCGAGTCGCCAGATCTGCTCGACGATGGGGTACTCTCCGATTTCAAACAGGCCGTGGTCGCTAGGATCATCGCTGCCTTAGACCAGCTTCAAGACGGTGAGGAATCTGTGTTAGCACTTCACGGGATAGCGGCCTTGTTTGGCTTCCTGCGGATTTCCGAAATCCTGCCACTCGTTGAAGGGCACATTCGCGGAAGGCTTTTGGTCTTCTTCCCTGGAGTTTACGGACAAGAAAACTACCGCTTGCTCGACGCTCGCGACGGTTGGAATTATCATGCTGTCCCGATCACCGCCAGTGAAGGGGAAGTCCGCCGATGAAGAACCGCGAAATCTACGAAAAGGATCCCAAGACGCATACCCTGCTTAATCAGGGCGTCGCCAAGGTCACCAGTGGCCAGACTGCCTCGGAACTGGAGACTCTTCGCTACGAACTGACCAACTTCGTCTGTGAGGGCCAGTATGCAGATGGCTTGAACCGCATCCTCGGCACCTACCTTAGCCACTTGGAAAAGCCAGAGCAGCCCGGCGTCTGGGTGAGCGGCTTCTTCGGTTCTGGTAAGAGCCACTTGGTCAAGATGCTCCAGCATCTGTGGACTGACTTTGAGTTTGGTGACGGAGCTAGGGCACGGGGCTTGGCGAAGTTGCCTATCAATATCAAAGACCTTTTGAAGGAACTTTCCACCAATGCCAAACGGCTCGGCGGGTTGCACGCTGCGGCAGGCACGCTCGGTGCTGGTGCTGGCGAAAGCGTGCGGCTGGAACTCCTCGGCATCATCTTCAAGTCGGTCGGCCTGCCAGAGCAGATCGCTCGCGCCGGTTTTGTCATGTGGCTTCGCGATGAGGACCTGGAAGATGATGTTCGCCAGCAAGTGAATAAGGCGGGCGGTGATTTCGAGAAGGAACTGGTCAACCTCTACGTCTCAGACCTGATCGCGAAAGCTATCCTCGCTGTTCGTCCCGACTTTGCCAGCAAGGCCGCTGACGTGAAACTCCTGCTTCAGAAGCAGTTTCCCAAAGTCACCGACATCTCGATTGAGGAGATGATTGCCAAGATCAAGCAAGCCCTCGGCAAGAAGGGCAAATTGCCCTGCACTTTGATCGTGCTGGACGAAGTGCAGCAATATATCGGTGAGAGTGCGGATCGCTCTAAGGCCGTGCAAGACGTGCAAGAACAATGTTGCTCACGCTTGGGAGCCAACGTCATGTTCGTGGCCATCGGCCAGAACGCACTCACGTCCACAGGGCTACTTCAACGTCTACAAGGTCGCTTTCCAGTGCCCATCGAACTGCAAGACGCCGACGTGGAACAAGTCACCCGCGAGATCGTGCTCAAGAAAAAGCCGACAGTCATCGCGGGCATCAATAAACTGCTTGAAGATCACAGTGGCGAGATTGAGCGCCAACTGTCCAGCAGCAAAATCGCCTTCACCACCCGTGATCGTAGTTTGCTCGTGCAGGACTATCCGATCCTCCCTGTCCGTCGGCGATTCTGGGAACGTGTGCTGCGGGCTGTGGACAAAGCAGGCACTGGTGCCCAGCTTCGCACACAGCTCTGGATCGTGTACGACGCCGTAAAACAGACTGCTGAATCGCCGCTGGGCAATGTCGTCAGTGCGGCCTTTCTCTTTGAACATATCAAGACGAAGGTGCTGCAATCGGGCGTGCTGCTCCAAGGAATCTCGGAGACCATTGCTCGACAGAAACAGGAAAATGATGGCGAGCTACGCTACCAGCTTTGTGCCTTGATCTTCCTCATCGGTCAGTTGCCTCACCAGGGGCCTGCCGACGCTGGTATCAGGGCAACCACTGAGACGCTGGCCGACTTGCTGGTGACCGATCTAACCGAGAGCAGTGCCGAACTTCGCAAAAAGGTGCCGGAACTACTAGATAAGCTGGTCGCCTCCGGGGCCGTCATGCAGATCGAAGACGAATACCGGATGCAGACGCAGGAAGGCAGCGAGTGGAACCAGGCGTTTCAAGAAGCCCGCAACAAGCTCCTCGCGGATCCCGGCAAGTTAGCCAGCGAACGGTCACAACTGCTCAAGACTCAGTGCAGCGAAATCCTCAAGAAGTCCAAGCTCGTGCATGGCGTGAGCAAGGAGGCCCGCAAGTTCGAGCTTCACTTCGGGGCTGATGCTCCCGACACTAGCGGCTCCACGGTTCCGGTCTGGATTCGCGATGGCTGGGAAGTGCAAGAGAAAACTGTGGAGAGCGATGCTCGTGCCGCGGGTGATTCAGCGGCAGTGGTCTACGGTTTTGTGAAGCCGAATCAGGCCGAGGCCCTGAAGCAGGCCATTGCCAGCTTCTACGCAGCGACTGCCACCCTCCAACTCAAGGGGACGCCAAGCACCGATGAAGGCGAGGACGCCAAGCGAGCGATGGAGACTCGTCGCGATCAGGCCCAGCGGACTCGCGACGGCATCATCAACGACATCTTGAATGACACGGCAATCTACATCGCGGGTGGCGACCTGGTGAACGGGATGCTGCTGGAGACCAAGGTGCAGGATGCCGCCAAGTCATGTCTCGACCGGCTTTTTCCGCAATTCCACCAGGCCGATTCGCCCGACTGGGACAAGGTCAAGGATCGGTCCAAGAAAGGCGATGGCGACGCCCTCGCCGCCGTTGGCCACAAAGGCGACCCGGAAAATCACCCCGTTTGCAGAGCGATCATTGATTATGTCGGCAGCGGCAAGAAAGGAACCGACATTCGCAAGCAGTTCGCAGGCACGCCGTGGGGCTGGCCTCAAGATGCCATTGACGCCGCCTTGATCGTGCTCTCGAACAGCGGCGTGTTGCAGGCCCGGAGCGGCGCCGAGACCATGGCCAAAGGCAGCCTTGATCTGAAGAATATTACCACGGCGGAATTCCGGGTCGAGACGATCACGCTCACCAAGGTGCAACTCATCGCGATCCGGGGCGTCTACAAAGGCATCGGTCTCAACACACAGCCCGGCCAGGAGTCGCTGCACGCGCCGGAGTTTCTCAACCGTCTGACTCGCCTTGCCGAGGCCGCCAGTGGTGAGGCTCCGCTGCCGAAGTACCCCGAGACGGGCCATCTGACCGACATCTCGAACCGGGTCGGCAACGATCAACTCAAGGCCATCCACGACCAGAAGGAGCGGTTGACTCAGGAGATCGCCGAATGGCAGAAGCGGAGGGATTTGATTGCCAAGCGCGAGCCGCACTGGCAGCAACTCAAGGCCCTTCTGGCCCACGCGGCCGATTTGCCGATTGCCACAGAGGTCGAGGCTGAGGTCAAAGCTATCGAGGATCATCGCCGCCTACTCGACGATCCCGATCCGGTGCCGGGCCTGGTGAACAAGCTGACCGAGGCATTACGCAAGGCATTGAACGAAGCCCACGCCGCTTGCGCCTCCTCGCACGAGAAGGGGATAGGCTCTCTCGAAGGCAATAGCACCTGGCAGAAGCTCAAACCGGAGCAGCGTGACGAAATCCTCTCGAAGAGCGGGGTTCGCCAGATGCCCGCGATTGCCGTGGGCACGACCGAGGAGGTCTTGGCCACGCTTCAAAAGACGAAGGTCAGCGAACTCCAGGCGATCTGCGATGCGTTGCCCACCCGCTTCGGCCACGCGTTGGCGGCGGCGGCGAGGCTGCTGGAGCCGAAGGCCCAGTCCGTCAGCCTGCCGAGCAGCACGATCAAGAACGACGACGACCTGAAGACCTGGCTCGACAGCGCGGAACAGATAATTCGTGAGAAGCTCAAGGATGGTCCCGTGATTGTTTGAGAGTCAGAACCGCGAGCGGTAGCGAGCGTGGCTCCCGGAGTGAGCCGCTAGGGAAGCCACGCTCGCTACCGCTCGCGGTTCTGACCCGGAATGAATGTCATGAAACGAGAATCAGAATTCAACGAAAGTGGCGTCCCGCTGGCCTACTTCATCTCGTTTCGCTGTTACGGCACGTGGCTGCACGGTGATGAGCGAGGCTCCGTTGATCGCTCGCACAACCGTTACGGAACGCCGCTGCTTCCACCTGACGAGCAGAGAAGCCGCGAACTGCGTTTGCGCATGAAGCGCGACCCAGTTGAATTGACTGCCGTGCGCAGAACGGCAGTGGAAGAAGGCATCCGCGAGAATTGCGATCATCGAGGCTGGGTGTTGCGAGCGATCAACGTGCGGACCAATCATGTCCATACGGTGGTGACAGCCGCAGGCAAGCCGGAACCTGTCATGAGCGCGTTCAAAGCCAACGCCACGCGAAAGATGGTTGAGCGTGGTGTCTTGCAGCCTGGAATCAAACCCTGGGTGCGGCATGGCAGCACGCGCTATTTGTGGACGGAAAAGAGTATCGCCCGCGCGATTGATTATGTGCTCAATGGACAGGGTGATGAGTTGCCCGATTTTGACGAGTGGGATAAGGATTAAGTCAGAACCGCGAGCGGTAGCGGGCGTGCTTCGCGCTCACTCCGGGGGCAACGCTCGCTACCGCTCGCGGTTCTGATTCGGCCTAAAAAAGCGATGTCTGCTTTACCTTCCGATCTGAGAAAGCAACTGGAGAAGGTCTGCATTCAGGCCCGCGACAGGGCCGAGGATGCGGCACGTTCGGCGTTGAAGAAGCGAGCCGTCGATGCCGCCGAGCCGTTCTCGCACTTCACGCCTTCCGAGAAGGAATTGCGGAATCGGTTGCGTGCCCGCGGTCGCCAGGTGGGCGATGTTCGCCAAGCCAACAAGACGCAGAGCCTCGACCATCTGATGCACGAACTCGCCTATCAATACTGGCATCGCATGATTTTCGCCCGCTTCCTGGCCGAGAATCATTTGCTGATGCATCCCGATGGAGTAGCCGTCAGCCTCGAAGAGTGCGAGGAACTGGCCAGATCAGAGAATGCGCCTAACGGCTATGTCCTCGCGGCTCGCTATGCCAGCCGGATGCTGCCTCAGGTTTTTCGTACCGACGATGTACTGCTGGAGGTTGAGTTCGCCCCGGAACAACGGCTCGCTCTGGAAAAGGAGCTTGCCAAGCTGCCCACAGAGACTTTTCTGGCCGACGACAGCCTCGGCTGGGTCTACCAGTTTTGGCAGACCAAGAAGAAAGAGGAGGTCAACGCCGCTGGCAACAAGATTGGCGCGGATGAATTGCCTTCGGTCACGCAATTGTTCACCGAGGATTACATGGTGGACTTCCTGCTGGACAACACGCTCGGCGCGTGGCACGCCGGGAAAGTGCTGGCCGCAAATCCCAAGCTGAGCGAGAACGCGCAGAGCGAAGACGAACTGCGAAAAGTCGTGGCGCTGCCCGGATGTCCGTGGAAATATCTCCGCTTCATCACAGGCGAGGATGGCAACTGGCGGCCCGCCGCTGGAACATTCGACGGCTGGCCAAAGACGGCGAACGAACTCAAGTGCCTTGATCCGTGCATGGGCAGCGGGCATTTCGTGGTGGCGATGTTCGAGCGGCTGGTGACCTTGCGCATGGCCGAGGAAAAGCTGGACGAAGCTGCGGCGGTGGCGGCGGTCATTCGCGACAACCTGTTCGGCCTGGAGATTGACCCGCGCTGCACGCAGATCGGCGCGTTCAACTTGGCGCTGGCCGCGTGGCGGCGCGTGGGCTACCGCCCGCTGCCAGGGATGAACCTCGCCTGCTCCGGCATCGCGCCGAACACCCGCGAATCCGACTGGCTCAAGATGGCTGGCGACAACCAGAGGCTCCAGTACGGCATGGCCCGGCTTTACGAACTGTTCCAAAAGGCGGCGGTGCTGGGTAGCCTCATCAATCCGCGCGCTGGTGAGGGAAATCTGCTGGTGGCCGCGTTCCATGAACTCGAGCCTGTGCTGGAAAAGGCGCTGGTGCAGGAAGCCAAGGACGACACCGCGCATGAAATGGCCGTGACTGCGCGCGGCTTGGCGAAGGCGGCAGAAATTCTCGCCGACCAGTTCACGCTGGTTGCAACCAATGTCCCGTACCTCGGTCGAGGCAAGCAGGACGACACGCTCAAGAACTATATTGAGAAGCACCACCCGAAAGGCAAAGCCGACCTCGCCACCGCCTTCGTCGAGCGTTGCCTGGAGTTTTGCGCGAAGGACGGCACGACCGCGCTGGTCACGCCGCAGAACTGGCTGTTCCTAACGACGTACACTAAGTTGCGAGAGTCGCTGCTCAATAGTCGGACGTGGAACGTCGTAGCCCGGCTCGGCTCGAACGCATTTCAAGACATGAACTGGTGGGCAGCCACCACCACATTGCTGGTTCTAAACTATGGGCCACCTTCGGTGGCTCACGAGATAATTGGAATCGATGTGAGCAATGACAAGCAGCAGTCGGCCAAGGCATCAATGCTCCGTGGAGATGTAGCTACCCGCATCGCCGTCGGACGGCAAGTCGACCAACTCAAAAATCCTGATGCGCGTCTCACAATTGAGGCTCGATCTGCATTGCCGGAGTTGAGACAATACGTTGAAGCCCCAAACGGATCACATGGTGGCGATGCTCCTCGCCACAGACTGTGCTTCTGGGAAATGCATGCGATCAACAGCGAGTGGCGATTGTTTCAAGGAACTGTCGAAGAAACACAACTGTACTCTGGTCGAGAGCATATATTCTCGTGGTTCAATGATGGTCTCGACCACCGCGAGAATCCGAACGCATATATCAAAGGCGAGAATGTCATTGGCCGGTTGGGTGTGGTGGTCAGCATGATGCGGACGCTGCCAGCAACGCTATTTTGTGGCGAGTTGTTTGACATCAGTTGCACGCCCCTCGTTCCGGTTGACTCCGCACATTTGTTGCCAGTTTGGGCGTACTGTTCCTCGCAAACCTACCGCGATCAAGTGCGGCAAATTGACCAGAAGGTCAACGTCACTAACGCGACACTCGCCAAAGTCCCTTTCGACCTCGCATACTGGCAGCAGGTGGCGGCGGAAAAATATCCGGACGGGTTGCCGGAGCCGGAGAGCGATGATTCGACGCAGTGGCTGTTTCACGGGCGGCCGGAGTCGTCCACCGCGCCGCTACAGGTCACGGTCGCGCGGCTCTTGGGCTACCGCTGGCCGGCGGAACTCGATCAGAAGATGGGACTCAGCAAACGGGCGCGAGACCTCGTCCGACGCTGCGAAGAATTGCTGCCGCTCGCCGACCGCGATGGACTCGTTCCCATCCCGTCCGTGCGCGGGGAAACTCACGCCGCCGAACGACTGCTCGAACTCCTTCACGCTGCTTACGGCCCGAAATGGTCGAACTCCATGCTGCATGAACTGCTCACCGAGGCGAACTGCCCACCGGGCACGACGCTCGACGATTGGCTCCGCAATTCGTTCTTCGAGCAACATTGCAAGCTGTTCCACAATCGTCCGTTCATCTGGCACATCTGGGATGGCCGCAAGGACGGCTTCTCGTGTTTGGTGAACTATCACAAGCTCAACTACAAGACGCTGGAGAACCTGACCTACTCTTACCTCGGCGACTGGATCAAAGCCCAAGCTGGGGAGACGAAAGCAGGCAAAACCGGAGCCGACCTGCGGCTCGGTGCCGCGCAGGCGTTGCAGGAGAAGCTCAAGTTGATCCTGGCCGGGGAACCGCCCTACGACATCTTCGTTCGCTGGAAGCCGCTTTCGCAGCAAGCCATCGGCTGGCACCCCGATCTAAATGACGGCGTGCGAATGAACATCCGCCCATTCGTCGAAGCCGACATCCTGCGAAAGACGCCGAGCATCAAGTGGGGGAAGGATCGCGGCAAGGAACCGGGACGTGGCAAGGATGAATACCCCTGGTTCTACCGCGGCCAGACTTTCGTCGGAGATCGCGTCAACGACATCCACCTGACCAATGCCGAAAAGCAGGCGGCGAGGGTTCAACCGAATCAGAACCGCGAGCGGTAGCGAGCGTGGCTCCCATCAGGACCCTGGCGGAAGCGACGCTCGCTACCGCTCGCGGTTCTGATTCAGTGCTTGGTTGATTGAGTGGCCGAATTTAATTGTCAAAGACCATTAACGCCCGGCTAAAATCAGATGGCCGCTACGGCGGCCACAAGCACAGAGCATGACATTTTCATCACTACTGCGGCGAGAAAGGAGTCAAGTGACGACCGGGCAGATCCAAACCACGGGAACCGTCTTCGACGCCTTAGTGGCTTCCATCCAGAAGGCCGCAGACTTCAACCGCGATGACACTGTGCCGCCTGCCGCCATCCTCTGGCCGGACGAGAAGCGCGAATGGGAACGGCTCGTGCCCCGGCTTCGCGTGACTCTGCCGCACTTCCTCGTGCTCGGCCCCTACGACAAGGCCGCTCGCACCGGGCCTGCGATTTGGCTCCGCTGTGTCCTCGCGGGCAAAGTGCCCGACATCGCCGGGATCCCTGGCACCGTGCCTATTATCTACCTGCCCGGCGTCAGCCGCGCTACGCTGCGAGCGACAGACGAATGCCCGCCCGAATTGAAGCCGCTGGCAGAATTACAATATCGCGGCGTGTTCTGGTCGCAGCACAACGGCAAGGACTGGACCATCAGCGCTTTTCTCCAGACCAATCACGGCGGACTGCAACTGAAGATTGCTAAGGATCAGGCGACCGCGACCTCGATCCGGCGAGCCGTTGAAAAGCTGCTCGATGTATCGGTCGCCGATTTGCAAACCAGGTCCGTGAGCGGCGAACTCAACAGCACCTTCTTCAATCTGCTCATCAGCGACGATCCGGTGGACGACTTGCTCACCTGGCTGTCGGATCCGGATGGCGCCCGCAATCGCTGGGAAAACGACCGCTGGGAGACGATGTGCAGCGAGGCCCAGAAGAACTACGGTTTCGATCCGCTGCGCGACGGGGCGCTCGTGGGCGCCGAGTATCTCGGCCAGCAAAACAAGGCCGCCTGGAAGACCGCCTGGAAGCGATTTGCGACGGCACCGAGCCGATACGCTGGCCTGATTGAGCGACTTCAGCAGGCAAAGCCCAAGTCGAAAAATGAATCGCTATTCAGTGAAGAGTCTTGGCCGCAGGACAACGACGCCGAGGAAGTGATGCTGCGGCAGTCATTGCTGGGCGCGGCATCGCTGTCTGTTTCCGAGGCCCGCCAGAGGCTGCTTGACCTGGAGCAGAACCACAAGCGCCGCCGTGAGTGGGTCTGGGCGAAGCTGAACCGGGCGCCGCTGGCTAACGCGATGCAACATTTGGGCAAGCTCGCCGAAGTCACGCAAACGCCGCTCACCGGAGCCACGACCGCCGACATGGTGAAGCTCTACACCGAGAGCGGCTGGCAGGCGGATGCCGCCGTGCTTGATGCGCTGGCTCTGGTGACAAGCCCGCAAGATCTCAAGGCTGTGTGTGAAGCCGTGGCGCACATCTACGCACCCTGGCTGCGAGACGCCGCCGAGTTGTTCCAGCAACGAGCCAAACAGGAACCGCTGCCAGGCCGCGAGCTGCCGCGACTCGCCGACGTGCCGAGCGGCACCTGTGTCTTTTTCGCTGATGGCTTGCGTTACGACGTGGGGCAGAAGCTCAAGGCAGCGCTGGAAAACAAAGTCGGCCCGGTGCAGATGCGGCATCAGTTTGTCGCGCTGCCTTCGGTCACGCCGACTTCCAAGCCAGCCGTCTCGCCGGTGGCCGGTAAAATAAAGGGGACGACAGCGGGCGAAGAGTTCCGACCATGCGTGGCTCTGGACGAAAAAGACCTGACCATTGATCGCTTCCGCAAGTTGCTCGAAGACGACGGGTATCAAATCCTCGGCCCCGACGACCTGGGCGAACCGAAGGGCCGCGCCTGGACCGAGTTCGGCGACCTGGACCAAACTGGTCACGCGGAAGGCAAAGGCCTGGCTCGTCGCATTCCCGAACTGATCGTCAGCCTGACGTATCGCATCGAATCGCTCCTGGCCGCCGGTTGGCGAGAAGTGCGAATCGTCACGGATCACGGTTGGCTGCTCTTGCCCAATGGTCTGCCGAAGACCGATCTGCCCAAGTACCTGACGGAAACGCGTTGGGGCCGATGCGCGGTGGTGAAGTCTTCGGCCACAGTGGATTTGACGTGCTTCTCCTGGTTCTGGGCCGAGGATGTGAAGATCGCTTGCCCGCCTGGCATTAACAGCTTCATCGCCGGCAAGGAGTACAGCCACGGCGGTTTGAGCTTGCAGGAATGTCTGGTGCCTCAACTGATCATTCAGGCTGGAAAACGGATCGTGTCCGCGCGAGTTGAGTCGTACAAATGGGCTGGGCTGCGGTGCCGGATCAAGGTGGATGGTCAGTTCGATGGTTGCAAAGTGGATCTGCGAGACAAGGCCGCAGACCCGACGACTTCACTGACCGGCGTGAAGGCCATCGCCCAAGACGGTACAGTGGCTCTGGTGGTAGAGAATGGCGAACGCGAAGGAAGTGCGACGATGCTGGTATTGCTCGACCCTGCTGGCAACGTCATCGAACAGACCTCCGTGACGGTCGGAGGATAGGGAGTGATAAAAATGTAAGCCGTCATCGCTGCTTCGCCGCCGTAGCGGCGTTTGATAATGAATCAGAACCGCGAGCGGTAGCGAGCGCCGCTTCCGCCAGATGCCTGATGGGGAGCCACGCTCGCTACCGCTCGCGGTTCTGATCCGGCGTTATCTGGAAGAACAGAGCATGACATTTTCATCACTGCCGGAGGATAAATGGCCCCGATAGAACTCGATCAACTGGACCGTATTGCCGCCGAGAGGTTTGAAGGGTACATCGTCCGCAAAGACCTGGTGCGTAAATTCGCTCGTCAGTACCCGGTGCCGACCTACGTCTGCGAGTTCCTGCTGGGCCGCTACTGCGCCTCGATCAACGAAGAGGAGATCCAGGAAGGCTTGCAGATCGTCGAGCGGCAGTTACGAGACCGGGCCGTCCGTAGCGGCGAAGAAGAGCTTTTCAAAGCGCGCGCGCGTGAGACCGGCACCGTCAAAATCATCGACATCATCTCGGCACGTCTCGACACCAAGACCAACTCCTTCCTGGCCACGTTACCCAGCCTGCAACTGAAGGACGTGTGCATCGAGGATCGCCTGGTTCACGATAACGAGCGGATGCTGACGGGCGGATTCTACGCCGAGATCGATCTGAGCTACGACGCGGTGATCGCCGAGGAGAAGAATGGCAGACCTTTCTCCATCGCGGCCCTGCGGCCCATCCAACTCAGCAAGCGCGATGTGCTGGACGCTTTGTATGAGGGACGCCGCCGGTTCTCAACAGCCGAATGGAAGCAGTTCTTGCTCCGCAGTGTCGGCCTGGAGCCGTTGAATATGACGGAGCGGAACTGCGACACGATGATCTTGCGAATGATTCCGTTCGTCGAGAATAACTACAACTCCGTCGAACTCGGTCCTCGCGGCACCGGCAAAAGCCATCTGTTCCAGCAAATCTCGCCCTACGCTCACCTGGTCAGCGGCGGCAAAGCGACCGTCGCCCGGATGTTCGTCAACAACAACAACGGTCAGCGCGGCTTGGTCTGCCAGTACGACGTGGTGTGCTTCGACGAAGTGTCCGGCGTCTCCTTCGATCAGAAGGATGGCGTCAACATCATGAAGGGGTACATGGAATCCGGCGAGTTCAGCCGCGGCAAGGAGAGCATTCGGGCCTACGGCAGCATCGTCATGGTCGGCAACTTCGATGTTGACGTGCAGCACCAGCAGCGGGTTGGCCACCTGTTCGGCCCGATGCCGCCCGAAATGCGGAACGACACCGCCTTGATGGACCGCATCCACTGCTATCTGCCAGGCTGGGATGTGCCCAAGATCAGCGAGGCGATCAAGACGAACCACTTCGGCCTGGTGTCCGACTTCCTGAGCGAATGCTGGAGTCGGCTGCGGAGCCAGAGCCGCATCTCGAAACTGCAAAGCCGGGTGACATTCGGCGGCGCCCTCAGTGGTCGCGACCAGAACGCTGTGGTGAAGACCATCAGCGGCCTCTTGAAGCTGATTCATCCGTCGCCCGAGGAGAAGGTGCCAGACGAAGACCTGGAATGGACTGTGCGGCTGGCCCTGGAATGCCGCCGCCGTGTGAAGGAGCAACAGAAGCGGATCGGCAGTGCCGAGTTCCGCAACACGCAGTTCAGTTACACCTTGGGCCAAGATGGCGTGGAGAAGTTCGTCGTCACGCCAGAACTGCAAAGCGAGGATCACATCGCCCGCGATCCGCTGCCGCCAGGCCAAGTCTGGTCGATCAGCCCAGGCGATCAAGACGAAGGATCAGGTTTGTACCGCATCGAGGTCACGGAGAACCCAGGCAGCGGCGTCCGCATTCTGAACCGGCCTGCCCCCCCGGCATTCACGGAGTCGGTGAAGTACGCAGAAGCCAATTTATCTTCGCGAGCCGGTGAACTGGTCGGCGACCGCAATCCTCGCGAACACGAGTTCTCAGTCCAGCTTCGTGCGTTTGACGCCAGTAAAGGCGGGCGGTCACTGGGTGTGGCCGTGCTGATGGCCCTCTGCTCCGCTCTCATCAACAAAAGCCTGCGAGGCGGCCTGGTGGTGGTCGGCGGCATCAACCTCGGTGGCTCTATCGACCCGCTGCACAACGCCATCGACGTGGTAGAACTGGCGGTCGAGAAGGGGGCCTCGGTCGTGCTGATGCCAGTTTCCTCACGGAAGCAGCTTTTCGACCTCTCCGACGACCTGGCGACGAAAGTGACGGTCATCTTCTACAACGACGCCCGCGAAGCCCTCATCAAGGCGATTGCGGATTGATCCTCCTTACTCACGCGACCCCGCATAGAAAGGCCAGTCCAGCTTCCTAGCTTTAAAGCAGAGAACGCGAAGTAGGCGAAATAGGCGAAAGAAGCGAATGCGCTATTCTTCGTTTGCTTCGTTCAATTCGTGTGCTTCGCGTTCTCAATGCAGTTTCCCAATCAATAAGCCAGGGATCTTGAGGCTGGAGGCCATGAGTCAAACTTGGGATACGTCTCTTGATGACCGCAAGCACTCGTTCGTTTTTGAATACGGCGCGAGCTTGCTCTCATTGCCCTAGCCGCAGCCCGGTGAGCGCATCCTCGACGCGGGCTGTGGGACAGGCTATCTAACGCGAAAGATCGCGGGGTCTGGCGCGCAGGTCATTGGCCTTGACAACTCACCGGAGATGATCGAGACTGCGCGAAAAGAGCATCCGTCAGCCGAATTCGCATTGGCTGACGCAACTAGCTTTACCTTCGCCGAGCCTTTTGACGCGGTCTTCTCGAACGCCGCGCTGTACTGGGTCAGTGATCCTGAAGCGGCCGTGATCTGCATCGCGCGGGCCTTATTTCGACGGCTGCTGGCACGCCGACTATCGCCGGCTGCGGATCGTCGCCTATCGATAAGGCGATCAGAAATAGCTTGGAGGGGCGCTCGCCAATATCTATTGAAGGGACCTGATGAATAAATACTGCTTCCCGCTCGCGTTGTTCTTCTGCCCGCTATTAGCGGGCTTGATCGGGTTGCTTTCCCCAGCCCGTCACGCCGCATCAGCAGTTGTCTCGCACCGCGAAGTGAGATTCAAAAAGATCGTGCTCGATCGCGAGTTCCGTTCGGAAGGCGTGGCCGTGGCGGACGTCAATCGTGACGGCAAGCCGGATGTCATCGCCGGCAACCTGTGGTACGAAGCGCCCGCTTGGACGCCGCACGAGATTGCGCCCGTCGAGCAATTCGATAAAGAGAAAGGATGGAGCAACAGCTTCATCAACTACGCCTTTGATGTCAACGGCGACGGCTGGCCCGACGTCATCCGCGTTGATATGCCGGGGACGCACCCCGTCATCTGGCACGAGAACCCAAAAGGCAAAGGCGGCCCCTGGCCCGCGCACACGCTCTTTCGCAACGCCTGTAATGAGAGCCCCGCGTTCGCGCCGTTGTTCGGCGCGGGCAAAAATCCCGTGCTGATCTTCTCGTTCGACGACACTCGGATGGCGTGGTACGAGCCGGGTAAGGATGTGAATGTGGAGTTCGTGGCGCATCCGATCAGCGAGCCGATTGACAAACAGCACGCGCCGGCGGGCGGCGTCTTCCGCTACTCGCACGGCCTCGGCGTCGGAGACCTCAATGGTGACGGGCGCAGCGACGTGCTGGTGAAAAGCGGTTATTGGGAAGCGCCGAAAGACCCGCGCGCCGGCCCGTGGAGATTCGTGCCTGCCAACTTGGGCCAGGACTGCGCGCAGATGCAGGTGTACGATGTGAACGGCGACGGGCTCGCGGACGTCATCACCAGCTCGGCCCACGGCATCGGCGTCTGGTGGCACGAGCAACGCAAGAAGCCCGACGGCGGCAGCGAATTCATCGAGCATGTCATTGATCACAGCTTCTCGCAGTCGCACAGCCTGATGCTCGCCGACATCAACGGCGACGGCCTCAAAGACATCGTGACCGGCAAACGATTCTGGGCGCACGGCCCGCACGGCGACGTGAACCCGAACGACCCGGCAGTGCTTTATTGGTTCGAGTTGCAGCGTGAACAGGGCGCCGTCAAATGGATCAAACACGAGATTGACAACGATTCCGGCGTCGGCACGCAATCGGTCGTGGCCGACGTGAACGGCGACGGGCTGCCCGATGTCATCGTCTCGAACAAGAAGGGCGTGTTTGTCTTCATGCAGCAGAAATAGCTTGATCTCAGCCTTCGGTGGGAATGGCTTCCATGAACTTCATCCGGCGAAAAATATATGATGTGATTGTGATCGGGTCGGGCGCGGCGGGCGGCTTTATGGCTAAAGAGCTGACGGCGGCGGGCGCGGAGACGCTGCTGCTCGAAGCCGGGCAGCGCGGCAGGCTCGAAGACTTGTCTATCCACGAGCTGCCTTATGAATTGCCGAGGCGCGGGTACGGCCTGTTTAAGCAGGCGTCGCTGTACCCCGACAACATCTCCAGCGAGATCGAGTATCAGACCCAAGGCAACGTCCACGTTGACCGCATTCGCACGCTCGGCGGGCGCACGTTTCACTGGAATGCGGCCTGTCTGCGTTTTGCGGCGGACGATTTTCGCGAACGCTCGGTGGGCGGCGTCGAAGCGGACTGGCCGATCACTTACCAAGAGCTGGCCCCGTTTTACGACTACGTCGAAAAAGAGATGCACGTGTTCGGCACGCGCGAAGGGTTGAGCGTGTTGCCGGACGGCAATTTCGTCGCCGAAGCGCCGCGCCTGCGCTGTTCGGAATACATCGCGCGGAAGCGGATGGCGAAGCTCGGCATGAAACTGATCCCGGCGCGCAAGGCGGTCTTGCTTAAAGGGCGCGGCGGACGGGGCGGCTGTCATTACTGCGGCCACTGCATGGACGTGTGCGACGTGCGGGCCGTCTGGTCGAGCGATGTCACGGTCATCCCCGAAGCGATGAGCACGGGCAAGCTCACGCTACGCATGAACGCGCTCGCCAGACAGATCTTGATCGATCAAGCTGGCCGCGTCTCAGGCGTGTCAGTCATTGACCGGGTGACTGGCCAAGAGGAAGAGATTGACGCCAAGCTGGTCATCGTCAGTTGTGCCGCGATTGAGTCGGCGCGCCTGCTGCTCAATTCAACAAGCGGGAAATACCCGAACGGCCTGGCCAACTCGAACGATCTGGTCGGCCGCTACCTCACGGGTCACACCAACAGCACGATGGTCGGGTACCTCACAGACCTCGTCGGCGCTGAAATGCCGCGCGGCGAAGGGGTGACCGATCACGCTTACATCCCGCGCTCTGACCGCATCGTGCACGGGCGCCGGCCGTCGTATTTCGGCGGCTTCGGCATGCAGCTCAACTACTTTAACTGGCGCTGGCCGCACCACGCAAAATCAGTCGCGGGCTTCGGATCGAGCTACAAACAGCGGGTGCGGGAACTGCTGCCCGCGATGTTCCAGATGGGCGCGTTCGGTAAGGTTGAGGCGCGGGCGGAGAACCGCGTCAGGGTGGATCCGAGCAAGACGGACCAGTTCGGCATCCCGATCCCGATCATCAAATTTGAATTCAGTGAGAACGACCGCGCCGTCTTCAACGACATGCGCAGCGCGATGTCGGAGATTCTCGAGGCCTGCGGGACGGAATTAAAGCTGACCGGCGACTCACACATCGGCGGCTTTGCCAGCCATGAAGTCGGCACCTGCCGGATGGGCGCGGATCCCAAACAGTCGGTGCTCAACTCCTACTGCCAGTCGCACGAAGTGCGAAACCTGTTCGTCGTGGACGGCAGTTGCTTCACGACCTTTCCGGAGAAGAACCCGACGCTGACGATTGCGGCGCTGGCGGTGCGCAGCGCCCGTTACATTACGCGGCAGAAAAGTCGCGGCGAGTTATAAACGTTCAATGGCAAAAATCCCGCGCGGGCCAGGGCTGACGTAAGGCTCAGGTGTGAGCTTGCCGATCAGATCGATCCGCCAGTGGCTCGGCTCGCGGCGTCGGAGCTGGCCGCTGGGTACTTCAGTCTCGACGTCACTTGGGACGAAGAGGAAATGATCGAGCATCGAGCGCAGATCGAGACGCAGATCGAGAAGCTGCCAATCCAGGGCCGATACCCAACTGATGAACGGTGACGGGGGGCACATTTCGAGTGCTTTCCTGGCGCGGCTCTGGGCAGCTCATCGATGTTTTGGCAAAGTCACGTCAGATCACTGGGGAGGTTACCGTGGCCGAAGCGATCTTGGTCTCCTGGAGCGGCGGCAAGGATAGCTGCCTGGCTCTTTATGAAATGCAGCAGGCGAAGCGCTATCAGGTGGCTGCTTTGTTAACCACCCTCACCCGGGATTACGACCGCGTCAGTATGCACGGCGTCCGCCGTACTCTGCTGGAGCAGCAGGCCGAGTCTTTAGGCTTGCCGCTGCACCCGGTTTACATCTCAAAGGGCGCCACCAACGAAGAGTATGAATCAAAGATGAAGGAGGCGTTCTCTCAGTATACGTCGGCTGGCCTCAACACGGTGGCCTTCGGTGACCTCTTTTTGGAAGACATCAAAAAATACCGAGAGCAACTGCTCGCCCCGCTCGGCATGAGAGGGCTGTTCCCGATCTGGAAACGGGACACCGCTCGGCTGATCAGGACGTTCATCGGCTTGGGTTTTAAAGCGGTGGTCACCTGCGTGGACCCACGCGCCCTTGACCAGTCTTTTGTCGGGAAAGTGATAGACGATGATTTCCTACGACGACTCCCCCCCGGGGTTGACCCGTGTGGCGAAAACGGCGAGTTTCATTCCTTCGTCTTTGATGGACCGATCTTCAAAGAGGCGGTAAGCTTTACTCTCGGCGAAATCGTTGTGAGAGACTCCTTCTGCTTTTGTGACCTGCTGCCGCAGGGGCAGCCGGCCTCCTTCGAAGGGTCGCGTTGCAAAAGTGAGGATGCTTTGAGTTCGAGCCATGAACGAATCACTTGATCACGGCATCGGGCATTCTTGCGAGCGTTACCCTGAGCGGACCGCCGTGCAGGATCAGATCTAAGCCTGCGGCCGGCTCCAATTCGGCGGGACTCTTTCGATTCGTGGAGCTGTCGTCGGGGACCTATACCTTGACGGTCAAGGCGCGGGGATTCAAAACCCATACCATCAAAGCGATCAATCTCTCGGCGAGCGAGACGCGAGATGTCGGGGAGATCAGTCTTGAAGTCGGAGGCACGACCGAGACCGTCTCGGTCACGGCCCAGGCGACGCCGGTGTGAACACGCTCACTGGGCCGGGGTACATCAATTGGGACATGACGCTCACGAAGAACATCCGCTTAGGCGAGAAGCGGGCTTTCAAACTGAGGACCGAGGCATACAACGTGTTCAATCACACGCCATTCAGTAGCCTGGACACCGCCGCCCAGTTCAATGCCAGTGGCGCCCAGATCAACAGCAACTTCGGCCGGCCGACAGCGACTCGGTCGCCACGCATCATCTCGTTTGCGCTGCGCTTCGAGTTTTGAGCTTCGAGTCAGTACCGCGAGCGGTGGCGAGCGTGACCTCCACCAGCGGCTCGCTCCGGGAGCCACGCTCGCTCCCGCTCGCGGTACTGATCCCGCCGGACAGGTCAAAAAGGAAAGGATCACTGCCATGTCACCAAATGGAATTTCGAGACGCTACTTCATGTTCGGCACGCTGCTCACCGGCGCACTGCCGCGCAGCACCATCGCCTCGCTCAAGGCGTTGGGCTATCAATCGCCCAACGAAAAACTGAATATCGCCGGCATCGGTGCGGGCGGTCAACCGTTTGGCGATCTGCGCCAGTGCGAGGCCGAGAACATCGTCGCGCTCTCAGACGTGGATTGGAAGCGCGGCGAGCAGGGCTTCAAACGCTGGGAGCAGGCCGCGAAGTACAAAGACTTTCGCCAGATGCTCGACAAAGAACACAAGCAGATGGACGCCGTCGTCATCGGCACACCCGATCACATGCACGCCACGGCCGCGCTGGCCTGCATGCAGATGGGCAAGGGTGTTTATGTAGAGAAACCGCTGACCCGCACGCCGTGGGAAGCGCGGCTGCTCGCGCAGGCGGCGGAGAAGTACAAGGTCGCCACACAGATGGGCAATCAAGGTTATTCGCACGATGCGACGCGCGTCGCCTGTGAAATCTTCTGGTCGGGTGAGATCGGCGAGGTGAAGGAAGTCCACGCCTGGACGGGTCGCGCCAGTTGGCCGCAGGAGATGCTGAAGACTCCGGCGCCGACGGCCGTGCCCGACACGCTCGATTGGGATTTGTGGCTGGGCGGCGCGGCGGCGCGCCCGTTCACCGCCGGCGATCAGGAGTACAAGGATTTCATCGCGGCGCGCAACGCACGCAGCCCGCGCGGGCCGGGCGGTGGCGGCGGCGCGGGTAACGGTGGTGGCGCGAGTGGTGGTGGCGCGCGCACGGGCGGTGGTGGCGGCGGCGGCGGCGCTGGCGCTGGCGGTGGGTTCGCAGGGGCGGAGAGCTTCGGGTTTTACCTGCCGTTCAACTGGCGCGGCTTTTACGATTTCGGCAGCGGCCTGATCGGCGATTGGGGCGTGCATATTCTGGGTCCGGCGAATTGGGCCTTGCAGTTGCATCCGAAACATCTCATGAGCGTCGAGTGCATCAAGAAAAACACCTTGCCGCCCTTCTCCTTCCCCGATGAGTTGACGATCAAGTACGAATTCGCCGCGCGCGGGAGCATGCCGCCCGTAACCGTCTACTGGTATCACCATCCCGGCGGCGATGCTTACTTGCCGCCAGGCATGACGGTCGAACAAGCGCGCAAGATTCCGAACACTGGCCCGCAAGTCGGCCCCGTGGGCGGTGGTTTCGGCGGCGGCAGGTCGGGCGCTCCCGGTGGCGCGTCGGCGGGTGGTGGGCCTCCGGGCGGCGGGCCTCCACGACCGCAGGGCACTGGATACAACAGCATCTTCGTCGGTGAGCAAGGCTATCTCGGCACCAGCGGACGCGGCGAGGGCGTGGGACTGTTGCCTGGTTCGCGTTGGGCGGAATACAAGCTTCCGGCGGAATACCTGCCGCGCTCGCCCGGCGCGAGCACCGGCAGCAATCACGCCGCGCATCTCCGCGACTGGATTCGCGCCTGCAAAGGCGGCGCGCCCGCTTGCTCCAACTTCAGCATCGCCGGGCCGTACACCGAATGGCTCGTGCTCGGCGCGATTGCCGTCCGCTGCGAAGGCAAGTTGCTGTGGAATAACGTCAAGGGCGAAATCACCAACAACCGGGAAGCCAACAAGCTGGTGCGTCCGCTCTTCCGCAAGGGCTGGGAAATCAAGCTTTGATCCTGGCTGTTTGATGGTCTTTGAAAAAATAAGTTCGTCATCAAGGCAGGCGTTCAGAGTACCGACTTTAGTCGGGCTGTGCAGTGGCGGGAGGCAAAACCCGGCTGAAGCCGGTACTCTGAACACCAGTCCCCAATGGTTAGGTTATTTCTTCAAAGACCATCAAACAGAAATGTAAGACAGCGCAGGAAAATAAGCAGGCTCGTTCCCATTTTCCTGCCCTACATTTTTCTGTTTGTTCCGACATCAGGCTCTAAACCACGCAATCAACACTGAAAGGAACGCCCATGAACTACACCAGACGTGATTTTGGAAAGCTCGCGCTCACTGCGCTTCCGGCGGCCAAGCTGTTAGCCATGCCGCAGGCCAAGCCCCATTCAAAATTTGGCGGCGTGCAGATCGGCATCATCGCGCCGTACAGTTTTCGCGGGCTGCCCGCGAGCGCCGATGACCTGCTCAAATACCTCGTTCAGCTTGGCCTCAACTCGGTCGAGTTGCAGTCTGAACCAGTCGAGGCTTATGCCGGCGCACCGGCGACGGGACGTGGCGGATTTCCAGGTGGACCGCCTCCCGGCCCGCCACCGGATGGGCAAAGCAGACCGGCCGGCGCCTCAGGCAGCGCCCCGGGCGGACAAGGCGCCCGCGCATCAGGAGGTGGCCGTCCGCCGATGACCCCGGAGCAGGAAGCCGCCCAACGCGCCCGCGCCGAAGAGCTGCGGAAATGGCGCTTGGCACTTTCGATGGACAAGTACAGAGCTCTACGCAAGAAATATGAGGATGCAGGCGTGACCATCCACATCGTCAAGTTCAACTTGAACGCCAATCTGCCGGACGAGGAGATTGATTACTGCTTCAATGCGGCCAAGGCGCTGGGCTGCAAGGCCATCACCTGCGAACCTCCGCTGAGCCAGACCAAGCGACTCGGGGCTTTTGCCGAGAAGCACAAGATCATGCTCGGCTACCATGGCCACTCCAACGTAACAGGCGAAGAAGCCTTCGGCCGGCCCCAGAGCTGGGAAACGGCCATGTCCTATTCGAAGTACAACGGCGCCAACATCGATATCGGCCACTTCACGGCCGGCAACAATGTCTCACCGGCCGCCTTCATCAAGCAGCACCACGACCGGATCACGAACTTGCATTTGAAAGACCGCAAGATGAATCAAGGGCCGAATATGCCCTGGGGCCAAGGCGACACGGCGATCAAGGAAGTGCTTCAGTTGATGAAGCAAGAGAAGTACACCTTCCCGGCCTGCATTGAGTTGGAATATCCCGTGCCACCAGGGTCAGACGTGCTGACCGAATTGGCGAAGTGCGTGCAGTATTGCAAGGACGCGCTGGCCTAAATCGAAACCAGCAACCTTGGGGCAGGCTCTAGACCGCGGATCAGTTCTTTAGGTTTATCCGCGAAGATCCGCATGATCCGCGTCATCCGTGGTCTATCTGTTTCAATCGCTGATTGAATCGCTACCGCACGATGTTCTCCAAGATCCAAATCCCTCCAGAAACTTCCATAATCGGCAAGATGAGGCGGTCAGCCGCCAGCGCCAGTTCCATGCTTCGGACCTCCGGCAAGATCATCTGCCCGGGGCTTTCAAAGGCCGTGACGCGGAAGGGTTCGCCGACGGCCTCACCTGCCACCGGATCGAAGCGGATGCCCCAGACGTTGAAGAACCCGGTCCGATTGGAGACGAAATAAAGCGTCCGTCCATCCGGCGACCAGCGGGGTTTGTCATCAAAGTATTTGCCTTCCGTGATCCGGTGCCACTCCCCGCCCGCGGCCGGGACGACATAAATGGTCGAGACCCCGGCCTCAAGGTCTTTCGCGGCGCAGAAGCTAATCCAGCTCTGGTTGGGAGAGAAGCTCGCCTGCCAGAGGTTCTGTTCCGGGTGGGAGGTGACCACACGCATTTGCGTCTCGGCGTGCGGGGCTGCGGAGAGCGGGAACAGGCAGAGCAAGGCTCGCCCCGAGCCTTGGCGGCGAGAGCCTCCGAGGAGCCACTGCCCATCGGCAGACCAATCCCAAGCTATTTCACTGGCCGTGCCCGGAGTGGTGACCAACTGCTCGTGACCGCCCCCGGCCGGGAGCCTGACAATCGCCCACTCAAGCTGGGTGCGCTCCGGGCCCGTCGGGCGCAGACGACTATAGGCCAAACGCAAACCATCGCGCGACCAGCATTGGCTCCGGCGGGATGAATCATCGGCCGCCAACAATGTTTCGCGCCCATCCTTGAGTGATTTCTCCCGGAATTCTTCCTTCCCGGCTCGCCGCGCGATAAAGACCAGCCGCTGGCCATCGGGCGACAGAGAGGGAAGGTAGGCATCCGTCCCGGCTGTAGTGATTGGCTGGCCGGCCCCTTTGACTCGCCCCGTGGCGGCGTCAAACGGGAGCGACCATAATCGGGTGTGCTCGGTCCGCGCGGTGAAGGCCAGTCGCTTGCCGTCCTGCGACAGCGCCAGGTCCGTATCCAGACCGGTGCCGGTGGTCAAGCGTTCCGGGCCTGCGATCCAGCGTAAGCTGCGCGGCTCGACCTCTACTCTCCAGAGATTTCTCACGCTCCGGGAGATGCCTTCAAAGTAGAGCGCCCGGCCCGCCGACGACCACTTGAAATCGGTCAAACTCACGTCCGCTTCCTTGAGTTGTTCTTTGACCTGCGGGGCGAGTTCCGAGCGGACGGGCGGACCACCCGCGAGGGGCACGGTCCAGAAGCTCCACCCCTCACGGCGATGATTGCCCCAGAGCGAGAGCCGCTCGCCGTCGGGGTGCCAAGCCACTCGCGGCGACCTGAATTCAGGGAGCAAGCCCGCGAGCACTTCGCGCGGCGGAAGGCCCGCGAGCCCCACGACATAAACTTTCGGGACCTCCACCACGGTCCGCAGGATCGAACTGAAGAGAATCTGCGTGCCGTCGGGCGACCAGCGCGGGCGATAGCCGAAGTCGGAGACCTTGCGCTCGTTGCCGCCTAAGACCGGCACCACGTAGAGTCCCCCGCCGTCACGCTCGGAGCGGAAGACCAGGCGATTGCCTTTCGGCGCCCAGTCCGGCTGCCAGTCGTGGGCCGGCGATTTGGTCACTTGCACGGGATCGCCCTCGCCCACGGGCTGCACCCAGATGTCGAAGTTGCCGCCCCGATCAGCGCTGTAGGCGATCAAGCTGCCGTCGGGCGACCAAGTCGGCTCGCTTTCAAGGCCCGGGTCAAAAGTCAATTGCCAGAGCTTGCGTTGCTGCTGCGGCTGGTTAACCTGGGGCCTCTGGCGAACCAGGGAAACAACCAAGCTGCTGACTGTGACTCCAACGACTAATACTGCCAGAGCCACGGCCAGGCCGCGCCAATGACGTTTGACGGGGCGGCTGATCCCCTCAAGCCTCGGGGGCGTGACCGCAGGAGCGACCTGAAGGCCGTGCGCCGCGCGCTCCCGGGAGGTGGTGTGGCCCGCTAATCTGTCAAGCGCTGGTGCGCTCGATTCCTCGCCGCTCACCCCTACTTCTCTCACCTGAGCCACGAAGCGGTAGCCGCGCCCCGGAATCGTCAAGATATGCTGAGGCTCGGTGGGGTGCTCGTCCAAGGCTTTGCGCAACGCAGAGATGGTCCGGGCGAGATTGTTCTCCTCCACGATCGTGTCCGGCCAAATCTGCTTCAAGAGTTTATCTTTCCTCAGCACCTCCCCCTGGTGCCTGATCATCATCAGCAGCAGCTCGAAGGCTTTCAGGCCGAGCGGCACGATCTCCCCATCTCGGAGCAGAACACACCTCACCGGGTCTACGAGGAAAGGGCCGAACTCGTAGCAGCGCGTGGCGAGTTCATGCTTCAGCGCTTCCATAACTTTTCAGGATTTTTTCAGGACGCCAAATAACTTTTCAGGAATTTTTCAGACGCCCACTATAGACTTTTCAGGGCGCCTACGAGTAAATTTAACGCGCCGTTGTTAAGGACACATAAACATACCATGACGGACGAGTATAAGTCATGGAAACGCAACCTGATCAGGTTCAACCAGGCCTCCCACTCGGCTCACCTGAAGGAGGGGAGAGCGCTCTCAAGGTGGTGGCTGGCATTGCTGCCCGCGGGGATGAAGGCCAGGTGCTGTCGCCAATCAGCCCTCTGGCCAAAGGACTACCACTCAATCTGCCAGATGGCTTTGCTGGGATCGAAGTTCGATAATAGCGACTTCTGCAAGAGGTCTCAGGCTCCGTGTGCGAGCCGGGTCGCGCCGGAGCGGATGAACTACAAGGGTTGACCGGGTTCCCCAACGAAAGGAGAGGTTATGCTACCCAAGACAAGCCAGGCCGTATACCGTCTGTTGATCACGTCGTTAGCGCTCGCCTGCCTGTTCACCAGCGCTTCAGCCCAGGGACTGACCGGGCAAATCTCCGGAACCGTCACCGATGCCAACGGCGCGGTCGTCGCCAACGCGACGCTCAAACTCACTAACCTACAGACGGGACAGACGCGGGCCACGACTTCGAGCGCCGAAGGGCGTTTCGTTTTCCCGGAGCTGTTGCCCGGCGACTTTACGCTGACCGTTGAAGCCCAGGGGTTCAAAAAATATGAGCAACCGGATGTGGTAGTCTCGGCGGCTGAACGCGTCACGCTGCCGGCCCTCGTGCTGGAGGTCGGCGGGGTGGGCGAGACAGTCACTGTCACCGGCGAACATGCTGCGGTGCAAACCGAGAGCGCCGAGCGCGCGGGCGTCATTACGACGCGCCAATATCAGGAACTGCCGCTCAAGGGGCGCGACTGGATGAGCACCACACGCTTGCTGCCCGGCGTGGTTGATTCGAACGCCACGGGCCGCGACGCGCCGGGCTGGTCCACGGCGGGCGGCATTTCGATCAACGGCACGCGCACGACGGCGGTCTATTTGAACCTGGACGGCGTCAATCTGGCCGATACCGGTCAGAACGGAACCAACTATCTGGCCCCGAATATTGACGCCATCGCTGAAGTGAAAGTGCTGACTAGCAACTACCAGGCTGAGTACGGGCACAGTTCCGGCGGCAACATTACGACGGTGACCAAGAGCGGGACGCGGGAATTTCACGGCGGCGGTTATTACTTCCTGCGCAACGAATGGTTCAATGCCAACGAGTGGGCGAACAATCGGAACCCTGGGACGGCCATCCCGCGTCCGAAGTATCGCTTCAATAATCCGGGATATTTCGTCGGCGGGCCGGTGCTGCTGCCGTTTACGAAATTCAACCGCGACCGCAACAAACTGGTCTTCTTCTTCTCGCAGGAATTCCTGCCGCGCAAAATCGGTTCGACTGTGCAAACGGTGGTGCCCACGTCGTTGGAACGCGCGGGCGATTTTACGCAGCCGCCGCTGAATGGGACGAACTTCGCTGAGCTGGTCAATCCGGTGACCCGCCAGTCGTTTGCCCTGACTGGCGGGACTAAAAACGTCATCCCGGCGAATCTGATTGATCCGCGCGGGCAGGCGATTCTGAAGCTTTTGCCGGAGCCAAACATTCCCGCCACGACCGTCTGCTCGGCGGGCCGCTGCAATCGGCAGGATGACGTGCTCGACACCCGCCCGCGCCGCGACACGATCCTGCGCGTGGATTACAACGCCACGGCCAAAGATCAAACCTACGTCCGGTTGATTCAGGACTTCGAAGCGCGCAAGGGCGGCACCTTCCTGGGATCAACCTCGACCTTGCCGCAATTCAAGACCATCTACACCATCCGCAGCGTGGGCGCGGTGGGCACCTGGATCCGCACGCTCAGCGCCAGCCGGCTGAACGAAGTGACCGTCGGTATCAACCGCGCGCAACAAAGCATTGATCCGTTCGAGAACGCGCTTGACCTCAACAGCCGCGCCAAGACGGGGCTGAGCAGTTTGCCCGAATTCTATCCGACGGCCAATCCACGCGGGCTGATTCCGAACATCACGTTTGGCGTGACCAGCGCCACGAACCTGGCGATCGAGAGCCGCTATCCCTTCTTTGGCACCAACAGCGTCTGGGACGTGAGCGACAACTTCTCGAACAACGTCGGCAATCACCACATGAAGTTCGGGCTCTTCTGGGAGCACACGGCGCGCAACGCGGCGCGTGGCACCTTCTTCAACGGGACGTTCAATTTCTCGTCGGACGCCAATAACCCCTTCAACAACGGCTACGGCTACGCCAACGCCATTCTGGGTTCGATCACCAGCTATCAGGAATCCACCCGGCACCCTGATGGACACGCCCGTTACAACAACCTGGAATGGTACGCGCAGGACACCTGGAAGGTGCATCCGCGCGTGACCATTGATGCGGGGTTGCGCTTTGTCATTGTTCAGGGCAGCTACAGCGCCGGTGACAAATTGGCGGCGTTTGATCCGAGCGTCTATGACGCGTCAAAACAGCCCGCGCTGGTGCGGCCTTATCTCTGCACGGCAGCCGATGTGGCGGCCAACCCGGCGGTCTGCGGCACGACCGCGGGCCGGCGCGTGGCGCGCGATCCGGGCACGGGCGTGCTGCTGCCGGCGGTGAAGATCGGCACCTTCTCTTCGGTCGGCACGCCCTATCAAGGCATGACGATTTATGACGAAAAGGTGCTGAAACTCCCGCCTGTTCAACTGGGACCGCGTTTTGGCGTCGCCTGGGATGTGTTTGGCAATGGCAAGACGGCGGTGCGCATGGGCGCCGGGATCTATTTTGACCGCTTCTCTGACGACCGCGTCCTGGATTTGACCGAGATGCCGCCGCTGGTGATTTCGCCGACGGCCAATTACACCACCATCAGCAATCTGGCGGCCACGCCGCTCAGCTTGAGTCCCATCAACGTGCAATTTCTCAACCGCGACTGGCGGCCACCGGCCGTCTACAACTACAGCCTGGGCATTCAGCAGAACATCGGTTTCGGCACGGTGGTGGACGTCTCGTATGTCGGCAATCAACAACGGCATTTGCTGGTCTACCGCAACCTGAATGCGGTTCCGTATGGCGCCAATTTCCTGGCCGCGAATCGGGACACGACAACCGCGAGCAGCCCGCTGCCCGCGAATTTCCTGCGTCCGCTGCCTGGCTATGGCGACATCATCTACCGTGACTTTGCCGCGAACGGGAATTACAACGCCCTGCAAGTGCAGGTCAACAAGCGCTTCTCCAAGAACCTGACCTTCAACGTCAGCTATACCTGGTCGAAGGCATTGGATTATGTCGACGGTGAGGCCGGCGTGACGAATCCGTATATCAATCCGCGCGTGCGTAACTACGGCCCCGCCGGATTCGACCGGCACCAAATCCTGATCATCAACTACACCTACAACCTGCCGAATTTCAGCCAGCGCTTGGGCAATCATGCGTTCACGCGCCTGGCGTTGGATGGCTGGGAATTTTCGGGCGTCTCGACGTTCCAGACCGGTTCCCCTCTGGGCATCGGTTGTAATCCTCCAGGCGGCACGGACCTGACCGGCGGCGCAGGCTCGGGCCTGGATACGCGCTGCGTTCAGGTGGCTGCCCCCTATGACCTGAGCGGCTTACCGAGCGGCTACCGTTTCAATCCCAACGCGTTCAAAGTGGCTTTTGCCAGCGGCGCCGGCATTACCGATTGTGGCGCGGCTTGTGTCAACGGCGTGGGTTCAGTTTCCAAAGCGCCGATTTACGGGCCAGGGCTGAACAATTGGGACGTCGCACTCTTCAAGACGTTCCGGTTGGGCAGCGCTGAGACGCGGCGTCTGCAATTCCGTGTGGAAGGATTCAATATCTTCAACCACACGCAATATACCAGCGTCGGCACGACTGGCTCGTTCAGCACGGCCAATCTGAACGGAACGGCGAACTTCGGTCAGTTCACTGCGGCTGCGCCGTCACGACGCTTCCAGGTGGGGTTGAAGCTCTACTTCTAAACCTATAGCGGTTTGCAATCGAGCGTGACTCCTTCTTTCCTTTGCGCCTTGGCGAGAGGTAGGTTCTCGCCAAGGCGCAAAGGCGCAAAGGGACACCAAGTAGAGCTTGAAACCACAGGTCGCATCCACTTGAAAACTGCTATAATGGGTCCGTTTTGTGGATGCAGTGGCTTGAGGTTTCGCTTGAGTAGTCTCCTTGCGCGAAAGGCTACCCAAGCGAGGCCAACGCCCCGCACTCCACAGGCTTTGCCATCCAAACTGGAAAGGAGTATTCCAAGTGGGAGATCGAAAAAGTTTTAGAGTTTTGGGACTCATGCTGCTGTGGCTGGGGTGCTTGGCGGATTGGAGTCTTACCCCGCAGGCGCAGAGCGGCAAACCCGCGGACTGGTTGACCGACGGCGGCAACTCGCAACGGACCGCCTGGCAGCAGGACGAGAAGATCCTCACCACGGCCAACGTCAAAGACATGAAGCTGCTGTGGAAGCTCAAGCTTGATAACCAGCCCCGTCAAATGCACTCGCTGCTGCCGGTGCTCGTTGTCGGCCGCGTGAACACAAACAGCGGCCCGAAACAGATCGTGATCGCGACCGGCGTCTCGGACAACATCTACGCGATTGACGCCGACAAGGGCGAGCTCCTCTGGCGGAAGCATTTTGAGAGCACGTGGACGCCGCCAGCCAGCGGGGGCCGGGGTGCCGGCATCCTGTGCCCCGGCGGCATCACTGCGACGCCGGTCATCGGGCCGACGGAGACGCCGGGCAAGTACACGATTTACGCCGTGTCCTGGGACGGAATGCTGCACCGGTTGAACGTCGCCGATGGCGTGGAGGTAGCGCCGCCCGCGAAGTTCATGCCGCCAAATGGGAAGCCCTACGCGCTGAACCTCGTCAACAACGTCATCTACACGCACACCGCACAGGGCTGCGGCGGCAATCCAAACATGGTCTACACCTACGATCTGGCCACGACTAAGGTTGGCTCGTGGGGACCGGCCGGCGGCGGCATGTGGGGCCGGACTGGCCCCGCGATCAGCGCCAACGGAACCATGTACACGGGTACAGGAGACGGGCGGTGGGATCCGGAGAACGGCGTCTATGGCAACGGCATCATCGGCGTCAAGCAGAACCCCGAGACGAAGGCCGTGGAGCTGGTGGACTATTACGGCCCGTCCAATGCCGAGTGGCTCTGGAAGCGCGACCTGGATATGCAAGTCACCCCGGCGATCTTCAACTACAAAGGCAAAGAACTGATGGTGGATGCAGGCAAGGAGTGCCGGGTTTACTTGATGGATACGGAGTCGATTGGCGGCGATGACCATCGCACGCCCTTGTATCGGACCCCGCTGATTTGCAATGAAGAAGTCAATTTCGCCTCGGCGGGCATCTGGGGCTCGATGGCGAGTTGGGCGGACGCGAAGGGCACGCGCTGGGTGCTGACCCCCTTCTGGGGGCCGAAGCATTCGGCCTTCAAGGCGCCGGTGGAATACGGCCCAGTAAAATATGGCGCCATCGCGGCCTTCAAAGTGGAAGAGAAGAACGGCAAATGGCAACTCGCGCCGGCCTGGATCTCGCGCGACATGAACCACGCCGAGCCGCCGGTGATCGCGGGCGGCATCATCTTCGCCTACGGCAACGGGGAAGATACCGACCAGGCGGCGTTCGACATCGGACTTGCTTACAACAGCGCCGAACATCGCATCAAAGGCTCGACGCACGCGGTGCTCTATGCGCTCGACGCCCAGACCGGCAAAGAACTGTGGTCGAGCGGCGATCAAATCACCTCGTGGAGTCACTGGGGCGGGCTGTCAATCGCCAACGGCCGGGTCTACCTCAACACGTTCGACAATGTCCAGTATTGCTTCGGCATCAAGAGCGCGGCTGAAGGCTCTGCTCCATAGCAGATGAGGTGAGATGCTTCTCGGGCCAGCCGGCATTTGCGGGAGGTGAAAATGACGATGAGCAAATTGGAAAGGGAAGTGCGCTTTCTCAAAATATATACTGTGGTCATTACCCTGTTGTGCGGAACCTTGGCTTTCTCAGCTTTCAAGCAGGCCAGCCAAAAAACGAAATTTGCCGAGATCGATGTCGAGCGGATCAACATCGTCGAAAGGGATGGCCAGTTGAAGATGGTCATTTCCAATAGCGAGCGCCAGCACCCCGGCGTCGTGGACGGGAAGACTCTGTCGAGGAAAAGGCCACCTGGGATGATTTTCTTCAATGAGAAGGGCGATGAGTGCGGTGGCTTGACCTTTGAGGGCAATCAAAAGGACGGCCAAGCCGGTGCGAGCGCGTCGCTGACCTTCGATAAGTTCCGGCACGATCAGACCGTCGGCATTCAACATCTGGAAGGGAACAACGGGCAGTATTACGCCGGTCTGCGAGTTTGGGAGAGGCCGGATACTTCGCTGGGGCCGGTCATTGAGAAGCTCGCCGCGATCGAAAAAATGAGCGAGGGGCCGGAAAAGGCGGCGGCGCTGAAAGAACTGCGAGAAATGCCAAGCGGGGCGGAACGGGTCATGGTCGGAAGAGATCGAGAGAAAGTGGCCGTCATCAGGCTCTCCGACGCGAAAGGCAAGCCCCGGATCAAGCTGTCAGTGGGTGCGGATGGCGCGCCCAAACTCGATTTTTTGGACGAGACCGGCAAAGTGACTTACAGCTTGCCGCAAGATGGTAGGGCGGACAAGAAGTGAAAAGCAGAAGGGCCATTCACAACACCCCTCACGCTGCCAGGCTGCGGCCTTGTTTGACTGTCGATTTCAAACCGGAGGGAGTTTCCGCCATGAGAAGACTGGCTGCCGTGCCCATCATCTGTTTCGCCTGCGCCGCTGCCTGGACGGGCACCGCCACGGCCCAGGGACGAGGTGGCACGGACTGGATGACGAGCAATGGGGACGCGCAACGTTCGTCATGGGTCAGAGGGGATGCGAAGATTTCGAAAGAGACCATGCAGCAGCCTGGCTTTCAGCTCCTGTGGAAGCTCAAGCTCAAGAACGAGCCCAAACAGTTGAACTCGTTGACGCCGCCGGCACTGCTCGAACGTTTGATCGGTTACCGGGGATTCCGCATGCTGGCATTCGTGGGGGGCAGTTCCGACAACGTCTTCGTGATTGATACCGACCTCGGTCGGATGGAGTGGGACAAACACTTGACGTCCGCGGCGCCAGCGCCGGTCGGGTCGCTCGCTTGTCCCGGCGGGATGACGGCCAATGTGACGCGGCCGACCGTCGCCGCGATGCCGCCGTTGGCCGGTGGTGGCGGTTTCGGGCGCAGTAACCCGGCTCGCAGCGCGGTCGGCGAACCTGGCAAGGGAGCCGTCACGCTGGCGATGGTTCCGCCGAGTCCTCCTAGCCCGCCGCCCGGCGCCCCCGAGCGCCCTCCAACTCGTGTCAACCCGGCTGCCCCTCCGGGCGGCCAGTTCGGTCGCGGGCCTTTTCTGATCTACGCCCTGACGAGTGACGGCAGGCTGCACTCGATGCACCTGTCGAATGGCGCTGATTTCGAACCGCCGGTGAAATTCCTGCCGCCGCAGGCCAACGCCCAGGGTCTGATCGTGATTGATCACGTCGCCTATGTCGTCACTGAAGGGGGCTGCGGTGGTGCTCCGAATGGTGTCTGGGCGTTGGACCTGGCTTCAAAGCAAGTCACGACGTGGCATGCCAACGTTTCAGGTTCAGCCGGTCCTGCCTTCGGCGGGGACGGAACGCTCTATGTGACGACGGGGAGCGGAGGCGAACACGTGAACTCGCTCGTGGCGCTTGAGCCGAAGACCCTGAAGGTGAAGGGGTGGTATACGGCAGGCAATCAGGAGTTCTCTGCTTCGCCAGTCATTTTCGAGTACCAAGGAAAAACTCTGATCGCCGCGACCACCAAAGATGGGCGGGTTCATTTGCTGGACAGCGCGAACCTGGGCGGCGCTGACCATCAGACGGCTCTTTTCACCTCGCCTGCTTTATCGAAGGCGGCGGACTTCACGCCCGGCGCGCTGGCGAGTTGGCAGGATGGGAGCGGCACGCGCTGGATTCTCGTGCCAACCGTTGGCCCGTTGGCTGACGATGCGGGATTTGCGATCAACGGCAACGTGACGCAGGGCGCGGTTGTAGCGTGGAAGGTCGTCGAACAGAACGGCGCTCTGACACTGCAACCGGGTTGGGCATCGCGTGATCTGGTCTCGCCGCTACCGCCGACGATCATCAACGGCGTGGTCTTCGTCACCTCGAGCGGTGAATTCCGGACCGGCGACAGCAAGGTGACCGCGGCGCAACGCGCCCAGCGCTCGTCACGCGCGGTGCTCTATGCGCTCGACGGTGCGACCGGCAAGGAACTGTGGAACAGCGGCACGACGATCACCTCGTTTACACGTGGCGGCGCGTTGTCTGGTGGCGTGGGCCAGGTCTATCTGGGGACGCACGACGGGACGCTTTACGCGTTCGGTTTCCCGATGGAACACTGATTCAATGAGAGCAGTGGTTATGTCTTCACGCCTTGATTCTCGTGACAGTCGCCTGTGGCGTTTTGCTTTGCTCGGGGTGGCCCTCGCGCTTTTCGCGGCTAGCACGTGGGTAAAGTCTATGGCCAGTCAGGGCCGGCCCTTGCCAGACGGTCCGGGCAAGGAAGAGACCCAGAAACTCTGCTCCGGGTGCCACGAACTGGAGCGGTCGGTCTCGCCCCGCCAGGATCGCGCCGGGTGGCAGCAAACCATGAATAAGATGGTGGCCTTCGGGATGAAAGCCACGGAGCAAGAGATCAGCGCAGTGCTCGAATATCTGGTCAAGAACTACCCGGCCGATGACGTTCCGAAGATCAACGTCAACAAGGCGAAGGCAATCGAACTGGAAAGCGGATTGTCACTCAAGCGCTCGCAAGCCGCCGCGATCATCGAGTACCGTGAGAAGAACGGCGATTTCAAATCAATCGAGGATTTGAAAAAGGTCCCCGGCGTGGACGCGGCCAAGATCGAGGCGAAGAAGGATCGCTTGATTTTCTAGATCGTGTGTCTGGATCAGT
>Ga0207646_10000176_pt1 | contig 86757 bp, 83 predicted proteins | sample KBSK5502metaG_FD_184343 | JGI IMG/M metagenome (GOLD analysis project Ga0207646, IMG submission 184343) | Corn, switchgrass and miscanthus rhizosphere microbial communities from Kellogg Biological Station, Michigan, USA - KBS K5-50-2 metaG... | ecosystem: Host-associated > Plants > Roots >... | reverse complement strand
GGAGCGCAACAATGCGATCAAGGACGAGATCCTCGACCTACGCCATCGCACCGAAACCGCGCGCGAGGCGATCGCGAGTGGCAAGGGCTCGCTCACCGAGGCTGAGCGTCAGCTGGGGCAGCTTCGCGTCTTCGCGGGCATGAGCGCGGTCAGCGGCCCCGGCATCACGGTGCGGGTCGACGGGTCGTTCGACGAGCGCGCGCTTTCCGATCTCGTGAACGAGCTGCGGAACGCCGGGGCGGAGGCGATCGCCGTCAACACCGCGCGGGTCGGACCGCGCAGCTGGTTCGGCGCGACGCCGGACCACGCGCTCACCGTTGACGCGTACGCGATGCGTGGTCCGTGGCAGGTGCGCGCGGTCGGGTCGACCGAGGTGATGTACGTCGCCATGACTCGGATCGGCGGGATCATCGGGCAGTTCCAGCTCATCTATAAGGGCACTCGGTTCGACGTGAGCAGGGAGTCGGCGCTCGACCTGCCGGCGCTGACGACACCGCTTCGATAATTCCGCCCGCTAAACTCGCGCGAATGACTGAGACGCGCATCGCTTCCGCGAAGGCAAAGGGACCAATTCCGCTCTATCTCGACGACGTCGTGGTTCTGCGCAAGCCCCATCCCTGCGGCGGGAACACCTGGCGCATCGTTCGGCTTGGCGCGGACATCGGCCTGCGGTGCACCACGTGCGAGCACCGCGTGCTGGTGCCGCGCTCATCGATCGAGCGTGACATCAAGCGGTTCGTCTCGCGCGGGCCACAGGCTCCGAGGGACTAAGCCCGACCCTTGGCCGAGGTCCAGGAGGCCGTACACGTCGGCCTCTTCCGCAATCGCGCGTTCCTCGCCGTATGGGGGGCGCAGGTCCTGTCGCAGACCGCGGCGAACGCGGTCACCTCGGCGCTCATCATCCTCGTCGCCGAGCTCACGCACTCGAACACGTCCTCGTCATTCCTGATCCTGCTCGCGATCATTCCGGCGGTCCTCTTCGGCATCGGCGCCGGCGTTCTCGTGGATCGCACCGACCGGCGCTTCGTGCTCGTCGTGACCAACGCCCTGCGCGGCGTCGCGGTGCTGCCCCTGCTCGTCGCGGGGACGAGCCTGACCACGGCCTACCTCGTGAACTTCCTCGTCGCGGCGGTGACCATCTTCTTCGTGCCCGCGGAGTCCGCCACGATCCCGGGGATCGTGCGCAAGCGCGATCTCCTGGTGGCGAACTCGCTGTTCACGTTCACGTTCAACGGTTCGTTCCTGCTCGGGTTCATCATCCTCGCGCCCATCGCGGTGAGCCTCTACGGATTCGAGTTCCTGTGGACCGTCATCGCCGCGATGTTCGGGATCTCCTCGGTGCTGTGCGCGACGCTGCCGCCGTCACCGCCACCGCAAAAGGCCGCGCATCTCATCAGCGCGGAGCTGGCCGAACGCGCCTTCACCGAGACCCGCAAAGGGATCTCGGAGGCGTTCCACTACCTCCGCGCGACACCTCTCGTCACCTGGGCGATGATCTATATCGCCCTCACGTACACGCTGATCGCGGTGGCGGGCGCGCTCGCCCCCGGCTTCGTGCGCGAGGTGCTGAGGCTGGGGGAGCGGAACGTCGTCGTGCTCGTCGCCCCGGCCGGGATCGGCGTCGTGTTCGGCCTGGGCCTGATCAACGTCGTCGGCGCCCGTATCAGCCGTGCGAACGCCATCGGCACCGGCCTCCTCGTCGTCGGACTCGCGCTCCTTGTCCTTGCGGCAGCCCGGCCGTTCGCCGAGGTCTTCGCATCTCGCCTGGGTGGTGTCCTCGGCGAGGCGCTGCCGTTCTTCGTCGGCATGGTGAGCGTCACGGCGTTCTTCTTCGGCCTCGCGTACGCATTCATCACGGTGCCGGCGATGACGTTGCTCCAGGAGCAGCTGCGCGACGACATCCGCGGCCGCGTCTTCGGCGTGCTCAATGTCCTGGTGTCGATCTTCAGCTTCCTGCCCCTGATCTTCGTCGGTCCCATGGCGGACGTATGGGGCGTCGCGCCGGTGTTCGTCCTCGCGGCGGTCGTCGTATTCGGTGTGTGGTTCGGAGGTCGCGGCGTTCGACTAAAATCGAGTCTCCAGTGACCTCCCCGCGGGCCACCTTCCTGCACTACCTCGGTCAGCACAAGCTCCGCCTCGCGCTCGGCGTCGCCGTCGTCGGCCTGTCCGCGTTCGTGGCGGTGCTCGCGCCGCTGCTCATCGGCAGGATCGTCGACGCGCTGACGCAGGGCACCGGTCTGGACGTGGTGCTGCGCCTCGCCGCGCTCATGGTGGTGCTATCGGCGATCGAGAGCTCGCTGCGCGGCTTCGGGCGGTGGCGGATCCTCGACTCGTCGCGGCGTATCGAATACCGAATGCGCAACGACCTGCTCGCGCACCTCCAGACCATGCATCTCGCGTACTTCCAGCACCAGCGGATCGGCGATCTCATGGCGCGGCTCACGAACGATCTCCAGGCCGTGCGGCAGATGGTCGGCTTCGGCATCCTGATGCTCACCAACACGCTGATGACGCTCGTGTTCACGTTCGTGTCGATGTTCGGCGTCGACACGAAGCTCGCGCTCGTTGCGCTCGTCCTCACGCCGTTCTCGTCGTACACGTTCTGGACGGTCGGCCGGCGCGTGAACAGGCGTTTCGAGCAGCTGCAGGCGCAGTTCGGCGACCTCTCGGCGAAGGCGCAGGAGAACTTCTCCGGCATTCGCGTGGTGAAGGCGTTCTCGCAGGAGGAGCCGGAGATCCGTTCGTTCGCGGTAGTGAATCGCGACTACCTCGACAAGGCCGTCGCGCTCGCGAAGGTGAATGGGCTGCTGTGGCCGATGATGAACTTCATCCTGGGCGGCGCGGTCCTCGCCATCCTGTACATCGGCGGCCAGGACGCGATCGAGCATCGGCTGACCATCGGGCAGCTCGTGCAGTTCATCGCGTACCTGCAGCTCATTTCGTGGCCGATGATCGCGCTCGGCGAGGTCGTCAACCTCATCCAGCAGGGCTGGGCGTCACTCCGCCGGCTGCAAGCGCTCTACGACGCGCAGCCGTCGGTGGCCGATCCGATCGACCCCGTCGACGTTCCGATCAAAGGCGCGGTCGAGATGCGCGGCGTGTCATTCGCCTACGGACAGACGATCGTGCTCCACGACGTCTCGTTCTCCGTGCCGGCCGGAGGGTCGCTCGCGATCGTCGGTCCGACGGGGTCCGGCAAGAGCACGCTGGTCAACCTGCTGCCGCGCCTTTTCGACGAGCAGCAGGGCGAGATCCTCATCGACGGGATCGACGTGAAGCGCTACCCGCTCGCCGCGCTCCGGCGAGCGGTCGGGTACGTCCCGCAGGAGACGTTCTTGTTCTCCGTCCCGCTTCGCGAGAACGTCGGCTTTGGCACCGACCACGCGCTCACCGCAGCCGAGCTCGAATGGGCCGGCGAGGTCTCGCAGCTGGGGAAGGACGTCGCCGACTTCCCGGCAGGCTACGACACGATGATCGGCGAGCGCGGCGTGACGCTCTCGGGTGGACAGAAGCAGCGGACCGCGATCGCGCGCGCGGTGGCCAAGGACCCGCGGATCCTCATCCTCGACGACGCGCTGTCCGCGGTGGACACGTACACCGAGGCGGAGATCCTCAAGCGGCTGCGCGGCGTGATGCGCGAGCGCACCAGCATCGTCGTCGCGCACCGCATCTCCACCGTGAAGGACGCCGACGAGATCCTGGTCCTCGACGAGGGCCGCATCGCGGAGCGCGGAACACACCGCGAGCTCCTCGAGCTCGGCGGTCTCTACGCGAGCATGTACCGCCGGCAGCTCCTCGAGGAGGAGCTCGAGGTCGACGAGGAGCAGCAGGAGCACGAGAAGCGCGTGCGCGCGACCGCCGACGAGAGCGGCCGTTTCCAGCGGCCGCGCGCTCGTATGGAAGAGCTGGGTCAGGACTGATGGCGCACGGGCATGGGGGCGGGGCCGGCGGCGGAGGCGGCGGGTTCGTCCAGGAGGACGAGATCCTCGGGAAGGCCTACGACGCCCAGCTGACGCGGCGCCTCATCGGCTACCTCGGCCCGTACAAGGTCTGGGTGATCGTCGCGCTCGCCCTGCTGCTCGCGATGTCGCTCGCGCAGATCGCTCCCCCGATCATCGCCAAGTACATCGTCGACCAGGCCGTGATCCCGGCGGTGAACGGCGAGCTCGGCCGCGACGAGGCCTTCGCGCGTCTGGCGCTCCTCGGCGTTCTGTACCTGCTCGTCCTCGCGGCCGGCGCGGGGCTGCGCTTCGCGCAGACGCTCCTCACGACGTGGGTGGGGCAGCGCGCAATGTACGACCTGCGGCTCGAGCTGTTCCGGCACCTGCAGTTCCTGTCGCTCTCGTTCTTCGACAGGAACCCCGTGGGTCGGCTCATGACGCGCATCACGAACGACATCGACGCCCTCACCGACATGGTCACGCGTGGCGTCGTGTCGATCTTCGGCGACGTCGCCATGCTCGTGCTCATCTCGATCGCGATGCTGCTGCTCGACTGGCGCCTCGCGCTCCTCACCTTTGTCTCGCTACCGATCCTCAGCGCGATCACGGCGTACTTCCGCGGGATGATGCGCGACTCCTTCCGCTCGATCCGCATCCGCCTGGCGCGCGTCAACGTCTACCTCAACGAAACGCTGTCCGGCATGGCGATCGTGCAGCTCTTCACACGCGAGAAGCAGACCTTCGAGCAGTTCGACGTGCTGAATCGTGACCTGCTCCACGCGAACCAGGGCCAGGTGCGCGCGATGAGCGTGTTCCAGCCGACCGTGAACTTCACGCGAGCGGCGACATCGGCCGCCCTGTTCGTCGTCGGCGCCCTTTGGATCCAGCAGGGCTCGCTGAGCCTTGGGACGCTCGTCGCGTTCTGGCAGCTGCTGAACCAGTTCTTCCAGCCGATCCTGGACCTGTCCGAGAAGTACAACATCATGCAGGCCGCGATGGCCTCGTCCGAGCGCGTCTTCCGACTGCTCGACACGCAGCCGACCATCGTCGATCCACCGAGCCCGGTCGAGTTACCCCACGTGCGTGGCGAGATCCGCTTCGAAAACGTCTCCTTCGCGTACAACGAGGGCGAGTGGGTCCTGCGTGACGTCGACCTCGCGATCAGCGCGGGTGAGAGCGTCGCGATCGTCGGCGCCACCGGAGCGGGGAAGACCTCGATCATCAGCCTGATCTCGCGCTTCTACGACGTGCAGAAGGGCCGCATCCTCCTCGACGGCGTCGACCTGCGCGACATGCGGCAGGCCGACGTCCGCCGTCACGTCGGTGTCGTCCTACAGGATCCGTTCATCTTCGCCGGCACGATCGCCTCGAACATCCGGCTCAACGAGTCGAAGATCAGCGACGAGCAGGTGCGCGCGGCAGCGCGATTCGTGAACGCCGACAAGTTCATCGAGCGCTTGCCCGCGGACTACGCGACGGTCGTGACCGAGCGCGGCTCGACGCTCTCGGTCGGCCAGAAGCAGCTCCTCGCCTTCGCGCGCGCCATCGCCTTCAACCCCGAGATCCTGCTGGTGCTCGATGAGGCGACGTCGTCGGTGGATACCGAGACCGAGCGTCTCATCCAGGACGCGCTCAAGAAGCTGATGCGGGGCCGTACGTCGATCATCATCGCCCACCGCCTCTCGACCATCCAGAACGTCGACCGGATCATCGTGCTGCACAAGGGTCGCGTGGTGGAGATGGGCACGCACCGCGATCTTCTGGCGCAGCGCGGCGTGTACCACCGTCTCTATGAGCTCCAGTACCGCGCGCACGAGACGGATGCATCGATGAAGACCGCCTAACGGATATCGGCGGTATAGGCTTGGCGGGTGTCTACATACGAGATACGTACCATCCTTGAGGGCCACGACGAGATCACCGTCGTCGAACTGTCCGGACACGCAGACCGCGCGAACATTCAGGGTCTGCTCGCGGAACTGCAGAGCCGAGCGAAGCAGCGCGGCGTCCTGCGCATCCTGGTGGACGAGACGGCGATGAGGCCCGGCGTTATGGGATTCCACGATATCCACGATCTCGTCAACGACTGGCGCAGCGCGACGTCCCTGAAGACGAGCCGGATCGCCGTCGTCGCCGTACACCCGATCGTGCGTGGGCTGAACCAGGCCTTCCGCACGTTAGCGAACCTTGAACGCAAGGGCTCGATGAGTGCTTTCAGTAAGCGGACGGACGCCGTTGCGTGGCTGGTCGGCGGGGACCCGAAGGCCCCCGCCGCAGCGGACTCTTAAACGGTGACGCGTCGGCCCTGCGTGTAGCGGTAGATCGCGAGGACGATGAGCGCGCCGATGATCGAGCCGATCCAACCGGCTGAGGGTGGAGGCAGCGAGGCATTCCCTTGGAATAAGAGCTGTCCGAGATAGCCGCCGACGAAGGAACCGATGATGCCGAGAACGATGGTCGCGATCCACCCCATGGGGTCACGGCCGGGCATCAGGAACCGCGCGATCACTCCGACGATCGCGCCGAAGATGATCCAGGTGACGATCGCTGTGAGGTCCATGCCGTCCTCCTTTCCGCGTGCTTCCGCCTGTGTGCCTGCGCCGCAGGTCGCATGCCACGCGCACAGACGGCTCGCCCTGCCTCAGCGCACCGGCTCCTGGAACGGGTAGACCACGAGCGTCGAAGGTCCCGACGCGTCGTCGCAGGGCGGCGCGCCGAACCGTGAGACAGGCTTGCCGCCGAGGTCGACGAAGGTGCCATCGATCACGCCGCCGCCATCGGGCAGCGTGACGCGAAAGCTCGTCGCGAGGATGTCAGCGCAGTAGTTGGACCACTGCAGCGGTGCGGTCGCGCCCGCTCCGGTGAAGCCCGCCGGATCCGGAACGAACTGGGTGACCGGGACCACGACGAGGAGCGGCGTCCCGCCGCCGGTGACGCTGGCGCGCATCACGTCGAGCGGCGCGCCGTCGCTCGCGAGCAGCAGGACCTCGGGGTTGCCGCGCAGCGTGCACGGCGCGGCCCCGCGATTCGCGATCAAGACGGCGCCGACGTAGAAGTCGGTGGCCATGGTTCCGGCGGCCACGGCCTGAAGCTGTGACGCCGCGCACCTCGGGAGACCCGTCGGCTCGGGCGTCGGCGACGATCGCACGCTCGGCGTCGGCAAGCGCGTCGCAACCGCCGCAGACTGAGTCGACGGACTGGGCGGGAGCGTTCTCACAATGGTCGTCGGCGCACCGCAGGACACGAGCATCACCGCCAGGAGCCAGCGTGCCATCGTCCGACGTTAGCATCGCCCTCGTGTCCCGTTCGTTCCTCGCGCTGCTGCTCGCGGTCGCCGCGGCGTGTTCGCCGTCCGTCGCGCCGACACCAACAGCGACCGCGATCGCCGACGACCGGATCCAGCTGCTTCACACCGACGACATCCACGGGCACCTCGACGCCGACTTCGTCCAGAGCGCGAACGCGGGCTCGAGCTTCCGAGCCGGCGGCATGGCCCAGCTGGCCGGGCAGGTCGCGGTGTTCCGCGCGCGCGCGCCAGAGCGAACGCTGCTCCTCGACGCCGGCGACGCCTGGCAGGGCACGTTCATCTCGAACGCGAACAAGGGCGAAGCGGTCACGAAGGCGATGAACCTCATGCGCTACGACGCGCTCGCGGTCGGAAATCACGACTTCGACTGGGGGCAGGACGTGCTCGCGCAGCGCGCGAAGGAGGCGGCCTTCCCATTCCTCGCCGCGAACGTGATCGAGACGGGGACCGGCCTCGCGCCCGCGTATCTCAAACCGTATGTGGTGCGGGACCTCGGCGTCGCACGCGTCGGGATCGTCGGTCTCACGAATCCCGGCTCGGCGACGATCGTCAAAGCGACCGCCGTCGCCGGGCTGCAGTTCCGACCCGGCGCCGACTCGGTCCGACCGCTGCTCGCCGAGGTACAGCGGCAGGCCGACATCGTCGTCGTCGCGGCCCACATCGGCATGGCCGACGCGGTGCAGCTCGCGCGTGACGTCCCGGGGATCGACGTGATCGTCGCCGCGCACGATCACCAACCGATCCAGACCGCGCGCGTGGAAGGCAGGACGACGATCGTCGACGCCGGCGCGTACACGCAGTATCTCGGGCGGCTCGAGGTCATCGTCGATCGGACGACACACAAGATGAAGGACGCAGTCCGCGGGAGCGAGCTCGTTGCGATCGCCGCGAACCCGAACGTCAAGCCGGAGCCCGAGATCGCGAAGCTCGTCGACGAGCGACGCGCCGAGGGGGACAAGTACACCTCGCGTATCGTCGGCAGCAGCACCGAGCCACTCAGCAACGTCCGCGAGGAGACCGCCTTCGGCAACCTCATCACCGACGCTTTCGTCGAATACGGACGGCAGCAGAGTTGGAAGACGGACGTGGCCTTCTACAACATGGCCGGCGTCCGTGCGTCGTTCCCGGCCGGCCAGCTCACGTATGGACAGCTCTACGAAGCGCTCCCGTTCTCGAACACGGTGGTGAACGTCGACCTGAAGGGCGGCGACCTTGCCGCGATCATCGATCGCGCGGTGTGCGTGAGCGGTCGGCTGCACATGGCCGGCGTCGTCGTCTCGTTCCACTTCGACGGCGGCGCGCCGAACTGCGTGAAGAGCATCAGCGTCGGTGGCGCTCCGCTCGACCCGGCACGGACGTATCACGTCGCGACGATCGACTACCTGCTGCTCGGCGGCGACGGTCACACCGGCTTCGCGAAGGGAACGAACGTCATCTACGGCGACGTCGAGGTCGACGTCGTCGCGGCGTTCATCACGGCGCATTCGCCGGTGAGCCCCAAGGTCGAAGGCCGGCTCGCCTCGTCGTGATGCCGGTCGTCTTCGGAATCCGTCTCGCGTCCCAGCAACGCTGATGCCGGAGGCGATGACGGTCGCGATCGACGCCGCGCGCGCCGCGGGCCGTCACCTGCTCGAAGGCTTCGAGAGCGCACCCACCGGCGTCGACGCGAAGTCGAGCTACACCGATCTCGTCTCCGATGCCGATCGCGAGTCCGAGACCGCCATCGTGTCCGCGATCCGCTGGGCCTTTCCGGTAGACGCGATCGTCGCGGAGGAGGGCTCGCTCGAGAGTGGGGGATCCGGCCGCACCTGGTACATCGACCCACTCGACGGAACGATCAACTACCTCTACGGCGTGCCGCACTGGTCCGTGGTGATCTGTCTCGCCGACGCTGAGGGCGCGCTCGCCGGCGTCGTCTATGACCCGGTGCGCGACGAGCTCTTCGGTGCCGAGCGCGGCACCGGTGCGTGGGTCTCGCGCGGAGGAGGATCGCCACGCCCGCTCCGCACCACGACGGTCGCCGACCTCGGAAGCGCGCTCGTCGCGACGGGCTTTGCCTATGTCGCCGAAGATCGCGTGGAGCAATCGCGCATCCTCACTCGCGTGCTCGGCGAGGTGCGCGACCTGCGTCGGTACGGCTCCGCGGCGCTCGATCTGTCGTGGGTCGGCGCGGCGAGGTTCGACGCATATTTCGAATCAGTGGACAAGCCGTGGGACTGGATGGCGGGCGCGCTCATCGTGCGCGAGGCCGGTGGCCGAGTGACGGAGTTGCCACAGGCGCGCTCGGGCCACCCGCACATCGTGGCGAGCGCCCCCGACGTGCACGATGCGCTCGTCGCGTTGCTGAAACGAGCCGTGCAGCCCGGCTAGAACTCTCTAGACTTGACCTCGATGCCCGTTCAGCAAGAACGTCCCGCCGAACGCGCCGGAGTGCCGATCAACTTCGAAGAGGACGTCATCCAGCGGCGTCCCGAGACCACCCAGGCGGGCCTGGGCAGCGAAGAGTTCCCGACGCGACAGGGCGTCCTCGCCGACGAGGACAACATGGTCTTCACCAGCGTCAGCAATCTCGTCAACTGGGCACGCTCGCGCAGTCCATGGCCGCTCGGGTACGGCCTGGCCTGCTGCGCGATCGAGATGATCGCCACCGGCGCGTCGACGCACGACATCGCGCGATTCGGAGCAGAAGTGTTCCGCTCGAGCCCGCGACAAGCGGACGTCATGATCGTCGCGGGCACGGTGACCCACAAGATGGCGCCGCGGCTGCGCCGCCTGTACGAGCAGATGCCGGAGCCGAAGTGGGTCATCGCCATGGGGAACTGCGCGTCGTCGGGGGGCGAGTTCTGGGACAGCTATTCGACCTTGCAGGGCGTCGACACCGTCGTTCCCGTCGATGTGTACGTGCCCGGCTGTCCGCCGCGCCCCGAGGCCCTGCTCGAGGGCGTCCTGAGGCTACGCGAGAAGATCGCGAGAGGCGGGTAACACACTGAGCACCACCGACACCGAGTTGCGGCAGATCCGCGAGGGTGCCGGCGTCGACCTCCCGGTCATCGAGGACGAGGGTCTCGAGACCGAGGAGCTGATCCTGAATATGGGTCCGCAGCACCCGTCCACGCACGGAGTGCTGCGCCTGGTGCTGCGCCTCTCCGGGGAGAAGGTGGTGGAGTGCGTCCCGGTGATGGGCTACCTCCACCGCGGCCTCGAGAAGATCTTCGAGTGGCGCACCTACGCGGGCGGAGTTCGCTACGCCGACCAGGCCGACTACGTCTCGAACATGCTGAACGAGCACGCCTATGCGGGCGCGATGGAGGCCATCGCGGGCATCGACGTTCCGCGTCGCGCCGAGTACATCCGGGTGATCGTCGATGAGCTCAGCCGCGCGGCGTCGCACCTCATCTGGCTCGGCACCTACGGCCTCGACCTCGGCGCCACGACGCCGGTGCTCTGGTGCTTCCGCGATCGCGAGGACATCCTCGACATGCTCGAGGAGCTCTGTGGCTCGCGCATGAACTTCAACTACTTCCGCCCGGGTGGCGTGCTGTACGACCTTCCGCCGGGCTGGCTCGCGAAGCTGGACCGCTTCCTCGAGCGCTGGGCGAAGAGGATTGAGCAGGACTACGTCGAGATCCTCGATGGGAATGAGATCTTCCTCGAGCGCACGATCGGCGTGGGCCGCATCCCGGCCGATGTCGCCAAGAGCTACGGACTCACCGGCCCGATGCTTCGCGCCTCCGGTGTGCGGTGGGATCTGCGCGTCGCGCGCCCGTACGGGGTCTATCCCGAGCTGAAGTCCATGGAGCCGGTGGTCTTCCCCGAGGGCGACGCGTTCGCACGTTACAAGGTGCGCCTCGGCGAGATGCGGCTTGCGATCAAGCTCATCCGTGAGTGCATGGACGGCATCCCGGGAGGTCCGGTGCGCGCCCGCCTCGGACACGTCTGGAAGTGCCCCAAGGGCGAGGCGTACTACACCGTCGAGGGCGCGAAGGGTGAGGTCGGGATCTACATGGTGAGCGACGGGCGCAGCCCCAATCCGTTCCGGGCGAAGATGCGCGGCGCGTCGTTCGTCAACCTGCAGATCCTCCCGTGGCTGCTGAAGGGCCGGCTGGTGGCGGATGTCATCGCGATCCTCGGATCCATCGACATCGTGCTCGGCGAGGTGGACCGGTGATGCCCGTGATGCAGCGCCGCGCGACCGAAACCCTCGTGGTCGGAGCGTCGAGCCGCGAGTCGCGGCTGACCGACCGAGGGACCCCGCGCGCGAGGGGTCCCCGTCCCGACGAGGGACGGGGTTTCGCGCGTAAAGAGGGTTTCGGTCGGTCGCCGCGACGAGCGGGGAGGTAAGCGTGTTCGGGATCATCGGCGGGATGCTTCGGACGCTGGAGCATTTCGTCCGCCCACGACCCGTCACGCGCAAGTACCCCTACGAGAAACGCGTCCTTCCCGAGCGCAGCCGCGGCCTCATCGCGCTGCTCCTCGAGCCCGAGACGAGCATCTTCAAGTGCGAGAGCTGCCTGATGTGCGAGAAGGCGTGTCCGCCGCGCGCGATCTCGATCTCGTACACCTTCCGCAATTCCTTCCGGCGCCGACCGCTGCTCGCGCCGCGCGCGAACTACTACCGCATCCGCATGGTCGCGGCCGCTCCGTACGGCGACCGCCGTCCGCTTTCCACAGCGGTCACGACGATCCCCGCGGAGGAGGAGACCAAGCTCGATCTCGCGAAGGCGCGCGGCGTCCTAGAGCGCGAGAAGGACGGCGCGGACCGCATGACGCGTGTTCTGTATGGGATCCAGCAGGCCTACGGCTACCTCCCGTGGACGGCCGCCGAGCTCGTCGCGATCGAGTTCGGCAGGACGATGACCGACGTCTACACGGTCGCATCGCTCCTGTCGAACTTCCGCGGCGCGCCCGAGGGTGAGGGCACCGCGGTGCCGCGCGGCGGTCGCCGCTTCACCGGCAATCTCGCGATCGCGGGCGCCTGGCCACCGCAGTCGCCGCCACCGGCGCACGACGAGCTGCACGAGGGCGAGGTGCATCACGTCGTCGAGCCCGCGTATGCCCGCTAGTACCGCCGCGCGCCTGCTCGATGTCGGGCGCGTTCCCGCGCTCGACCGCGGGCTCGACGTCGACGCCGCCATCGAGCGCATCGCGGCGTCGGGGCTGCGCGGCCGCGGCGGCGCCGGCTTCGCGCTCGCCGACAAGCTGCGCGCGGTGCGTACGAATGCGGCTGGGCGCGAGACCTACGTCGTCGCGAACGCGTACGACGCAGACCCCGACAGCCCGCTCGCGCGTACGCTGCTCGAGCGCCACGCCGATCTCGTCGTGCGGGGCATCGAGCTCGCGATGGTCCTCACTGGCGCGACGCGCGCGTTCCTCTATCTGCATCCGGCGGCGACCGGCGCGCGCAGTGCGGCGGAGGACGCCCTCGCCGGCAACGACGACATCGAGATCACGCTCGGACCGGGCGGGTTCATGGGCGGCGAGGAGAGCGCGCTGCTCAACGTGCTCGAGTCGAAGCGCGCGATGGCGCGGCAGCGGCCGCCCTACCCGGCGCTTCAGGGGTACCAGATGCGGCCGACCCTCGTCTCGAGCGCCGAGACGCTGGCATGGCTGCCATTCGTGCTGGACGGCGCGAAGGCGGACACGAAGCTCGTCTCGGTGACCGGCGCGGTCGCGAAGCCGGGCGTGTACGAGGTCGAGCTCGGGACGACGCTCGGCGCGATCCTGGAGCGTGCCGGCGGCGCGAGCGTGAAACTCAAAGCCATCCACGTCGGTGGGCCCACTGGCGGCATCCTCGCGGCGGCGCGACGTGACACGAAGCTCGACTACGCGGACCTGAAGGCGGCCGGCACGCATCTCGGGTCCGGTCAGGTGCGCGCGCTCGGGACCGACGTCTGCATGGTGCGCGAGGCGGGACGCCTCTTCGCGTATCTCGCCAAGGAGAGCTGCGCCATCTGCGTTCCCTGCCGTGTCGGCACCAAGCGCGTGCAAGGGATCCTCGACGGCGTCTCGTCGTCTCTCGGCCGTGACGCCGATCTGCCGTGGCTCACCGAGCTCGGCGATCACATGGAGCGGTTCTCGCTCTGCGGCTTCGGCATCACCGCGCCGTCGATCCTGCGCACGACGATGCGCGAATTCCCCGACGACTACCGCGCGCACATCAGCGAACAGCGTTGCCCGACCGGTACGTGCACGACGCTGCGCGCGCGCCGGTACGAGACGATGGTCCAGCCGTGAGCGACACCTGCCGGGCATGCAGCGGATTCATCGAGAAAGGGCCCGACGGCACGTGGCGGCATCTGGGGCGCTGGGAGCCGTGCATCAACGCGCGCCCGCGCACGCGTACCGCGACGCTCATCAACGCGGAGCAGCGGCACGCCCTCGCGCGGTACCTCTCGGTCACGATCGAGCGCAACGAGTGGAAGTACTGGGTCGTCGGTGCCTCCATCGCGTTCTACCTGGCGCTGCTGTCGCGCGGCGACTGGCGGATCTTCGCCGCCGGGCTCGTGATCGGAACGCTCACGACGGCGTCGATCATCGCGAGCGTCGAGCGCGCGCACGCGCTGCTCCGGCGCGAGACGACCCTCATCCGTGTGACCGGGTCGCTCGTCGTCGACACGCGCAGGGACTCCGACAAGCAGAAACGGTTCGTCCGCGTCGACGGACGCGAGCTCATCCTCGATGGCGAGGTCCACGTCGGGCGCGAGATCGGGGGGATCGAGTACACCGAGAAGCGCGGCTATCCACTCGCGATCTGGGATCGCGATGGGGATCTCATCTGGCACCGGCCGGAGTACGAGCCCGCACCGCTCGCCGCCGATAGGATGGTCCTCACCGCATGAGCCTCCTCGAGCGATACATCCAACCCGGCGAATCCCAGCTGCCCACGGTCTCGCACACCGGCGAGATCCCGTCGGGCCAGCCCACCTGCACGATCACGATCGACGGTCAGGAGGTCACGGCGATCCCGGGCGAAGCGATCCTGCGCGCCGCGCAGCGCGCGGGGTTCAACGTGCCGACGCTGTGCGACGACGAGAAGCTCGCTCCCGCCGCCGCGTGCCGCATGTGCCTGGTCGACATCGAGGGCCAGGATCGGCCGCTGCCCTCCTGCCACATCGCGGTCGAGCCGGGCATGAAGATCGTGTCGAGCTCCGATGCGCTGTTCAAGCTGCGCAAGCAGAACCTCGAGTACATCCTCAGCGACCACAACGCGTATTGCATGCCTCCGTGCCAGATCAGCTGCCCGACCCACATCGACATCCCCGGTTACCTCGAGCTCATGGCGAAGGGGCAGCACGTCGAAGCGGCGCGCCTCGTCAAAGAGGTGCTGCCCTTCCCCTACATGCTCGGCCTGGTATGCCCCAAGCCGTGCCAGGAGGTCTGCCGCCGCGGGCTGGTGGAGGAGGAGATCGCGATCTGCCAGTGCCACGGCTACACCGGCGAGCTCGTCATGGAGATGGACGTGGCGCCGACGCCGTTCCCGCAGAAGGTCGCGAGCGGCAAGCGCGTCGCGGTCGTCGGCGCCGGACCCGCGGGCATGACCGCCGCGTACTACACGGCGCTCAACGGTCACGCCGTCACGGTGTTCGACATGATGGACAAGCAGGGCGGCATCTGCCGCTACGGCATCCCCGAATACCGCCTCCCGAAGGTGAAGCTCGACAAAGAGCTGAACTCGCTGTGGCAGCTGCGCGACACGGAGTTCAAGGGCGGGAAGAAGCTCGGCCGTGACTTCACCGTCGACCAGCTCCTCGCGCAGGGATACGACGCCGTCTTCCTCGGCATCGGCGCGTGGAGCAGTAATCCCATGCGCGTCCCGGGCGAAGATCTTCCAGGAGTCATCGAGGCGATCAACTACCTCCGGCAGAACGCGGAGGGCGATCCCGTCCCGGTGGGGAAGGGCAACCGCGTCGTCGTCATCGGGGGCGGGTTCACCACGTTCGACTGCGCGCGCACCTCACGACGCCTCGGCGCCGAGGTGACCGTCGTCTACCGGCGCTCGCGCAAGGAGATGGGCGCGCACTACAGCGAGGTCGACGACGCGGAGCACGAGGGCATCAAGCTCGACTTCTACGCCGCTCCGGTGAAGATCGTCGAGAAGAACGGCCGCGTCGGCGGCGTCGAATTCCAGCGCATGGCCCTCGGCGAGCCGGACGCATCGGGCCGGCGCCGTCCGGTGCCGGTCGAGGGCCAGAACTTCACGATCGAGTGCGATACGGTCATCCCCGCGATCGGCCAGATCCCGGTGCTGGACTGGATCGAACGCGACACCGGCGTTCGCAAGAGCAAGCGCGAGACGATCGTGACGAACGGCGCGCTCATGACCGACCGCCCCGGTGTGTTCGCCGGCGGCGACGCGCAGATGGGCACGCGGACGGTGATCGAGTGCGTCGCGCAGGGCAAGCTCGCGGCGAAGGCCATCGACCGCTACCTCGCTGGCGACGACATGGCGCGCGTCGCGGAGGACATCGCCGAGGAAGAGCGCGTGCCCGAGCTCATCGACATCGTCCCGTACAAGCCCGAGGAGCCGCAGGTGCGCATGCCGATGCTCCCGTTCGCGGACCGGGTGCAGTCGTTCCAGGTGATCGAGAACGGCTACACCAAAGACCTCGCCGAGAAAGAGGCGGCGCGCTGCCTCCAGTGCGTGTGCCCCGACGTCGGGCGCTGCCACCTGCAGCGGCTATCGGTCGAGCACGGCCTGACCGACAACCGCTTCCACCGCGCGGAGCCGATCGACTACCACGACTATGAGTACGACTTCAGCCATGACTTCATCCTTCGCGACCTGAACAAGTGCATCAACTGCACGCAGTGCGTGCGCATCTGCCGCGATGTGATCGGCGCGAACTGCTACGGCCTGATGGGTGGCGGATACGACTCGATCGTGACGACGCCCTGGAACGTCTCGCTCTCGTACACCGACTGCGTGTCCTGCGGCGCCTGCGCCGAGACGTGCCCCACCGGCGCGCTGATGATGCGGGAGCGCGACCTCCAGACCTACGAGCTCGACGTCGTCCGCTGCATCTACTGCGGCGACTGCGTCGAGGTCTGCCCGCACGGCGCGCTCGGCGAGACGCCGAACTTCGAGATGTCCACCTACAAGCGCTTCGGCGTCACCGTCCTCGCGAAGGAAGAGCTCGCAGTGGCACGGACGTGGAGGCCGTCGGAGCAAGTGCCGACGAACGGCGACGGAAAGGGCGGGGTACGTCCGCCCGAGGTCCGCCCGCCGGCTCCGCCGCGCTGGGGCGCCTGACGCTCCGCGACCGACTCGTCGCGCGCATCCGCGCGCGCGGGCCGATCACCTTCGCGGACTACATGGAAGCGGCCCTCTTCGATCCACAGGACGGCTACTACACGTCGCGCGTTGCGCTGGGATTCGAAGGCGACTACCTGACCGCGCCGGATCTCGGTCCGCACTTCGCCCGGGCGCTCGCGCGCGCATTCGTCGACCTCTGGCTGCAGCTCGGCAAGCCCGCGGCGTGGGACCTGGTCGAAGCCGGCGCCGGCCGCGGTGTCTTCCTGCGCGACGTGCTCGGGGCGCTCGAGCGCGAGCGGCCCGATGCAGCGAAGGGCGCACGCCCCACTATCGTCGAGGTCTCTCCGCGGCTGCGCGAGCAGCAGTCCGCCGCGCTCGCAGGGCGCGATCTGCGATGGGCATCCGACGCGCGTGCGCTCGCGCCGGTCCAGGGCGTGATCTTCGCGAACGAGGTCCTCGATGCCTTCCCGGTACACGTCCTCGTGCGCACCCCCGACGGCGTGCGCGAGGTGTTCGTCGAAGAGCACGGCGGCGTCCTCAGCGAGGTGCTCCGCGCTCCCAGCCAGCCCGATTTCGGTTGGCGCGTGCCCGAGCGCCTCCCGCAGGGCGGCCGCTGGGAGGTGAGCCCCGCGGCGGAGGGCTGGGTCGCCAGCCTCGGGCCCGCGCTCACCAGCGGCTATGTCGTGTTCGTCGACTACGGCGGCGACGAGAACGAGCTCCTCACGCGCCTCGGCGCCGGGACGCTCCGCGGCTTCTCACGCCATCGGCTCATCACCGATCCGTACGGCGAACCGGGGGCGCAGGACCTCACCGCGAGCGTGAACTTCACTGCGATCCGGCGCGCCGCCGAAGGAGCCGGCTTCGTCTTCGCCGGTCGCGCGACGCAGCGCGACGCACTGATCGCGCTCGGGATCCGCGAGGCGACTGCGCGGGCGGACACGCCGATCGAACAGCTGCGTGCGCTCGGTCGCCGCTCCGCGATCGACACGCTGCTCGATCCGAACGGATTCGGCGCGTTCCAGTTCGTGTGCTTCGCGAAAGACGCGCCGACCGACGGGCTGCGTATGTTCGGAGCGCGCGCGGCCAGCGAGGTTCGCTATCCTTGACGCGGACGGGCTCTTAGCTCAGCTGGTTAGAGCGCAGCGTTGACATCGCTGAGGTCGGGCGTTCGAGCCGCCCAGAGCCCACAGGAACAGCGTATGGACGCGGGGCGACGAAATCGCGGCGTAGTCTGAAGGACGTGATACGCGTCGTCTTGGCCCGCCTCCTTTTCGCCTTCGCCGCCGCCTGCGTGCTCGCCGCAAGCACCGGCCTTGCCGTTCCAGCCCACCAGGAGGAGTCCGGGACTCCGCTCCTACACGACCACGTGCTCGCGGCGTACCGTTTCATCTTCTTGCCGGTCGCGCAGCCGCACCCGGAGATGTCACCGCTGATGGCCAAGCTCCACCGCACGCTCATGGAGGCGGGCGTCCCCATGGACGCGCTCTCGCGGATGCCCGGAATGACGGGCCAACAGCAGCCAACCGCGCTGCCGGTCGTGAAGAGCGCCGGGCTCAGCCCCATCCAGGACCTCGCGATCGAGTTCGCGCTGCTTGTCATCGTGGTCGCGCGGCTCGCGCGTCCGACCCGGCGGCTGATTGCCGAGCTGGCCGCGCCGCGCCTTGGTGCGGCCCTCTGGCAACTCTTGCCTGCGCTCTCTCCGCCGCGCGCGTTCGTTCTTCCCTAACCACGCTCCGCGACCGCCGTGCTGACGCACGCGTGCTTGCGCGCGGCCTGTTCACGCGCAGTAAAGAAAAAGGAAGAACGACACATGAACCGCGTTCTTGCGACCCTCGCGGCAATTGCCCTGGTGAGCACCATGCTCGCCACCACCGCCTTCGCCCACGCCAAGTTCGTCAGCTCGACCCCGGCACCGGGTCAAACCGTGGCCAGCTCGCCCGCGAACGTGACCATCACGTTCACCGAGGAGCTTGGCGCCGGGACCACCGGATCAGTGACCGACGCAAACGGCGCGACGGTGAGCACCGGCACCAAGATCTCGGACGATCACCTGCAGCTCGCCATCGCGCTCAAGCCGGGATTGCCCAACGGCGTGTACAAGGTGAGCTGGCACAGCGTGGCCGAAGACGACCAGGGAATACTCGATGGCAGCTTCTTCTTCGGCGTGGGTGTGCCCGCGCCGAGCACCGCGACGCTGCCAAGCTCGAACCCGACCGGCCTCGCGCTCACGCTGCTCGCGCTCGCAACGATCCTGGGCCTGGTCTCTGTCCGCGCGCTGCGGACGGCAAGGGCCTAGCACCTGTCTCGCCCACGCGCCGCGCTGCTGGGTCTGCTGATCGCGATGTTCACGATCGGCGCCAGCAGCGCGGCGTTCGCGCATGCCAACTACCTGCGGTCGGACCCGCCGCCGAACGCGCACCTGAACACGCCTCCGACGCGCGTGCTCGTCGGCTTCTCAGAGAAGGTCCAAGTCAGTTCCAGCGGCCTTCTGCTGCTCGATCAGACCGGACGCGAGGTCGCCTCGGGGTCCGGGCCGACCTCGGACCCGACCGAGCTCGCTCTCCCGCTGCGCGCGCTCTCGGACGGCGTGTACGCCGTCGCCTGGCACACCGTTTCAGCGGAGGACGGCGATAGCGCCAAGGGCTACTTCGCCTTCGAGGTTGGTCAGGCGTCCGCTGTCAGTGCGCCGCCGCTGACTCAGACCGCCTCCACCCCAGACGGAATTCGCGTGGACCTTTCAGTCTCGCCAGATCTTGCCGGCAAGAACGGCTACCAGGTCACGCTCACGCGCGGGAGCGCCGCCGTCACGGATGTGACGCGGGTGCGCCTGCGCTTCACGCCCCTGGATCGCGACATCGGCCAGACCGAACTGATCCTTGCGAGTTCGAGCGCGGGTACCGGCGTTTTCGCCGGCAACGGACTCGAGCTCCCCATCAGTGGGCGGTACCGGATCCAGGTACAGCTGCGTCGGAGTGGCGTCGATGACGCGATGCTCGACCTCGATTTCATGGTCTCGAATGCTGTCGCGTCGCCCTCACCATCGGCCCCGGCCAGCTCGAAGTCCGCGGCACCGACCCCAAGCGCGACCCCAGTTCCAGCGTCTGCGCCACTCGTGTCATCCGCCTTGCTGGTCGCTGGCGTCCTGCTCGTGCTTGCGCTTGCTGCCTTCGGCCTCAGCCGCGGACGGAGGCGCGCATGAGCAGGACGATCGCGATCCTCGGCCTCGTGGCGGCGCTCGCGCTAGCGGCGATCGGCGCCGAATTGCTCGTGAGCCCGTCCGAGGCAGCCGGGCCGCCAGCGCAGGAGCAGATCGCGCCTGCATCGATCGAGCTTCCCGAAGATCGGGTACCGCGCACGCACGTCGTGTCCGAGCCCGCAGCACCCATCACGCTCTCTGTCGGGACGCGGGTTCGGATCGCGCGCCTGCGTATTGACCTTCCGATCGAGATGGGCGAGAGCGCGCGCGACATCGGTCTGCAGTCCACGCCGGCCACGGCGGCGTATCTGCTTCCGGGCAGCGCGGTCCCGGGGGCGCTGGGCAACGCGTACGTCTACGCCCACGCGCGGCCAGGCCTGTTCATCACGCTCTGGAACGTCCGCCTCGGCGATGTCGTCGAGATCGAGCAGCCTTCAGGAGTCACGCTCCGCTACGTCGTGACCGAGATCCACCCACGGGTGGACCCTTCAGACCTCGGGTATCTCGAACCAAGCGAGGACGAGCGCCTCACGCTTCAGACATCAACTGGGTCGTGGACCTTGAGTCCGCGCTTCGTCGTGGTCGCGCGGCCCGTGCGGTAGGCCGGATCGAGCCGTTCACTTTCGGCCGCCCTTCCGAGTGAAGGTCCGCCGGGCGAGCCCCTACGTCTACCGCAGGGGCCCGGGTCATAGGTCGAAGGTATGGCTTACCGGCGCAGCGGTTCGGTGCCCAGACTGATCGGATGACTCGCCTTCTGGCCCTGCTTGTCGCGGTCACGATCACCGCCGGCTGCAGCTACATCCAGATGCAGCCCAAGAGCGGCGGTCAACCGACGCCGTACGCACCGCGCCTGCCCTAGGCGCTATCGCTTCGTAGCGGACTTTCCCTTTGACGTCTTCGGGCGAGCGGCCTTTGCCGACGGTGTCGCGGTCGTTACTGTTGCTCGTCCCGTTCGCTTCGTCGCGTGCTGCTTCACGCCGTCGAGAAGCTCTTGGACGTCGAACGGTTTGCGGAGCGCCAACTTGGCGCCGAGCTCGCGCAGCTGCGGCCGGAGCGTGTCCAAGTCCTCGGTCGCCGACACGACGATGACCGGCGGCTGACGATCCGGCTCCATCTCGGCCCGCAGGCGGAGGAACTGGACGCCGTCGGCGCCGGGGAGGAACAGATCGAGCAGGACGAGGTCGACCGCGACATCGCCTTCCAAGACGCGCAGGCCCTCCTCGGCATCGGGCGCCAGCGTGACCTGGTAGCCGCTGCTCCGGAGGATCGTCTCGAGCAGGCGGCGCGTGTTCTCGTTGTCCTCGACGACCAGGATGTTCTGCTTCTCGGTGGTTTCCATCGGGCCAGTCTGAAAGATTGGTCAAGCGCGTGTCGAACGGCACCCTCAGCCGGCCCGGGACAGCCGCTTCTCGGGATCCTCGTTCACCATGAGGCCGTGGCCGCCGTCGACCGGATCGACAAGCTGCCAGCCGTCCAACTCGAGCTCCAGCAGCCACTCGGCGAAGTCGCGGAGCATCAGCGAGGCCTCCGTCAGCGTCTCGGCCTCGTCGGCGACCCACTTCACGCACAGGCTCTCGAGCCGTGCGTCGAAGTCGTCCTCGGTCAGGTCGCCGGCAATGTCCGCGGCCTCCCGCGGCGTCAACATTCGCGGTTTCCCGTTGTCCTCGGCCCGCACTTCCTCACCTCCGACGCGCTCGTCGAGCGCGTTGGAGACATCGGCGGCGCCTTGCGCGTTCATTACCCCTTCACATGCGAATGCTTTACTGAGGCCAGCAGCCGTCCACGCGAGGGAGGGAACGCATGTCCATCAGGGTCACCCAGGGACGGTCCCCGGCAGGACCGGCCATCGGTTTCGGTGTCGTCGGCATCGTCGCGTTGCTCGTGTTCGTCATCGCGATCTTCGGGTCGTTCACTCAGGTCGGCGTCGGCGAGGTCGGCATCGTGAAGCACTTCGGCGCCATCGATCCGGACCACCCCGACGTCTTCGACCCGGGCATCCACACCAAGGTGCCCTTCCGCGACGACGTGGTCATCTTCGATACGCGCATCCAGAAGGAGCAGGTCGACGCCAGCGCCGCATCGAAGGACGGCGTGACGATCCACTCGACCATCGCCGTGAACTTCCACATCGAAGCGGCGAAGGCGCCGCTGATCCTCCAGAACCTCGGGCCCAACTACAAGGACCGCATCATCGACCAGCAGATCCAGCAGGCCTTCAAGGACGTGACGGCCCAGTACGCCGGACTCGAGCTGATCCAGAAGCGCGAAGAAGTCGCTATCAAGGCGAGGACGACGCTCAAGGACAAGCTCGCGCCCTACTACATCGTGGTGGACGAGTTCACGATCCCGAACTACGAGTTCCCGAAGGAGTTCAACGACGCGATCCTCGCGACGCAGGTCGCCAACCAGCAGAACCTCCAGGCGAAGCAGCTCCAGGAGAAGGCGCGCACAGAGGCCGAGACGGCGCTCATCGTCGCCCAGGGCCTCGCGAACGCCCAGAAGGCGCAGGCGACGACCCTGACTCCCGAGTACCTGCAGCTCCAGGCGATCAACAAGTGGAATGGCCAGCTGCCCCAGTACCTGACGCCGAACACCCCGCTGCCGTTCATCGGCACGACGCCGACGGCCCCGGCGAGGTAGCCGTGGCCGCTCTCGAGATCGTCATGGTCGCCGCGGCCGTGCTGCTGCTCGTTACCTTGTTCATGTACCTCTGGCAGCGCCTGGGGCTCGTCGGGACGGACCACGCCCACCGGTCGCCGCCGCACAAACACCTGGACATCCCGCCGCACGACCACGACCGCTTGGAGCCTTAGCGACCCCGGCACGCACTCCACTGCCACCCTCGCAGTGGAAGCCCGGCGCCAGGGGCGTGGAGCCGACGGTCGCCAACGCCGCTCGCGAGGCCGCGGCGTTTATTGCCCCACTAGTACTGGGGTGACGTTCTATGAAATCGCGCGTTGAGGGGATAGTGTCCCGACTTACGTTCAAGAGATCGAGCGGTCCTGCGCGTCCGTCGACGGCGCCGGTGTGGCGTCCCGCCGAAGCGCCGGAACCCGCACAGACAGCTGAACCGGGCCGCAAAGAGGAAGCTTCGGAAGGGAACAAGACCATGCAGCAGCGAGACACACGCGACTATTCAGCAACCCGGGAGCACGCGACCACCCCGAGCACGGGCGACCTGAACGCCCTTCTGGGCAAGGGCTCCGAGTTCGAGGGCAAGCTCGCCTTCGAGGGCAAGGTCCGGATCGACGGCACGTTCACCGGCGAGATCTCCACCAACGACCTGCTCATGGTCGGCGACGGCGCCAAGGTCCAGGCTGAGATCAGCTGCGGCACGGTCATCGTCGAGGGCGAGGTCGTCGGCAACATCAAGGCGACGTCCGCCGTCGAGCTGCGCCGCCCGGCCAAGGTGCACGGCGACATCACCACGCCCTCGCTCGTGATCGAGAAGGGCGTCGTCTTCGAGGGGCGTTCACGGATGGACGAGCTTCAGTCCTCGAACGTCGTCCCGATCTACGCGTCCGCCGAACCCGGCAAGTAGCAAACAGATAGACGCCGTTTCGGGCGTCCTCATGTTCGACGGCGTCACGATCCGTGACGCCGACTTCCGGCGCGCGACCTTCGACGCCGTCGCGCCGGAGGGCTGCGCCTTCGAACAGTGCGACTTCCGCGGACAGACGCTCGACCGGCGCTTCCAGCCGCTGTTCTCCTCGCGGCGCCGCAGCGTCTTCCGCGAATGCCGCTTCGACGAGGCCGACATGCGCGCGGTCCGCCCGGGCCAGGCGCGCTTCGAGCGGTGCCGCTTCGACAACGCGAAGATCGACGGTTGGGAGTCCTTCACCGCCGAGTTCATCGACTGCACCTTCTCCGGCCGGATCGCGAACGTCCGTGTGTACGGTCGACCGTGGGGCGCGGGCGCGGAGAACCTCAACCCCATGCGAAAGATCAACGAGTTCCGGGGCAACGACTTCCGGAAGGCCGACCTCGTCGGCGTCACGTTCGTCCACGGCATCGACGTCGGCGCGCAGCGCTGGCCGCAGGGTCCCGACTACGTCGTGCTGGACAAGATCCACCAGCGCATCGCGAAAGCGCGCGTCACCGTGCTCGACTGGCGCGAGCATCCCGCGCGCGAAGAGGCGCTCGAGATGCTCCAGTCCGCGGCGCAGCTCTACTCGAACCAGATGACCGTCATCGGTCGCCGCGTCGAGGAGCGCTGGTCCGCTCCGGCCGCAGTCCAAGAGCGCGTTTGGGACACCCTCGCCCGCTCCATCGCCTAGCTCCCGCCGGTTTTCGTGATGGAAGTCCGCTTCACGAAACACAGGCTCTCTGAGCTTGCGGCGCCGCGCCCCTTGACTGCCCATGAAAGATCGGTCCTTCAATTCCTCGTTCGCGGTTCCGAGGCGGCGCTCTGCCAGGTGGAAAACGTAGACGTCACCGAGGAGTGCGTCGATCACTGCGGCTCGTTGGTCATGGCGGTTGCGCCCGGAGCGTGCGCGCCAATTCCCGGCGGAAATGGTCTCCTTGCCAATGCCGAGTGGAGGTTCGGAGAAACGATCCACGAGATGCAGGACGTCCTCCTGTTCGTTCGGGACGGCAACATCAGCGTGCTCGAGACTTATCGAGGCGACGCAGAGGTACCGTCCGGATTGCCACAGGCCGATGACCTCACGATGCTGTGGGGTGTCGACGGGGCGGTTCCGTCGCCGGACGCCGCCAGCAACGAGGACGTATGATTCGTCCCTCGCGACGACGCGGACAGTGCCGCACGCAGTTGCCGTAAGCGAGCCCGGGAGGGTGTGAGCCGGGCCGGCGACCGACGCGGAGACCGCCGCCGAGCGATGCGGGCGGGCCCCATATAGCCCAAGCGAGAGCCTCTTCGGAGGAACTCGGGTGGAACCGCGGGAGCAGCGCCTCTCGTCCCGAATATCAGGGACGAAGGCGCTTTTTTCGTGCCCGAGGAGGATGTATGGCAAAAACGGAACGGAAAGCCGACCACGGCGACGAAGCGCTCTACGCGCTGCGGCACTCGGCCGCGCACGTCATGGCCGGCGCGGTGCTCGAGCTCTTTCCGGGCGCGAAGTTCGGCTTCGGGCCTCCCGTCCAGGACGGCTTCTACTACGACTTCGACCTCCCGCGGCCGCTCACGCCGGACGATCTCGTGATGATCGAGGAGAAGATGCGCGAGGTCGTGAAGCGCGACACGCCGTTCCAGCACCGCGACATGAGCGTGCCCGATGCCATTAAGTTCTTCGGCGATCGGAAGCAGGACTACAAGGTCGAGCAGATCCAGAAGCTCGGCGGAGCGGATACGGAGGATGGGGCCGGCGCCGGCGACGCCGGGCGCGTGAGCACCTATCAGCACAACGGCTTCGTCGACCTGTGCAAGGGGCCGCACGTCGAGAGAACGGGAAAGATCGGCCCGTTCAAGCTGCTCTCGATCGCCGGAGCGTACTGGCGCGGCAACGAGCGCAACCCGCAACTGCAACGCATCTACGGGACGGTCTGGCCGGATCAGAAACAGCTCGACGACTACCTGAAGCGACTGCAGGAGATCGAGCGGCGCGACCACCGCGTGCTGGGCAGGGAGCTGGAGCTGTTCCGCATCGACGAGGAGCTCGGCTCCGGCCTGGTGCTATGGCTGCCGAACCTGTCGGTCGTGCGCGAGGAGCTCGAGGCGTGGTGGCGCAAGATCCATCACGAGCGCGGCTACACCCTCGTCTACACGCCGCACATCGCCCACGAGAAGATCTACATCCGCTCCGGTCACCTCGAGAAGTACGGCGACAACATGTACGGCCCGCTGCTCCTCGACGAGGGCACGCAGAAGTTCTGGATCAAGCCGATGAACTGCCCCGGCCACATCAAGGTCTTTCAGTCGAAGATCCACTCGTACCGCGAGCTGCCCATCCGGATCGGCGAGCTCGGCACGGTGTACCGCTACGAGCGCGGCGGCACGCTTCACGGGATGCTGCGCGTTAGGGGATTCACGCAGGACGACTCCCACATCTTCTGTAGTTGGGAGCAGGCGCAGGACGAGATCGGCAAGGTCTTCGATCTCGCGCTCGAGTTCCTCAGCGTGTTCGGCTACACGGAGCCGTCCATCTATCTGTCGACGCGTCCCGAGAAGCGGCTCGGCTCAGACGAGCTGTGGGACAAGGCCGAGGAGGCGCTGCGCACGGCGCTCGGCATACGTGAGGTCCCGTACAAGGTCGACGAGGGCGGCGGCGTGTTCTACGCACCGAAGATCGACATCAAGGTCCACGACGCGATCGGACGCGAGTGGCAGGGCGCGACGGTGCAGATCGACCTCAACCTGCCCGAGCGCTTCGATGTCACGTTCGTGAACGCCCAGGGTCAGCGCGAGCGGGCGGTGATGATCCACCGTGTGCTCTTCGGCAGCCTCGAGCGCTTCGTCGGCGGTCTCATCGAGCACTACGCGGGCAACTTCCCGCTGTGGCTCGCCTGGGAGCAGGTCGCGGTCATCCCGGTGCGCGAGACGGCGCTCCCGTACGCGCGCGATATCGCTGCGAAGCTCCGCGCCGAAGGCTTCCGCGTGCACCTCGACGAGCAGGCCGGGGATCTCCGCAACCGGGTGAAGGAAGCGCAGCAGCGGAGAGCGAACTACATGCTCGTGGTCGGCGACAAGGAGGCCGCCGCGGGCAGCGTCTCGGTGCGTCGCCGCGGATCGCGCGACGAGGAGCGCGGCGTCGCCTTCGACGCGTTCGTCGCGCGCATCAAGAAGGAACGCGAGAGCAAGGCGCTGCCCGCCGACTTCGCACCGCACGAACCGAGCGCGGGGGACTCGGTGACGTGACGATCTCGCCCACGACCATCCCGACACTCCGCGGCGCGCGCGTGACGCTGCGACCGATCACACACGCTGATTCTCCGCATCTGGTGCGCTGGGCAAACGATCCGGACTTCGCCTGGTACCAGTGGGGCCGGCGGCCGGGTCGTTTCCCCGATGACGCTGCGGCGCGCAGATGGATCGACGTCATCACCGTCGAGCATCACGGCGTCGTTTTCGTGATCGAGTACGAGGGCCGCGCCATCGGCCAGGCCAACTACCGGGACGTGCAGCCGAAAGGAAAGAGCGCCGAGGTCGGGATCGGGATCGGCGAGCCCGGCCTGTGGGGCAGAGGCCTTGGCCGCGAAGCGCTCGGCCTCCTCGTCCGACATTTGGTGGACGATCTCGGCCTGCACCGGATCACGCTCAGCGTGCTCGTGTACAACGACCGCGCCATCGCCTCGTACAAGGCGTCCGGTTTCGAGGTCGAGGGGATCGAGCGCGACGCCGTCATGACCGACAGGGGCACCTGGGCCGATGACGTGAAGATGGCCTACGTCGTCGGCCGGACCCGCCCGCCATTCGATCCGCGGCCGGTCACGCTCAGTGGCACGCACGTGCGCCTTGAGCCGCTGCGCCGCGAGCACGCCGCCGAGCTCCTTCCGGTCGCCCACGACGAGGACATCTGGCGCCTGATGCTCGTGCCGATGCCGCGGGATGTCGCCGACTTGGAGCGCTGGATCGGCGCCGCTCTGGAGGAGCAGATCCTCGGCAGCCAGGTGGCCTTCCTCACGCGACGCGCCAGCGACGGAGCGCCGATCGGCAGCACGCGCTTCCTGCACATCGACCGCGGGAACAAGACCGCCGAGATCGGGTGGACCTTCCTCGGGCGCGAGGCGCGCCGCACCGTCGCGAACACCGAAGCGAAATATCTGCAGCTTCGCCACCTGTTCGAAGACCTCGGCGCGAACCGTGTCTGGCTCCAGACCGACAAGCTGAACGAGCGCTCGCAAAAGGCGATGGAACGGCTGGGAGCGATCAAGGAGGGGGAGCACCGCGACGATCGGATCTCGCACGATGGACGCATTCGGACCAGTGTTGTGTACGGGATCACGCGCACGGACTGGCCGTCGGTCGCCGAGCGCATTCGTGGCCTTCTGGCGCGGTGATATCCTCTTCCGAGTTGAGTTCATTCACCGCCGGACTTCCCCTCTGCTCCTAGCGGAGGCGCGCGTATAGCCGCTCCCGAACTGCGGATCAACGAGGGCATCCGCGTGCCCGCCGTGCGCCTGATCGGCCCGAACAACGAGCAGCTCGGTGTCGTCCCGACGCAACGGGCTCTCGCGCACGCCCAGGACCTCGGGTACGACCTCGTCGAGATCGCGCCGAACTCGACGCCGCCCGTCGCGCGCATCCTCGACTTCGGCAAGTACCGCTACGCCGAGCAGCAGAAGGCGAAGGAAGCGAAGAAGCGCCAGCGCTCGGTCACCTGGAAAGAGATCCGCATCACGCCGAAGATCGACGACCACGATATCGAGACGAAGATCAAGTCCGCCGCGAAATTCCTCGACGAGGGCGACAAGCTGAAAGTCACCGTGCGCTTCCGCGGGCGCGAGCTCGCGCACCCGGACCGCGGGCGCGTGCTGCTCCTGCAGGTCGCCGAGCGGTTGAAGGACCACGGGATCGTCGAGCGCATGCCACTGCTCGAGGGCCGCTCGATGATCATGGTGATGAATCCGGTGCGCCGTGACGCGCAGGGCCTGCCCGCGCCGCAGCCGGCGGCGTCCCCAGCAACGCCCGCAGCCGCCGCGGTCGCTCAAGCGGCAGCGCCGAGCGCTGCCGTGCCGAAGCCAGCGCCTGCCGCCACCGCTGCGCCGAAGCCGACGACGGCCGCGGCCCCGCCGACGCCGGCGCGAGCGGCGACCGCCGCACCGCCAAGCGCGGCGCGGCCCCCGACGACTCCGCCACCCGCGCCTTCCTCCGCGCCACCGAGCGCCGCGCCTCGTAAGCGCACGAACTAACCGGTACACTTGGCGTTCACACTTCGCGCGAGGAGGCATTCCGTCGTGCCCAAGATCAAGAGCCACAGCGGTGCCAAGAAGCGCTTCACCGCGACGGGGCGCGGCAAGCTCACGCGCATGAAGGCATACAAAGGCCACCTCAACGCGCATAAGTCGCCGCGCCGGAAGCGGACCCACGCCGGCAAGGGGCTCGTGGCCCGCGGAGACCTCAAGCTGATCCGCAAGATGCTGCCGCACCTTGTAGGGAAGTAGGAATGACGACTCATTGCATTCGTCGCCATTCATACGTGCACCTTCTTCGAAGGTGCGGTAGGGAGACGTCATGACACGCATCAAGCGCGGGGTCGCTGCCCACAAGAAGCACAAGAAGCTCCTGAACGCCGCCGAAGGTCGGCGCGCGTCGAAGCACAAGCTCATCCGCCCGGCCCGCGAAGCCGCGCTGCACGCACTCAACTACGCGTATCGCGACCGCCGCAAACGGAAGGCACAGTTCCGTGCGCTCTGGATCGCCCGCATCAACGCCGCCTCGCGCGAGTCGGGCGTCTCGTACAGCCGGCTCATGGCCGCGATGCGGTCGGCCGGCGTCCAGCTCGACCGCAAGGTCCTCGCGGACATGGCCGTGCGTGACCCCAAGGTGTTCCGGCACTATCTCGATCTCGTCAGTAACAAGAAGACCGGTAAAGCCAGCACGTCATAGAGGCAGCGACGGAGAGTAGTAGCGCGTAGCGTCGCACAGGGAATGCGGGTCGTGACTGAGAGCCCGCAGCGAAACGGAACGCGCGAATTCGCTCCCGAGCCGATGCGCAGAAAAGCGCATCCGGGCGGAGCCCGATAGCGCTCCCCACGAGTGTCCATCGGCCGCGTGCCGGTGGGAGATCGGGTGGTACCGCGGAGGCCCGCCTTCGTCCCGGACGGAGAGCGGGTCTTTGTTTTGTTCGCGGCCGAGGCAACGTGTCGCGACGAGAAAGGATCGCATGGCATCCATCACGGAGCGGATCAGGGACCTCGTGGAGGCGGCGGAGAGCCAGATCCCCACGATGCGCCACGCCGGGGCGCTCGAGGCGCAGCGGGTGCGGCTCCTCGGGCGCGACCACGGTCTGCTCACCGCGATCTTCACTGAGATCGGTTCGCTTCCCAAGGATCAGCGGGCCGCTGCGGGGCAGGCCGCCAATGAGGCCAAGCGGCGCATCGAGGCACTCCTCGCGCGCGAGCTCGCAGCGCTCGACGCGGACGCCGTCGAGTCGAACCTCAAGCAACGCGAAGACCTCACGCTGCCGCCGCGGCCGGTGCGCATCGGCCGCCTCCACCCCGTGACCGCCACGATCCGCGAGGTGTCGCGCATCTTCGGCACGATGGGCTTCGAGACCATCGAGGGTCCCGAGATCGAGACGGACTACTACAACTTCGAGGCGCTCAACATCCCGCCCGGCCATCCCGCGCGAGAGAAGTGGGACACGCTGTGGGTGTCGAACCCGCTTGGCGATGACCCGAAGATGCCGCTGCTCGGCCGCACCCACACCTCACCCATGCAGGTGCGGGTCATGGAGAAGCGCCAGCCGCCGATCCGCGTCGTCATCCCTGGTCGCTGCTACCGCTACGAGGCGACCGACGCGATCCACGAGAGCATCCTCCACCAGTACGAGGGCCTGGCCATCGACGAGAGCCTCACCATGGCCGACCTCAAGGGCGTTCTGTATTCGTTCGCGCGACAGGTGTTTGGGAGCAAGAGCAACGTGCGCTTCCGGCCTGACTACTTCCCGTTCACCGAACCCTCGGCCGAGATCGCGTTCTCCTGCGTGATCTGCGATGGCAAGGATCCGCGGTGCCACACCTGTGGCGGCGACGGTTGGATCGAGGCCGCCGGCTGCGGCATGGTGCATCCGGACGTCCTGCGCCGCGTCGGCTACGACCCGGACCGCTATCAGGGTTTCGCATTCGGCGGCGGTATCGAGCGACTCGCGATGGTGATCTCAGGCACGCCGGACATCCGTTTGTTCGCGCAGAACGATCTGCGGTTCCTGGAGAGTTTCTAGATGCTGATCCGGGTGCCGCTGTCCTGGCTGCGCGAATACGTCGACGTGACCGTTTCCGCGGACGACCTAGCGCATCGCCTCCACATGGCCGGCACAGAGTCGAAGGGGATCGAGCGCAACGCGTGGGACAAGATCTGGGTCGGGCGCGTCGCCGAGCTCGCGAAGCATCCCGACGCCGACAAGCTTCAGCTCGCGACGGTCGACTACGGAGAGGGCCGCCGAAAGACCGTCGTGACCGGGGCGACAAACCTGAAGCCGGGCGCGATCGTCGCGTACGGCGAGATCGGCGCGGAGTACCTGGACGGACACACCGGCGAGCGAATGGTCATGAAGCCGAAGGACATGCGCGGCATCAAGAGCGAAGGCATGGTCCTGTCCGAGAAAGAGCTTGGCATCGGTGAGGATCACGACGGCATCCTCCTGCTCGATCCGAAGCTGCCGGTCGGCGCGCCCCTGGCCGAGACACTCGGCGAAACGGTCCTGCTCCTCGAGCTACAGCCGAACCGGCCCGACTGCCTCGGCATCCTCGGCATTGCTCGCGAGGTCGCCGCGCTGCTCGAAACGCAGCTCCACGAGCCCGAGCGCGCGGAGCTCGGGAAGAACGCGCCGAAGGCGCTGGACGTTCGCATCGAGGATGCCGACGCGTGCCGGCGCTTCGCGGTCGCGCGTCTCGACGGCGTTCGCATCGGTCCCTCGCCCGAGTGGATGCAGCGCCGCCTGGTCGCGGCCGGCATGCGTCCGATCTCCAACGTCGTGGACATCACGAACTACGTGATGCTCGAGCTCGGTCAACCGCTGCACGCCTACGACCTCCGCGACATCCGCGGCGGCACGCTCGCCGCCCGCCAGGCACGTCCGGGGGAACGGATCCGCACGCTCGACGGCGTCGACCGCACCTTGCTGGACGGCACGCTTGTGATCGCCGACGAGGAGCGCGCGCTCGGCATCGCCGGGATCATGGGCGGAGAGGATTCCGAGATCCGCGGCGATACGGCGACGGTCGCGCTCGAGTGCGCGTCGTTCGAGCCGCGCGGCATCGGCCGCACCGCGACGCGGCTGGACATGCGCGGCTCTTCGGGGAGCGCCGCCGCGCGACGGTTCGCGTGGGAGCTGAGTCCCGACCTCGTGCCGATCGCGCTCGCGCGGGCCGTGGCCCTCCTGCGCGATCACGCGAGCGCGAAGCCAGCGGGCACCGTCGACCGATATCCACGCCCGCGACAGCGCGCGGAGGTCCGCATGCCCTACGGGCTCGTGCGAAAAGTGCTCGGCATCGACATCCCGCGCGGCGAGGCCATCCAGATCCTGGGGCGCCTGGGGTTCTCCGGCTGCGCGATCGAGGGCGACACGCTGATCGCGCGCCCACCGCTGGAGCGCACCGACATTGCGATATCGCACGACCTCATCGAGGAGATCGCGCGCATCGCCGGCTACGACCGCCTGCCGGCGCGAGTGCCGGACGGTCCGCTGCCGCTCATCGAAACGCATCCGTTGGAGGAGTTCCGCGAGCGCCTCCGCGACGCGCTTCTCGAGCTGGGACTCCAGGAGACCGTGTCGTACTCGCTCATCGATCCGCAGTGGCTCAGCCGCCTCACGCCCGATGGGACGCCGATCGCGCCGGAGCCGCTTCGGATCCAGAACCCGACGACGGCGTCGCAGTCCGTCGTGCGCCCGACGCTCCGAGCGAGTGTGCTCGACACCGCGCGGCGGAATCTGCGGCACCGCGGCGGCGTCGCGTTGTTCGAGATCGCACCGGTGTATCTGCCGCGCAAGGCCGACCTGCCGGACGAGCGCTGGACCGCCGCGATCGTGCTCGCGGGGAGCGCACGGCCGGACAGCTGGCTCGGCGCCGGCCGCGACGCCGATCTCTGGGACCTGAAGTCCGTAATCACCGGCGCGCTCGCAAAGCTGCGGATCACGGCGGCCGGCGATCTCCAGCCGGGTGCACCAGGCCTGCATCCTGGCCGCTCCGAGCGCCGCGGGTCGGGGGACCGCGACGTCATGACCTGGGGGCAGCTCGATCCCCGCGTCGCCGAGCTCTGGGAGCTTCCCGCGGCGACCTTCGTCGCCGAGCTCGACGTCGCGGCGCTGCAGGCTCGGGTCGCGCCGGCACGCGTCGTGTCGCCGCCCCGTTACCCGCCCGCGATCCGCGATCTCGCCATCGTCCTCGACGAGGCCACGCCGTACGGGGCTGTCGAGGACGCGATCCGGGCCGCGGGCAAGGCCCTCGTCGAGTCGGTGTCGCTGCTGGACCTCTACCGCGGACCGCAGGTCGGAGCGGGCAAGAAATCGTTCGCGGTGAGGCTCGTCCTGCGGTCGCTCGACAGCACGCTCACCGACGCCGACGTCGACCGTGCCGTCAAGCGGATCGAGGGCCGCCTTCAGCACCAGCTCGGAGCTGCGCTGCGCGCGTAGGTCACGATGACGCGCCTAGGCTGCGAGCGCACGGAGTGACGATGAAGCGGCGACACGCGCTGGCGATCGGGTTGGTCGCGGCACTGGCTGTGTCTGGCTGCACCCCGCCGACGACGAGCACCCCGACGGCTCCGGCCAGTCCTGCGCCGTCGTCCACCGCGGTCGCTAGGCGCGGCGCTGGAGACGAGCTGAAGATCCTCTACTGGCAGGCGCCAACGATCCTCAACGCGCATCTCGCGACGGGGGTCAAGGACAGCGACGCCGCGCGTCTCGTGACTGAACCGCTCGCGTCGTACGGCCCGGACGCGAAGCCGCTCGCGAACGGTCTTGCGGCCGAGATCCCCACCGTGGCCAATGGCGGCGTGTCGGCGGACCGTATGAGCGTCACGTGGAAGCTGCGTCCGAACGTCAAGTGGTCGGACGGAACGCCGTTCACCGCCGACGACGTCGCGTTCACCTTCTCGCTCATGGCCGATCCGAAGACCGCCGCGTCCACTTCGGTCGCGGCGGAGGGCGTGAAGTCAGTGACCGCGAAGGACGCGACAACGGTCGTCGTGACCTACGCCGCTCCGAACCCGAACAGCTACCAGTGGGGCGTGGGCACCTGTTGCTACATCCTTCAGAAGAAGCAATTTGAGAGTTACCAGGGCGAGAAGCTCAAGGACGCGCCGGGCAATCTCAAGCCGATCGGCACCGGTCCATACGTTGTCGACACGTTCAAGCCCGGCGACACCGTCACCTACAAGATCAATGACCAATTCCGAGACCCGAACAAGCCGTACTTCAAGACCGTGACACTCAAGGGCGGCGGTGACGCGCCAGCGGCGGCTCGCGCGATCTTCCAGACCGGCAACGTCGACTACGCGTGGAACCTGCAGGTGGAGGCGGGCATCCTCAGGGCGATGATCGACACCAGCACCAGGGCCAGGTTGCTCACGACCTATGGCTCGAGCGTCGAGCGCCTCATGATCAACTTTGCGGACCCGTCCGCGTCGCAGGGCCCCAGTCGCGGCGAACCGGGAACCAAGCACCCGTTCTTCAACGGACCTGACGGCAAGACGGTCCGGACCGCCCTCGCGATGGCGACGGACCGCAAGACCGTTGCGGAGCAGTACTACGGCGGAGCGCAGGTCTCGGGCAAGCCCGGCTGCAACATCGTCACCGGGCTGCCCGCGTACGAGTCGAAGAACACGGCTTCCTTCTGCGAGAGGTTCGACGTCTCCGGAGCGGCCAAGATCCTCGACGACGCCGGTTGGAAGCTCGGGACCGACAACGTTCGGGCCAAGGGCGGCATACGGCTGAGCATCGTCTACCAGACCACGATCAACGCCGTTCGGCAGAAGACGCAGGAGCTGATGAAGAAGAACTGGGAGGCGGCGGGCTTTGCGGTCGAGATCAAGTCCGTCCCGGCAGACGTCTTCTTCAGCAACACGTCGCCGGACGGTGCGAACCACTTCTGGGCCGATGTCCAGATGTTCACGGACAACAGCACCCCGGACTTCACGAATTACTTGGGCGGCTGGACCAGCAAGCAGGCCGCGAGCAAGACGAATAACTGGAACGCTGCGAATTTCAGCCGCTACCAGAATCCGCAGTTCGACGCGATCGTGGAATCACTCCGACGGGAGATCGACCCCGCGAAGCGGGCCGACCTCTTCGTCCAGGCGAACGACATCCTCATCCTGGACGTCGTGACCATTCCCTTGGTGAGCCGCCCGCAGGTCAGTTCCGGGATCGCCAACACGTTGAGGAACGTCGTTCCGACGGGGTGGGACTCCGAGCTGTACTCGGTCGCGGACTGGACGAGGTAGGGCCGTCGTCCGCCCGGAGGCAAAGCCAGACCGAACCGCCTTGCTCTCCGCGAGGTACGAGGGTAGCCTGCGGAAGTCGCGGACCGTTCCGCGATGCGGGATTGCCAAGAAGGCTGGGAGGTTTTGTAGGGAATGACGATCAAATCGCGTGGCATGGCGGCCGTCGGGCTCGCCCTGACTTTGGCGGTGACGGCCTGCTCGCAGCAGACGACACCACCGGCAGCGACGAGTACCGTGGCGCCGACCGTCGCGGCTCAGAGAGGAGCCGGTGGCGACATCAAGATCCTGTACTGGCAGTCGGTCACGAACCTGAACACGCATCACGCGCAAGGGACGAAGGACTACGACGCAGGCGCGCTGTTCCTCGAGCCCCTGGCGCACACGGGGCCCGATGGGAAGCCGGTACCGTACCTCGCGCTGGAGATCCCAACGGTCGCGAACGGCGGCATCGCCAAGGACTTCACGTCGATCACCTGGAAGCTCAAGCCGGGTGTCAAGTGGTCCGATGGGACCGACTTCACATCCGCTGACGTCGTCTTCACCTGGAAGTACGTCACAGACAAGGCGACGGCGGCGACCGATTCGAGCAAGTTCGAGGGAGTGAAGAGCGTCGAGGCCGTGGACAAGACGACCGTGAAGGTCAGCTACGGCGCGCCGTACCCGAACATCTACTCGGCGTTCGTCTCGGGTCTTGGGAACATCATTCAGGAGAAGCAGTACAAGGACTTCATCGGTGCGAAGGCGAAGGATGAGCCGAAGATCCCAGTGGGTACCGGTCCGTACAAGGTCACGGACTTCAAGCCCGAGGACACGGTGACCTACGCCATCAACGACCTGTACCGCGATGCCAACAAGCCCTACTTCAAGACGGTGACGTTCAAGGGTGTCGCCGACGCGACCCAGGCGGCGCGTGCCGTGTGCCAGACCGGGGAGGCCGACTACGCATGGAACCTCCAGGTCGAGGCCACCGTTCTCAAGCCGATGGTCGACGCGGCGGATAGCAAGTGCAAGTTCTCGATCGCGCCCAGCCCGAACGTCGAGCGCCTCCTGGTCAACCGGTCGAACCCGGACTCAGCGCTCGGCGACAAGCGCAGCGAACCGGACACGCAGCACCCCTTCCTCTCAGACATAAAGGTGCGCAAGGCACTGTCGATGGCGATCGACCGCACCCCGATCGCCGCGCTCTACGGTCCCGGTCTCACCGGCGCGGCGACGTGCAACATCGTCGTCGGCGTTGAGGCCTACACCTCGAAGGCCACGGCAAGCATGGACATCTGCAAGTACGACCTCGCCGCGGCCAACAAGCTCCTCGATGACGCCGGCGCCACCAAGGGTGCCGACGGCAAGCGCAGCTGGAAGGGCAAGCCGATGAAGATCCTCTACCAGACCACGATCAACCCGCTCCGTCAGAAGGAGCAGGACATCGTGAAGAACGGCTGGACGCAGCTCGGCATCGACGTTGAGCTGAAGTCGGTCAAGGGTGGCGTCTTCTTCGGTACCGACAGCGACGACTCCGCCGCGAGGTTCTTCGCGGACATCGAGATGTTCACGAACGGCTCGGACTCGACCGACCAGACGGATTACCTCAGTGGTTGGACGTGCGCCGAGATCAAGACCAAGTCCGCCGCCTGGAGCGGCAACAACTACGAGCGCTGGTGCAACAAGGACTACGACGCGCTCTATGCACAACTGACGAAGGAGACGGATGAGGCCAAGCGCAACGATCTGGTCGTCAAGATGAACGACATGCTGGTATCCGACGTAGCGGTCATTCCGCTCGTCGCGCGCACACAGCCGTCGGACGGCTACAGCAAGGCGATCAAGGGCATCATCCCGAACGCATGGGACTCAGTTCTCTGGCAGATCGCGGACTGGTCGAAGTAAGTCCGCTGCTGACTACACAGCTGATCAGTCGGCGGGGGCTGCGGCCCCCGCCGACTCGCTTGCGCACCTGATCCAGCGGCCTGGGGGTTCGTGCCCGATGAAGCTCACGTCTGGGACTGGGGACTGAGATGGGCAGATACATCTTGCGACGGCTGCTCATCGCGATCCCCACATTGCTGGTGATCAGCTTCGTCGTCTTCGCCATCCTGGCCGTCGCCCCCGGCGACCCCATGGCCCAGTTCGCCGCGAATCCCGCGGTCCCGCCCGAGGTCCGCGCGAACATCCGGCGTTCCCTGGGCCTCGACCAGCCGTGGCCGATCCGTTACGTCATGTGGCTCATCGCCGCCATGCAAGGGAATCTCGGGTTCTCGTTCCAAAGCAAGGTCCCGGTCATGAGCCTGCTCATGCTGAAGCTGCCGAACACCCTGGCGGTGCTCGGCGTCGCGTATGTGCTGTCGGTGATCCTCGCGCTGCCGATCGGCGTGGTCTCGGCGGTGAAGCGCTACTCCGTATTCGACCACGCCGCGACCACGTTCGCCTTCATCGGCTTTTCGGTGCCGACGTTCTTCACCGGGATCCTCCTCATCCTGCTCTTCAGCGTGAAGCTCCGCTGGCTCCCCTTCATTTACGACTCGTCGGTCACGGTATCGCTCACCGATCCCGCGTCGATCCTCCCTCAGCTGCGCCAGTCCATCATGCCCATCGCGGTGCTCACACTCTTCCAAACGGCGACGCTGGCGCGTTTCATGCGCTCGGAGATGTTGGAGCACCTCCCACTGGACTACGTGCGGACGGCGCGGGCAAAGGGGATCACCGAACGCCTGGTCGTCCTTCGGCACGTCTTCCGCAACAGCCTCATCCCAGTTGTCACGCTCGTCGCGCTCGGCGTGCCGACGGTCTTCGCAGGAGCCCTGATCACAGAGCAGATCTTCGCGATCCCCGGCATCGGTTCGCTGCTCATCAGCGCGATCAACAACAGCGACACGCCCGTCGTGATGGGAGCGACGTTCCTCTTCGCGGTGCTGGTGGTGTTGTTCAATCTCGTCGCGGACGTGCTGTATGGGGTCCTGGATCCCCGGATCCGGTATGGCTAGCTCGACCACGCCGGCGCCGACCGCGGAGACCCGCGCGTCGCGCATGGTCGGTCTTTCGCCGGACGCCCTGGCCTTCCGCCGACCGGCGCGGACCCTGTGGAAGGACGCGTGGCACCAGTTCACTCGTCACCGCCTCGCGATGGGCGGCCTCGCTGTCCTCGTGCTGCTGATCCTCATGACGGTGATCGGACCATACCTCTGGCCGATCCCGTACAACAAGCTGGACTACGCGATGGGTCTCACCGGTCCGTCCGCAACGCACCCGTTCGGGACGGATGACCTCGGCCACGACCTCTTCGCGCGCGCGCTCTGGGGCGGTCGTGTGTCCCTCGCCGTCGGCATCGTCGCCGTCGTGATCGCGATCTCGCTCGGTACGTTCGTCGGCGCGATATCGGGATACTTCGGAGGGAACCTGGACAACCTCCTGATGCGCATCACGGACATCTTCCTTTCACTGCCACAGCTGCCCTTGCTGCTGCTCACGATCTTCCTCTTCCGTGACCTCTTGCGTTCGACCATCGGCCCGGAAGCCGGGATCTTCGTCCTCATCGTCGTGGTCATCGGCATCCTCAACTGGATGCCGGTCGCGCGCCTGGTGCGGGCATCGTTCTTATCGCTGAAGCAGAAGGAGTTCGTCGAGGCCGCGCGGAGCATCGGCAACAAGGACGGAAGGATCATCTGGGTGCACATCCTCCCGAATGTTCTGAGCCCGGTGCTCGTGGCGGCCACCCTCGGCGTCGGCTCGGCGATCATCACCGAATCCGCGCTGTCGTTCCTCGGCCTCGGTTTTCCGTCGGACGTCCCGACCTGGGGACGCATGCTCTACGACGCGCAGAACTACATCGAGATCGCGCCGTACTGGGCGATCTTCCCCGGCCTGCTCATCTTCGCGGCGGTCCTCTCGATCAACTACATGGGCGACGGTCTCCGCGACGCGCTCGACCCACGCCGGAGCGCCTGAGTCCGGCGCGCGCCCCCGCTTCGTCTCGGCGCCCGCCTTCCGCGCTCCTTCTACGCGCGGCCGACGCTCGTCGTGGCGCGCGACCTTCTCGGCAAGGTGCTCCTCTACGATGGCCCACAGGGCCGTCGTGCCGCGCGGCTCGTCGAGGTCGAGGCCTACCAGGGGAGCCGTGACCCGGCGTCGCACGCCTTCCGCGGCCCGACGCCGCGGACCAGAGTCATGTTCGGGAGGCCGGGACACGCCTACGTCTATCTCTCACACGGGGTCTGGTACTGCATGAATGTCGTCGCGCACCCACCAGGTGACGTCGGCGCGGTGCTCCTCCGCGGTGCCGTGCCGCTCGACGGCTTCGCCGCCGGCGTGCGCCTCGGCGGCCCCGGTCTTCTCGGGCGCGCCTTCGGGCTCACGACCAGCGACTCCGGCAGCGATCTTGTGCGATCCGCGCTGCAACTGCGCGACGCGCCGACCGTCGCACCGCACCAGATCGCGCGTGGGCCGCGGATCGGGATCGCCGAGAGCGCGACGTCGGCGAAGCTCTGGCGCTTCTGGGTGCGCGGGTCGGTCGGGGTGTCGCGGTGACGACCGCCGCCGAGCGCGCCCTCGTCACGCTCGAGTACCCGGCGATCCGCGCCCTCCTCGCCGAGCGATCGTCGTTCACGCCAGGGCGCGAGCTCGCGGAGGCGCTGACGCCGGTGTCGGATGTGCGCGAGGCCGAGCGGCTGCAGGACGAGACCGCGGCCGCGCGCGACCTGCTCCGCACACAGCGCTCCGCGGGCATCGGCGGCGCGCGCGACATCCGCGACGCGCTGCGGCGGGCGCGCCTCGGTGGCTCGCTCGATCCGGCGCAGCTGATCGAGATCGCCGACACGATCCGCGCGGCCGAGAAGCTGTTCGCCGACGTGCACCCATACCCACCGCTCGCGGCGAAGGCCCGCTTCGCGCGACCGCCACGCGACGTCGCGGAGGCGATCGAACACGCCATCGCGGGGACCGGCGAGGTGCTCGACCGCGCGAGCCCTCGCCTCGGCTCGCTGCGGGCGACCCTTCGTGCCGCGCAGGCGCGCCTCCAGCAACGCCTGGACGGGCTCCTGCGCTCTCCGGAGCTCGCGCGCGTGCTGCAGGAGCAGCTCGTGACCCAGCGGGGCGGGCGCTACGTCGTGCCCGTGAAGGCCGAGATGCGGAGCGCGGTGAAGGGGATCGTCCACGACCAATCGGCGAGCGGCGCCACCGTCTTCATCGAGCCGCTCGAGATCCTCGAGGCGAACAACGCGCTGCGCGAAGCCGAGCTCGCGGAGAGCGCCGAGGTGCGACACGTCCTCGACGAGCTCTCGCGGCGCGTCGAGCGAGCGGGGGAGGACCTCGACTCCGTGGTCAACGCGCTCGCGGCGATCGACCTGCTGCTCGCGAAGGCCGAGCTCGCCGAGCATCTCGAATGCGAGCGGCCGGTGCTGGACGGGCACGGCGTGCTCGACCTGGTCGGCGCGCGCCATCCGCTGCTCGTAGAACGTGGAACGGGCGTCGTGCCGATCGACGTTCGGCTCGGCTCCGACTTCCGCGCGCTCGTCATCACCGGGCCCAACACCGGCGGCAAGACGGTGACGCTACGAACGATGGGTCTGCTCGTGCTCATGGGCGCGTCGGGCCTCCAGATCCCGGCGTCGCGCGGCAGCCGCGTGCCCGTCGTGCGGCGCCTCTTCGCGGACATCGGCGACGAGCAGTCGATCGCGCAGTCGCTCTCGACGTTCTCCTCGCACCTCCGCAACGTCGCTGCGACGCTCTCGGAGGCGGAGCGCGACGATCTCGCGCTCCTCGACGAGCTCGGCGCGGGGACCGACCCCGACGAGGGAGCCGCCCTCGCGATGGCGGTCCTCGAGACGCTCCTCGAGCGCGGCGTGCTCGTCGCGGCGACGACGCATTACCCGGAGCTGAAGGCGTTCGCGCTCAACACGCCGCTCGTCTCCAACGCGAGCGTCGAATTCGACGCCGAATCGCTGCGCCCGACCTACCGCGTGCACGTCGGCCTCCCCGGCGCGTCGAACGCGTTCGCGATCGCCTCCCGGCTCGGTCTCGACGGCGCGGTCCTCGCCCGCGCGGAGTCGCATCTCTCCGACCTGCATCGCTCGCTGGAGCGAAGCCTGCGCGAGGCCGAGCGGCACCGCACCGACCTGTCGGCCGCGCTCGAAGAGGCGCGCGTCGCCGCGGAGGACGCTCAGCGTCTCACCGAGGAGGCGCGGCGCGAGGCCGCGCGGATCCGGGACGAGGCCGAGCGCAGGGCGAAGCGGTCGCGCACCGAGGTCGATGAGCTATTGCTGCAGGCGCGTCGGGCGCTGGGCCAGGCGGAGAACGCTCGCGACAAGGCCGCCAAGCGCAACCTGGTCGACGAGGCGCGCGCCGCACTGGCGGAGGCCGAAACGACACGCCGATCGTCCGCGCCGGACCCCACGCCGCGCACGACGGTGCCGATCGCGGTCGGATCGCCGGTGCACGTGGAGGGGGTGAGCGAACCCGGCACGCTGCTTTCGATCGACGACCGCGGCACGGCGGATGTCGCCGCGGGGCCGCTGCGCCTGCGCGTGCCCGCGACGAGCCTGCGGCCGGCGCAGGCCGTCGCGGAATCCGCGCGCGCGACGCGGCCGGTCGTCGCCGGATCCGCGCCCGCGGTGTCGCTGCAGCTCGATCTTCGCGGCGCGCGCGCCGAAGAGGCGCTCGAGGTGCTCGACCGTTATCTCAACGATGCCGCGGTCGCGGGCGTCGATCGGCTGCGGATCGTGCACGGCAAGGGAACGGGCGCACTGCGGACCGCGGTCCGCGAGCTTCTGTCACGGCATCCGCTGGTCCGCGCCCACGAGCCCGCCGGCGCCGCGGAAGGCGGCGACGGCGCGACGATCGTCCGGCTCTAGGGTCGCGCCGGAGTGGGGATCGGCGCCCCGATGCGGCGCGACGTCGGCGCTGGGTCCGCCGTGTCGTTGGGCTTAGGGACCGGCGACGCGTTGACACCAGGCGTCGTCTGCGGCGCTGACGCCCCGGGCCGCGCCGGATCGCTTCCGCCGAGCGGGGCGGGCGTCCCCGCCGGCGCGGTCGGCGTCGTCGGGCTGACCTTCGCGTCCGGCAGCTGCTTCGTCTCGTCGGCGGTCAAGGCGCGCACCGTCGGCGTGCCATCGGACTTGCGCAGCTCGACGCCTGAGGTCGTCGACGCCCCGCCGGACTGCGCCGCACTTTCGACCGTCACCGGCTCCTCGCCGCGGTCGGTCACGGTGGTGAACACCGGAACCGGTGCGCCGGCCGAGGCCGCGACGGTCGTCCCGAACACGCCGTCGGGGACGTTGGGCAGCGTCACGACGATGGTCCCGTCCTGCATGCGCACGCGCGCGCCCGGCGTCTGCGCGACGACCCGACCGTCGCGGAATCCGTTCGCGCGGCCGAGCGGGTCGACGACGAGCGAGCTCGCCGACATCGCGGAGACGGTCACGACGCGCTGCGCGTCCGGCACCGAGCGCGGAGGCTCGGGGGCCGAGTTCGCGTGCACCGTCGTGGTCTGGTCGGCTGTGACGAGCACCTCGGTCGTCGCAGCCGCATCCGCGGTCGCGACGCGACCCTCGGTCGTCGTGACGGTCGTGGTCGAGGCATCGTCGACGGCGACTTCGAACGCCGTGCCGCGGACCGACGCGGTCGCGGAGGGCGTCTTCACTTCGTAGCGCGAGTCGGCGGTCGTGAGATGCGTGACCACATGCCAGGTCCGTCCGAGCGACTGCGCGAGCTCGACGATCGTCGAGCCGCCGCGCGTGGTGGCTTCTTCGATCGTGATGTCACTCGCGGGCTCGAGCTCGACCGTCGATCCTTCGAAGAGCGTGATGATGGCGCGCGCGTCGGCACTGGTGCGGACCGTGCTACCGACGTAGAGCACCGAGCCATCGCTCGCGGCTGCGAAGTCAGCTCCTGCATTCCGCATGAGCACGCCACCGGAGATCACGGTGAGGATCGCGGCGGGTGGCAGCGCCGCCTGTGCCGGCGTCCGCGGCTGCGCGGCAACGGGCGCTCCACTTACGTCGAGCACCGTGGCAACGCAAAGGCCCAAACAGAGCCCGATGACCGCTGCACGAGACGTCCGTCCCACCGAGTCTCGCCTCCCGTGCACCCCAGGACGCCCACACGTCCTGGCGATGTGCAACCGACTTAACGGACCGGAGGTACGCTCGCGTAGCGGACGATCGGGCCCTCGAGTGTCAAAGGCGCGTCAACGGGGTATCGGCGCGGGAATTCGCTAATGAATTTGACCTGCGTCGTACTGGGAACGGTCGAAGTCGTACCGCAGAGCGAGCAGTTTCGCCATGGCGCACATCGCAGCGTGATATTCCGCGTCGTCATCTTCGCTTGCGACACGTGCTTAGCGATCGACGCGCCGCATCGTCACATTCGTGCCGGAGAGCGCCCGAGCGAGGCGCGCATCATCTTCGCTGCGCAGACCCGCATCCGCGAGCTCACGTCGCAGCGCCGCGTGGTACCCGGATCCGTCCGCCGCGGACCAGCGCACCGCTGACCCATCCTCCGCGCGCGCTTCGCCCACGGCGGTACCGCGAAACAGATGCACGAGCGCGCGAAAGTCCTCGGTGCGCTCGTCGACTTCGTACGTCGCGACGTGCGCGAGCGCTGTGAGCTCGCAGCCTGTCTCTTCGCGAGTCTCTCGGCGCACGGCGTCCTCGGGCGACTCGCCGTCCTCCACACCGCCACCAGGTAGGAGCCACGCGCCGGCGAAGGGACCGCCGCGTTGACGCACGAGGAGCACACGTCCGCTCGCGTCGACGCACGCGACGATCGCGCCGATGCGCCGCGTCACGGAGTGCGGGGCGTCGGGGTGGGGGTCGGAGCGAGCGTCCGTCCGGACGGGAAGGGCGGCAGCGTCAGCGATGGGATCACAAACGGTGTGCCGCTCGGCTTCACGGTCTGTCCAGGACTGAAGGCCGGCGATGGCGACGGCGACGGCGAGGGCGACGGACTGGGGCACGGCTCGGAACCGATCAGGTTCCAGCTATAGCGGCCGTAGCTCCGGGCGCCCGCGTTCGCAGAGCGGATCCACTCGTCCGTGTACTTCTGCCAGACGTTGCCCGGTGCGCGCTCCTGCGGCTTCAGCGCGATCCGAGCCGTTCCGTCCGGTCCTGGACACCCGGCGACCCACCAGTTGTCGACCTGCGTCGGCACCGTGCCGCGCACGAAGAACTCGGTCATCGAGAACGGCGAGAGGCTCGAGGGAAGCAGGCCGGAGCCGTAACCGCCGAACGCGCCTGGGGCGGAGACGATGGTCGCCTGCACGATGTTCGAGGGCCGCTCCCAGTCCGCGGCCGGAACGCCATCAAGGACCTCTTTCATGTAGTCGCGCCACAGCACTCCCGGTCCCATCGCGCTCGAGAAGTCTCGCGAGCTCATCGGATCGCCGTTCGCGTTGCCCATCCACACGCCGGTGACAAGGCTCGGCACGAAGCCCACGCTGTACACGTCCTTCAGGTTGTCGGTCGTGCCCGTCTTGAGCGCGGCGGGCCGCCCGATGTTCGTCCAGCTGCCGAAGATGAAGTCCTTCGACGGCTGGGTGGTGTCTTTCAGGATGTCGGTCATGAGCCACGCGACGCCGGCGTCGAGAACGCGCTTCTGCTCGTAGTCCTTGTGCTCCCACACGACTTTGCCGCGCGAATCCTCGACCTTCAGGATGTAGGTCGGCGCCACGCGGACGCCCATGTTCGCGAGCACGCCGTAGGCGCTCGCCATATCGACGAGCTTCACTTCCTTCGAGCCGAGCGTCAGGGATAGACCGGTCGTGTTCGGGTCGATGTTCGCCGTGATGCCCATGTCGCGCGCGGTCTGGATCGTGTCCTCGATCCCGCTGTACTGCGAAAGGAACTTCACGGCGGGCACGTTGCGCGACTCGCGGATCGCCTGCCGCATCGTGACCGGGCCGTGGTACTGGAGGTCGGCGTTCTCGGGGCAGTAGCCGCATGCGGACGGGCTCATCCGCGTCGGATCGGCGCGCCCGGTGAAGTCCGTACGCGCATCGACGACCACCGTCGCCGGTGTCGCGCCCTTCTTGAGCGCGGTGACGTAGTTGAACATCTTGAACGAGGAGCCGGGCTGCCGCTGCGCGATACCCGCGGCGTCGTACTGGCCCTGCACGCGCGGATCGTCGCGGTTGTAGTAGTCGACCGAGCCGACATAGGAGAGGATCTCGCCGCTCCGCGGGTCGATCGAAACGAGCGCGGCGTTCCAGACGTTCTTGTCGTGCAGCGACTCGACCGAATCCTTGACCGCGCGCTCGGCCGCGTCTTGCTTCTTCAGGTCGAGCGTCGTGGTGACGCGGAACCCTCCGCGGGTGACCGCCGACTCGTCGCCGCCGAGGATCTGCGCGAGCTGGTTCCGCACCTGGAAGACGAAGTGCGGCGCGGTGATCGTCGTCAGCTGCGGGCCGGCCACCTTGATGGTCTCCGCGTCAGCGGTGTCGCGCTGGGACGCCGTGATCGCGCCGAAGTCCACCATCTGGTCGAGGACATAGGAGCGGCGCTCCTTGGCGCGTTCGATGTTGTCGGGCTGCGACGGATCGAGCACCGAGGGGGACTGTGGAAGACCCGCCAGCAGCGCCGATTCGGCGACCGTCAGGGTCGAGAGGTCGGCCTTGCCGAAATACGTCTGGGCCGCGGCCTTGATGCCGTAGGCCTGATTGCCGTAGTAGATCTGGTTGAAATACAGCTCGAGGATCTGCTGCTTGGAGTAGGTGCGGGTGACCTGGACGGCGAGGATCGCCTCCTTGATCTTGCGCGAGACGGTGACCTCGCCGCCGACGATGCGCTGCTTCACGAGCTGCTGGGTGATGGTCGACGCGCCGCTCACGACGTCCTTGTGGAGAAGGTCGTCACGCACGGCGCGGGCGATACCGAAGATGTCGACGCCGGGATTGGTCCAGAACGATTTGTCCTCGGCCGCGATCGTGGCGTCGATGACGAGCTGGGGGATCGTGTCGAGCGAAACGACCTCACGGCGTTCGACCTCGAATTGGTACAGCAGCGTCTTTCCGTCCCGGTCGTAGACCTTGGTCGACTGGGCCAGGGGGTCCTTGGCGAGGTCTTCCGGGGACGGCAGGTCGGAGGCGAAAAATGCGAACGCGGTCACCGCGCCGAAACCGGCGAGCGCGAGGAGGGCGATGACGAGCGCGAGCACGACCGGGGGCATGACCGCGAGCCTGCCGCGAAGGCCGCCCCCACTTCGGCGCCGCAACTGGCGGTACGGTCCGCGCCCGAGGGCGTGGTCGCGTGTCGTATTGCGTGCGATGGCTCCATCGTAAGGCCTCGCCTTCGCCCGATATCCTCTCCACAGTGCCCACGCGCCCCAGCGACGCCGAGCTCGACGAGTTCCTGACCCGTGGGATGGCCGAAGTGATCGTCCGCGAGGACCTCGCTGCCAGCCTACGCGCCGGGGACCGTCAGCTGCGTATCAAGCAAGGATTCGATCCCACGCATCCGAACCTGCACCTGGGGCATGCGATCCCGCTCCGCAAGCTGCGCACGCTCGCGCAGTGGGGACACGAGATCGTGCTGATCGTGGGGGACTGGACGACGCAGATCGGCGACCCCACCGATAAGGATGAGACGCGACCGACGATGTCGCACGACAAGGTCATGAAGAACGCCGAGACGTACATCGAACAGTTCCACCTCATCGTTCCCCGAGAGGGCACGCGCGTCGTCATGCAGTCCGAATGGTTCGGGAAGTTCGGTCTGAAGGACGTCATCGACCTCGCGTCGCGCTTCACGACACAGCAGATGCTCCAGCGGGAGGAATTCCGAAAGCGCCTCGAGAAGAAGACCGCGATCCCGATCAAGGACCTGCTCTACCCGTTGCTGCAGGCGTACGACTCGGTCGCGATCGGATCCGACGTCGAAGTTGGCGGCACCGACCAGCTGTTCAACATCCTCGCCGGCCGCGAGCTGCAGGAGCAGCTGGGACAGCGGCCGCAGAACCTTCTCATCAACCACCTGCTGGAGGGCCTCGATGGCGAGAAGATGAGCAAGTCGAAGCCGAAGACCGGCATCTGGCTCACCGACCCGCCGAATGAGGTCTACGGAAAAGTGATGTCGATCGAGGACAAGCTCATGCCTCACTACTTCGAGTGGGCGACCGAAATGCCGCGCAAAGAGGTCAACAAGATCCTCGGCGCCATCGGTAACCGCGAGCTCCATCCGAAGGAGGCGAAGGAGAAGCTCGCCTGGCGGATCACGAGCGAGCTCCACTCGCCCGGCGCGGCCGATGAAGCGAAGGTCGCATTCGGCAAGCAGTTCAAGGAGGGCGAGCAGCCCGAGGAGATCGCGACGGTCGAGGTGGGCAAGGACGGGCAGACCGAGATCAACATCGTCGATCTGCTGCGCGACTCGAAGATCGCATCGAGTCGGAGCGACGCGCTGCGCCTGGTCAAACAGGGCGGCGTCAGGGTCGACGGATCAAAGGCGAGTCTCGAGACCATGGTCCCAACGAACGTGGAGCCCGTGATCCAGGTCGGCAAGCGTCAGTACAAGCGCATCCGCTGGCGCTGAGACCGTGACCGTCGCGCGTCCCATCGTTGCCGTCATCCCGTTCGGCGCGCGCGGGACGACCGCCCGAGCCGGCGCATGGGCCCGACAGCTGGCCGCGCGGCTGGTCGAGCGCTTCGCGCGCGACGACACGGTCGACGTGCGACCCGTCTTCCTCGTCGCGATGCCCGAGGCGTCGAGTGAAGCGGGATATCTCGTCTTCGGGTCGTCGCCGGATGCGGCGCTGGCCGCCGAATACGGCCGATCGCTCGGCGCGACATACGCACTCAGTGGGAGCTACCGCGAGGACGGCGGGTCGCGACGACTCGAGGTCACGCTGGTCGACGTCGGTAGCGGTGCGGTTCGCGCCACGCGCTCGATCAGCGTCGATCCCGGCACGCTCGCCACCGCCGAGCCCGCGCTCGCACGCTGGCTGGCACGCGCCGTCGGCGCGGCGGTCGCGTCCGTGTCGGACGCACCTGCTGCCGCGAACGAGACCGCCTACGCGGCGCTGCTCGAGGGCATGGACGAGGAGGTCACCGCGACGCTGCTGCGTCAGAGCGACCCGGCCGGCGCCGACGGCGCGATCGGGCGCGCGCTCGAGCGTTACCTCGCGTCGCTGACCGCCGACCCTGGCACCGCCGCGGCCGAGGAGCGGCTCCTCGTCCTCGCGGCGGAGTCGCTCGAGCGCGGCGACATCGGTCGGCACATCCGCGCGCTCGAGGACCTCACCGTGATCCGGCCGCGTTCCTGGCGGGCGCACTACATCCTCGGCAAGCTCCGGGCCGAGGCAGGTCACGTGAACGAGGCGATCGTCGCGTTCGAGCACGCGCACGCCGTGCGCGCGCTGCCCGACGCGGACCTCGTGCGTCTCGCGGAGCTCTACGCGAACGCCGGGGCAAGCGCCGCCGCGCTCGCGCACCTGCGTCGGATCGCGACGACGAGCGAGGCCTACGGCGGAGCGCAGGAGCTCGTCGCGATCATCGCGCTTCAGCGCGGCGATCTCGAGGCGGGGCGCGCCGCCTTCGAGCGCGCCGTCGCGGCGGGCGCGGCGGGTTGGGAGCTCCATGCTTCGTACGGTGCGGCGCTGCACGCGCGTGGTGAGAACGCCGCGGCGATCCCGCACTACGAAGCCGCGCTCGCGGCGAACGGACCCGCGGTCGTGCGCCTCAATCTCGCGCGTGCTGCGTACGAGCTCGGTGACCGGGAGCGCGCCGCGCGCGAGCTCGACGCGGTGCTCGAGAACGAGACGACCGGGGAGATCGCGGGACAGGCGCGCCGCCTTCGCTTCGGGATCCGCCACGCTGCTCTCGAGCACGCGCTCGAGACCGCGGGGAAGGGCGCGGTCGAAGGCGACGCGACCCGCTTCGCGGAAGCGCGGTCCGCGTTCGAAGCCGCGCTCGCTGTCGAGCCCGACCTGTGGGAGGCTCACTTCGGGCTCGGTCTGCTCGCGCGGCATCGCGGCGACGCGCAGACCGCGCTCGCGTCATTCGCTCACGTCTTGGAGCTCTGGCCCGAACATCCCGACGCGCTACACGAGCTCGGCGTCGCGCTGCTCATGGCGAACGACGTCGATCAGGCCGTCGGCGCGCTCGAGCGGGCAGCCGCGCTGAGGCCCGCCGAGCCCGCGTATCTCGCGGACGCCGGCTTCGCTCAGATGCGCGCCGGAGACCTCGTCGCGGCGCGCGAGCGGCTCGAGCACGCGAGTGCGCTCGACGCCGATGATCCGGTCACGCGCGCCTACCTTCAGGAGCTCGACCGCGTACAGGCCACGGTCGCGAAAGGGCCGTGACAAAACGCGTCGTGATCGTGGGCGGCGGTTTCGGCGGTCTGCACCTCGTCCGTCATCTCGAGAAGCGCCTCCGGCCCGGCGAGGCCGAGGTGACGCTCGTCGATCGCTCCAACTACTCGCTGTTCACGCCGCTGCTCTATCAGGTCGCGACCGGTGAGCTGCCGCCGCACGCCGTCGCGTATCCGCTGCGAGTGCCGCTTGCGAAGGCCGGCTTCCGCTTCCTCCGGACCGAGGCGCTGGCGATCGACGTCGAGAAGAAGACGGTGCGGACCGAGGACGGCGAGATCGCGTACGACCACATCGTCATCGCGCCGGGCAGCGTGACCAACGACTTCGGCATCCCCGGCGTCAGAGAGCACGCGCTCGTCGTGAAGTGGCTGGAGGATGGCCGTGCGGTGCGCCACCGCATCCTCTCCACCTTCGAAGACGCCGCGCTGATCCCCGACGCCGCGCGGCGGCGCGAGCTGTTGTCCTTTGCGATCGTGGGCGCCGGTCCGGTGGGAGTCGAGCTCTCGGCGTCGATGCGCGACCTCATGGATCACACGCTGCGCGGCATCTACCCCAGCATCGACGTGCGACACGAGCCGTCGATCACGCTCATCGACGGCGCCGACCGTGTCGTGCCGGCGATGGACGAGCGCCTCTCCGCGATCGCGCAGCGGCGGCTCGAGCGGCTCGGCGTGCGAATCATGCTGCGGACGCTGGTGTCCGAAGTGGGGGAGCGCTCGCTCCTGACGAAGGATGGGCGGACGCTGACCGCCAACACCGTCATCTGGGCCGGCGGCGTGAAGACGAACCCGATCGTTGCCGCGATCGATCTGCCGCACGCCAAAGATGGCCGGCTCATCGTCGACACCTCGTTCCGCGTCGGCGGACGTGACGATGTACTCGCGCTCGGCGACGCCGCGCACTTCGAGCAGGACGGAAAACCCCTGCCGATGCTCGCGCAGGTGGCGGTGCTCGAAGCGCCTGCTGCCGCCGCGAACCTCGCCCGCCTCGTCCGCGGCGAGCCGCCCCAGCCATTCGTCTACAAGCGGAAGGGCGACCTCGTCGCGCTCGGTCGCACCAGCGCCGCCGCCGAGTTCGCGCGTCCCGTGCACTTCGTGTTGTCCGGACTGCCGGCCTGGACCGTCTGGCGTACGAACTACCTGATGCAGCTCGTCGGCGGCCGCAACCGCGGCACGCTGCTGGTCGAGTGGCTGCTGTCCTACTTCTCGCGCCGGATCGTCGCGGACATCACGTGAAGGACCGCGACCCGTACGTCGCATGGGTCGTTGCAAGTGTCATCGCGGGTGCGCTCGTTGCCCTCATCAACATTGCGGGCAGCGCGCTGGTGAGCGTGGCATTCCTGGCGCTCGCGCCCGCGCTCATCCTCAGCCCGGTCGTCGCGATGTTCGAGGGGAACCCGGTCGTCTGGATAGTGACAACGCTTCTCGGCGTCGGCGCCGCCGTCCTCACCACCTACTTCATGTTCGTGGTCCTCTTCATCGGCCTCGGTGCGAGTCTGCCGACGCTATCGCCCGGCGCGACGAGCGCGCCGCTCTGGACGCTGCCCGTCGTCGCTGCGTTGGCCTGCTTCATCGGAGCCGTGCCGCTCGGTGTCTTACAGAGCCTCGCGCTGCCGGCGGTGCGCGGCTCGTGGGCGTTCCCGCTCGCGGTAATGATCGGCGCCGCCGCGCTCTCGCCGCTCGTGCTGGCGATCATCAACGCTCCCGTCGACCGTTCGCCGCTTCTCGGCGTTTTCGGTGGCCTCGCCTACGGCGTGGCGACCGCGACCGCCCTCGGGCGCGCGTTCGCGGCCCGGCCTGACGCGCGTTAGCGAGCGGCCGCGCCCTCTTCGACCTTCTCCTCGTGCGCCGCGATGACTTTCTCCGCGATGTGCGAGGGACACTGCTCGTATCCGAGTAGCGTCGCGGTGAACGTCCCGCGTCCTCCGGTCATCGATCGGAGGTCGGTCGAGTAGCGGAAGATCTCCGCGAGCGGCACGTGCGCCTTGATGCTCTGGTGCCCCGCGCCCGCGCCGTCCATGCCGAGCACGCGGCCGCGCCGGCTGTTGAGGTCCGCGAGCACGTCGCCCATCTGCTCCTCGGGCACGACGACCTCGACGTCCATGATCGGCTCGAGGAGATACGGTTGCGCGTCCTTCACGCAGGCCTGTAGCGCGAGCGACCCCGCGATCTTGAACGACATCTCGCTCGAGTCGACCTGGTGGAACGATCCGTCGTACAGCGTCGCCTTGAAGTCCGACAGCGGGTAGCCCGCGATCACGCCCTTCAGGGCCTGCTCGCGGATGCCCTTCTCGACGGCCGGCCAGAAGTTGCGCGGGACCGAGCCGCCGACGATCCGCGTCTCGAAGACGACACCCGACCCGACCGGCAGCGGCTCGACCTCGACGAAACAGTCGCCGAACTGGCCATGGCCACCGGTCTGGCGCTTGTAGCGGCCCTGCGCCTGCGCCTTCGCGCGGATCGATTCGCGGTACGGCACGCGCGGCGTGCGCATGTCGACCTGAACGCCGAACTTCTCCTTGAGCCGGTGTACCGCCACGTCGACCCCGGATTCGCCGATCGCCGAGAGGATCGTCTCGTGCGTCGCGTCGTCGCGGCGCACGTGGAGCGACGGATCCTCATCGATGAGCTTGTGAAGGGCCGTCGACATCTTGTCGAGATCCGCCTTGCTCGACGGATCGATCGCCACCGAGAACGAGGGCGGCGGGAACGCGATCGGCTCGTAGAGGATCGGGGCGTCCTTGTCACAGAGCGTGGCGTTCGTCGACGTCGCCGTGAGCTTCGGCACGGCGCAGATGTCGCCGGCGCCGACCGCGTCGGTGATCTCTTGCTCCTTGCCACGCAGGAAGAAGATCTGGCCCACACGCTCGGTCTCGCCCTTCGTCGCGTCGTACACCTGCGAGTTGTGGTGCAGCGTCCCGGAGTAGACGCGCACGTAGCTGAGCTTTCCGACGAACGGGTCCGCGAGCGTCTTGAACACGAACGCGGAGAATTTCTCCGTCGGATCGGTCTTGCGCGCGGTCTCCGCGCCGGCCGGCGACTTCCCGATCACCGAGCTGTCTTCGGCGGGCGAGGGCAGCATCTCGCGGATCGTGTTCAGCAGTGCCGTGTAGCCGACGTTCTTCGACGCCGAGGTCGCGACCACCGGGATGACCTTGCCCTCGCGCACCGCGGCGTGGAGCGCGTCGCGCAGCTCGTCGTACGACATCTCCTTGCCATCGAGGTAGCGGGTGAGGAGATCCTCGTTCGTCTCGACGATCGCCTCGACGAGCTGCTGCCGGAATTGGCCGACGCTGTCAGCCTGCGTCTTGTCGATCTCGGCAATGGGCTCCTTCGGTCCCTTGAGGATCTGACCGTGAAGGAGATCGATGGTCGCGGAGATCCCCTGGTGCTCGCCGACCGGCACGTGTAGCGGAACGACGCGGATGCCGTAGGCCTCGCGCAGCTGCCCCAGCACCTGCTCGAAGTCGGCGTTCTCGCGGTCGAGCCGGCTGACGACGACGACGCGTGGCGTCTTGTGGTCGTCGAGCTCGGACCACACCAGCTGGGTGCCGACCTGCACTCCGGCGGAGGCATCGACGACGACGAGGGCGGCGTCGGCGACGCGCAAGGCGGCGTGCTGGTCGCCGGCGAAATCGAGGAACCCCGGTGTGTCGAGGAGGTTGATCTTGGTGCCGTCGTGGTTGAAGGAGGCGAGCGCGATGTTGATGGTGATGCGGCGCTTCTGCTCTTCGGGATCGGTATCGAGGATGCTGGTCGCGTCATCGACCTTGCCGAGGCGGTTCGTGGCGCCGACGGCGTGGAGCAGGCTCTCGATGAGGGTCGTTTTCCCAGATCCGCCGTGCCCCACGACCGCCACGTTGCGGATCTTCTCGGGTTGTATGAGGGCCAATGTCGTCTCCCCAGTGCGTGTGCGTTGATAGTATTCGCGCGATGTCCGGACATTCAAAGTGGAGTCAGATCAAGCGTCAGAAGGGCGCCGCGGACGTCAAACGGGGCATCGTTTTCACCAAGATGACGCGCGAGATCATGCTCGCGGCGCGTGAGGGCGGTGCCGATCCGGAGGCGAATTTCCGGCTTCGGCTCGCTATGGACCGCGCCCGCAACGTGAACATGCCCCATGCGAACATCCAGCGCGCGATCGACCGCGCGACCGGCGCCGACGGCGGCGTCGCGCTCGAGAGCATCGTCTATGAGGGCTACGCGCCGGGCGGCGTGTCCGTCATGGTCGAAGCGGCCACCGATAACCGCAACCGCACGGCGTCGGAAGTCCGCTCCGCTTTCACGAGGAGCGGCGGCAAGCTTGGCGAGTCGGGCTCGGTGCAGTGGCTGTTCGAGCAGAAGGGCATCATCGAGATCGACGCCGGAAAGCGCTCGCCCGATGAGGTGTCGCTCATCGCCATCGACTCCGGGGCGGAGGACGTCGAGACCGACGGCAGCCTGGTCACGGCGTACACGACGCCGAGCTCGTTCGAGAAGGTGAAGTCGGCGCTCGAGAAGGCCGGTATCACCGCCGCCTCGGCGGAGATCTCGATGCGGCCGACCAACACGGTCCGCGTCGACGGCGAACAGGCGCGCAAGGTCCTCCGTCTCGTGGAGGAGCTCGAGGAGCTGGACGACGTCCAGAAGGTCCACGCGAACTTCGACGTACCGGACGAGGTCCTCCAGCACGCCTAGCCGGAGCACGGTGCTCGGCATCGATCCGGGCACCACGGGGATGGGATACGCGTTGCTCGACCTGAACACGGATCCGCCGCGTCTGCTCGCTCACGGGCTCATCGCGACACCGCGTTCCGGCAGCAGCGCGGAGAAGCTCCTCGCGATCGCCGACGCGATCGACGCGTTGATCGCGAGTCACGTGCCGGCGTATCTCGCGCTCGAGCGGCTCTATTTCAACAAGAACGTCAGGACCGCAATGGCGGTGGCCGAAGCGCGCGGGGTTGCGCTCGTCTGCGGCGCGCGCGGCGGACTCGCCATCGCGGAGTACACGCCGCAGGAAGTGAAGCAGTCGGTGACCGGAACAGGCGGGGCCGACAAGCGGGCCGTGCAACGGATGTTGGTCCACATTCTCGAGCTCGCGGAGCCGATCACCCAGGACAACGTCGCCGACGCCATCGCCATCGCCCTGACGCACGCGCAGCGCGTGAAGTTCACCGCTGCCGTCGCGAGCGCGAGGTGACGTCGACGTGAGCGCGCGGGTGACGCGGCGAGTCGGGTTCTCGCGAGCGAGAGTCGAGGGGCCCCGCCGAAGGACGACGGTTCGAGCCGCGAACGGGCGGGGATACGTTGCGAGCGAGCGAGAACCCCGAGCCGCGGCAGGACCCGCGCGCGCCGGAGCTGACAACGCGTGATCGCCTACGTCAGCGGTGAAGTCGTGGCGCGGGGCGTCGACCATGTCGTCGTCGATGTCCGCGGCGTCGGCTACAAAGTGTTCGTCCCGCGGCAACCATCCACCGACGCGGTCGCACTGCACACGCATCACGTCGTCCGCGACGATGCACAGCAGCTCTTCGGCTTCGAAACGCGTGACGAGCTCGCGCTGTTCGAGCTTCTCATCACCGTCTCCGGGGTCGGGCCAAAAGCGGGCCTCTCCCTCCTGTCCGTCTCCAGTCCATCGGCGATCGCCGCGGCTATCGCATCCGGCGACGCTGCCGCTCTCGCGCGCGCACCCGGTGTGGGAAAGAAGACCGCCGAGCGCCTGATCGTCGATCTCAAGGGCAAGATCGCGAGAAGTGGGCCGGAGCGGGAGCCCGCGGGTTTGCTGACTGAAGATGAAGCGGCGGCGGCGCTGCAGGCGCTGGGCTACACCGCGGCTGAAGCGATCTCCGCCCTACGGGGAGTAGAGCCGGCGGGGACAGCGACCACCGAGGAGCGCGTCACAGCCGCGCTGCGGGCCGCAGGCCGGGTCGGGGTCACAGGACGGTGACGGGTGGGCTGCCGACCGCCGACGCGCATCATCGCCGTCATCGCGATCGCGATCATCATCGCGATGACCTTTCTAAGGGACAAGCTGAACATTCAGTTCTCGATGATCGGGGACAACCTCACATAGGAGAGCCGGCGGCCGCCGGACCCTCGGTGGTTGCTCCTTTTTGATACAATTTCGTCAACGGCTTTCCGGTCGATGCCCGGGAGCCGCGGGCGCCGCTGAAAGTGGGTCGACCCCACTTTTTTTGTCGCCCGGGGGCAGTGGCCTCGTAGCGAGCGGACCGAATTGAAGAAGAGGGGGAGCGCCGGCGATGAACCGAGAACTCGTGACCGGTCTTGCGCAGCTCTCCGCCGAGAAGGGGCTCCCCAAAGAGGTCGTCGGCGACATCATCGCGCGAGCCCTCAAGCGCGCCTACGGCGCCGAGGAGAACATCGACGTCAAGGTCGACATCAGCACCGGCGCGTTCCGGGTCTACCTGCTGAAGACGGTCGTCGACAAGGTCGAGGATCCCAAGCTGCAGATCCTGCTCGACGCCGCCAAGCGCATCAAGCCCGACGCGCAGCTCGGGGACATCATCCCGCTCGAGGAATCGGCGGCCGCACTGGGGCGGATCGGTGCGCAGACGGCCAAGCAGGTGATCCAGCAGTCGCTGCGTGAGGCCGAGCGCGAGCAGGTCTTCGCCGAGTACGCCGATCGCGAGGGCGACATCATCAACGGCCAGATCAGCCGCTTCGAGGCGGGCTCCGCGATCATGGAGCTCGGCAAGGCCGAGGCGATCCTGCCGCGGGCCGACCAGGCCCCGCACGAGCGCTACTTCATCGGCCAGCACCGGAAGGTCGTGGTCGTCGAGGTCCGGCGCACGCTGCGCGGCCCGCAGATCATGGTCAGCCGCTCGCACAAGAACCTCGTGAAGCGTCTGTTCGAGCTCGAGGTGCCGGAGATCTACCACGGTCAGGTGGAGATCGTCGGCATCGCGCGCGAGGCCGGCTCTCGCACCAAGATCGCCGTCCGCGCGCGCCAGCCCGGCATCGACGCGCGCGGCGCGTGCATCGGGCAGCGTGGGCTGCGCGTGCAGGCCATCGTCAACGAGCTGGGTGGCGAGAAGATCGACATCATCGAGTGGAACGAGAAGCCGGAGCAGTACGTCGCGAACGCCCTCGAGCCCGCCCACGTCGTGCGCGTCGATATCGTCGCGGAAGACAAGACGGCGTACGTCGTCGTGCCCGACCGACAGCTCTCTCTCGCGATCGGCAAGGAAGGCCAGAACGCACGGCTGGCGGCGAAGCTGACCGGCTGGCGCATCGACATCCGCAGCGAGTCGGAGGTGCGCGCCGAGCTGGAGCCGGAGCCCGAACCGGAGCCGGTCGCGGTCGCGGTCGAGGCGCCGGCGCCGGTCGAGGAGGACGCCGAGCCCAGTCACGACCTCATCGCCGAGGTCGAGGCGGAGTCTGCGATGGCGGACGAGGAGGAGCTGGATGAAGAGGACCGAGCGCTCCTCGGAGCCAAGAAAAAGAAGGAACGCCGTTAGCTCGAAGGGGACTGCGGCCGCCGGTCGCCGGCCCCTTCCCCAGCGGACGTGCGTGGCTTGCCACACCGTCCGCGCCAAACGGGAGCTCGTGCGCATCGTGCGCTCTCCCACCGGCGAGCTGGCGGTGGACCTTCGCGGCAAGGCCCCTGGGCGAGGGGCGTACCTCGACCCCGATCAGGCTTGCCTTGACCGCGGACTGCGGGAGGGAGCGCTCGCCAAGGCGCTCGAGATCCCGATCGACGCCACCACAGCGGACCGATTGAGGGTAGAACTAGACCAAGCAGCGAGCGTCCGACAGAAGGAGACCGCGTAATGCCCAAGGCACGACCACGGCGGTTCCCGCCACAGCGCGGCCCCCGACCACGGGGCCGTAGGCCACAGCGCCCGCAGCCGGTCGTCGCGCCGGTCGAGCAGGCCGCGCCCGCCGTGGCGGTCATCGAGGGCCGCCCGCCGGTCGTGCTGCCGAAGCAGGTCTCGGTGCGGGAGCTCGCGACCCTTCTGGAAGTCAGCATCGTCGATCTCATGCGTGCCCTGGTGAACATGGGCACGATGGCGTCGATCAACACGACCATCGACTTCGATACCGCCAGCCTCGTCGCGACCGAGCTCGGCATCGAGACCAAGGCTGAGGAAGAGGTGGCGCCTCCGGTCGAGGACGTCGAAGCCGAGATCGCGCCGCTCAAAGCGGAGCTCTGGACCGAGGATGACGCGAGCAAGCTCAAGCCGCGCCCGCCGGTCATCACGATCCTGGGGCACGTCGACCACGGCAAGACGAGCCTCCTCGACGCGATCCGTACCACCAACGTGACCGCGCGCGAGGCGGGCGGGATCACGCAGCACATCGGTGCGTACCAGATCGAATACAACGGCCGCAAGGTCACCTTCCTCGACACGCCCGGTCACGAAGCCTTCACCGCGATGCGCGCGCGCGGCGCCCAGCTGACGGACGTCGCGATCCTCGTCGTCGCGGCGGACGACGGCGTGCAGCCGCAAACGATCGAAGCGATCTCACACGTGAAGGCCGCGGGCGTCCCGATCGTCGTTGCGCTCAACAAGATGGACAAGGCCGACGCGAACCCCGATCAGGTCAAGGCGCAGCTCGCCGAGCACAACGTCACGATCGAGGAGTACGGCGGCGACACGCCGCTCGTGCCGGTATCGGCGCGTACCAAGATGGGTATCGACGATCTGCTCGAAACGGTCCTGCTCGTCGCGGACGTCGCCGAGCTCACGGCCAACCCCGACCGGCCCGCGATCGGGCGCGTCGTCGAAGCGCACCTCGATACGAAGCGCGGACCGGTCGCGACCGTCCTGGTGCAGACCGGGACGCTCGAGCGCGGCGACCTCGTCGTCGCCGGCATCACCTACGGACGCGTGCGTGCGATGACCGACGACAAAGGCAAGCCCGTCGGCCGTGCCGAGCCGTCCCGCCCGGTCGAGATCCTCGGCCTGCCTGGCGTGCCCGAGGCCGGCGACGTCTTCCGCGCCGTTGCGGACGAGAAGACCGCCAAGGCGCTCGTTGCCGCGAACGCGCGCGAGCGTGCCGGCGCGGGAGCCTCGGAGAAGCCCGCGACGCTCGACGAGATGTTCGCGCAGGTCAAGGAAGGCAAGGCGAAGGAGCTCAAGCTCGTTCTCAAGGCCGATGTCCAGGGTTCGCTCGAGGCGATCAAGGGCGCGCTCGCCAAGATCCCGCAGGAGGAGGTCGGCCTGCAGGTGATCCACGACGCCGTCGGCGACATCACCGAGTCGGACCTCACGCTCGCAGCGGCGTCGAGCGCGGTCGTGATCGGCTTCAACACGAAGATGGAAGCGCCGGCCAAGCGCGTGGCCGACCAGACGAATGTCGACGTCCGCCAGTACAAGGTCATCTACGAGCTGCTCGACGACGTGCAGAAGGCGCTGACGGGGATGCTCGAGCCGGTGATGGTCGAGACCGTGATCGGCCACGCCGAAGTGCGGCAGATCTTCACCGCCGGCAAGACGACGATCGCGGGCTGCGGCGTGCTCGACGGCGTCATGCGCCGCGGCGCGCAGGCGCGCCTGCTGCGCGGCGGCGAGGTCCTGCACGACGGACACATCGAGTCCCTCCGCCGTGTGAAGGACGACGTGCGCGAGGTCGCCGCCGGTCTCGAGTGCGGCATCACGCTCGACACGAACGACATCCAGGTCGGCGACGTCATCGAGGCGTACACCGTCCAGCCAAAGCCGAGGTAATCACAGGGTGGCGTACAAGCGGGCGGACCGCGTCAACGCGCTGCTCCAGCGCGAGCTCGGCATGATCATCAGCGAGGAGCTGCGCGATCCGCGTATCGCGTTCGCGACGGTGACCGCGGTCGAGATCACCTCCGATCTCCGCAGCGCCAAGGTGCATGTCAGCGTGCTCGGCGACGAGGAGCAGGTGAAGTCGACCATGGTCGCGCTCAATGAAGCGCGGCCGTACCTCCGCCACGAGATCGGCGCGCGCACCGAGCTCCGCTACGTCCCTGACCTCACCTTCATCTCCGACCAGACTGCCGAGCGGGCCGCGCGCATCGCGACGCTCCTGCGGCAGGCACGGGAAAGCGAGGAGCCGTCGTGAAGGAGCTCGTGGACACGCTGCGTCGCGCGCAGACCGTCGCGATCGTCTCGCATCGCGACCCCGACCCCGACACCATCGGCTCCGGGATCGCGCTCGGCCTGGCGCTCGACAGCCTCGGAAAACGCGTGACGCTCCACTGCGCGGACCCCGTGCCCGAGCACGTTCGCTTCCTGGCGTGGGCCGATCGCTACACCAGCGCGCCACCGCCGAACACGAGCGACCTCATCGTCACGGTGGACTTCGGCTCGGCCGATCGCGCGAAGTTCGCGCTTCCCGCCGGGCCGACGCTCGTGAACATCGATCACCATGCATCGAACGATCGTTTCGGCTCGGTGAACCTCGTGGACGTCACGTCCGCGGCCACGGCGGAGCTCGTGTCGCGCGTCATCGATGCGCTCGGCGTGAAATGGACGGCCGACATTGCCACGGCGGCGCTCGTCGGGATCATGACCGACACCGGATCGTTCCAGTTCCCATCGACCGATTCGCGCGCGCTCGAGCGCGCCGCGCGGCTGCGCGAAGCGGGCGCCGATCTCCAGGCGATCACGTACAACGTTTTCCGCAACAAGCGCTTCCAGGCGCTGAAGCTGTGGGGGTTCGCGTTCTCGCGGCTGCGTCGCGAGCAGGAGGGAGCGCTCGTGTGGACCGAGGTCACGCGTGAGGACTTCGCGAGCTCCGAGGCGCTGGACGAGGACGTGTCGGGTCTCGTGGAGCAGATCGCCCGCGCGAGCGGAATGCGGGTCGCGCTCCTGTTCAACGAGCACGACGCGGGGAGGATCAAGGTCTCGTGCCGCACCTCCGCCTGGGCGCCGTCGGTCGACGCGTCGGCGGTCATGTCGCGGTTCGGCGGGGGCGGCCACGTGCGCGCCGCGGGCGCGCTCGTCACGGGGAGCGTCGCCGAGGTCCGCGAGGCCGTGCTGCGCGCCACGCGCGAGGCGCTCGCGGCCGCGCGCGCGGCTCAGCCGGTCGCCGAGGGGATCGCCTGAAACAGGCCGCGCTTGCCGGCCTCCTCGCGATCGATAAACCCGAGGGCTGGACCTCGTTCGACGTCGTCGCGGTCGCTCGCGGTGTCCTGGGCGAGCGGCGTGTCGGCCACGGCGGCACGCTCGATCCACTCGCGACCGGTCTCCTCGCGCTTCTCGTGGGTGAGACCACGCGCTCGACCGAGCGCCTGCACACCGCCCCCAAGGTCTACGACGCGCTCGTGCGCTTCGGGAGCGAGACGGCGACCGACGACCGGGAGGGCCAGGTGACACGCAGCGCGGCGCCGCCCGCGGATGCGAGCGCTATCGAAGCGGCGCTGGCTCGATTACGCGGCGCGATATTGCAGGTCCCGCCCGCGTACGCCGCGGTAAAGGTCGGCGGCCGGACCGCGTATGCGCGCGCGCGCAGCGGCGAAACCTTCGCCCTCGCGGCGCGGGAGGTGCAGGTACACCGACTCGAGATGACGGAGTGGAACCCGCCCGACGCGCGCCTTCTCATCGTGTGCGGGAGCGGAACCTACGTGCGGTCGATCGCGCGCGATCTCGGAAGAGCGCTCGGATCGGCCGCGCATCTCGCCGCGCTCCGGCGCCTTGCGATCGGGGCGCTCGACATCGCCGACGCGATCGGCATCGAGGCGCTCCGAGCCGCGGGCCGCGACGCCGCGGCCTCGCGACTGCGCGTCATCAACGACGAAACTCTCGTGCTCCCTCGTCGGTACTTCGACGAGTCCGCCGGTAAACTCGTTGGCGCAGGGGGACCCACGTGATCAAGGTCGCGGAACGCTTCGCGCGCGCGGCCCTCCAGGCGTGGCGCGAGCTGTCGCTCGACGCCAAGGTCGTGAGCGCGGTCGGTGTCGCGAACTGGCTGCTGTTGTTCGGCAACCACACGACCGTCGCGGCGACCCGCGATGTCCCGCTCTGGCAGCTGTTCCCATTCGGCGCCGACACGCTCTTCCTCATCGCGTGCGGCGTGCTGCCGATCGCCTACGCCATGCGCGATCACATCTGCGGCGCCGCGTTCACAACGCGTCAACGCGCCGTGCACCTCGCCGCCATCATCGCGGTCTTCGTCGTGGTCCCAACGCTCGCGTCGCTCGTCCTGCGCGAGACGGGGAAGCCCTACACCTACATCCACGACGGCGCGCTGATGATCGAATGGGCCGCCCGCAAGCTGCTCCTCGGACAGAACCCGTACGTCGCGGATTACCTCGACACCCCGCTCTACTACTGGCCGATGGTGAACAACCCCGCGCTCTATCACCTCACATACTTCCCATTCCTGTTCCTCGTCACGACGCCGTTCGTGTGGCTCTTCGACAAGGTCGGCTTGTTCTGGGACCAGCGTTACCTGTACCTGCCCGCGTTCATCGCGACGCTCGCGATCGTGCCGCTTCTTGCGCGTCGCGTGGACAATCGGCTCGCGCTCGTGACGCTCGTCGCACTGAATCCGCAGCTGTTCCCATTCGTCGTCGAAGGCCGCAACGACTTCTTCGTGCTGGTGTTCCTGTTCGCGGGGATCGCCCTGCTCCAGCGCGAGCGGCGGACACTCGGGTCTTTCGCGATCGCGATCGCCGCGGCCGCGAAGCTGCACGCCGTCTTCATCATGCCGTTCGTCGCGGTGTGGCTCGTCGCGACGCGTCGCCCGCGGACCGTCCGCGAGGCCTGGGACGTCCTGTGGCGCCCGCTCTGGCCCGCGACGCTGTTCCTGGCGATCACGTTCCTGCCGTTCCTGCTCAACGACTTCGCGGCGTTCTACGACGACGTCGTCCGCTACAACGCCGGCGGCGCGGCCTGGACGTATCCGATCTCCGGCATGGGCTTCTCCGCGCTGCTCCTCGCCCTCGGTGTGATCGAATTCCGGCAGGCGGACTTCCCGTTCGCCGCGATCGAGATCGCCGTCGCGACGCCGATCGCGCTGTGGTGGATGTGGAGGCTATGGAAGCAGCCGACCCTCGCCACGATGCTCACCGGCTACGCGCTCACGCTCCTCGCGTTCCTCTTCTTCGGCCGCTACTTCCAGGGCAACTACCTCGGCTACATCCTCGTGGTGGCCACTCCGGTGATATTCCTCAGGGGAGAGGCAGCGCCGGCGAAGAAGCGGGCAAGAGCGAGGCGCGAGCGAGTGCGCGTCGGCGCGCCGCTGGGACCCGCGAGCATCGACGTGCGGCCGCTCGAGCCCGGTGAGAGCGCCGCCCCGGCCGCGCCGGGTCTGGCCGAGCCGATGCCAGCACCTGCCGGAGCCGTCGACTAGCCCTAGCCTCAGCGCTCGTGGCTGAGCTGAGCGATTTCACCGGGTGGCCGCGCGGTCCGCTGTCCATCGCGATCGGCGTCTTCGACGGCGTCCACATCGGCCATCAGGCACTCATCCGGCAGGCCGCCGCGCGCGCCGCGGAACGCGGCGGCACGCCGCTCGCGACGACGTTCCATCCGCTCCCGATCCAGGTCCTGGCACCAGGAGCCCCGCCCTCCGTGTTGACGGACATCGACGATCGGATGCGTCTGCTCCACGCGGCAGGCGCAGACGATGTGGTGGTCTTCCATTTCACCAGGGAGTTCTCCGAGCAGGAGGCGGACGAGTTCGTGCGCCGTGTGGCGCACGCGGGTGACGTGCGTCAGATCTTCGTCGGCGAAGACTTCCGCTTCGGGCACGATCGTCGCGGGGACATCCGCACGCTAATCACCGCGGGTCCCCAGTACGGTTTCGAGGTCACCGTGGCGGCGCCCGTGACGCTCGACGGCGGGGTCGTCAGCTCGACCCGCGTGCGCAATGCGCTCCTCGCGGGCGACGTCGAAAACGCAGCGCGACTTCTGGGCCGCAGATACACGGTCAGCGGCGCGGTGGTCCCCGGCGCGATGCACGGGAAGGCGCTCGGCTTTCCGACGATCGCGCTCGCAGTCCCGCCCGCGCGCCTTCTGCCGCGCGACGGGATCTACGCGGTGTCGCTCGGGATCGGCGCGCGGCAGATCGCAGCCGCCGCAAGTCTGGGCGTGAGACCGACAACGGCCGGCAGCGAGCGAACGCTCGAGGCATACCTCCTCGATTGGGAAGGCGACGTCCGTGACGCGAAGATCGAGGCCACGTTCGTGCGTCGCGTGCGCGACGAGCTGCGATTCGAGACCGCGGCAGAGCTCAGCGAGCAGATCGCTCGCGATGTGGACGCCACGCGTGCCGCCCTGCGCGATCAGCCGCGTTCGTGACGGCCGGTCACACATCGCATACACTGATCGGGACAAAACAAGATCTACGGATCAGAGAAAGGACAGTGGGTGCCGCCCGCGACGACGACATCCAAGCGTGAGCTCATCGGGGCCTACCAGCGCGACGAGAAAGACACCGGTTCGCCGGAGGTCCAGATCGCAGTCCTCACGCAGCGCATCAAGCATCTGACCGAACACCTTCGCGCAGCGCGTCACGACAATTCCAGTCGGCGCGGCCTGCTCCAGATGGTCGGACAGCGGCGGCGGCTCCTCGCCTACCTGCACCAGAAGTCTCCCGAGCGTTACCAGGTCATCATCGGGCGACTCGGACTCCGCCGGTAGCGAGGCCGCGAAAGCGCGGATGACCCAGGGAGCTCCCTGGGTCTTTTCTTAGAGGCACCCCAACAAATACATGCCAGTCACGCAAGCCCAGGCAACGATCAACGGGAAGCCGCTCGTCTTCGAAACAGGGAAGTATGCGAAGCAGGCGGGCGGCGCCGTCACGGTGCGTTACGGGGACACCATCGTGTTCGCCGCCGCGACGGTCGCAAAGACCACGCGGCCCGGGATCGACTTCTTCCCGCTCACGGTGGACTTCGAAGAGCGCCTCTACGCGGCCGGGAAGATCCCCGGCTCCTTCCCACGGCGCGAAGGTCGGCCGTCCGAGGAGGGGATCCTCACCGCGCGCCTCACGGATCGACCGATCCGCCCGCTGTTCCCCAAGGGATTCAAGAACGACGTCCAGATCGTCGCCTCGGCCTGGTCCGCCGACCAGGAGAACGACTACGACGTGTTGGTCGTCAATGCGTCATCCGCCGCGCTGACCATCTCTGACGCGCCCTTCGAAGGGCCGATCGGATGCGTTCGCGTCGGCACAGTCGGCGGCAAGCTCACCCTGAATCCGACCATCCAGCAGATGGACGAGAGCGAGCTCGACCTCGTCGTCGCCGGCACCCGCGACTCGATCATGATGATCGAGGCCGGCGCCCGCCACGTGGCCGAGGACTTCCTGGTGGAGGCGCTCGCGCTCGCGCAGGAAGGCATCAAGGAGCTGTGCGACGCGCAGGAGGAGCTTCGACGCGCCGTCGGCAAGCCCAAGCTGCCGGTCGCCCCGCTCCCGTTCGACACGGCCAAGCTCGGCCCGGTCGTCGCGTTCCTCAAGGAGCGCATCCGGGCGAAGCTGCGCAACCCGGACAAGGCGCAGCGCGAGAGCGGACTCGACGAGCTCAAGGCCGAGGCGGTCGCGCAGTTCGTCAAGGAGGGCAGCCTCGTTCTCACGGAGGAGGTCGCCACGGCCTTCGAAACGATCCTCGAGGAGGAGTTCCGACGCGCGGTGACCGAGGAGAAGCTACGACCGGACGGCCGCGACACGACGACCATCCGGCCGATCTCGGTCGAGGTCGGCGTGCTGCCGCGGACGCACGGCTCCGGTCTTTTCACCCGCGGGCAGACGCAGGTGCTCTCAGTCACGACACTCGGGCCGACCGGTGACGAGCAGATCATCGACACGCTCTCGCCGGTCGACACCAAGCGCTTCATGCATCACTACAACTTCCCGCCGTATTCGGTCGGTGAAGTGCGCATGATGCGTGGCGCGGGACGTCGTGAGATCGGTCACGGCGCGCTCGTCGAGCGCGCACTGCTGCCGGTCCTCCCGACGAAAGACGAGTTCCCGTACACGATCCGCATCGTCAGCGAGACGCTCGAGTCGAACGGCTCGTCGTCGATGGCATCGACCTGCGGTTCGACGCTGTCGCTCATGGACGCCGGCGTGCCGATCAAGGAGATGATCGCGGGCATCGCGATGGGTCTCGTGACCTCCGGCAGCCGCTACACGATCCTCACCGACATCCAGGGCCTCGAGGACCACTACGGCGACATGGACTTCAAGATCTGCGGCTCCGCCAGGGGTATCACGGCGCTGCAGATGGACATCAAGATCAAGGGGATCTCGCTCGCGATCATGCGGGAGGCGTTCGCGCAGGCTCGCGAAGCGCGCCTGTTCATCCTCAAAGCGATGCAGGACGTCATCAGCGCGCCACGACCGGAGCTGTCGTTCTGGGCGCCGCGCATCGAGACGATCAAGATCCATCCCGACAAGATCCGCGAAGTCATCGGCCCCGGTGGCAAGATGATCCGCGCGATCCAGAGCGAGACCGGCACCGCGATCGAGCTCGAGGACGACGGCACGGTGCGCATCACCGGCGCCAAGGCCGAGGGCCGCGAGAAGGCGAAGGCGATGATCGAGGGCCTCACGAAGGAGCCCGAGGTCGGCGAGGTCTACGAGGGCAAGGTCACGCGGATCATGTCGATCGGCGCGTTCGTCGAGTACCTTCCGGGGAAGGAAGGGCTGGTGCGCATCTCGGAGATCTCGAATGATCGCGTCAACCGCATCGAGGACGTCGTGAAGGTCGGCGACAAGGTGACGGTGAAGATCGCCGAGGTCGACCGTCAGGGCCGCGTCAACCTCTCGATGCGTGCCGTGAACGAAGACGGCAACGGCTTCGAGGAGCGGCAACGCGCCGAACGGGCGCGGTTCAACGACCGCGAGGGCGGCGACCGAGGCGGCTTCCGCGGCCCTCCGGGCGGCAGTGGTGGGGGAGGCTTCCGGCGGAGCGGTCCGCCTCGCAGGTAGCCGCTGCTCTCGCTCGTTCTACCGGCCTATAACGAGGCTCGCCGGATCGCGGCGAGCCTCGCCGCATGCGCGGAGTACCTCGGCGACCGCGGACTGACGGCGGAGGTCATCGTTGCGGACGATGGCTCGACCGACCATACCGGTGAGGCCTTCGCCGATGCGATCGCGGCGTTGCCGCACGGCGGCCTCACGTATCGCTATCTGCCACTGCCGCACCGCGGCAAGGGCTCCGCGGTGCGTGCAGGCGTGGGCAGCGCCACAGGCGATCCGATCGTCTTTCTCGACGCCGATCTGACGATCCCGGTGGAGATCATCGACGAGTTCCTCCGCGCGATCGACGAGGGCGCCGACATCGCGATCGCGTCGCGTTACGTGCGCGGCTCTATCGTGCGCCGCCCGTGGTGGCGCCGGTTCATCGGTGACGCGTTCCGCGCGTGCGTACGAGCGCTCGTGCCGACCGGCGTCCAGGACACGCAATGCGGCGGCAAGGCCTACACCGCGGAGGCCGCGAAGGATCTCTTCCTGCGCCAGCGCCTGCACGGCTTCGCGTTCGATGCCGAGGTCCTCTTCCTCGCGCGCCGCGCTCGCTACCGCGTTCGCGAGATCCCCTTCGCGCTCGTGCAGGACCACGAGACGAGCATCAACTTCGCGGCGCAGGCGCCGCGGATGATGCGCGACCTGATCCGCATCCGGCTCAATGACATGCTCGGCCGCTACCGTTGAGCGTCATCGTGACCGCCGACGATCTCGGGCTCAGCCCCGGCGTGACGCGCGGCATCCTCGAAGCGCATCGTCGCGGTGTCGTCCGCTCGACATCGCTCATCGTGACGTACCCAGCTGCCCAGGAGGCCGCGGCACTCGCGCTCGCGGAGCCCGACCTCGAGGTCGGACTGCATCTCGATCTCGTCGGCGGCCGTCCAGTGAGCGATCCCGCCGCGGTCCGTTCGCTCTGTGACGAGAACGGTCGGTTCTACGCGCTGCCGATCTTCACCCGCCGTCTCTTCACCGGCCGTGTCCGGCCCGCCGAGCTCGCGACCGAGCTCCGGGCGCAGGCCGCACGGGCGCGTTCCTGGGGGGTCCCGGCGCTGGCCTGGGACTCGCATCGCCACGTGCACCTCCTGCCGCCGGTCGCGCTCGTCGTCGGCCATGTCGCGCGCGATCTGGGCGCGCGCTGGGTGCGCCGCGCTCGCGCGCCGCGGCTGCGGGCGGAGCTCAAGACCGCGTCCTTGCATGCGGCCTCGCTCGCCTCGGACCTGGCGTTCCGCGGCCTGCGTGGTCCCTCCTGGTACGTCGACCTGACGTCGCAGCGCCCACGCCTCGATGCCGCAGGCGTCGCGCTGCTCGCGGCCTACGGCGGGCTCGGGGAGCTTTCCGGCCATCCTGGGTACGTGGACGACGACCTCAGCGCCGCGGACGCCCTGTTGCCGCGCGCCGACGACCTCGCGCTTCTCACCGACCCGCTGCTGCGCGTCGCGCTCGGCCGCGAGGGCGTGATCTGGCGGGTGAACTGATGCCAGGCGCCACCGCGACCGGCGCCCTGGGCCGCGCGCTGCGCCGCTACACGCACGCGCCCATCACGGCGCGCCTGTTCGTGCACGGGCGCGCGTTCCTCTCGGACCTGGCGGTCGTCGAGCGTTACGTGCCGAAGAAGGGCTTCATCGTGGATCTCGGATGCGGCCACGGGCTGTTCGCCTGTGTGCTGCGCGAGGCGTCGCCGACGCGGCGCGTGCTCGGCATCGACCTCGACCCCAAGAAGATCGACGTGGCGCGCGGCGCGATCCAGGACACGCAGTGGCTGCGCTTTGAGGTGGGCGACATCATCGCCGACACGCCGCCGCGCTGCGACGCGGTGACGATCGTTGACGTGCTCTACCTCCTTCCGTTCGAGCAGCAGGAAAGCGTGCTCCGCAACGCCGCCGCCGCTCTCGGCGAGGGCGGGCCGCTCGTGGTGAAGGCGCAGGAGCGCCGGCTCGACCCGCGCTACGCCCTCACGTACGGGCAGGAGCTGATCACCGTCAGCCTGGGCTTCACGCGAGGAGGACGCGAGCGGTTCTTCTTCCCCTCGCGCGCCGAGGCCGTCGCGATGTTCGAGCGCGCCGGATTCGTCGTGGACGTGGTGGAGATGCCGAGGCGCATCTACACCGACGTGCTTTACCTGGCGAGAAAAGCCCCGACGAAGCCATGAGCGCGACATAATCAGCGCGAATGCAAGACGACCTGCGCATGCTCGCCGACGAGATCCGGGCATGCACGGCCTGTCCCCTTCACCGGAGCGCCCGGCAGGCCGTGCCGGGGGAGGGGAGCGCCGAGTCGGGGATCTTCTTCCTCGGCGAAGCCCCCGGCTACAACGAGGATCTTCAGGGTCGCCCGTTCGTCGGCGCCGCTGGGCAGCTCCTCGACGAGCTCCTATCCGATATCGGTCTGGACCGGAGCAAGGTCTTCATCACCAACGTCGTGCGGCACCGCCCGCCGGAGAACCGCGACCCGCTGCCGGAGGAGGTCACGGCGTGCGATATCTGGCTCCACCGCCATCTGGCCGTCCTGAAGCCGCGCGTGATCGTGACCCTCGGCCGGCACGCGATGGCGAAGTTCCTGCCCGGTGAATCGATCTCTCGGATCCACGGGCGCCCGCGCAAGGTCGACGGGCTCGTGATCTTCCCCGTCTACCATCCCGCCGCCGCGCTCCATCAGCCCGCGCTGCGCGGCGCGCTCGCGGGCGACTTCGCGGCGCTCGCGCTGCTGCTCGCGACGGAGCCTGTGCCACAGAAAGCGGCGGAACAGAAGACCGCGGATCAGATGACCCTCTTTGGCAACTAACCGGCTTCGCGTCATCCCGCTCGGCGGTGTCGGCGAGATCGGAAAGAACATGCTCGCGATCGAGCAGGGCGACGACATCGTCGTCGTCGATGCCGGCCTCATGTTCCCCGACGAGGAGATGCTCGGCATCGATCTCGTCATTCCCGACATCTCGTATCTCCGCCAGAACAAGGCGAAAGTACGCGGGATCATCCTCACGCACGCGCACGAGGACCACATGGGCGCGCTTCCGTACGTGCTTCGCGATCTCCCGGAGGTGCCGATCTACGGCACGAAGCTGACGCTGGGTCTCATGCGCACCAAGTTGCGCGAGCACAAGCTCGCCGACAAAGTGATCGCGAACGAGATCACGCCCGGAACGCCGTTCAAGGTGGGTCCGTTCGGGTGCGATTCGTACTACGTGTGCCACAGCATCCCCGACGCCGTCGGCCTGACGATCGAGACGCGGTACGGAACGATCGTGCACTCGGGCGACTGGAAGTTCGACCACACGCCGGTGGACGGGAAGCAGACCGACTTCGCGCGGCTGGCCGAGATCGCCGCGCACGGCGTGCTCCTGCTGCTGTCGGACTCGACGCGGGCCGAGGTCGCCGGCTACACGCAGTCGGAGCGTCACGTCGGTGACCTGCTCGACACGATCATGTCGCGCGCTCCGGGCCGTGTGATCACAACGACCTTCGCGTCGAACATCTCGCGCATCAAACAGATCGTCGACGTCGCCGCGGCGTGGGGTAGGCGCACGGCGATCATCGGGCGATCGATGGAGAACTACACACGGACCGCACGCGAGCTCGGCTACCTCGTGTTCCCCGAGGGCTCGCTCATCCATCCGAAGGAGATCGACAAGCTCCCGGATCACGAGGTGTGCATCATCACCACCGGCAGCCAGGGCGAACCGACGAGCGCGCTCTCGCGCATGGCCCTGGGGGACCACCGTCACGTCGTCGTGAAGGACGGCGACACCGTCGTCATGTCGGCGACGCCGATCCCCGGGAACGAGGAGCTCGTGAGCCGCACCGTCGACAACCTCTTCAAGCTCGGAGCCGAAGTCATCTACGACGCGGGCGTCCGTCCGCACGTGTCCGGCCACGCGAGCCAGGAGGAGCTCAAGCTGCTCCTCAACATCCTGCGACCGAAGTACTTCATCCCGGTCCACGGCGAGTACCGGATGCTCGTGCGCCATGCGCGTATCGCGATCGACCTCGGCGTCGCGGAGGGTAACGCGTTCGTGATCACGAACGGGGACTCGCTCGAGATCGACGAGCGCGGGGCGCGCCTCGGCGAGAAGGTCGCCTCCGGCGTCGTGTATGTCGATGGTCTCGGCGTGGGCGACGTCAGCCAATCGGTGATGCGCGACCGCTGGTCGATCGGCAGCGACGGCATCTTCCTCGTCGTGCTCACCATCGAGCGCCAGACCGGCAAGGTCCTCTCGGGCCCGGACATCGTCACGAAGGGCTTCGTGCCGGAGGAGGACGCGACGGACATCGTCGAGCGCACCAAGCAGCGCATCCTCGACGGGCTCGGCGAGGCGCAGACGGGGGAGCACCTCGCGGAGGTCGCGACGCTCCGCGACTCGATCCACAACAGCGTCACCGCCTACCTCTACGAGCGCACGAAGCGCCGGCCGATGGTGCTGCCGGTGATCATGCAGGTATGAGCGCGCGCCGGGTGTCGCGCCGCCAGCCGCAGCGCGGTGCGGTCCCCGCCGTCGATCCGCGGATCCGCAACGAGGTGGGCGCGATCGCGCTGCTCGCGTTCGCGGTGCTCTCGATCGTCGCGCTCGTCGCCGATCAGGGACCGGTGCTGCAGTGGTGGCACGCGCTCCTCGTCTCGGGGCTTGGCTGGGGCGCGCTCGTGGTGCCGTTCCTGCTCGCCGCCCTCGCGGCCGAGCTGTGGTTCGGTCTCATGCGGCGCAGCGCCATCATCCCGATCGCCGGCGGGGCGCTCGTGCTCGTCGCGCTGCTCGCGATCGCGCAGCACTACCAGCGCGGTGACCCCGGGACCGGTCAGGGCGCGGGCGGCGTCGTGGGCGCGACGGTCGCGAAGATCGCGACCGGCGCCTTCGGCGACGTCGGAGGGCCGATCGCACTCATCGCGCTGCTGCTCGTCGGCGTCGTCGTGGCGTCCAACCGCACCCTTGGCGACCTCATCCGGCCGGCCTGGGAGCGCCGGATCGCCCTCCGCCCGGGCGTGAGCCTTCCCGGCGGCACCGCCGGCCGGTTCGGCCGCGGCGTCGACGAGCCGGAGGACGAGGAGGTCGGGGAGCCGGCCTCACCGCTGCGGATCAACATGCCCGTCGAGCGCCCCAAGGGGGCCTCCCAGCCTCCCAAGCCGCAGCTGCGGCTCCTTCCGCCGCCCGAGACCGACGAGGCGGCCTCTGCGCCTGGCGGCGCGTTCACCCCGTCGATCGCCGGGCTGCCCGACAAGAACGTCGCGGTCGAAGGCGTCCTGCACGCGAAAGCCGACCGCAACTGGACGTTGCCACCACTCGACATCCTTGGCCTGGGGGACGCCGGGCACGCGGGGACCAGCAGCGAGATCCGGAAGAGCGCCGAGGTCATCGAGCAGACGCTGGCGCACTTCAACATCGCCGCGAAGGTCGTCGAGGTGACGCCCGGTCCGGTCGTGACGCGCTACGAGCTCAAGATCGCGCCCGGGGTCCTGCTGTCGCGCGTCGAGTCGCTGAACGACAACCTCGCGCTCGCGCTCGCGGCACGCACGCTGCGGATCGAGGCGCCGATCCCCGGCAAGAGCGTGGTCGGCATCGAGGTCCCGAACCTCGCCGTGGGCCTCGTGTCACTGCGCGACGTCGTCGAGACCGCGATCTTCCGTGCGTCGCCGTCCAAGCTCACCGTCGCGCTCGGGCGCGACGTTGCCGGCGCGCCGATCGTGCTCGACCTCGGCGCGATGCCGCACCTCCTCGTCGCCGGTCAAACGGGCTCGGGCAAGAGCGTGAACATCAGCTCGATCCTCTGCAGCCTGCTGCTCAACGCGACCCCCGACGACGTGCGCCTCCTCATCGGCGACCTCAAACGGGTCGACTTCACGGCGTTCGGCGACGTGCCGCACCTCGTCGCGCCGGTCATGACCGACGCGGAGAAGATCCTGAACGCGCTGTTCTGGGTGGTGGGGGAGATGGACCGCCGCTACCGGCTCTTCGCCCGGACGAGCTCACGGAACATCGGCCAGTACAACGAGAAGCACACGGGCTCGGACCGCATCCCGTACGTCGTGTTCGTCATCGACGAGCTCGCCGACCTGATGCTCCAGGCGCCGATCCAGGTGGAGAAGCAGATCACGCGCGTCGCGCAGCTGGCCCGCGCGACCGGGATCCACCTCGTCCTCGGCACGCAGCGGCCGTCGGTCGACGTCATCACCGGCCTCATCAAGGCGAACATCCCGGCTCGCATCGCGTTTGCTACCGCGTCCGCTGTCGACTCCCGCACCATCATCGACATGACCGGTGCGGAGAAGCTCCTCGGACGTGGCGACATGCTCGTGCTTCGACCTGACCTCGCGAAGCCGATCCGCGCTCAGGGCGTCTTCGTGTCGGACAACGAGATCCAGCTCATCAGCCGTCACTGGACGCTGCAGGGCGGCACCGCGTACGACCGCCACCCGAAGGTGCTCGAGGGCCCGGACCGCCTGACCCGGCGCGAGTCCGACGGCGAGGACATCGACGACGAGCGCTACGAGGAGGCGGTCGAGATCATCCGGCACGAAGGCAAGGCGTCGGTCTCGATGCTGCAGCGCAAGATGACGATCGGATTCGCGCGCGCCGGCAGGCTCATCGACATCATGGAGCGCAACGGCGTCGTCGGACCGGACCGCGGCCCAGGCAAGTTCCGAGAGGTGTACGGCGCGGCTCGGCCCGGCGAGGAGTAAGGGTGGCGCGGCTCGGCGAGACGCTTCGCGCACAGCGTGAGAAGAAGGGCATCACGCTGGAACAGGCCGCCTCCGACACACGCATCCGCGAGAAGTTCCTGAAGGCGCTCGAGGACAGCGACTACCAGACGCTGCCGGGCACCGTGTACACGAAGGGGTTCCTCCGCAACTATGCCGAGTACCTCGAGCTCGACAGTGAAGAGCTCGTCGTGCAGTTCCATCAGGAGCGCGACCAGCCCGAGGCGCCGCGCGCGTTCAAGCCGATCGGCCCGATCATGCGCCGCAACCTCATCTTCACGCCTCGGGTGCTCGTCCCGGTCGTCGTGCTCGCCGGCATCGTGCTCTTCGTGAGCTACCTCTACTACCAGTTCGTGTCGTTCGCGGTCCCACCGAAGATCGACGTCACCGAGCCCGCGTCCGACGCGATCTCACAATCGGCGGATTTCGTCGTAAAGGGAAAGACCGTTCCCGACGGTCGCGTGAACGTGCAGGTATTCCCCGGACCGCTGACCCTGGCGGACATCCACCCGAATCCCGACGGCACGTTCTCGGTCACCGTGCAGCTGAGTCCAGGGGCGAACCACATCGTCGTAGAGGTGCTCGATGTCACCGGCAAAGTCGGACGCGCATCGCGCACGGTCCGGCTTGAGACGGTCGCAAGCACACCGGGGCAGCCCGTGATCATCGTCGAGGAACCGGCGAACGGCGCCACCTTCACGAACGCGCCGGTGCTGGTGCGCGGCCGCTTCGATCCGACCGTCACCACGCTCACCGTGAACGGCGTCCAGGTGCCGATCAGCAGCGCGCGTCTCTTCGAGATCCGCTTCACGTATCCCGCGGGCAACCAGACGATCAACATCGTCGCCAGCAACGCCGCGGGCGGGACCACAACGGAAACGCGCGCGGTCACGGTCGCCTACACCGCCGCGGTCGTGAACGTCACAGTGAAGGGCGGCGACGCCTGGCTGCAGGCGACGGTGGACGGCACCGTCGTTGCGGGCACCGGCCGCATCTTCAAGGATGGCGAGACCGCGACGTACACCGGCCGTGAAGTGCGCCTCCGCTCCGGGAACGGCGCGGCAACGGTGGTGAGCTACAACGGGCAGCCGGCCGTCGCTCTCGGACGGCAGGGCGAGGTCGTGGAGCGCGTCTACACCGCCCAATGAGCGCGGCCGATCTCGTCGCGGTCCTCCGTGCCGTCGCGGTGGTTCCGATCGCGTGGGCGATCGCGACCGATCAGCGATTCATCGCGGTCGGCCTGTTCGTGGTCGCCGCGCTGTCGGACGCGTTCGATGGGTGGCTCGCGCGACGCTCCGGCAACGCCAGTCCGCACGGGGCGTTGCTCGACCCGCTTGCCGACAAGATCCTCGTCCTCGGGACGCTCGTCGCGCTCACCGCCGTCGGGACCGGATGGCCGGTCACCGTAGTGACGGCTGCGACCGCTCTGCGCGAGGGCGTCGTCGCGCTTCTCCGGGTGCGCGCGTTCGGGCGAGGCGTCGCGCTCCCCGCGGACCGCCTGGCGAAGGCGAAGACGGCCGCCCAGATGATCGGCGTCGCCTTGATCATCATCGGCGAACGGCCGTGGCCCGTCGCCGGGGCCACCCTCGTCGGCCTGGCACTCCTCCTCAGCCTGGTCACCTTGCCGCGCTACTTCGTGACGCGGCCCATCTGATCGCCTTGTCGTCGCTCGCCTAACCTTCTCGCGTGGCAAAGAAGGGCGCGCCCACGTTCGATGAGCTCGTGGAGCGCATGGCCGCAATCCACGCGAAACTGCGCCGCCGGAAGCTGACCGTCGCGGCGGCGGAGTCCTGCACCGGCGGGCTGCTCGCGACGATCCTCACCGCGCACGGCGGGGCGAGCGACTACTTCCGCGGCGGTGCCGTCGTATACAGCAACGACGCGAAGGAGATCCTTGCCGACGTCGCGCCACAGCTCATCCATTCACACGGCGCCGTGTCATCCGTCGTCGCTGGCGCGCTCGCGCGCGGTGCACGCTCGCGGCTGGGCGCGAAGATCGGGGTCGGCATCACCGGCATCGCGGGACCGGGCGGTGCGACGCCGGGCAAGCCCGTCGGCCTAACCTACGTCGCTGTCGACAGCGACAAGCACAGCGTGGTGAAGAAGTACGTGTGGACGTTCGACCGGGCGGGCAACCGCCTCGCGAGCGTCGGCGCCGCGCTCGATCTGCTCGAGGCTGCGATCGAATGAGCACGCGTCCATCGTTCTTCGCTCCGGAGCATGGCGCCGCGTTCGAGGATGCCGACGTCGTCCGCGAGTACGCCTTCCGCGCGCCGTACCCGCCGGCCACGTTCGATCTCCTCGCGCGTCTTATCGACCGCGACCAGCCGGTCTTGCTCGATCTCGGCGCGGGCACGGGTCCGATCGCGCGCGCGATGGCTTCGCGCGTCACACGTGTTGACGCGATCGATCCATCCGACGCGATGCTCGCCGAAGGCCGTCGCCTCGATGGCGCGGGTCATCGCAACATCCGCTGGCTCGCCGGCCGCGCTGAGGACGTTGCGCTCGATCCGCCGTACGGCCTGGCGACCGCAGGCGCGAGTCTGCACTGGATGGATTGGGACATCGTGCTCCCTCGCCTGGCGCGCGCGCTCACAAATGAAGCGTTCTTCGCCGTGCTCGGTGTCGATGACCGTCAAGCTCCCTGGTGGGAGCGCCTCGTCACGCTCTTCCAGAAGTACGGCGTCTACGGGAAGACCTGGTATGAATTCGACGTCATCGCCGAACTCGAACGCCGTGGCTCGTACACGGTCGTTGGACGCGAGCGCATCCCGATGGAGTTCGCGCAGCCGCTCGCCGACTACATTCGAGCGCTGCACTCACATAGCGCGCTCGCCCGCGCGCGCATCGGCGCGGACCGCGCGCAGGCATTCGACGAGGAAGTGCGCGCGATCGTCGCGCTGGATGGCGGGGGGCTCGTCCGCCGCGAGATCGCCGCCGACGTGGTCTGGGGGAAGCCGCTCGCATGAGCACTCAGGTCGGTGTCGCGCTGCTCGGCCTCGGCACCGTCGGCTCGTCCGTCGCGCGCGTGTTCGCCGATCGCGGCAAACGCCTGGACGCCGCCGCAGGCCGGCCCCTTCGCCTCATCGGCGCGGCGGTGCGCGACCGCCGCAAGGCGCGCGACGTCGGCGATCTCGCGGTCACGACCGATCCATTCCGACTGCTCGACGACCCGGGCATCCACATCGTCATCGAGGTCATCGGCGGGACTTCGCCCGCGCGCGACCTCCACTTCGCTGCCTTCGAGCGCGGCCGTCATGTCGTGACCGCGAACAAAGAGCTCGTCGCGAAGGAGTGGAACGCGCTCCATGAAGCGGCCAAGCTCGCCAAGCGCGAGCTGCGCTTCGAGGCTGCCGTCGCCGCCGCGATCCCGCTCATCGCCGCAACACGCATGCTCGCCGCGTCGCGGCCGCGCGTCGTGCGCGGCCTGCTGAACGGAACGACGACCTACATCTGCTCGCGCATGGAGTCCGGGCTCGGATTCGACGCCGCGCTCGAGGAAGCGATCGCAAAGGGCTACGCCGAGGCCGACCCGACGGCGGACGTCGACGGTTTCGACGCGGCGTACAAGCTGTCGATCCTCATCAGCCTGCTCGAGGGCCGGCATTTCCATCCCGACAATGTGCGGCGCACGTCGCTCCGCGGTCTGTCGTCCGACACGGTCAAAGCAGCCGCGTCGCGCGACACGAAGGTCCGTTATCTCGCGACCGCGGATTTCGGCGAGCGCGCGACGAAGGCCCGCGTCGGGCCCGAAGAGGTGCCGGTGAGCTCGCCCGAGGGCGCCGCCGACGGCCCGACCAACGTCGTCACCATCGAGACCGATCTCGCCGGCCGCCTCGTGTTCAGCGGACCGGGCGCGGGCGGCGACGCGACCGCGTCGGCCATACTCGGCGACGTGATCGCGATCGCGCGGACCATGCGTTGACGCGGACCGTCCTCAAGTTCGGCGGGACGTCGGTCGCCTCGCCGACCGCGCTCGAGAGCGTGGCGCGCATCGTCGGCGACACGAAGGGGGACCGCGTCGTCGTCGTCTCGGCGACCGCGGGGACCACCGACGCCCTGCACACCGCGGCGCGCGAAGCCGCGAACGGCGAGGCCTCCGTCGCCGAGCGGATCGTGAACGACCTCGCGAAGGCGCACGCGAACCTCGTCGCCGACCTCCTCGGTGTCGGCGGGGGCGATGTGCTCGGCGACATCACCGATCTTACGGAGCGCACGATCTCGCTGCTGCGGAGTGTCGCGATCCTCCATGAATGCACGCCGCGCAGCCTCGACGCGATCGTCACCTACGGCGAGAAGATCTCCGCACCGATCGTCGCGGCGCTGCTCAACGGCCGCGGCACGAAGGCGCGGTCGTTGTCGGCAGAGGGCCTGCTCATCACCGACGACGCCTTCGGGCACGCGAACCCGCTGCTCGAGGACACGAAGACCCGCGTCCATCAAGAGGTCCTGCCGCTGTTGAAGGACGGAGTGACGCCCGTCATCACCGGATACGTCGCATCGACCGCGGACGGCGTGACGACCACCCTCGGACGTGGTGGCTCCGACTACTCCGCGGCGGTGCTCGCGGCGGCCCTCAACGCGGACCTGCTCCTCATCTACACCGACGTGAACGGTGTGATGAGCGCCGATCCGCGCATCGTGCGCGGCGCGAAGTCGCTCGAGCGCGTGTCGTACGCGGAGGCCGCCGAGCTCTCGTACTTCGGCGCGAGGGTGATCCATCCGCGCACCGTGCTGCCGGCGATCGAGGCGCATATCCCGGTGCGCATCCTCAACACGTTCGCTCCGGAGCATCCGGGAACGACGATCACCGGCGACCCGGTGTTCGATGGCAGCGTCGTGAAAGCGACGACCTCGCTCGGCGGGCTCGGTCTCCTCACCGTGCAGGGCGCGGGCATGAGCGGCGTGCCCGGGTTCGCCGCTCGCGTGTTCGACACGACCGCGGCGGAGAAGGTGAACGTGCTCATGATCAGCCAGTCCTCGAGCGAGAACTCGATCTGTCTCGTGGTTCCCGCCGACGGCGCGGAGCGCCTCCGTCCCGCACTCGAGCGCATGTTCAGCGCTGAGCTCCGGCGCCATGACGTCGAGCGCGTCACGGTCGACGCACCGGTGGCGATCGTGGCCGCGGTGGGGGAGGGGATGCGCGGCACGCCTGGCGTCGCCGCGCGCGTGTTCGGCGCCCTCGGACGTGCCGGCGTGAACGTCATGGCGATCGCGCAGGGCTCGAGCGAGCTGAACATCTCGTTCGTCGTCATCGAGTCCGAGCGCGACAAAGCGGTGCGCGCCGTCCATGAGGAGTTCCACCGCTCCTGACGAGACTCCGCCGGCCTCGTGCGTCACACTTAGGGCGATGCGAAAGCGCAAGGTCGCGGTCCTCGGCGCCACCGGCACGGTCGGGCAGCGCTTCATCAGCCTGCTCGCGGGCCATCCGTGGTTCGAGTTGGCCGCGCTCACGACGTCGGACCGGAACGCCGGCAAGCGCTACGGCGACGTCACGCCGTGGCACTTCGGCGAGGACATGCCCGCCGAGATCGCCGACATGCGCCTCGAGGCGACGCGGCCCGATCTCGACGCCGAGATCTGCTTCTCCGCGCTCCCGAGCGAGGCAGCCGAGCAGTGGGAGGCGACGCTGGCGAAGGCCGGCCACCACGTCTTCTCGAACGTGAAGACGCACCGCATGGACGACGACGTCCCGCTCATCATCGCCGAGGTGAATCCCGAGCACGCGAACGCGCTCGACGCGCAGCGACGCAAGCGGGGGTGGACCGGATCGATCGTGACCAATGGGAACTGCTCCGCGATCACCTTCACGCTCGCGGCCGCGCCGCTGCATCGCGCGTTCGGTATCGAGCAGGTGGTCGTGACGACACTCCAAGCCCTGTCGGGCGCGGGCTACCCCGGCGTGCCGTCGCTCGATGCGCTCGACAACGTCGTTCCGTTCATCGGCGAAGAAGAGGAGAAGATGGAGCAGGAGACGAAGAAGTTCCTGGGCTCCTGGGACGGGGCGGCGTTCAAGAGCGCCGAGTTCCCGTTCTCCGCCCACTGCAACCGCGTGAGCGTGCGCGACGGCCACACCGTGACGGTGAGCGTCGCCCTACGCGGCCGGCCCAGCCTGCGGGAGGTCACACTCGCGATGCGCGCCTTCAAAGGTCGCCCGCAGGAGCTCGGTTTGCCGAGCGCGCCGAAGCAACCGATCGTCGTTCGCGACGAGCGAGACCGCCCGCAGCCGATCCGTGACCGCATGGCCGGCAACGGCATGTCGGTCGTCGTCGGTCGCGTGCGCGAGGACGCCGTGCTCGGTCTCAAGTTCGTCGTCCTCGGCCACAACACGATCCGTGGCGCCGCCGGCGCGTCGGTCCTGAACGCGGAGCTCCTCGCGGCTGAGGGCTGTCTCGGCGCATGAGCGCGGAGACGTTCGTCGCGCGACTCGACCGCGTGCCGCTCAATGGCTTCCACTGGCGGCTGCTCATCACCAGCGGGCTGGGCTGGATGTTCGATGCGATGGACGTCCTGCTCATCGGCTTCCTCGTCACGCCGATCGCCAAAGAGTTCACGCTCGCGCCGGCGCAGATCGGGCTCGTCGCGAGCGCCGGCTTCGTCGGCATGTTCCTCGGCGCCGCGATCTCCGGTCGACTCGCCGACCGCTACGGACGGCGCCTCATCTTCCAGGCGACGCTGGTGCTGTTCTCGATCGGCGCGGTGCTGTCCGCCCTGGCGCCGACGTTCGAGCTGCTGCTCGCAGCGCGCGTCGTAGCCGGTCTCGGGCTCGGGGGCGAGCTGCCAGTCGTCGCGACCCTCGTCTCGGAGTTCTCACCGCGCGCGCAGCGCGGCCGCATGATCGTGCTCCTCGAATCGTTCTGGGCCTACGGCACCCTTGCCGCGGGCCTCGTCGCGCTGTTCGTGCTGCCGCAGTTCGGCTGGCGCGGCGCGTTCGTCGTCGCGGCGCTGCCCGCGCTGTACGTGGCGTACCTGCGATCGGCGCTCCCGGAGTCGCCCCGCTACCTCGCGGAGCGCGGCCGCGGCGCCGAGGCCGACGCCATCGTCCGCCGCGTCGAGCGCGCGGGCGGGGGAGCGCTGCTCACGCTCGGCGCGGCCGTCGCTCCCGCGCGTTCCGGTCGCACGAGCATCAGCGAGCTGTGGAAGCCCGCGTACGCGCGCCGCACCGCGATGCTGTGGATCCTGTGGTTCGGCATCACGTTCACCTACTACGGCATCTTCCTGTACGTCCCGTCACTGCTCGCCGCGCGCGGGCTCTCCGAGGTCCGCAGCAACGAGTTCTTCTTCCTCTCGACGATCGCGCAGATCCCGGGGTACTTCAGTGCCGCGTGGCTGGTCGAGCGCTGGGGTCGCAAGCCGACGCTCGTCGCGTACCTGCTCGGCACGGCGGCCTCGGCGTTCCTGTTCGGGAACTCCGGCACCGGCACCGACGCCTTCGTCTACGCGGCGCTGCTGTCGTTCTTCAATCTCGGCGCGTGGGGCGTCGTGTATACGGTCTCCCCGGAGCTCTATCCGACCGCGGTGCGCGCGACGGGCGCCGGTGTCGCGGCGTCGGTCGGGCGTATCGGCGGGATCATCGGGCCCTTCCTCACGCCGGTGTTGGTGCCGACGTTGGGTCAGTCAGGTGTGTTCGCGATGTTCATGATCCTGCTCGTCGTGACCGCGCTCAACGTGTGGCTGCTCGCTGAAGAGACGAAGGGACGATCTCTGGAAGAGATCGCGGGACCGGTCGCGGCCTAGTGCGGCCTTCGGCCGAGGTGCGGTCGGCGCTGCACACCCTCGGCAATGCGGCAATGGGCGTCGGGCTCGGGATGAGTGTCCTCGGCGTCGCATTCGTGGTGAGCCAGTTCGCGGCGGGGCAGGGAAGTGACGCGCAGGCGACCTCGACGCCGCCGCCTCCACCACCCACACCGTTTCTGTCATCGCCGACGCCCGCGTCGACACCGCCTGCTCCGCCCACGACTCCCACACCGGCACCGACTGCGACACCCGATCCGTTCACCACCACGGCGTACAGCAACAGCGGGAAGCGCTACGCCGCGCTACGCGCGCCCGTCGGATACACGTTCATGTCGCCAGTCGCCGGTACGGTGACGGTGCGGCGCTATCAGTTTGTCAGCGGCGAGGTGCGTCTCGATTCCCTCGTCCCCGGGCTGCCGTTCTTTCCCTACGTCACGCTCGAGTCCGCCGACCGGCGGATCATCTTCCGTCCCGGCGCGCTGGACGTGGACACCGAGCTCAGCGTGAAGGACGGCGACCGCGTCGCGGCAGGCGCGCCTCTCTTCAAGGTCGTCGGCGATGGTGCGTCCTCGTGGCACACCTTCTACGACCGCGGCGTGACCGCGAATGTGATCGCGTCAGTCGTGGCCCTGCCATCGGGAGCCGAGCTCGATCCGGTCGCGTTCTTCACCATGCGCTGAGCCGGGGCCGCCGCTTGCGGCGACGGCCCCGACCCGTATCGGTGCTAGTTCTCGTCCCTCTGGTTCTTGTCGTTGACCTGGCCGCGGATCTCGCCGCCGCCCCAGCGGGTCGTGTGCACGTTGGCGTAGACGACGCCGGCGCGGATGGCACGGACCGCCTCGTCAAACGAACCTGCCTCGATGCCCTGGCTGCCAGGGCCGACGATGTCTGCCGGCACGATCGTTCCCGTCACGGTCGCCGGCGACGCCGGGCACGCCGGCTTTCCGCCGCCTCCGCACAGGAAGGCGATGACGCCGCCGTTCACCCCACGCGCCCCGAAGTGGATGTGGGCAAAGAGCACATTTCCTCCCTCCAGATCGCTGTAGGTCAGCGTGTAGTTGATGGCATCGCCCTCGAGCTGCGCCTCGAACGTGCCAGTGCCCACCGTGGAGATCGCGCCGATGGCGGTCTCCTGATAGCCGTTGAGCGTGTCGGCCTTGAAGTGATTCTTACCGCCATCGCCCGCGACCGCGAGCGTCGCCGCAGCAAGTACGACCGGGATCGCGAAGATGAGCACGCCGAACAAGCGTCGCTTGGGCATGGGTGCCTCCCTTTATGGCGCTGATCGCCAAGACACTGGTACGCGGTGATCGGAGACGCGGATCAGGACCCTAGACTGCGCGTCCGATGGACGGCCGAGCGGCCATCGTCACGGGCGCAGCGAGCGGCATCGGTCGCGCGATCGCGACCGACCTCGCCGCGCAGGGCGCGCGCGTGCTTTTCGCGGACGTGAACGTCGAGGAGGGCGAGCGCATCGCGGCGGATTTCTCGACCGGCGCGTTCCAGCGGGCGGACACCGCGAAGCAGTCGGACTGCGACGCGCTCGTGGCACGTGCCGTTCGCGATTTCGGCGGCGTCGACATCCTCGTGAACAACGCGGGGCTCCAACATGTCGCGTCCGTCGAGGAGTTCCCGGTCGAGACGTGGGAGCGGCTCGTCCGCGTCATGCTCTTCGGGGCGTTCTACCTGACGCGCGCGGCCCTGCCGCATATGTACGCGACGGGGTGGGGCCGCATCGTGAACATCGCGTCGGTGCACGGCCTCGTCGCGTCGCCGTACAAGTCGGCGTACGTCGCGGCGAAGCACGGTCTCGTCGGCTTCACGAAAGCCGTCGCGCTCGAGGCGGCGGAGAAGGGCGTGACCGTGAACGCGGTGTGTCCTTCATACGTGCGCACGCCGCTCGTGGAGAAGCAGATCGCGGATCAGGCGAAGGTCCACGGGATCAGCGAGGACGCGGTGATCCGCGACATCATGCTCGCCCCCGCGGCGCTCAAGCGGCTGCTCGAGCCATCCGAGGTGGCGGCGTACGTACGCTTCCTGTGTTCGGACGAGGCCAGCGGCATCACCGGAGCGACGCAAGTCATCGACGCGGGGTGGACGGCGCGTTAGCTCGGACCGGCGTCAGCTCGCGTTGTCGAGGATCCCGACCGACTGGAACCACGCCGGCTCTGGACGCGGATTTCGCTCGATCCGCATGCCGAGGCGGCGCATGACGTTGAGCGAGCGCGCGTTGTCGTGTTCGGTCGTCGCGACGATGCGCCGAAGCCGCAGCTCGGCGAACGCGTAGGCGACCATCGCCGCCGCAGCCTCGGTCGCGTAGCCGTGGTCCTGCTGGTCGGGAAAGAGCGCCCAGAAGAGTCCCACCTCTGATGTGAAGCGCGTGGTGGGCTCGAACGACGGCAGCTGCCCGAAGGGCATGAGACACGGCGCAAAACCGACGGAGCCGACGATGTGACCGCTGCTTCGCCGCACGATCGCGCGGTCGCCGTACGGAGGCTGATGCAATAGCGCGAGGCCGGCGTCAGCGGCGACCTGATACTCGAACACGACGCGTTTCGCATCCGGCGATCCGTACGAGTCCGCCCCGAACGCCGCGTCGAGCAGACGTGAGTACGCATCGCCGTCCTCGAGCGTGAAGGCGCGGATGATCAGCCGGTCGGTCTCGAGCGTTCGCATCAGCGTGGTCGGAGCGTCAGGTCAGCGACGCGAGCGCTTGGTGGTCTTGCGGGCGGATGTTTGTCTCTTGGGCTTCACCTTGGATGTGCGCTTGGCCTTGGGTTTCGCCTTGGGTTTCGCCTTGGGTTTCGCCTTCGGCTTCACGTGCTCGGGAAGCTTCTTGTATCCGGCTCCGCGATTCCACCGTTCGTAGACCTCGTTGGAGATCTTGCCTTCCACCAGAAGCTCCGCGAACTTGCGACGTTGCGCCTGACTCTTGATCGGCATTCCGACTCCAGACGCTGATTCTCTAGGCCGTGACCGCTTCGCGCGCGCGACCGTTCGCGTAGACGAGCAGCGCCAGGCCGACCGCGAGGAACGCGAGCGCGCTCAGCGCGAGAGAGTAGTGGATGCCGATGACGGCACCGACGATCCCGACCGTCACGCCGCTGCCAACGCGCAGGCCGTTCCACGCCATGCTGAAGAGGCCGACGACGCGGCCGCGGCGCGCCGGCGGCGCCTCGAGCTGGACGTAGGCCTGGGCCATCGAGGTGAAGCCGATGTTGACCACGCCCCCGACGAGCAGGGCCAGCACCGCGATCGCGTAGACCGGGGTCAGCGCGAACACAAGGATCGAGACACCCCACGCGAGCGCGAGCAGCACTGCGATGCGGATGCGAGGCTGGCGGAAGAAGGCGAGCGCCTCGAGACCGAAGCCGCCGAGCACCGACCCTGCCGCGCTCGCGGTCAGCAGGACGCTGTACGTGATCTCGTCCTGAGCGGAGCCGAACCACGTGGCGAACTCCGGCATCTGCGCCTGGTACGCGTTGCCGACGAACAGCGAGCTGAGCCCGGCGAGCGCGGTCATGACCAGGATCCCGCGATTGCCGGATATCTCGCGCAGCGTGCGCACCGCGTCGGCGAGCGAGAGTCGCGCGCTCTCGTCGCTCGCCCCGGTGCGGCGGTGGCCGGTGTACGGCGTGCGGAGCAGCCAGATCGTCATCGGGAGGTACAGGAACGCGTTCGCCATGAGCCCGTACGCCGGGCCGAGCCCGAGCAGCAAGGCGCCGCCCACCGCGGGACCGAAGAGGATGCCGATGCTGCGACCGGTGGCCGAGAGCCGCACGCCGCTTTGGAGCTGCTCGTGACCGACGATGTCGTGGATGATCAGCTGGCCCGCGGGCGACCACAGCGCGCCGGCGAGACCGTGAACGATGAGGAGGACCACGGCGTGCCAGGTCTGGAGCGTGCCGGTGAGGAACAGCACCGCCCAGGCGAGCGACGCCGCGATGAACGCGACCTGCGAGGCGATGATGATCTTGCGGCAGTCGTAGCGATCGGCGAGACCGCCGAACCACACGCCCAGCACCAAAAATGGTGTCCAGTGACTGATGACGGCGAAGCCGGCCAGCGTGGGGGAGTGGAACGCCTGGAAGATCACCCAGTACGAGATCACATGCTCGACGTTGTCGGCCATCATCGAGAGCAGCCCGGTGGTGAAGTAGGCACGGAACGGGCCATGGCGCATCGCCGCGAAGGACGTGCCGGTCGGTGCGGTCGTCGTAAGGGCTATGTGCTCAGGCTAACGGAACGTGGGCCGGCGGCCGACGTATCTTTGCGCGCGTGGTCAAGAGACGGAAGCGCGCTCCACAGATCCATCCGCTTGTCAGCCAGCTTCGCTTCACCCGCGCCGAATTCCTCCGAACGATCAAGGGCGTGACCGAGAAGGACGCCCAGCGGCGCTTGCTTCCGATGAACAGCCTGAGCTGGAACGTTGGCCACCTCGCGTGGCAAGAACAGCGCTACTTCCTGGGATTCGGGTTGGATCAGCAGCCGTACCCCGACATCCAGGTGGAGTTCACGACCGGTGGTCCCGCGAGCACGCCGAAACTTGCACGCGTGCTCGCAGCATGGCGCGCGATCACGGCCCTCGCGGATCCCTGGCTCGACAGCCTCACGACGACGGACCTGTTGATTGACGCGATGAAAAAAGGGAAACCCGTCGGGACGACGTTCGGGAATCTGCTGCAGCGGGTGATCTATCACTACTGGTATCACACGGGCGAGAACATGGCGATCCGCCAGCAGCTCGGACACGGGAAGCTGCCGCAGTTCGTGGGCAACATCGACGGCAAAGCGCCGTTCAGACGCTAGCGCGCATTGGCCCGTCCGCCGACGGACGACGGATTCAGCCCGTTGCTAGGCCGAGCGCTCGCGCTGCCGCTGCCTGCTCTCTGTCGCGCGTCACGAAAATGATCGTGTCGTCGCCCGCGAACGCGGGGCACTCCTCGACGCACACGGCTAGATGGATCGCGTCAAGGGTCCGCAAGCGGTGCTCGACCACCAGACGATATGCCGCGGGAAGGATCAGATCCGGCCGCAAACCGATAGGGCCGATCGGTCCGCCCTCAGTGAGATCCAGGTCGATCCGTGCCAACAGCTCGCTCCATCGAGACATACGGCCGCCGCTCGATGCCGCGCGCGCGGCGCTCGCGAGCTCAAGGCGCGCGATCTCGCTCGTGACAACCGGCTCGTTACCCTCGAGTAACAGCGTCCGCATTTCGGCGTGGTCAGGCTCGTCGGGAAAGTAGGCGCGGACGAGAGCGCTGCTGTCCGCATAGATGAGGCTCACCGCCGGTTGCGATCCGCCTCGAGTGCCTCGCTCACGGACGAGCCGGTACCTCGCGCCAATCGCAGCGCAGCGCGACGGGACGGAGCCTTTCGCGGGCGCGGCACGAACGCGAGACGACCTAGGGCGCGAAGTCGAGCGCGCACGAGCTCACGTTGGTCGTGCGCTACAACGGCCCGACGCAATATGTCGCTGACCATTGCATTCAACGACCTGCCCTCGACGGCGGCGCGACGCTTCAGACGGTGATGGAGATCGTCGTCGATCCGCGTGATCAGTTGACGCATGCGCCCGCGATGATAGCACTATTGTTCCTATGCTATCAATGCAACTGAAAGCCGCGTCAGCCCACGTGCTTCTTGTAGAAGGCCTTCAGCTCGGCGTCGCTCGTGCCGAGATAGCGCTGCGTCGTCGCGATCTGTCGATGACCGGCCAGACGCTGTGCCGAAGGTAGGCTCTTCGACGCCCAGAGCGTGATCGCCGCGTGTCGCAGCCAGTGCGGCGACACGTCCTCTGCGAGCCCGGCGCGCTTCGCCGCGTCACGCACGATGCGTTCCGCGCTCCAGACCGTCATACGGTACGAGCCGTCCGCGTTCTTCTTTCGCGTCACGAAGAGCGCGGCATCCTTGTCCTTGCGAAGCGCGAGGTAGCGCTGCAGCCACTCGCGCGCCGGTTTGGTCAGGTAGGCGCGACGATGCCGATTGCCTTTGCCGAGCACGGTGACCTCGTCGACGACGCGGATGCCATCCGCGGGTGTGAGGGCCTCGCGCGAGAGCTCGACCTGACGGCGATCGAGCCCGATGACCTCTGAGACGCGGCAGCCCGTCGCGAGCATGAATCCCAGTAGTGCACGGGCACGCACGCCATCGTCGGTCGCCGTGTCGCACGCGTCGAGCAGACGCTTGACGCGCTCCACAGCTAGGTGCCTCGCGTCCGGGCTCGGCTCGGATGCCTTCGCCAGCTCGACCTTCTCCCGACCCGGCACGGGCAGATCAAGGAGCGCGCCGAACCTCAGCAGGCCCCGAAGCGCGATCAGATGCAAATTCTTGGTCGCGGCGGAGATCGAACGTTTGCCCTTCGCAAGGCCGCCACGCGCTTGGCGACGTGTGAGGTGGCTGCTGT
>Ga0207646_10000175_pt1 | contig 86807 bp, 61 predicted proteins | sample KBSK5502metaG_FD_184343 | JGI IMG/M metagenome (GOLD analysis project Ga0207646, IMG submission 184343) | Corn, switchgrass and miscanthus rhizosphere microbial communities from Kellogg Biological Station, Michigan, USA - KBS K5-50-2 metaG... | ecosystem: Host-associated > Plants > Roots >... | reverse complement strand
TGATTGGATTCGACATAAACCCAATTTGCCCAAAGGCGGCTGCGATGCAAGTCCAGCCGCCACTATTTTTCAAAGATCATTTTTTATCTAAAGTCGAGAACCAAGTGATTACACTCCCCAAAGGCGGAGGTGCCCTCCACGGGATTGGAGAAAAGTTTTCGCCCGATCTCCACACGGGGACGGGTAACTTCACAGTCCCGATCGCCCTGCCACCCGGTCGCAACGGCTTTCAGCCCCAATTGAACCTGGTCTATAGCACCGGCAGCGGCAACGGACCTTTCGGGCTCGGCTGGAGTTTGAGCATTCCCGGAGTCAGCCGCAAAACATCCAAGGGGGTGCCCCGCTACACCGACGAAGACATCTTTATTCTTTCGGGGGCTGAAGACCTTGTCCCCGTGCCCGGCGGGCCGCCCGCGGCTACCCGGTACCGTCCCCGGACCGAGGGTTTGTTTGCCCGCATCGATCACCATCACGACTCCGCCAATGACTACTGGGAAGTGAGGAGCAAAGATGGGCTCGTCAGCCTTTACGGAACGCCGCGGCCTACGGGCAGCAGCCAAGACTGGAAAGATCCGGCCGTCATTACTGATCCGGAGAATTCAAAACACATCTTTGCCTGGAAGCTCACCCGCACCTCCGACCCCTTTGGCAACCTGATCGAGTATCTGTACGAGCGGGACCTGAACCCAACCGAAGGTGTTCATCATTGGGATCAACTCTACCTTTCAGAGATCCGCTACGTGGACTATGGCACTCCGGCAACGCCCCAGTTTCTGGTCACAGTAAAGTTCAGCTATGAAGATCGACCTGACCACTTCTCCGAATACCGCGCCGGTTTCGAGATGCGTACGGTGAGGCGCTGTGCTCGGATTGAAGTCTCCACCCACGCTGGCGTGGATACCCTTACCCGTACCTATCATCTCGTTTATCTCGGTCCCAACTCAGCGCAACTGCCGCTCAACGGCGTTTCGCTCCCGAGCCAGATAAAAGTGGAAGGGCACAACAGCGCCCAGTCGGAATTCCTGCCGCCGCTGGAGTTCGCTTACACCCGGTTCGAGCCTGAGAAACGAGATTTCTTTCCGATCACCGGAGCCGACCTCCCGCCCAGTTCGCTGGCCCACCCCGAGTTTGAACTGGTCGGCCTCTTCGGTAACGGGCTCCCCGACATCTTGGAGATGAATGGGACGGTGCGCTATTGGCGCAACCGGGGCAGCGGCCGGTTCGACCTGCCGCGCGAAATGAAGACTGCGCCCGCCGGATTTCATCTGGCTGATAAGGGAGTCCAACTGATCGACGCCAACGGCGATGGGCGGATGGACCTGCTGATTACCACCGAGAGCTTGGCCGGGTACTTCCCCCTCCAATTTGGCGGCCTCTGGGACCGCCGCTCGTTCCGGCCTTATCAGTTCGCGCCCAGTTTCGACCTCGAAGACCCCGAGGTGCGCTTAGTGGATCTGGACGGAGACGGGGTGACGGACGCGATCCGTTCCGGCACCCGCCTGGAGTGCTTCTTTAACGACCCGGAGAAGGGCTGGCACCAAACCCTGCGGGTGGAGCGCCGGGGCCTGAAGGAATTCCCCAACATCAACTTCTCCGACCCGCGCGTCAGGTGGGCCGATATGACCGGCGATCTGTTGCAAGACATCCTCCTGGTCTACGACGGCAATGTCGAATACTGGCCCAACCTGGGGCGCGGCCAGTGGGGCAAGCGAATCCACATGGAGAATAGTCCCCGTTTCCCCGAAGGCTACGATCCGCGGCGCATTCTGGTTGGCGATGTCGATGGCGACGGGCTGGCGGACATCGTTTATGTCGATCATTGCAAAGTGCTGCTCTGGATCAATCAGAGCGGCAACCACTGGAGCGAGCCCATCATCATTCACGGCACGCCGCCCGTGTCTGACATCGACGCCGTCCGCCTCGCCGACCTGCTCGGCACCGGCATCAGCGGAGTCCTGTGGAGTAAAGACGCCGGGGGGCTGTCGCGCGAGACGATGTTCTTCCTCGATTTCACCGGCGGCCTTAAGCCGTATTTGCTTGATGAGATGGATAACCACATGGGTGCGATCACCCGGGTGGGCTATGCCCCTTCGACCCGCTTCTACCTGGACGATGAGCGGCGGCCCGGCACCCGCTGGAAGACCCCGCTGCCATTCCCGGTGCAGGTCGTGGCCCGCGTCGAAGTGATCGATGCGATCTCCGGCGGCAAGCTGACGACCGAGTATAGCTACCATCACGGCTACTGGGATGGGGCCGAGCGGGAGTTCCGCGGCTTCGGGCGGGTGGACCAGCGGGACACGGAAGTGTCCACAGATTTCCACGCCGCCGGGTTGCATGCCCCGGATCGCACTTTTAAGGCGGTCCCGCCCCGTGCCTTTTCGCCGCCGACCGAAACGCGCACCTGGTTCCATCAAGGCCCGGTCGGGGATGAGAGTGGGGGGTGGCAGGAAACCGATTTCAGTCATGAGTTCTGGCCGGGTGACTCGCAGGCGCTCTCCCGCCCTCCGGCCATGATTGATTTTTTGAAGAACCTGCCACGCCCCGTGAGGCGGGATGCCCTGCGGACTCTCCGGGGGCGTATCTTGCGCACCGAGCTCTATGCCCTGGACCCCACGGAGCACCAAGACCGCCCTTACACAGTCACAGAATACCTTCACGGGGTAGCGTCGTTACCGGTAGGCGAGCCTTGGCCGAGTCAACCGGAGGCATGGCAAGAAAAGATATTCTTTCCACACACGCTGGCAGAACGCGTGACCCAGTGGGAACGGGGCGACGACCCGATGACCCGCTTCACTTTCACTGATGATTACGATCCCTCCGGCCAACCGCGCCAGCAAACCGCCATCTCGCTCCCGCGCCGCTCAGTGAAGCGGAAGAAAGTAGAGGGCGCCATCGTCGGCCAGATCGACGTGAATGAGACACAGATCCTGGCGACGCATACCCGCACAGAGTTTGCCACCCCTGATCCCGGTCTATACCTTCAAGACCGGGTCGCTCAGGTGCGCAGCCTCGAACTAGACCCGCCGCCTGGTGTGGTCGAGAGCGATCCGAATGACCTCCACCAAGTGCTCCAGGACCAGGCCGCCGCGGCGCGAGAGGTTCATCAGCGCTTTCGGGGACTGCTGGACCCGTGGCAGACAGGCCAACCGCTGCCCGCCGGAGTGCGCCTCATCAGTCATACGCTGAACCACTACGACGGAACGGCCTTCACCGGCCGCCCCTCAGGTGAAGTAGGTCCACATGGTACGTTGACGAGGAGCGAGTCCCTCGCTTTCACCGACGCCGAACTCGATGCCGCCTACGGCAATCGTCGCCCGACCTACCTCGGCGGCAGTGCCGTACCTCCGCCCGGCGCGCCGGCCGGGTTTGGAAGCAATCTCGGCTACCGCCCCGAGTCGGCGTCCCCCACGGGCTATCACGCCGGCTACTACGTTGATACGCAACGGCAGCAGTTTGACTTCCAAGACAGTAACTCGGCGCAGCAGCGCGGGCTCGTCGTCGCCACACAAGACGCCCTGGGGCATCAATCCGAAATTAAGCCCGACACGTTCTGGCTGCTCCCGGAGCGTGTCATTGATCCCGTCAACCTGGTAACGAGCGCCCAATTTGACTACCGTGTCATGCAGCCCAGCCAGGTGACGGACCCGAACGAGAACGTGACTCATTTCCGCTTCACGCCCCTGGGCCTGCTGCAGAAGCAGTTCTTAGAAGGTCATGGCGGCGAAGGCGGCACAAAAGACAAACCAGAGGTCGAGTTCAGCTACGACTTCCTAGCTTATGAGCGCACCCGCCTGCAACCGAACCCGCAGCCCGTTTCCGTGCACACGCGCCAGCGCGTCTGGCACGTCAGTGACAACAAAACTGACGAGACGATCGAGTCCAGGGAGTATTCTGATGGCTTCGGCCGCCTAGTTCAGAAGCGCGCCCAGGCCGAAGAGTTAGTCTTCGGTGCGACCGGGGACGATGTCGGCCTCCTGCCGGAGCCGGGCGGCGTGCGCGGGCCGGCGGTCGGACAACGTGCTATGAATCGCGTAGTGGTCAGCGGGTGGCAAGTCTACGACAACAAGGGCCGGGTGATCGAAAAGTACGAACCTTTCTTCGCCGCGGGCTGGGATTACCAGCCGGAGAGCGAGGCCAAAAGGGGAGAGCACGCCAGCCTGTACTACGACCCCCGCGGCCAACTCATCCGCACGGTCAACCCTGACGGCTCCGAGCAACAAGTGATCTTCGGAATCCCACTTGACTTGGCTCACCCTCAAATCTTCTCGCCCACTCCCTGGGAGAGCTACACCTACGACCCCAACGACTTGGCGCCGCTGAGCTTCGATCCGGTCGAGACGCTGCCCGATGGCTCGCCGAAGCCGCTGACTGAGCGGGCACCGGCAGACCATCACTTCACCCCCGCCAATACGGTCCTTGACGCCCTGGGCCGAATCATCTGCCAGGTCGAGCGCAACGGGAGCGTGTCTGGAGAGTGGCATATCACGCGCTCACGCTACGATGTGCGCGGCAATCTACTGTCCGTCATCGATGCGATGGGGCGCCTGGCCTTCCAACACGCCTATGACCTACTGAACAGGCTCTTGCGAGTCGACAGCATCGACGCCGGGTTGCGCACGTCGGTGCTGGACGCAATCGGCAACCTGGCGGAGTACCGGGATAGCAAAGACAGCATCGCCCTGCGACAGTACGATGACTTGAACCGGCTCACTCACCTCTGGGCTCGTGATGATGCCGATCACCTGGTCACCTTGCGTGAGTTGCTGGAGTACGGAGACGCCGGTGACAGAGACGCGAACCGCGCCAAGAATCGGCTCGGCAAATTATTCCGGCACAGCGATGAGGCGGGACACCTGCAATTTGACTTATATGACTTCAAAGGCAACGTGATCGACAAGACGCGCCAGGTCATTAGTGACACCGCCCTTCGCGATGGATGGATCGTCGACTGGAGTGCGCCCGACAGCGACAGCCACCTGGACATCACGGCATATCAAACCCATATCAGCTATGACGCCCTCAACCGGCCGGTCCAGATCCTCACTCCTCGTGACGTGAATGGACTCCGAGCTGAGATCAAGCCTCACTACAACCGGGCCGGTGCGCTGGAGAAAGTTAAACTCGATGATACGCTCTATGTGGCCCAGATTGCCTACAACGCCAAAGGCCAGCGGGTACTGATCGCCTATGGCAACAGCGTGATGACCCGCTATCAATACGATCCGCACACCTTCCGCCTGACCCGTCTCAGGACGGAGCGCTGCCAGGATCCTTCGCCTCCCAATGATACCTGGACGGGCGCGGGCGGGTTACTCCAGGAGTTTACCTACACCTACGATTTAGTCGGCAATATTGGCTCCATTGAAGACCGCACGCCGGGCAGCGGGATTACCAACAGCCTGCATGGCAGAGACCGATTGGTGCGGCAGTTCCTCTACGACCCGCTCTATCGCTTGACTCAGGCTGATGGCCGCGCGTGCCAGGATATCGGCGCTCCTAGGCCGGCTGATGACTCGGAACGCTGCGGTGCGTACCGCCCGCCCTACACAGGCGGCCCGCCGGTTCCCAACCAGGACAATGCGCCGGACCTGACCGAGCACTACACGGAAATGTACTCGTATGACCCTGCCGGCAACATGCTGAGGCTGGCTTACGCCGCCGCCAGCGGCAACTGGACTCGGCAGTTCGGCCTTGGGAACTTACCGCCGGATCAGTGGCAGAACGCCCCCGATAACCGCCTCACCCAGATGAAACAAAACGGCGAGACCCATAACTTTGAGTACGACCCTAGCGGTAATCTACATAACCAGAATACGGATCGCCACCACGGTTGGGATCATGCCGACCGCATGATTAGCTTCACCATTCAGCCGGCCGGCTCACCCCAGGCTTCGGTCGAGGCTCGGTATCTCTACGGCGCCGACGGACTGCGGGTCAAAAAGTGGACGCGCAACAACGGCGAATCGACGGTTTACATTGATGGGATCTTCGAACACTACACGAATAACGTGACGGGCCTTGCTAACAACCACCTGCACGTTATGGACGGTAAGCAGCGCATTGCCATCCTGCTCCGCGGCCCTCGCCATCCTGATGACGCGGGGCCGCCGATCCAGTACCACTTGGGTGACCACCTGGGCAGCAGCCACGTGGTGGTTGACGAGCATGGCTCTTGGGTCAATCGCGAAGAATACTTCCCATACGGCGAGACTAGCTTCGGCAGCTTTGCCCGAAAGCGGTATCGGTTTACGGGCAAGGAACGGGATGAGAAGAGCGGGTTGTATTACCACGGAGCGAGGTATTACGCGCCGTGGATGGCAAGGTGGGTGAGTTGCGATCCAAAACCCTCCATGATGAGCAACCTCTATATTGGCCTCTACAACAATCCAATACTTTATACTGATCCTAATGGTGCAGAGCCACAGATTGCTGTTGGCGCGAGCGTGTACGTCCGCGGCACGTTGGGGAACCAAAACAAAAGCACCTCGGTTGGAATCAATGCCTTTGGTGCCGTGTCCACAAACTATGGCTCTTTAGAGGCCGGTCTCACATTATCCACAGCACATAACTATCAGAAGTTCACCATTGAACCGCTCGGCGAAGGATCAAATGCGCGTTCATTCAGCTTCTCCTGGCGAGCGCAAGCTGCTCTCGGAGGACACAGAGGTTTCCTCGGATTGGACTCTGGAAGCCCAACTCCACTATTTAATAACGATAGAGGGAATTGGGCAGTTGGCATCGGCATCGGGCAAAGGTATAACGCGCTGCCGACTAGACTGAGTGATTTCGAGAACACTCAAGGTACGGTGAGCGGGTACTTTGCCAAGAGTGATTGGAAATTCAATCTTCTTGGCATCAACGATGCATATATCCCACGCTTGGGATTCTTCGGGGGGGGGACTGACCTCGGCCCTACTTTCTCAGGTCGCCTTGGTATTGACGTAAAGAATCAAAGCTCAGTGCTCACTTTTGGTATTGGTGAGGATATGTTCACACCTATACCTGTAAAACCTGCATCTAGCTCAAACGTACGTGGCGGGAGATTCGGAACTTACTCTACAACTGGAACATTTCCAGATCTCTACTATAACAATGTGTTCGCATTTGCCGGTTACAGAAGCCCCAACTTCCAATTGTCTTTAGAATCGGGAATTGAATATCAGAGATTAGGAGCTACATTTCAGGACTTTATCCACAACAATCTCACATCTAGCCCATTTTTCGGCGGTTGGGATCTGAGCAAACCACCCAGTGGATACATCGAGGCGTCCGGCACTGCCACCAAGTCGTTGTCGACAGGCAACTGATACCACTGGAGCAATAATCATGAAACGGCGATGTCGAGCCTATTTTAGCAAGGTTACTCGCTAAACAAGACTGGGGACTTTAGAACGGCGTGGGCAAGGTATCAAAAGATATGGTGCTGCTTGAACTAGAGGGGGGGGTGTGGTCAGGGCGGCTATGGATACCTGTTTCAGAACTACGTGGATTGAAAGCACCGGCACATCGCAAACAGCGAGCGGTAATAGGGCACCCACGTAGCCAAGTCGTCGATAAAAGAGTGTTTTAGGATCAAGCGAGTTGGCAGCCTAACCAGATGACAAGGACTAAAACAGAAGGAGAACTCCCATGGCACAAATCTTCGGCAAAGTCATAGATGCCAAACCTCCCCAACCGGGAGTCGCAGGGCTGGTAGTTGAGGCGTGGGGCATCGACCTCCCCAGCGAAACCGATTCGTTCAGCCGCGCCGTAACGAATGAAATAGGCATGTTCTCGATGGAGATCGATGCCGCGGTCTTGAGAGGGGCGTTCGGGGATCGCCCCCCGATCCTCTATTTCAGAGTGTTTCAGCAGGGCACGCTGATCCGAGATACCAGGCAAGAGGATGCGGTCGTGTGGAGCGGAGATACCGGGACAAGCCTACTCGTCATCGCGGTGAATCTCCCGGACTCCGGCGGAGGGGGTGAAGATAAGCACACGCTTCTGGGGAAGCTGGTTAACCAGGATGACACGCCGCTGGTGGGCTTCACCGTGCAGGCAACCGATTCGGACGCTGCCCCGCACAAAGATCTCGGCTCCACTACCACCAGCGGCGAGCAGGGCAAGGAAGGTCAGTTTTCTTTCGTCATCACCACGCAGCGCACTGCCACGCCGGTGACGGCACCCTTCGTGCGCCACCTCCATTTGCTGATTCGCGACCCGCAGGGCCAGCAGATTCTTGAAACCGACGTGACGGCCACAGAGGGTCAAATCTTCGTGGTGCGCGTCACGTTCCCGCCGCCTCCCGCTGAGGTCGTGCCGCATCTTGTCTTAGGGCGCCTGCTCAATCAGGCTAATGACGCGCCGCTTGCGCTCTACAAGGTGTACGGGTTGGATCGTGGCGCAGGCACAACACCCAAAGACCTCGGTTATCACATCACCACCAATGGTGATGAGGATGAGCATCCATCTATTTCCAATGCCGGCTACTTCACACTCATCTATACGACATCTTCCGCGACACCACCACCTGAACGCGTTCTGAATTTGCGCGTTGTTGCCCCGAATGGCCAGGAGGTTTTTCACGGCGATGTGACGGTCAAACAGAATGAACCGCTCGTGTTGCGCGTCAATGTCCCGGAACCTCCGCCGCCGTCATCGCCTCCCCTGGAAGAAGTGTTTCCAACTTTGCCCCCGCCCCCGGCCGGTTTGCTGCAGTTTTTGAAAGGCAAAAACATTAATACGATCGCGGATGTTCGTCGAAGGGGTGGCGTTCGTCATCTCGAGGGAATCCCCGGCGGCGCAGATCATCCTGCGGTGGTGGCGTTGGATCAGCACGCCAGTCTGAGCGCTATATCCTCCGACGTGCAGCTTAACGCCGCGCTTATCAACAAGGGCTATCACAGCGTGGCGGACATCGCCAACGCGCCGCGGACAAATTTCGTCGGCGATGTTTTCCAAACGGCCGGTCAGATGGCCGTTCAGACGGCCGGTGAATTCAATTTTGCGAGAATGCAGGTCGAGGCGCGGGCGCAGACATTATTCGCCGACAACGTCTTGATGGCGGCGTTGGTCAATCGCGCGAATGGGACTCCGTCTCCGACGGATAGCTTGGCCCTTCATGATTTGCCGCCGCTAAAATGTGAATGCAAGGATTGCGAAGCGGTGCTCAGCCCGCGCGCCTATCTAGCTCATCTGCTCGATTACACCTTAAGACACGTGAAGGACGACTCGGCAAAGATCGACCTGCTATTTCTCAACAACAAATTTTTCCAGCCGTTCGGCGATTTGCCCGCCTCCTGCGTGGCGGTGGACAAGCAAATGCGACAGGTGCGGCTCTGCATCGAAGTTTTGCGCCGTTACCTCAAGACCTCACCGACGCCCGTGCCGCGCACGGTGTTGGAGAAAGCGGAAAAAGAATATCGCCTCGCCGCTTACACTATGCTGCTGAACAAAATCGGCACTTCATATGACGAAATACGCCTGGCCCGCACCGCGGAGCGAGAAGAGCGAACGGCTTTGGCTGAGCGGTTGGGCATTGATCTGACAAAATCCCGCCCCCTACCTGGTGACGAATTGGATCAGCTTTTCCTTGATCCGGATACTTTCACCGAGCAGGATCTGGAACGGCTCTTCGGTTACGCCGATACGAAGCGAGACCCGCTCTCCGATGGAGCCAAATTCGGTGATGAGCAGATCCAACGCTGGAACTTGGATGGTATCGAATGGAATAAAAACACTGACATCGACGGAAACATTTACCTGGCATTGGGAGAGACTCCTGGCCCTCCCCCACATGAGTGGGTGGTCGAGCTTTACCGCGACAGCCAGAGGACGCAAATGGTCGCCTCAGGTAGACGGAACACAAGTGAGGGCTACATTGATTTGTCGCCAGTAGGAGGCAGTGGTCTTTCAGGGCAGGTCTACATTTCCTGCCGATTCGGCACTAGGGGGATCCATTTCTCGGTCGTGCCCAATCTGTTGAGCTGGCGCTTGCGACACCTGCGCACAATCTGGAGGCAAGAGGATTATCCGGATGATCCTTACTCAAACCGTAGTCTACCGATCATCGATCCGGATTTGATCGGTCTCGATGACTTTCGGCAACCCCAGCCTGGAAAGATCGCCAGCGATCTTTGGCGGGCACGACGTACCGAGATAGATATGATCCGGGATAACCTCAGACATGATCGCGAGACGTCTGGATTGGGGGTCATACTCAGACATGTACTGGGTGATCCGTTGCCCGATCTGGCATTGCTACGCGAAAACCTGCAAAAGGGCGCAGATCTGGACAACACCAAAAATACAATCACTGTAATCCTTCATCTGACCATTGAAAGCTTCCTGCGGCTGATGGAGATCAAGGACAAGGATGATAATCACAAACCGGTTTCTTCAGAAGAGTGGGAAGAGGTCTATGCCATCCTGACCCAGGCTGAGAAAGTGAAAAAGTACATTGCCTGGATTCCTGAAGAAGGCTCACAAATTAAGCTTGGGTTGGAACAATTTTGGATTGCCCTAAAAGAGCCGAAGTTGACCCCGTGGTTGGCAACTGCCGAGGCACGTCAGGCATGGCAGCAGGCGCTGTGTCTTCACAGTCGCGCGCCCATCATTGACCCGGACTTGATTGGGCCAGGCGATCTCAAAAATCCGATCCCCCCTAACCCGAATTCGAATGACCCGGGCGATCCGGCCTACGTACTTTGGCAGGTCAGACACCGACAAATCGGTGATTACCTGACAGAGCTTGCCCGCCAAAATGCAAATCGTAATAGAGCGAGTTTGGACAACATTCTCGATTTTGCATTGGAAGTGAAGAGCCAAGACCTTCAGGATTTGGCCGATAAACGCACGCAGGGCGAGAGTATTGAAGCGCGTCTTGATCAGCTTGGCTTGAGCAATGACGCCTTCCTGTTTCTTCTGCGTATTGCAGCCTTGGTGATCAATAAGCGGCCGGTGTTGGAGTCGGAATGGAATCAGGTTTACTCGATCCTGACGCAATCCCGGAAGCGCCGCCTCTTTGCCGAGTGGCGGGATCAGGAGAAGGAGAAAGGCCTGACTTTGGGGCCGGATTTCTTCAGATTCCCCGCGGTGGATCCGACCATGTTTCCACCGCCACCACCGCCCGAACTGCCTGCCTGGCGTGCGTCAGCCGATGCGCGCAGCGAGTGGCAGGACACGCTGCAATCCCGCATCGATCAGGAGCAGACCGTCATCGAGGCGATGAAGGAGATCGTCAGCTCGACGGAAGAAGCGACGCTGCCCGCATTGCGCGATGCATTGGTCAAAGAAGTACCAAACGGCGTCGGGCTGAACGGCAAGGCCAAATGGGTGACGGACAACTTCCTGATCGACGCGCAGGCTGGCGGCTGCCAGCAGACGACGCGCATCGCGCAGGCCATCGAAACGATCCAGGGGCTGCTCTTCTCGCTTCACACCAAACAGCTCAGCGACACTTACCCGAACCTCGTTCTCGACGCCGACCTGTTTGAAGATGAATGGAAATGGATAGGCTCTTACGCGGCCTGGCGTGGGGCGATGGCGGTGTACCTCTATCCTGAAAACATCCTGCTTCCCAGCTTGCGACTGTATCAGACGCCGGCCTTTAGCAGACTCGTCAAGAACTTGCGCGACAAATCGCACCTGACGCCGGAACAGGCTTGCGTGGAGGCCAAAGCCTATTCCGATTATTTTCAAGATGTCGGCACACTCCGTGTGGAGGCCACCTGTCAAACCTACACACGTATCTATCGCGGCGATTGCCGCCGCGAAAAACCGGCCCGTTCCAGCATGCTGTTTTACATGTTCGCGCGGCCCGGCGCCAGGAATCTCACCAATCCCCTGCCTTCGGAGGCGTGTCAGCCGCAGAGCAATGTGTCAGTGAAGGTCTACTGGTCGGCTTACGATCCGACGGTCGATTGGAACTACGCGCAGACTTTCTGGGATGTCGTGCCGGGTCTGGAGAATGTGACGAGCATCGTGGGCGCGGTGGCACACACTGAAGCGGCGGATCGGCGGTTCATCTACCTATTTGTTACGATACAAGACGGTGATCAAAAGAAATTGGTCTTGCGCAAGTACGACCTGGAGAATCCGGGCTGGTCTGGAGAACCGAAAGAGATAGAACCGCCGCTGGATGAGGATCAAACTCAGCCTGGGTTCACCGCCGTGCTAAAACAGACCAATGACGAGAGCAGCCCGGTGCAACTGGCCGTCCTCCTTCCACACGGCGTGATCTACACCAGGCAGATCGACCGCGACAAAAACTGGACACTTTTGGTCGGGAGTGCTGTCGGCAAGCGGTTCGATGAGCTGAACGCGATGATCGAGATCACGCCAAAGGAAAAGGAGTTTTATTTGGTGGCGCGTGGCCAGGTCGCTGATGTGACGACACGCGGTCAATCCGTTACTTATGGTCAGCGGTTACTTTACCGTCTCTTCGGCCCCAAAGATGATGGAGATTGGCGGCCCCTCCAACCCAATCGTAGCATATCCAATCCTACCGAATTCCGAGGAGCGTTCATCTGGCCAGAAACCGATCTAGCTTACGTGTTCTCCGGGCCTACATACCGCGTTTATCAGGCCATCAAACGTTCCACCGTCCTCAAGCGCGACCTGATCCTATCAAATTTCACAGCGTTTGACGCTTGGCTGAAGTCTGTCACTGGCGTCAGTTTGCTTGACATTAAGATTAGGATTACGGACCCGAACGATGTTTATTACGATGTGGAGTTTTTGACGTTCTTTAACTACCACGTAGGCAACGAAAATAGACCACCTGATTGGAAAGAACGGGTCAAACGGTACATCGCGTACATTGATACGGTATTGATCAAAGAAGATAGCCCGCAGGGGAGGAGCTGGAAGCTGGCTGATGAAATGGTAGGGAAGTTCGCCAGCGCCAGCGCCCCGCCCAAAGTCGGCATCTCGCTCAAGGAAGCACTTGAGCAAATGGCTAAAGAAAACTCCAATGATAATGTCGTTAAGGTCGATGACCGCAAAGAAGCGAACAAGGAGCCATCGAGTGAAATGAACGCCTCCCTCGACATTGAATGTGTTGCCACAAACTCCGGCTTTGAGCCGTCCATTGCTAGAAAGATATGCGCCACTCAACGATCAGGAACTCAGCGGACCGGCGCTTTTCGTACTATATTCACACGACCAGGGCCTGGATTTGAACTGACCGAGTTGACCGAACCGACGCTCGCTTGCGTTACGCTCGCTCGTGTTGGGCCACTGGTCATCTATCCTTTCACCATCAACGAAGCCAACGCAGAACAGAACGCCAGGCGCCGTTACCTCATCCGGAAATCGTTTGATGATAACGCGAACGAGCCTCGCTCCAATCGGACTTACCTCGAAGAAGCTTATTACTTCGTTCCCATTCAACTGGCGCTTCAGCTTCAATCGCGCGGCCAATATCCAGTTGCCTTGAACTGGTTCCGCACCGTCTACGATTACAGCCTGCCGGTGAGTGAGCGGAAGATCTATCACGGATCGAAACAGGAGGAATCGCTCAAGAAGGTCTTCCAGCAGATGGACGAATTGCTGCGCGACAATCTGAACCCTCACAGCATTGCGGTGACGCGGGCAAATGCCTACACCCGCTATACGCTGCTCGCCTTGGTGCGCTGCTTTCTTGATTTCGCCGACTCCGAGTTCACACGCGACACAGCGGAATCGGTTTCAAATGCGCGCATTCTGTACTTGACCGCGCTGGAGTTGCTCGACCTGCCGGACCTGAACCAGCAACCGAGCCAATGCCAAGATCTGCTCAAAGGAGTCCAGATTGACGTGGGTGATCCGCAATTCGAAACGACGTGGGTGGGGATCACTAACGACCTGGCGCGGGTCACCAATCCCGGTTTGTTGACTACTGCCATCAACGACATCCTAGAAGTGATGACGAAGACAAACGGGAACATCTCATTGCCGGAGCGTTTGGCGGCGGCGCGCAACATCGTCAACAACGCTCTCGCGAGCCAGTCAACCCCGGTCAGTTTTGCCACCGTGCTGGCCGGCGAGGCACAGACGCGAGGGCGCGTGCATCTGTCTTTGCAAGCTCAACCAGACCTTTTTCAGATGACCGGTCGGATTGGAGCGCTCGCCGGACAAGACTTTCTCTTCAGTACGGCGTTGGTGACCGGCAAGAGCGCGTCGGAATTGCCGACAGCCCCACTGCCCTGGTTGCGCGAACCCAGGAAGACATCGATCAATCCCGGCGACCTGTTAACGTTCGGGGTTGCGCAGAGCCCGAATGGCGCGACATCGGTTGATGGAAGACCTGGCCTTGCGCCCAGCGTGAACCTGACCACAGCCGGCTTCGATCCCGGCGCCAATTCTCTTGCGGGGCGGCAGGATCAGGTCTGGGCTGCGTTGCCGTTGGACGGCGTGTTCAATGTGGGCGACTTCACTCCGACTTTCAACCCGTCTCCTTCTTTCTTCTTCTGCATTCCACCCAATCCGATTCCGAAAGCGCTACGGCTGCATGCGGAATTGAACCTCTACAAGCTGCGCAATTGCCGGAACATCGCGGGTACGGTGCGCCAGTTGGAGCCGTATTCGGCCCCGACAGATACTGTCAGCGGACTGCCGATGATTGGCAACAACGTCTCGCTCGTATTGCCCGGAGCGTTGACGCTTCAGCCGACCCAATATCGCTACGCAACTCTCATTGAACGCGTGAAGCAGTTGGTGAGCCTCGCGCAGCAGCTTGAAGCATCGTTGCTCGCGACGCTCGAAAAACGCGACGCCGAGTTCTTCAACCTGCTCAAGGCTCAACAGGACGTGAGCCTGACACAGGCCGGCGTGCGGTTGCAGGATCTGCGGGTTCGCGAGGCAGAGAGCGGTGTAACGTTGGCTCAATTGCAGCAGCAGAAGGCCCAGAAGCAGGCGAATCACTATCAGAGTTTGTTGGATGAAGGTAGGAGTACTCACGAACAGCGTGCATTACTTCTGATGAAAGCCACGGCTGTACTTCACACTCTTGCCGCAGCAACATATGGCGGCACCGCTATCCTTGGTGCTATAACCTTTGGTGTATTCGGTAGAACAAGCGATTCAGGTGCAGCGGTTTCAGAATTAGCCGCCGCGACATCAGCAGGGGCTACATACTACTCAACCCTGGCCAGCTTCGAGCGCCGCGAGCAGGATTGGAGATTCCAAAAGGATAATGCGCTTCAAGACGTGCTCATCGGGGCGCAGCAGGTGAGCATTGCAGGAGATCACGTGCGCGTGACCGGCCAAGAGCGCCTCATCGCTCAGATGCAGGCCCAAAACGCTCAGGAGATTGCTGAATTCCTCACCAACAAATTCACCAATGTCGAACTCTACGATTGGATGAGCAAGATCCTGGAGCGTGTTTACAGTTTCTTCCTTCAGCAAGCCACCGCGATGGCTCAGCTCGCCGCCAACCAACTGGCCTTCGAGCGGCAGGAACCGCCGCCGCCATTCATCCAAGCCGATTATTGGGAAGCGCCCACCGACATCGGCTCGGTTGGCGCCGCCTCCGGCAGCGCGCCTGATCGCCGCGGCCTGACCGGCTCGGCTCGGCTGCTTCAGGACATCTTCCAGCTTGATCAACATGCCTTTGAGACCAACCGGCGGAAATTTCAATTGACAAAAACCATTTCGCTGGCGCGGCTCGGCCCGGCAGAGTTTCAGCGCTTTCGCCAGACGGGCGTGATGCCTTTCGCCACCACGATGGAGATGTTCGACCGCGACTTCCCAGGGCATTACCTGCGATTGATCAAACGAGTGCGAACATCCGTCATCGCGCTGATCCCCCCGATCCAGGGAATTCGCGCTACGCTTTCAACCACCGGCCCGGCTCGCGTCGTGATCAGCGGTGACCGCTTTCAGACGGTGACGATGCGCCGTGCTCCCGAAACAGTGGCTCTCACCAGCCCCAGAGATGCGACCGGGTTGTTCGAACTGGATCAGCAGCCAGAGGTGTTACTGCCATTCGAAGGCTTGGGCGTGGCCGCCTCCTGGGAGTTTAGTATGCCCAAGGCAGCCAATCTCTTCGACTACGACACGATTGCCGATGTGCTGATCACCATCGAATATACGGCGCTGGACAATCCCGACTATCGCCGCCAAGTCATCCAGGACCTCAATGCTAAAGCCAGACTGAGTGCGGAACGCCCATTCAGCTTCCGTAACGAATTGGCCGATCAATGGTACGACTTGAACAACCCTGACCAAACAGCAACTCCGATGGTCGTCCGCTTCAGCACCCGTCGCGAGGATTTCCCGCCGAACCTCGCAGACCTGAAGATCGAACACGTGGTCATCTTCTTCTCCCGGGCCGCCGGCAAATCGTTCGAAGTCCCCGTGACCCACTTGCGCTTTACTGAACAGGATGGCGGGGGGCCAGTGGGCGGAGGAGCAACCTCAATCGATGGCATCATCAGCACACGCCGAGGCAACGCTGGCAGTTGGACTGCGATGATCGGTAAGGCCCCCTTCGGGGAGTGGGAATTGGCCCTCCCGAACACTGAGGAGGTGAAGAACCAGTTCAAGGACGAAGAGATTGAAGACATCTTGTTCGTCATCACCTACTCCGGCCGCACGCCGGAATGGCCTGCATAATGTGAATGGGTGCCCTTCAGCGCAGAGCGAGGGGCACTACGCCCAATTTGAGGCAGCCTAAGAATTAGGCCACAGATGACGCGGCAGAGGCTGATGGCCATAGATGATCTGGTCTGTGAGCATCCGTTCCTGCCGTGGCATCCGTGGCCTATTTCGTCTCACCGAGCAGCTTTCCCGAGGTCGCCACTTACAAAATTGTCGCCCGATGGTATAATCGGGTGGATTGAAGATCCCAATAATGGCAGGTCCAAGATGAAAAAGATTTACTCGCAATTGGTGATGGCCGTGACGATCACGGCTCTGGCTACGATGGGTGTATGGGCGCAGTCTCAGAAGGGTGGGACAGACTTCGACGTCCAGAATTACAAGATCGATGCCGAGTTGATCCCGGCCTCGCAGACTTTACGCGCGCGCGCTGAAGTCACTTTCATCCCGCAGACCGACACGCGGTCGGTCGTCTTCGAGATGAACGGGTCCCTCACGATTAAACGGATCACGATGCAAGGGGGGGCGTTTCAGCCGACGGCGCCAGCCGTCACACTAACACCCGCGCCTTCACGCCTCGGGGCGCGTGAACCGAAAGAGAAGGCCGCCAAAGAGCCGGTGGCCAAGGTTGCCAAAGAGCCGGTTGCCAGCGAGCAGTCGGGCTTGCAGTTCATTCAGGACAACCGCGAGGCGATGAACGTGCGCGTGGACCTGGGCGGCATGGTCAAAGGCAAGCAGCCGGTGACGCTCGTCTTCGAGTACGAAGGAGCGCTCGAGACCTCACAGGGCGGCCCGATCCAGAACGCGCGGCTGGCTTACGTCGGCGAGCAGGGCTCGTATCTCTTCTACGCGGCCCGCTGGTTCCCGTTCCACGAGTACGCGGCCGACCGCGCCACCTACACCATCAACCTCACGGTCCCCAGGGGGGTGCTCGTCGCGGGCTATAGCGAACAGCCGGTGGTCGTGACTACCAAGTCCGACCCGAAGAGCAAGGCCGAGTTTTTGGTCTTCTCCTTCACCAGCACCAAGCCGCTGCTGCCGGGCAATTTCGCCGCCGCCAAGTACATCCCCCGCGCTTTCAATCAGGGCGGCTTCACCGTCGATTTCTACGTCAAGGCCGGCGACGAGAAGTGGGCCGATCACGCGGCCGAGATCATCGGCAAGCACCTCGAATACTACTCCTCGAAGTTCGGCCGCTACGCCTTCGGCAGCCGCCTGGTCGTAGCTGAGACCGATGACGAGACGCTGGAGACCTACACCGGCGCGGGGATCATCTTCCTCACGCCGCGGGCGCTGACCACCGGTCACGACGAGACGCTCTCGCGCGAGGTGGCCTATCAGTGGTGGGGCCAGGCCGTCGGCCTCAAGTCCTTCGACGACATCTGGCTCTCGCAGGGGCTGGCGGAGTACAGCGCGCTGCTTTACAAGAAGGACAACGGGACCGAGCTCCAATTCCAGCAGGCGGTGCAGGCCGAGATGGAGAAGGCGCTGGCCTTCGAGCAGTCGTCCTCGATCCGCAACGCGCCGAAGCAACTCGATGACCAGACGGCGGCCTATCGGTCGGTGGTCTTCTATAAGGGCGCGCTCGTCTACAACATGTTGCGGCAGTTGCTGGGCGATCAAAAGTTCGATCAGATGCTGCGCGACTACTACACCAAGAATAACGGCCAGAACTTGACGCTCGATCAGTTCGAGGCCTTCGTCAACCAGGCGGCGGGGCGCAACCTGCGCTTCTTCTTCGGCCAGTGGGTGGACTCCACCGGGGTGCCCGAATTCCATGCGGAGTACCGGATGCTGCGCCTGAAGGAAGGCTTCCGCGTGCCGGGGACGATCAAGCAGAACCTCGACACCTTCGAGATGCCGGTCGATATCGTGCTCCGGACCGAAGCGGGAGCCGAGCGCCAGACGCTGGAGATGAAGGGGACCTCGGCGGACTTCGACATCTCGACCAAGAGCAAGCCGATCGAGGTCATCGTCGACCCTGAGTCGAAGATCATGCACACTTCCGAGGAGCTGCGCCAGGCCGTCGTCGTGCGGCGCGGCATCGAGCACTTCCGCGAGCAGGAGTACGTCGAGGCCGAACAGCAATTCAACGCGGCGATCAAGCTCAACCGCGGCAACTCCTGGGCCTGGTACAACCTCGGCCTGGTCTATCTGACGCAGCGCAACTGGCAGAAGGCGCTGGACGCTTTCGATCAGGCCCTGAATGGCAATCTCAAGCCGGACTGGATCGAGGTCTGGTCATACATCTACCGCGGCAACGCCTGGGACGCCATCGGCCAGCGCGAGCGCGCGATCTCCGAATACAACAAGGCGATCAGCAACGGCAATAACTACGACAACGCGCAAGGGGCGGCGCAGGAATACCTCAATCAGCCCTTCGATCAAAAGAAGACGCGGCAGGTCGCAACCAGTGACTGAGGTCCAGCAAACTTTCCAGTTGGCTGATGACTGGGTGATCTGCTAGTCGCCGGCAGCCGCAGCAAACTGGAAAGTTTGCTGGACATTCAAATGGAAACCGCGGTCAGTGCTATCTTCGCCCGTGCAGTAAGCTATGCGTAAACCTACCCTCTTGATCCTGGCCCTCCTCTCGGTCTTTGTCTGCGGCTGGACGCTCCAGGCGCAAACGCGGATTGCTGTCTCCAACACCGGCTCGAGCAGTGAGGTCTCCTCCTCGGCCCGTTACCGCTACCTCTTCGAGAACGAGAAATTCACGACGCCGCGCCAGGAGGTCGTCTTCGGGGCTGACGGCCGCGGGGAGTTCCGCTTCAAGCGCAAGGACGGCGAAGAGATCGTCAACCCGCTCGCGGTCTCGGCAACACTGGTGGCGCAAGTGCAAGGGCTGCTCGACGAGCTGCGTTTCCTCGACAGCGCCGAAGACTATCAATACAAGAAGGACTTCTCGCACCTGGGCCGCGTGACCATCAGCCTGGCGCGCGGGGGCCGCGACCGCGAGACGACCTTCAACTACACCACCAACCCGGCGATGAACCGCCTGGTGGAAATCTTCCGCAACATTGCGACCCAGGAGACGCGCGTCTTCGAGATCGAGACCGTGCGCGCCACCGACCCGATCTCGACGCCGGCGCAACTGCGGCTGCTCGAGACCGAACTTCGCTCCAAGCACATCGCCGAGCCGCATCGCCTCGCTCCGCTCCTCCAGGAGATCAAACTGGACGAGAGCGTCCCGCTCATCGCGCGTAATCACGCCGAGCGCCTGCTGCAAGCGATTAAGAAGGAGAAATAGAAGTGATGGAGTTGGGTGAAAACCCGTCAACCGCCATGTTAGGCCGCCACGCGCACAAACCAAGGTATTGTTAATGGCAAGAGCTCCATTTCAAGTGCTTGTCTATCCATATCGCAAAATCCGCGAGGACGAATTGGAATACGCGCTTTTGAAAAGGTACGACACGGGATACTGGCAAGCGATAGCCGGAGGTGGCGAAGATAACGAGACCCCACTAGAAGCCGCCAAGCGAGAAGCATATGAAGAAGCGGCTATCCCCGCCAATTCGGATTTCCTTCAACTGAATACAGTCGAACCGGTCCCAGTCACCGAGTTTAGAGACAGCTATCTCTGGGGCGATGACGTTTACGTCATCCCCCAATACTGCTTTGGCGTGTTGGTCAATGATGGCCGGATTGTGCTCTCAGGTGAACACAGCGAATATGCCTGGCTGACATATGAACAAGCTTATACCTTGGCAAAGTATGATGGAAATAAGACAGCCTTGTGGGAATTAGATAAAAGACTGAGAGGTCGAGGCCCACGCGGCTAATTCAAATGGGGTTAGGCGCCGGTAGCTAAGATGAAAGGAAAATAGGCAGTCTATCGCATCAACCATAAGACGTAAGCGCTCTTTTCTGCATCAATCCTGCGCTCACGCTTCAACGAGCGTAAAATTCCTGAACGATCAACACCGAAGGGAGTCCGATCATGAAACGAAGCCTTTTGCTGGTAGCCATCGCGATAGTAGCCATGTCTGTTTCCTCCTGTGCCACGAGCACCGAAAAAGCAACCTCCTCACCGACACCTGCGGCGAGTTCAGCGCCAGCTGCTCCCGACAATGTCGAGCAAGCAGTCCGGCAACTGGATAACGAGCGGACCCAAGCTATCCTGAAGGGTGACACGGCGTTCATCGAACGCGTCTATGCAGACGACTATGTCGTGATTGGCGTTAATGGCCTAGTCAGAGACAAGGCGCAGGTCATAGCCGATTTCAAGTCGGGTGCGCTGAAGGTTGAGTCCTTTAAGGACGATGAGCTGAAGGTCCGCGTTTATGGAGATACCGCGATCCTGACCGGCCGCTCGACATCGAAAGTGAAGGACAAAGGGCAAGATACTAGCGGTCAGTCTCTGTTTACCCGCGTCTATGTGAAGCAAAACGGCCAGTGGAAGCTCGCCACCCATCACATGTCCAGAGTACCGCAGCCGCAAGCGTAAAAAGTGATGTCGAGAAGTCGGGTGCTTTGGAAGCAGTGCCTGACAGATCATTACCCGGAGTGCGCGAAGCGAGGTTGGGATGCTTCACTTTACCAATTGGTGAGTCCCAACCGCTTCAGCGCGTGGGCGGTGGGGTAGCCCGTGATGTCGAGGCGGCTGCTGGCCTGAAATCGGCGCATGGCATCGATCGTGGCTTCGTCGTAAACGCCGGTAGCCTCGCCGGTATAGAAGCCTTTCTGGGCGAGCGCTTGCTGGATTTCGGCGACGCGCTTGGGCTCGATGTCCAGCACGATCCGCCGGGGGGAAGTATTGAGGAGCGGGACCTGTGAACTGGTCTCGGCGGGCGGGCGCGATGGCTGCCGGTTCACCACGCGAGCTTCGCCATTGAATTTCGAGGAGCCGTATTCGATGACCTCGATTTGATCGGGGGCGAGCGACCTTGGCGCCGGGCTCATCGCCGCTGATCCTTCTTCCCTCGCGCCCTCTGTCGGATCGGCAGCTGAGCGCGGCCCAAACTTGCCGGCGCGGCTTATTCTCGCTTCAGCGACGCCTCGGCTGTAGCGGGAGCGGGTCACGTCATGCTCATCTTCGTCGTCATTGGCTGTCGGGCGACCTCCCTTTTCCCCCTTCCTCACACTCAAGCCGCGGGAGACTACATGCCCGCTCCGGGACTTCTTCGCGCTGGCCCGGCTCGGAGCGTACCGGCCCTTCTTCCCGGGCGCAGCCGGCGTGGGCAAAGCGGCGGAAAAGACGTAAAGCGTCATGCAGAGCAGGACGACAACAAGCTGGCAGAGGTGGCGCCGAGTGATCATAATCCCCCTAAGATGTGGCCGCAGCCTGACGGTGCGGGGCCATTCCCCGCGAGCGGCTCAGATATTGTTACGATGAACCCGGGTCCTGCGGTTCGGCGTTGGGAAGGAAAAGCTTGGGCTAACTAAAGTGATGAGTAATGAGTGATGAGTGATGAGTAGAAGCGCGCCTTTACTCATCACTCATCACTCATCACTCATTACTCAACTAGGGCTTCGTAAACGAGACGAAGCGGCGCGAGAGGCCGAGCGCCCGTGAGCGGGTCACGATCTGGAGCACGACCGGCTCGCCGGACTTGACGCGGTCGAGCGCGCGTTGGAACTGTTCATTGTTGGCCACCGGCTGGCGGTTGACCGTCTCAATGACGTCATTGCGGCGCAGGCCGGAGTCCTCGGCGATGCTGCCCGGCTCAACCTGGACGATGATCACCCCGCGCGCATCCCCGAGCCGATTTTCAGTGGCCTGCTGCGGCGTGAGCATCGCAATGTTGATGCCGATGATCTGGTTTTCGATCTTCTCGATCTTCTCGGCCGGCTCTTCCGACTCTTCTCTCTCTTCCGCCACATCTCGCCGGCGGCTGATGGTCGCGGTGACGATCATCTCTTTCCCGTCGCGGAAGAGTTTGATGGCCGCGCTGGTGCCCACGGGAGTCGCGGCGACGCGGCGGATGAAGTCCATCTCGTCCTTGATCTTCTCGCCCCGGAATTCCAGGATGATGTCGTTGCGCCGCAGCCCGGCCTTGAAGGCCGGCGTCGGCTCACTCTTGCCCCGCACATCCATCGTCTCGGTGACGTTGCTGATGATGGCGCCGCGCGCGATCGGCAGCCCATAGACTTTGGCGATCTGGGGCGTGACGTGCTCCGGCACCACCCCGAGGAAGCCGCGCACGACGGTGCCCTGCTTGATCAATTGGCTGTAGACCGCGACCGCCTCCGAGGACGGGAAAGCGAAGCCGATGCCGTTGTAATCACCAGTGCTGGTCGCGATGGCGGTGTTGATGCCGATGACTTCACCCGCGAGGTTGATCAGCGGCCCGCCGGAGTTGCCCCGGTTGATGGCCGCGTCGGTTTGCAGATAGTGAGAGCGCGAGCTGTTAGTGCTCAGCTCATTCGCCTCGCGGTCCTTGGCGCTGATGATCCCGGCCGTCACCGTCTGATCCAAACCGAAAGGCGAGCCGATGGCCAGCACCCAATCCCCCACCCGCGCCTTGTCCGAATCCCCGAGGCGGGCGGCAACCAGCGGCGCCTTAGACGAGATCTTGACGACGGCCAAGTCGCTTTCACTATCGCTGCCGACGACCCGGCCATCCAGCTCGTTACCGTCGTAGAGCTTGACCTTGATGCGGTCAGCGCCTTCGATCACGTGGTGGTTGGTCAGGACGTAGCCCTGCGGATCGACGATCACGCCGGAGCCGGTGCCGCGGCGCGTGCCGCGCTCGCGCCCGAAGGGCAGGATGTCGAGTTGAGGGTGATTTTCTGGCAGCGCCCGGGCCGAGCGGTCAGCGGCCCGGCTGACGGTGCTGATGTTGACGACGGCCGGCTCGACCTGCCGCGCGATCTCGACGAAGGCCGAGGAGAGTTCGTGCGGCGAAGTGCCGTCTCCCGCCCGCACGGGGCGGTGCCCCGCGAGGAAGACGCCGAGCACGACCCCACAAGCCAGCGCGCAAGCGGCGACGGCCAACAGAATTGCCCGGTTGCGCGCCCGGGTGTAGCGCTCAACCAGTGGATTGTTCTTCATATCTTCCAGCATGACGATTCGAGGCTCCTCTAACTGATCTCCAAATGCCGGCTCAAATTCGGGGAGGGTGATTATAGCAAAATCCGGGATGGGAGCTAAAGAATTTTCACCGGGTTCTGGTGAACTTTGCGATTCCGCCCATAAATAGTCAGCGGCCAGCATCGACAAATGCTGACCGCTGGGCTGGAGTCGTCGAACGCGGGGCCGGCGGCAGAGCGCCGGGTCCCGGCCCGATTAGGGTTTCTTCCTCCCCTTCGCCGTACTGCTTCTGCCGCCGGTGTCCGCCTTCGGCGGAGTGAGGTTGTTGCCGACCACCAGGTCCTTGATGACGGTCTTCACCTCGGGCACGCGCTGATCGCTCGCCGGGGCCTTATCCAGGAACTTCTGAAGCGTATCGGCCGACTCCTGGAATTTCGAGGCGCCAGCGTAAGCCAGGCCGAGGTTGTAGAGCGCATCGAGGTTATCCGGGTCGGTCTGGAGGATCTCCTGATAGGCGGCGACAGCTTCCGCCGATTTGCCGGCGTCGAAGAAGGTCTTGGCCAGCTTCACATGCAAGGCTTTCTTGACGGCCGGGTCATCACTCAGCTCGGCCGCTGCTTTATAGTCCGTCGCGGCAGCATCAGCCGCCGCGGCATCCCCGAAGCGGGTGGCGAGTACGCCCTCGGAATCGGCCTTGATCTTCAGGTACTGCCCTTTGGTCTTCTTGTTGTTCGGGGCCTCGCTGGCCTTGGCCGGATCATTCACCAGGGCATCCACCAAGGAGACGGCCTTGGTGGCGGCGGCGACCGAATCGCTGAAGTCCTGCTTGGCCGGGTCGCGCTGGCCGGCGTTGAGCTGCGTCGCCCCGCGGTTGAAGAGCGCGAGGGCGAGGTTGGCGTGGATCACGTGCTGGTCGGCGTCGAGTTTGATCGCCTCATTGAATTCGGTGATGGCGCCGGCGTAGTCCTTCTTATCCGCCAGCAGGCGGCCGGCCTCGAAGCGCTTCTTCATATTCTCGAAGTCGGCCTTGGACTTCTCATTGGCCGCCTTCGCCTTCTCAATCTCTTCCTGCTGCTTCTTCACCTCAGCCGGGTTCGGCTGCTTGGCGGCGGCGGCGCCGGCTTGGGTCGGGGCTGAAGCCTGCGCCTTCTTGATGTCATCCATCGTCAGCTTCTTCCCGTCGCCGGGGTCGAGCTCGAAGTTGACCGGCTCCTTGTCCGGCCTGATGCCGGTGGCAAAGCTCGGGGCATACCCTTCGGCCGAGACCAGGACGGTGTAGGTCCCGACGTAAGGCACGCCCGCGTGCAGGTAGTGACCTTTCTTATCGGTCTTCAGCGGGCCGTAATTGCCCTTGATGTCTTGGCGCACGATCTCAACCACCGCGCCGACAATCGGCTCGCCTGAGCCCCTTTTCTTGATGTCGCCTTCGATCCGGCCGACCTGCGCCGACGCGCTCACCGCGGCGAAGGCGAGCAGCACGCAAGCCGCGAAGGCCGGCAGAAAGTTTTTAATCCGCATAATCTCCTCCCTAGAGTACTGAAAGATCCTTTGATTGCTCTTCGGTCAATTTCTCGGCGAAGGCGCGGCTTGACTGCGCCTTCGAGCATCGCTGTTTCAGAAGCTGGTACAGTACGGGGAGCGTGAGCGACCTGAAGCTCCGTCAACGGCGCACCGCGGGAGACTGGAGATCGCTCACGCTCCCCGTACCGCACCATTTCGCCCGCAGTATCTAATTTGCTGATGAACCAGAAAAATGGCGAATATCAGTCCAACCCAATTCTACCCTAGCGCCGAATCAGATTTCAATCGCGTAGGGCAGTGGGTCAGGCACGCCCGCCTCGCGGAAGCCTCTAAGCCGCAGGGCGCAACTGTCACACACGCCGCAGGCCCGGTCTTCACTTTGATAGCACGACCAGCTCAGGTGCAACGGGGCGCCCAGCTCCAAGCCGCGCCGCACGATCTCGCCCTTGCGCAGATGGATGACAGGCGTGACGATCTCGATCCGGGTCTCGGGTTTGGTGCCGACCTCAATCACCCGGTTGAACGCCGCGTAGAACTCCGGCCGGCAGTCCGGGTAGCCCGAGCTGTCTTCGGCGACGGCGCCGAGGTAGATGCGGCGGGCGCCGATCACCTCGGCCCAGCTCGTCGCAATCGACAGCAGGTGCGCGTTGCGGAAGGGCACGTAGGAGGTGGGAATCTCTTTCGCCTCCAGGTTGGCCCGGCTCACTGCGATCTGCCGGTCGGTGAGCGACGACCCGCCAATCTGCGCGAGGTGCGCGATACTCGCCGCCATCCGCCTCGACACGCGGTAGAAATCGGCGATCTCATGGAAGGCCTGCAGCTCGCGCCGCTCCGTGCGCTGCCCGTAGCTCACGTGCAGCATCGCCAACTCGCACTCCTCGGCGGCGACCGCCGTCGTCACGCAACTATCCATTCCCCCGCTGGCTAAGACTACGGCTAACATACTCGAGATTTGAAATCTGAGATCTCAAATTTGAGATCCCGGAGCCTAGACCCCGCGCGCTTCCGCCCCCCAGATCAGTTTGTGCATTTGCAGTTGCATCCGCCCAGGCACGCCTGAGGCGAGGACCCACGCGGCCAAATCCGCCCACTCAACCGCGCCCCAGACAGGCGAGAAGAGCACCGCGGGGCCACGATCACTCAACCGGTACTGCTCAACGATGCCCAGCGCATAATCAAAATCGACGCGGTCCTTGACGACAAACTTGACCTCATCCTTCGGCCCCAGCCGTTCGAGGTTGGGCCAGTAGTTGCGCCCCTCCTCGCCGCTGCCGGGGCATTTGACGTCGAGGATCTTGACCGCGCGCCCATCGAGCACGCTCGCGTCAAGGCCGCCGCCGGTTTCGATCAGCACCGTGTAGCCCTCATCACACAGCCGCCGCACCAACTCGCAGCACTCGCGCTTCTGCACGAGCGGCTCGCCGCCGGTGATCTCCACCAGCTGACAGCCGTAGCCGCGCACCCGCTCCAGGACCTCGGCGACGCTCATCTCGGTGCCGCCCGTGAAGGTGTACTCGCTGTCGCACCACGAGCAGCGGAGGTTGCAGAAGGTCAGCCGCACGAAGGCGCAGGGCAGCCCCGCGTAGGACGATTCGCCTTGAATGGAGTAAAAGATTTCGGTGATTCGCATGCCACCCGCTCGCGGCCGCGCCCGGCGGAGTTCAGGCCGGCGCGGCGCGCTGAAGGCCCTATCTTGATTGATGCTGACAGCGGATGCAAGCGCGGGGAATGAGCTGAACGTGAAAGATAGGGAAAAGTATTTTCCATTTTCCATTTTCGATTTGTCATTGATTATTGAAGAGGAATTGCTGCCACCGCCTTGAGATCATCTCAGATGATGACCACTGCACTGCTTCAATGACCAATGAAAAATATAATATGGAAAATGGAAAATGCGTTTCCCCGGTCTGGCTTTAGAAGAGCCTCTCATTGGGCGGCTTGACGCCCTTCAGCCGGAGGTAAATGGTCGTCTGGCCGCGGTGGTGGGTCTGGTGCTCGAAGGCTTTGGCGAGCGCGACCGACCGCGGCATGCTGTTTCCAAACACGGTGACGCGCTCATCCAGCTTAGCCCCGTCCAGGCCCTTGACGACGCCGATCATGTAGTCGTAGCTCTCCATGACGATCTTACTCAAAGCCGCCTTCGTCTTGAGCTCGTCCATCTTCTCCAGGTTTTTGCCCTTGTACGGGCTGTCCTGGCCGGAGATAGTCGAGCCGAAGAAGAACAGCCCGTTCGCGAGGTGGAGCATCTGCTCGGCGAAGCTGCGGATGTCGGGGGTCGGCTTGAAGCCGAGGCCGTCTTCCGGCATGGCATCCAGGTACTCTTTGGTATAGTCCTTCGCCCGCGTCCACTCGGCCACCATTCCGGCCAGACGATCGGCGGGAAATACCTTGGCGGGCGCGGCCTGGGCCGGCGCCGCGGGCTTCTTATCCCCGGCCGCCTGCTGCGCCAAACAGACCAGGGAGAAGGCGGCGCTCAAGGCAACCGCGCTCAGAAAATATCGTAGGGCGCTAAACTTCTCTCTCATAAATCCTCCTTCAGGTTATCGATCATGGGATGGGGAAACTACCCCCGTCACTCTTTAGAAAGGCTCGGGCGGCGGCACCACACCTTTCATCCTCAGGTAGATCGTCGTCTGCCCGCGGTGGTGCGTCTGGTGCTCAAAGCCCATCGTCAGAAACTCCGAACGCGGAATGTTCATCCCTCGGGCGGCCACCCGCTCATCGAGCTTGGCGTCATTCATACTCTTGAGGTTGTTGATGACGAAGTCGTAGCTCTCCATGACGGTCTTGGTCAAGGCCGCCTTGGTCTTCAGTTCGTCCAGCTTCGTCAGGTCCTTCCCCTGATACGGATTGGTCTGCCCAGTGACACGCGAGCCGTAGAGATAGTTCCCGCCCGCGAGGTGGAGCATCTGCTCGGCGAAGCTCCGCACTTCGGGCACGGGCTTGAAGTTCAGGCCGTCCTCCGGCATCTTGTCGAGGTACTCTTTGGTCCAATTCTTCGCCCGCGTCCATTCGGCCACCGCACCCCCGATGCGGTCGGCGGGCCACTCTTTGGCCGGCGCGGCTTGAGGAGCTGCCGTGGGCTTCTTATCGCCCGCCGCTTGCTGCGCGAAGCAGACCAGGGAGAAAGCGGCGCTAATGGCAAACGCACTGACAAGGTAGCGCAGACTGCGGAAGCTTGACATCATTAAAGGTCTCCTTTCGAGTGGTGCTGACAGACTTGATCGATACTGTGCGACTAGAATGCGGCGAATGATGGCACAGGCACACCCTTGATCGCAATGCCTGCGGCCCACTGCACTATACGGCGACGGCCAGTGCCAGGTTGCGCGGAAGTCATGAGAATATGGGGACCGGCTCGGGATTCAGAGTGCTGGATTCACAAGACCAGCATCAAAATCCAAAATTGTTGTCCGGTCCTTGTCGCTCAGACTTCCACTCTTATGATAGACTCTCAGTTCCGTAAGCTAGCCTACGAAACTCGACGCCTCTGGTGCGGCGGCGGTAAACCAGCAAGGACCCAGCAAGGACATGGAAGAGATCTTCGGGCGCCAGGGATTGATTGCCCGCTACCATCCCGATTACGAATATCGCCCCGGCCAGGTGACGATGGCCGAGGCCGTCGCTCAAGCCCTCGGGGGGCGCCGCCACCTGCTGGTCGAGGCCGGCACGGGTACGGGCAAGACACTGGCCTATCTAGTCCCGGCCGTCGCCACCGGCCGCCGCGTGATCATCTCGACGGGCACGAAGAATCTGCAAGAGCAGCTCTTCTACAAAGACGTGCCCTTCCTCCAATCGATCCTCCCGCGCAAGTTCCGCGCCGCCTACCTCAAAGGGCGTTCGAACTACGTCTGCCTCAACCGCCTCAAGCGGGCCGAGAGTTCGCCGGTGCTCCAGGGGATGGACGAGATCGACCACTTTGATATGGTGCGCCGCTGGGCCTACGAGAGCCAGACGGGTGACCGCGCGGAGTTGGCCGAGCTGCCGGAGAACATCTCCTTCTGGCGACACATCGACGCGCGCTCGGACATCTGCATCGGCTCCAAGTGCCCGAACTTCGACCCGTGCTTCATCACCCGCGCCCGGCAGTCGGCCTTGGACGCCGACGTCGTGATTGTCAACCACCACCTCTTCTTCGCCGACCTGGCGCTGCGCGGCAAGGAGTGGGGGCAGGTGCTGCCGGATTACAGCGCGGTCATCTTCGACGAGGCGCACCTGATCGAAGACATCGCCGCGCAGTACTTCGGCGCGAGCGTCTCGAGCTACCAGGTCGAAGACTTGATCGGCGACATCTCGCGGCTCCTGCTGACCGACGTGGACGCGGCGCGCGAGATCACGAAAGCGAGCGCCCGCGTGATCCGCTTCGCCGACCAGTTCTGGTTGAGTTTCACGGGCCAGGACCCGCGTTCGTCAATTACTACGATGGGCGGCGAGGGGCGCTTCGTGCTGCGCCCGCAGATGTTCGTGCGGAAACGCCGCGACGGCCAGCCGGAGGCGACCGCCGCGGGCGAGCGCTACCTCTCGCTCAAGACGGCAGTCGAGCGCCTGCTCGGCGCCCTGCAAGTCGTCAAAGACCCGCCGCCCGAGATGGAGGCGATTCTACGCCGCACTGACCAACTCCTTTTTGATTTAGAGTTCATCTTGCTAGGGGACGATGAGAGTTTCGTCTACTGGTGCGAAAGGCGTGGCCGCGGCGTCTTCCTGCAAGCGACGCCGATCGACGCCTCGGGCATTCTCCAGGACCGCCTCTTCGGCAAGGTCGAAACGGCAGTGCTCACTTCGGCGACCCTCACGAGCGCCGACTCATTCAACTTCATCAAAGCGCGGCTCGGCCTTGAGGAGGCGGCGGAACTGGTGGCCGAATCGAATTTCGACTACGAGCAGCAAGCGATCCTCTACCTGCCGCCGCGCATGCCCGACCCGCGCGACGCGGCGTTCACCGACGCGGCGGCCGAAGAGATCATTCAATTGCTCAAGGCGAGCGAGGGCCGCGCCTTCGTGCTCTCGACCAGCTACTCGCAGATGCAGGCGCTCCGCCAGTTGGTCGAGCACGAGATCGACTTTCCGGTCTTGATGCAAGGCGAAGGCTCGCGCACGGGGCTGCTCGACAAGTTCCGCACGACGCCCAACGCGGTGCTCTTTGCGACTTCGAGCTTCTGGCAGGGCGTGGACGTGCGCGGCGAAGCGCTCTCGTGCGTGATCATCGACAAGCTGCCGTTTGCCGTCCCTTCGGACCCGGTCGTCGCCGCCCGCCAACGCTACATCGACCACAACGGCGGGAGCAGCTTCACTGAATATTCAGTGCCTTCGGCCATCATCACCCTCAAACAAGGGCTCGGCCGTTTGATCCGCAGCGCGACGGACCGCGGCGTGCTCTCGATCCTCGACCCGCGGCTCGTGACGAAGGGCTACGGCCAGCTCTTCCTGCAAAGTCTGCCGCCGTGCCGCGTCACGAGGCGGATTGAAGATGTCGAAGATTTTTTCGGCGGCGCCCGCTGAGCTTCTGCAGGAATACAGTACGGGGAGCGTCAGCGACCTGATGCTTCCGCACAGAGCTGTTTGCGCGAGCTGCAGGTCGCTGACGCTCCCCGTACTGTACCTACACTCGTCCCAATGTAGTGTGGTTCGATTTAGTTTGAATTGGAAACAGATGGTGTTTGGGCGGCCGTGGCCTGCTGGCTTCGCTTCTGTGATAGCTGACGATAATAATCGTAGACGTAATCCTTCATCGCCCCATGCCCCCAGCGGGTATAGAAGTCATACTGCTTCATCTCCTGGTAGGCCCGGTCCGCGTCCCAGCCCTTGACCGCCATCCGGTAGATGGCCGTCATTGCGCCGGTCCGGTGGCGGCCGCCGGCGCAGTGGACGTAGATGGGCCAGTTGGCCGGGTTGTTGGTGATCTCCAGAAAACGTGGCGCCGCATCTGGCGCCGGATAGCGCTTGTCATCCAGGGGGAAATTGATGTAATGAAGCCCGGCCTGTTCAGCCGCCGCTTTGGCCTGATCTTTCGGATCGTCGCGCAAGTCGATAATCGTCTTCACCCCGATGGCGGCGAGTGCCTGATATTGATTGCCCTTCGGCTGAGCGCCCCGGTAGAAGTGGTCATCCACTTTCCCGAAATTCGAGATGTCGATTGAATCGAGCGCGCCGGCCTTCTCGCCCTTCCGGCCTGAACCGGCCTGGGCCGCGAGCGGCAGCAGGAGTGACAAAGATAAGACTAGTGCGAAAGCCCTCTTCGAGAGGAGCCGCCGAGTCCCGGTCCGCGCCAGGCATTTCTCTTCCATGTTCATCCCTTCAGGAAACAGGACCAACTCAGATCTCACTGTTGTTGCCTCGGGGGCGCCTGCTTTCTATTTTCTCTCTTTGCTTTCTTCTTTCCCGGCCACGAACGGGCCGGTTCGTGAGAATCAAAAGTCGCGAATTTCGATGATGATCATACCGCATGCGTTGTCTGAAGCGCCACCACCGAATTTTATTCACCCCTGGTTTATTCCGCCGGCGCCCGATTGTGCAAACCGTCCAGGGCCGGCCGCCTTTGCGCCGGGCGCCGCTCGTCAGCGTGAGCCTCGCTTTCGGCGGCTGACATGATTACAGTATCTAATGGCCCGGATTTATAGCGGCCAAAACAATTTTTATTGGGCTGGCCTCGGGTCAGGTCAAAGAAGTCACATTTATGCCCACTACCAGACATCCAGGCATGGCGAATCCAGAGGAGAGCTTCTCAAGAGATATTCTGCTGCGCGACGGGTCTATGCTCCGGCTCAGAGCGCTCCGCGCGGAAGACCGTGAAGGACTGAATGCGCTCTTCACCCGCTGCTCGCCGGAGACGATCCGCTACCGCTTCCTGAATCTGATCAAAGAACTCTCGGACTCGCTGCTCGACCAGCTCACGGCGGTGGACGGCTACCGCCACGTCGCGCTCGTCGTCACGCAAGGTGAGGGCGCGGCCGAACGCATCGTCGCCGTCGGCAGGTACCACGCGCTCAACGACCGGCCCGAGACGGCTGAAGTCTCTTTGCTCGTGGAGGACGCGATGCAGAAGCGCGGGATCGGCACGATCTTGCTCGACGTGCTGGCCGAGATTGCCCGCAACCACCAGCTTATAAGTTTCAGGGCCGACGTGCTGGCCGACAATCGAGTGATGCTCTCCGTCTTCCGCAAAGCAGGCTACGGCGTGGCGGCGTCCGTCAGCTACGGCGTGACGCATATCGAGTTTCCGATTGCGCGCAGCGAGATGGCCGAGGCGCGGGCCGAAGCGCAAGAGGCGGAGGCGGAGCGGGTGTCGTTGCAGCGCGTCTTCGCGCCCCGCTCGGTCGCGGTCATTGGCGCCAGCCGCAGCCCCGCTTCAGTGGGCGGGGCGCTCTTTCGCAACCTGCTGCGCTGGGGATTCGCGGGCACCGTCTACCCGGTGAACCCGGCCGCCTCATCTGTGGCTGGCGTCCACGCCTATGCGCGCATCGCTGATTTACCCGAGGCCCCCGAACTTGCCTTCATCATCGTCCCGGCGCCGCTGGTGCTCGACCTCGCACGGCAATGCGCCTCGGCAGGCGTGCGGGCGCTGTGCGTGATTTCAGCCGGATTCGCCGAGACGGGCGAGGCTGGGGCGGCGGCGCAAAGAGAACTCCTCAGCATCTGTCGGGCGTCCGGAATGCGACTCGTCGGCCCGAACTGCATGGGCCTGGTCAACACGGCGGGGGCGGTGCGGATGCTCGGCACATTTGCCCCCGCCGACCCGCCAGCGGGTAACGTCGCGATGAGTTCGCAATCCGGCGCGCTCGGCCTGGCGTTGCTCAACCAGGCCGGCCAACTCGGGCTCGGCATCTCGTCTTTCATCAGCGTCGGGAATAAGGCGGACGTGTCCGGCAACGACCTCTTGCAGTATTGGGAGGCTGACGAGGCGACCGAGGTGATCCTGCTCTACCTGGAAAGTTTCGGCAACCCGCGCCGCTTCGCCCGCATCGCCCGCCGCGTCTCGCGCCGCAAACCGATCGTGGCCGTCAAGTCGGGCAGGACGGCGGCCGGGGCGCGGGCCGCCTCCAGCCACACGGCGGCGCTGGCCAGTTCCGATCGGGCGGCGAGCGCCCTCTTCGATCAAACCGGGATCATCCGCGTCGACACGCTGGCCGAGTTCTTTTTCGTCGCCCGCTTGCTCGCCAACCAACCGGTGCCTTCAGGGCGCAGACTCGGAATCCTGACCAATGCCGGAGGGCCTGGCATTCTGGCTGTGGACGCGGCAGTGGCCGCGGGCCTCGAAGTGCCGGCGCTCGGCGAAGCAACTCGGGCTCGCCTGCGTGCCATTCTCCCGAGCGCCGCTTCGGTGGCCAATCCGGTGGATATGATCGCGGGCGCCGGCCCTGAAGAATACCGGGCCTGCCTCGAAGCGCTCTGCGATGAGCCGGACCTCGACGCCCTGCTCATCATCTTCATCCCGCCGATTGTCACGCCCTCGGCCGAAGTCGCGGAAGCGGTCAGCCAGGTGCTCACCCAACGGCCGGACTTGCCGCGCACCGTCGCCGCAGTCTTTCTCGACCCGCACGCTCATCTGGTCTCGATCCCGGCGGGCAAACGGGCGGTGCCGGTCTACGACTTCCCCGAAGGTGCGGCAGCGGCTTTGGGCGCCGCCGCGCGCTACGGCATGTGGCGGGCGGAGCCGCCAGGCCACACCGTCAACATTCCAATCGACCGGGCCACTATCGACCGAGTGCTAGCCACAAACGCGGCCGGCGGCTGGCTGCCGGCAGAAGACGCTGTGGCCCTCCTCGGCGCCGCCGGCATCAAGGTGCTGGCCTCGCAAGCGGCGCGTTCGGCTGAAGAGGCGGCTGCAATAGCCGCGGCAATCAATGGCCCGGTCGCGTTGAAGGTGCTCGAGCCCGCCGTGCTGCACAAGTCGGATGTGGGCGGAGTGATGCTCAACGTGACGCCCGCGGAGGCAGCGAGCGCCTACCGCCGGCTGGCCGATCAACTCGCCGCGCACGGCCTCACACTCGCCGCGGCCAGCGTCACGCCCATGGCCCGGCCGGGCGTGGAAGTGCTGGCCGGGATCACCACCGACCCGGTCTTCGGCCCGCTCGTCGCTTTCGGGTCAGGCGGCTATTTGGTCGAGCTGATCGATGACGTGGTCTTCCGCGTGCTCCCGCTGACTGACCGCGACGCGGCAGCGATGGTCCGGGCGACTCGCGCCAGTCGCCTGCTGAGGGGCTACCGCGGGTCGCCTCCGGCGGATGTCGCGGTGGTCGAACGATTGCTGCTGGCGCTCGGCGAGCTGGCAGAGGCAGCGCCCCGGATTGCGGAGATCGATCTGAACCCGGTGATCGTCCACCCCGAAGGCGAGGGCACGACGCTCATCGATGCGCGTGTGCGGCTGGCGGCGGAATGAGCTTGGCGCAGCGGCGCATCACCAGCTTCTCCATCTCGACACTCAAAAGGCCGCCGTGCTCAGAATGAAGCTGAGCGCCAAATCTTCAACCGGTAGGGCTGAGGTCTTAAAGAGCCGCTGCAAAAATGGCCCTAGCAGTCCTCACTGCCTGCTAGGGCCCAATCGCTCTCCTTCAGGAAACTGAACTGAGAAGAGATATTAGTCACCTCACTCACGCGCGGTAAAATTATGGCCTGGTTATCACTCCGCGATCTTAGACCTGAACCCACACAGGTCACACACACACTCCTACCTTCATATCGTGGATGAGGTGTAGAGGGCCGACCGGCTCGGCCCTCTAGCTTGGAGATCATCCCCCTTTTGTCCGCGGCGGCTAGAAGCAGCGGGCCGTGAAGATCGGGAGTTCTAAGGTGGCAGCCGACGTCAGGGTCAATTTGTGGAGGTTATGACCTCCATTGAAGGCGCCCACCGTGCCGCTGGTATTAGCTGTGATCTGCGCGCCCAGAATGCCGACATCGGTCGCCGCCCAGAACTTCATCCAGCCCGTGCGCCCTGTCGGGATGAGCACCGAGAGGCGCGGGGTCGTGCGCGGCAGGCTGTCAGAGAGAACAAACTTGAATTGGCAGCCGGCGAAGGGCAGTTGGAAACTGAGGCCGTTCTCGACATCGTCGAACGCTAGACCGACGATCGTCCCGATATTATCGACGCCGGTAACCAGGCTGCCGCCGATCCGGTTGATCACCAGCATGGTACTGTTGCCGTCGGCGCTGCTCGCAATGTTGTCGGCCGCCAACACGCGCGGCAAGCGATTGTAGCTGACGCCATCAAAGGCGATCGTCACCGTCGAGGCGAGCCCGGTGCAGAGGGGTGGGACAATCGCCGCGATCGCCTCCGCGCCGAGGTTGGCGGTGTGGTTGGAGCCCAACCTGACGTATTCGTCGCCGATCAGGCAGTTGAAGCTGACCGGGCAGCCCGTAGTCGGGTCCGAGGCCACCGCGATCAGAAAGCCCATGATACCCGGATCGATGTCCGACATCAGGAAGCTGACCGTCTGGTTGCCCGTCAAGCAGATCAGGGCGTCGGCCACCGAGCAGGTCATCCCGTCGATGAAGAAGAGGTGGACGAAAGCCCCCAGGGTGGAGTTAGTGTTGGTGATGTTGATGCGGGTATTCTCAGCCAGTGGGTTGGTCGCGTTCGAATTGTAGACGTTGTAGATCAGAATCGAGCCAGCCTTCTGATCGCTGAGTTCTGAGGTGGCCGGGAAGGGCGCACCTGGGTCGGCGGCGAGCGCCGAAGGCCCGAGCACGGCCAAAGCCACGAGCGCCAAGAGCAACTGCGTGAGTTTGTGTGTGAGTCGCATTGTGAGTCTCTCCTTTAAAAGGTATGGGTTTGCATTGACGGGCGGTTGGCTGTCACCGGGGCTCGGCAGGACGCCCGCTCGCAAAGAGGTACACCGGTCACAGAAAATCTTCTGTCGCCAGATGAGTTGCGATTGGGGCTATAGGTCGGCGGAGAACGCCGTCCAGTGAGCGGAAAGCGCGAGTAACAGGGATTGTGGGTGACGACGAAGCTTCTAGACGGGCTGGCCTAGTCTTGTGCGACCTGCCCAAATCTGAATCTTTGATCGTACAGTGAGCTCTCTTGGTAAATTCTTTGCCGGTATGTGAGGAAGCTCGCCGCGGAGTTTATAAGGTTTAAACAGGGTAGTCAAGAGTAAAATGAAAAATGTCATGCCCAAGCGATGATCTCAGTCATCAGCAGGTGGGTGGTCACTGGCTGACGACTGAACCTGATCATGTCTTCTGCTCTTTCAGCTTTTCCAGCATCGCGCGAGTCAGGCGGAGGAGGGGTTGCGGTGTGGACATGACTTCCCAACTCCCAGCTCTGAGTTCCAATCCCGCCTCCGGTTCTGGCAGTCAGTCATTCGGCGCGGGATGGGGCTGAAGCGGTGGCCTTTAAGGCACATTCCCCCCGGCGAGCCGGCGGAAGTCATCCTCGCCGCTGACTAGGACGTGATCAGTCTCATCCTTCAATTCGTAACTGAACACGGTCTCGAACCCGCGCACCGGGACCAGGAAGGGGATGCGGCCTTGCGGCGTGGTCAGCACGGCCCGCTTCACGTCAGTCAGGTTGGCCGCGCGCAGGGTCAAGGAGATGTAGCCGAGCGGGCGCTGGGAGGTGATCTCGAATTCGATGGTGATGTTTTCCGACGTGGCGGCGACCTGCCGCGGCACCACCGTGATGTCATTGGCGGGCGGCGCGGTCGAGACCGGTTCGGGGAGCTTGGCCTTCGCCGTTGCGCTCGGGTCGAGCGAGGCGCCGCGGATGAGCCGCACTGCCCCCGCTGCGTCGTAGATCATCATCATATAGCTGCCGGTCTTGATCAGGGTCGGGGAGAGGGTGAAGCTGCGCTCCTCATTTGGGCCCAAGGCCAATTGTACCGGCGCCGTCTCGCTCTGCTGCTCCCCGTTACCGACGCTGACGCGGGCCACCCCTCTGAAGGTTTGCTGCCCGTCGAGGTTGCGCAGCGTCATCTGCAATTGCCCGTTGTGGCTTTGAACTACTCCCTGCAGGAGCGGGGGAGCTAGATTCGGCACTCCCCTTTCGGCCACCACAGCCGGGCGCGGCTTTTCGCCCATTGACACATTGGCCAGCGGAACGCCAGGCTGCGACAGCTCCGGATTCCGTGCGACCGGAGGGCTGTTCACCGCGGCGCCGACAGGCGGCGGAGGAGGCAGCGCGGCTATTGCGATTTGTGGCGCCCACACTGGCACCGGGGGTGGGATAATTTTGACGAGCCGCGAGGCTGCGGCTATCGTCGGCAATGAAACCGGCGCCGACGGGGCGATGACATTCGATGGGGCCGGCACCGACCAACCGTGCGAAGCGATCGCGATAATGGCCGCCCGTGCGGATTGCGTGAGTGTCGCTGAAGCGTCAGGCGCCGGAGGAGCAGACGCCGAAGGGGCGGGCACCGGAGAGGCAGGGATTGTAGGAGTGGTTGCCGGTCGGGCTGAACTGGCCACCTCACTGGTGGGACGTTCGTAGGCAAAGATGAAATAGCTGTCGAGCAACTCGGATTGCAGCAGCCGCTCGGCATAATTCCGCGCGACGTTGCGACTGGGGAATTTGCCGATCCGCACGCGGTACCAAGTCCCCTTGCCCGGCACTACGGTCTTCACCCAATAGGCGTCGAGCCCGCGCGCACGGAGCCCTTGAGCCAACTCCTCGGCACTCTCCGGCGACTCGAAGGCCGCCACTTGAACAGCATAAGCGCCGGCTTGCGCCTGGGCTGCCGGGGGAAATGTCCAAAACCCAAGCCACACAGCTAAGGCTAAAGCCAAGCAAACGAGCTTAGCGTCACCCATGGATCAGCTCTAGTTGGGGCTAGCACTGGATAATCGTTTGGGGCTCGTGGTCCCTGAAGTCTCGCGGTGGGAATCAGACCACTTTTTAATTTATGCCTTCGACGAAGCCGTATGATAACAGAAATAGGCCCGAGTGCCTACAAAAAGAGTTTTCAGTTTGTTGCGAGTCAGTACCGCGAGCGGTAGCGAGCGTGGTCCCTACTATAGACCTATTGTGAGGAGCACGCTCGCTACCGCTCGCGGTACGGATCCGTCCGCACAGGCTGAACTGTCTTCTACACTTGGACCGTGACGCGGTGCAGCCCCGTGGCGCCTGAGGGGAAGTTGCCAGTATAGCTCTCAATCTGTCTGCCGCCGGCAGCATCGGTCACACGGGCCGCGAGCGTATGGGTGCCCGCTGCGACCGGCCGCCAGATAAATTCCCACAGCGCCCAGGCATTCGGCAGCAGGTCCGTGGTGAGAATGGCAGCTTGCCAGTGGGCGCCGCCGTCCACGCTCAATTCAACGCCACCGACCGGCTGTGCGCCGCAGTAAGCCAGGCCCGTGACCAGCCACGTGCCGTCCGGACGCGGTAGTGCCGCATCGATCCGCGCCGTCATCTTCACCTCGCAGTGGTCCGACCAGCCACGCTTCTCCCAGTAGCCGGTCTCGCTGCGGTCGGTCACCTCGATGCGACTCAGCCAGCGGGGCTGCTTCATGCCGTATTTGCCCGGCAGCAGCACACGCGCCGGGAAGCCGTGCGCCAGCGGCAGGGTGACGCGGTTCATCTCGTAAGCGACGAAGGCTTGATCGCTCAGGGCGACCTCCAGCGGCACACTCGAATAGAACCCGTCCAGGGCGTGAAAGACGACCCGGAGGCCGTCGCGCTTCGCCCCAAGCACGCGGGCAACGAGCGGCGCCAGCGGCGTGACCGTCCACTCGGCGTTGCCCATCGCCGGGCCGCCAACCTCGTTGCCGACGCACATGAAAGTTTTGTAGATGCGGCGGCGCTCCAGGGCGAGCATCTCGTCATAGCCGAGGGCATAGCCTCGACCTTCGAGCCCGCTGACTTTCAGTTGCCACTGACCGCGGGTGACACTGGGCGAGAAGCCCGGATCGACCGAGACGCTGTAGAACTTCTGATTGGGTGTAATGTAGTCGGTCTTCCGCTGCGCGACGGGCCGCGGGCGATCACGCCACCAGCGGAAGCCGAAGTAGCCGCCGACCGCCGCCAGCGAGCAGATGATAAACCGGCGCCGGCCAATCCCACGACGCTGCTCATTCAATTGGTTGATTGAATCAAACAGGGCCATTACTTTTCCTAACCCGGACAAGCCGGAACCCAACACAAAGGTTCAAAGGAGACCGCTTAAAAAGTCGGGTGACAGCCCCATATGTAGTGGTGGTCGCGTTGCGTAAAAACAATATGCGATACGTTACAGGCACTTTTTAAGCGGTCTCCTTTGACCCTTTGTGTTAGAAGTTCTTGCCAGGGAAAGCCAACATTTCATAGCTAGACTCTAACTCTTCAAGGGTCGGCAAATAACATTGACCCCAGACTCGATTATAGCCTGCCCCCTTCCGCTCCCATTGTCAAAAAGTTGACATCTCAAGCTCCTGACTTGCGGGGACGCGCCTCGCCGGTTGAAGAGATTTTCCTGACGCGAAAGCCCGATTAACAAAGGCCAAATCCGATCACGCCGAGCATGATCCGATGGGCATCGCACCCAAATGGCCGTGCCGCCGTCGGGTGCGGAACACCGCTTGCGGTCTAGGGCCGCGGAGGACCGCGCATGGGGCACGATCTGATCGGCGATGCCACTTCGAGTTTGCTCAATACCTATGTCACGACGATGAACCGCCGGACTGAAGTCGTCGTCAGCAATCTCGCCAATGCTGATACGCCGGGTTACCAGACGGCGGATTTAGATTTTGCCGAGCACTTGCAGCGCGCGGCCAGTGCGTCGCAGCCCGACTCCGGAATCCTGCTCGCCGCTACGCATCCCAAGCACTTCCCCCTCGGCGGCGATCTGGCTTCGACTGGCACGGTGCCCGTGATTCACCCGAAGGGGTTAGAGACCGGCAACGACGGCAATAACGTGGACGCCGACCAGGAGATGGCCAAGCTGGCCGAGACGGGCTTGCGCGTGCTCACCGGCACTCAACTGATGCAATCGCGCCTGCGCCTGTTGCGCACGGCGATTAAAGAAGGAAGGTAATCAAAGTGATGAGTGATGAGTGATGAGTGATGAGCTAATAGACTCTTCCACTCATCACTCATCACTCATCACTCATCACTGCTCTATGGGTATTTTCCACGCTCTCTCAATCGCGGCCCAGGGCATGAGCGCGCAGCGCCAGCGCCTGGAGATCGCGACCAGCAACCTCGCCAATGCCAACACCACGCGCACGCCCGAGGGCGGCCCATACCGCCGCCACGACGTGGTCTTCACGACCACCGAGGTGAACGCTTCGGCTTTCTCGAGCGAACTCGACCAGGCGAGCCGCGGCGTGCGCGTCAGCGATGTCGTCATGACCGAGGGCGGGCCGGTGCGCGTCTACAATCCGCAACACCCGGACGCCGACCGCGACGGATATGTGGCCATGCCGGATGTCGACGCGGCGGAAGAGACCGTCAATATGTTGTCAGCGGCGCGCTCATTTGAGTCCAATGCTACAGCCTTCAATACCCTGAAGGAGATCGCCCGCGCCGCGCTCAGGCTCGGAGACTGAGGAAAAGTGATGAGTGATGAGTGATGAGTTAATAGACTCTTCCACTCATCACTCATCACTCATCACTCATCACTGCTTTTATGGCTACTGTCAATCTCAATCAGCTCGGTTTACCACCACAACTCGGGTCGGACCGGCCCGAGGGCCGGCGCATCCAGATTGAGGGCGAAGGCTTCGGCGAGACCTTGCAGAAGGCAGCCGGCGAAGTCAACCAGGAGCAGCTCCAGGCCGAGGAGGCCGTGCGGCAAATGGTCGCCGGCCAGGAGAGCGACATCCACACCGTCCTGTATGCCGTGCAACGGGCCGACCTCAGCTTCCAGCTCGCGCTTCAGGTACGCAACAAGCTCATCCAGGCCTACGATGAGGTGATGAGGATGCAAGTGTGAAGCACAGGGATTAGGGGTTAGGGGTTAGGGGCTAGGAAGAAAGGCTTCCAATCGGCCCTAGCCCCTAGTCCCTAACCCCTAACCCCTATGACTAACTACTTCGCCCAACTCAAACAACTCTTCGCGCGGATGACGCTGCGGCAGCGGCTGGCGCTCGGGGGGATTGCGGCCCTGGCGGTCGTCGGCCTGGGGGCCGTCATCTACTTCGCCAACGAGCCCGAATACGGCGTGCTCTTCTCGGACTTGCGCCCGGAGGACGCCGTGCGCATCACCGAGCGGCTGAAACAAGAGAAGGTGGTGTATCGCGTCGCCGCAGGCGGGACGATGATCTCAGTGCCGGCGGAGAAGGTGAGCGAGATGCGGTTGCAGACGGCGGGCGCCGGGTTGCTGGCGGGCGGGCACGTCGGCTTCGAGTTGTTCGATAAGACGAGCTTCGGCGCGACCGATTTCACCGAGCAGATCAATTATAAGCGGGCGCTCGAAGGCGAACTCGCGCGGACCGTCGAGGGGCTGGGCGAGGTGGCTCAGGCGCGCGTTCATCTCACGCTGCCGCGCGAATCGCTCTTTGCCGAGCGCGAGCAGCGGGCCAAGGCGTCGGTCGTGCTCCGGCTCAAACCCGGCCGCGCGCTCCCTCCTTCGGCGGCCAACAGCATCGCCCAATTGCTCGCGAGTTCCGTCGAGGGCTTGGAGCCGAACAACGTGACCGTGCTCGATGCGCAGGGGCAAACGCTCTCGGCCAAGCGCAGCGGCGGCGAAGAGGAGGTCACGCTCTCGCACCTGGAACTCAAGCAGAAGTTCGAACGCGATCTGGCGCAGCGGCTCGTGCTCCTGCTTGAACCCGTCGTCGGCGCGGGCCGAGTGCGAGCCGATGTGAACGCCCTGATGGACTTCACCCGCAACGAGCAGACCGAAGAGAATTACGACCCCCAGAAGGTGGCGATCCGCTCGAAGCAGATGATGGAAGAGAGCGGCAACGGGACCGGCACCGCGGCTTCCGGCATCCCGGGAACCCGCTCGAATGCGCCGCCCACGCCCACGCCCACGCCCACGCCTACTCCGGCGCCCGGCGCCACTCCGGCCGCGACACCGGCCGCGGCCCAACCCAGCCCGACCCCATCCAGCGCGGCCCGCGGCGCCACTCGATCGAGCGAGACCACCAATTACGAAGTCAGCAAATTGACCCGCCACACCATCGATGCCACTGGCAACATCAAACGCCTCTCCGTCTCGGTGCTCGTGGATAACCAGGCGCCGGGCGCTGGCGGCAATCCCGCCAGTCAACCGGCGGCCGGGCCCGCTCGCTCTAAGGAGGAGATGCAGCAGATCAACGAACTCGTCTCGGCCGCCGTGGGCGCCGACGCCCAGCGCGGAGATCAAGTGGTAGTGCGCAACATCGCCTTCAACGCCGCCGAGTCAGGCGCCGTTCCCTCGAGCTTCTGGGAGCGCAATCGGGACTTGCTCAAGTTGGGGATCAAGTACGGCGCAATGCTGCTGGTCGCGCTGATGATCATGCTCTTCGTCGTGCGCCCGATGCGAAAGGCGCTGGTCGTCCCGGCGGAAGCCAAAGAGCTGGCCGCTGGTGAGGCTCGCTTGCTCAGCCCCGCGGCCGCCTCGGAAGGCGGGCCCGAGGCACTGCCAGTCACACGAGCCACGGGGCTGCCCGCGGCATCGGCTACAGCATCTGCCAACAATGTGTCCGGCAAATCCGCGGCCATGACGCCAGGATCGGCGCCTGCCGCTGGCATCCCGCTGGCGGATGAAGACGCAATCGAACAGCTTCGCCGCCTGGAAGCCGAGATCGAAGCCGGGCTAGACGCCGAGGCCGCCGCGGCCAACGTCAACCGGGCGGCCATCCTCAAACGCCGCTTGGTCGAGCAGGCCGAGCGCGACCCGGAGGTCGTGGTCCAAACCATCCGCAACTGGCTCCAAGAGGCGGAGGAAAAGAAATTGGCGAAAGTGGTCGCCGGGAGCGCCGTCTAAGAAGGTCATCAGGCAATGTTGCAAGTCTTCAAAAAAGGAGAGGTGCCGGCCGAGCAATGGAGGCCCCTGACCTTCGTCTCCGGGCCGGAAGCAAGCGCCGCTCTCGGGCAGGCGACAGACCGAGCCAAAGCGCAGACGGAATCGGCTGGGCCCGCCGAATCAGACCTCGCTCCATCGCCCCCTGCCTTGATCGCGGCTCTCGAACAGCAGTTGGCCGAAGCGCAGGCCGCCACCTCGGCGGCGGAACAGGCGGCTTACGAACGTGGCCATGCCGAAGGACGCGCGTCGGCCGAACAAGACGTCAACACCCGGATCGAGGCGGAACTGGCGCCGATGCGCCAGCAGTTGGCCGACACCCTGGAAGAGGTCTCCGGCCTCCGCGCCCAGCTCTTCCGCCAGCACGAGCGCGAGATCATTGAACTGGCGGTGGCCATCGCCCGCAAGATCGTCCAGCGCGAAGTGACCGTAGACCGCGAGATCGTCCTGGCCATCGCCAAGGTCGCGCTCGCCCGCCTGAGCGATCACACGGCGGCGACGATCCATGTCCACCCGTTCGATTACCAATACTTGATCAACAACAAGGGCGCGTTCCTGACCGCCAAGCAAGGCACGGTCGACATCATCGAGGACCGCTCGATCACCCGCGGCGGCTGCCTCATCGAGACTGACGTCGGCCAGGTCGACGCCCGCATCGAGGAGCAGTTCCGCGAGATTGAAATGGGATTTTTCGAATAGTAGGCAGTAGGCAGTAAGCAGTAGGCAGTTGATGAAGAGTCGTCCTTTTCCGCCAACTGTCTACCGCCTACCGCCTACCGCCTACTGCCTACTGCTTTATGGATTTTGCTCACTACCATCGCCGGCTCGCCGAGAGCGACACGCTCAAGTTGGCTGGAAGGGTCAAGAAGGCGGTCGGTTTGGTCATCGAGTCGCAGGGGCCGCCGGTGAGCGTCGGCGATATGTGTTACATCGAGGGCGAGGCGCGGGGGGATGAGACTCCCGTCGAGGTCATCGGCTTCCGCGACGAGACGGTGCTCTCGATGCCGCTCGGCCGGGTGCACGGGGTCAAGCTGGGCGACCGGATGGTCACCCGGCGGACGCCGGCCGTGGTCGGCGTGGGCGAGTCACTGTTAGGACGAGTGATCGATGCGATGGGGGAGCCGCTTGACGGCTTGGGGCCGCTCCAATGCCGCGAGCGTTACCCGCTCTACCGCGAGCCCGCCAATCCGATGCAGCGCGAACATATTCGGGAGCCGCTGGCGACCGGCGTGCGCGCCATCGACGGACTGCTGACCTGCGGCAAGGGGCAGCGCATCGGCATCTTCGGCGGCTCAGGCGTGGGCAAGAGCACGCTCCTGGGCATGATGTCACGCTACACGGCCTCGGATGTCAACGTCATCGCCCTGGTCGGCGAGCGCGGGCGCGAGGTTCGCAGCTTTATCGAGCGCGAACTAGGCGAAGCGGGGCTGAAGCGCTCGGTGATCGTCGTCTCGACCTCGGACGACACGCCGCTCGTGCGCATCCGCTGTGCGCTGGCCGCCACGGCGATTGCCGAGTTCTTTAAAGACCACGGGGCTGATGTCTTACTGATCATGGATTCGGTGACGCGCTTCGCCATGGCCCAGCGCGAGGTGGGCTTGGCCGCGGGAGAGCCGCCTTCGGCCAAGGGCTACACCCCTTCGGTCTTCGCCCTGCTGCCGCGGTTGCTCGAACGGGCGGGGAATTTCGTCGAGGCCGGGAGCATCACCGGTTTCTACACGGTGCTGGTCGAGGGGGACGACATGAATGAGCCGATTGCCGACGCGGTCCGCTCGATCCTGGACGGTCACATCGTCCTTTCGCGTGACCTCGCGATGCGCAACCATTACCCCTGCGTCGATGTCCTCGCGAGCGTGAGCCGTCTATTCAGCGAAGTGACGACGCCGGAGCAGCGGCGGGCGGCCGGGCAACTGCGCGAATTGCTGGCGGCCCACGCCCGCGCCGAGGACTTGATCAATATCGGCGCCTACCAGCCCGGCAGCAATCCGAAGGTCGATCAGGCGGTGGCCAAGTATGAGGCGATCACCGCCTACCTGCGCCAGCCGAGCGAGCAAGGCGCCAGCCTCCGCGAGAGCGAGGCGCAGTTGGTGAGAATGTTTAGTTAGGGGCTAGGGACTAGGGGCTAGCGAAGCACCCTAGTCCCTAGCCCCTAACCCCTAACCCCTGATATGAAGAAATTCGTCTTCAAGCTCGCCTCGGTTCGCCACCACCGCGAGATGGTGCGTGACCGCGAGCAACAGCACTTGCAGGCCCTCGATGTGACGCTTGAAACTGCGCGACAGCGGTTGGCGGAGCTGGAGCGCGAACGCGCTCAGGCGCAGCAGCAGACCGCCGAAGTCGGCGTCCCATCCAGCGCGGATGAGGTCTTGCTGCGTGCCCAATACCTGGAGCGGCTGCGGCTGCGGATTGCGGCGGCGAAGCAGGAGGTGGCCCGTCTCGAACGCGACCTCGCGACGCAGCGGCAGCGGACGCTCGAAGCGGAGCAGCGCCTGGAGGTGATCAATCAGCTGGGCGAGCGCCAGCGCGACGCTCACCATCGCGCTGAGGAGCGTGAAACGCAAACAATCGCCGATGAAATGAGCGCCTTGCGCAGTGCGCGCTCGCGCCGCCCTTGACGGCGCGCTGATGGTCTAAGAGAGATGGTTCAGATGATTGCGGATACAATTTCAACCTCCGGTGGTGGCGCCGACCACCCCCAGGTGACAGCCCCCCAGACCGCAGATGCGGAGTTCAGGCGCGCCCTCGCCGGTGTCACCAATCAATCGGCCCGCCTGTCCACTGCAACCCGAGTCCCGCACCAGATGCGGGAGGGAAGCTCAGAAATGAAGCGCCAAGCTGAAGGAGTGAGAAGGGGAAATCATGACGCAGCGCAAGCTGACGGCACTCAATCTCAAACTCCAATCAGCACTCCAATCAGCCTGACCCCGCCTCCCGTGCGGCCGTCCGCCACGGCGCAGACGCAGCTCTCAACTAATCATGATGCCAATCGCTTCGGCGCTTCATCCGTCAAGCGCGAGTCAGGGGCGATGAGCAGTGCCGCCGCAGTCATTAAAGAGCAAGGCGAGTCGCCAGAGAATGGCACCGCCCTGAAAGATCGAGCTATCACCCTCCCACACGACTTGACCCTCCGTCTTGATGATCAATCAGCATTGCCATATGAAACGCAGTCAATGGAACTATCCGGCGAGCAGTTCATCTCGGCATCAGTAGCTCTGATGGACAGAGCGGCGGGTCAGGCTGAGCGATCTCAGGCTCAAATCGAAGTCAGCAGTGGCAATGCAGAGATGATACAAACGGGGCAGGCAGGTTCGCTCAATCGCCTAGGACCAGTTAAGCTGGAGAGCATCCGGATCGAGTCGGGGGCAGAGGTCGAGCCCCTGCCGCTCAGCCTTCAGACAGTGGGGCTCTCCTCGAGCCGGCCTGACCGACTATCCGTATTACTCAAGCAATACTTGGATGAGCCCGTCGATCGGGCCTCAGCCAAGGATGAGCAGGCAACGGCCGATACGGCCGCAGAGGATCCGGGCGCAGCCTCAAAGCTGACCACAGTCAACCGAGCAGACGACTCCGTTTCATCAGCCGTCCGGATGGCGGGCTCAAGATCAACCTCGGAGCGCTTCAGCCTCGATGGCGTCGAGGCCATCGCCCTGCAACCGGTCCCGGACCACACACATCAGGACCGGCAGGAGAATCAATCAAACAGCGAGCGCGGCGACGCCGGGGCCGGGTTCCTCCATCTGGCGAGTGCGACGAGGGAGAGTCTGTCCCCCCAACTCGGCTCTCCCGCCTCGGAGGCTGCACAGGTCGCGCTGCCACAGCTCATCGAACGGATTCAGACGATGGCCCGGAGCGGGACGCGCTCCATCCGCCTCAGCCTGCAACCGGAGAGCCTCGGCCAAGTCGAGTTGCGCCTGACCCTGGTCGGCTCTCGCCTCAGCCTACACATTGCGGCCGAGTCCACGCAAGTGCGCGAAGGGCTGCAACAGAGCGCTGGAGCGCTACGCGAGGCATTGGCCGAGACCGGGCTGGACTTGCGCCACGTCGACATCAGGGGCTTCGGCAATCTGGGTCTCAACGCTGAGACAGGGACCAATCCATTCGGCGGTCACTCCGCCTCGAATCAGACGCTGTGGGATGAGGTCGCACGCCGGCAAGCAGTGCGCGGAGACGAAAACCTCTGGTCGCGCGGCGGGGCAACGACGACCAAACCAGAGTCGTTGCCTGCCCGTCTGGCGCGGCTGCTGAATTTGCGGATTTGAGATGGCGCGGGCGGCGGCCTGAGAGTTGCCTCCCTAGCCAGTCATTACTGTGCGCGGCGGTGCGGCAGCACGCGGCGCCGGAAAGGAGAGAGCATGAATATCAACCAGCTTTTGCCTGGCAGCTTGACAGGCAACGACCCGGCCGCGAGCAGTGGGCCGCAGCGGCGCGAACTTGATCAGGGCGCGTTCCTGCAACTGCTCGTCGCGCAATTGAAGAATCAGGACCCGACCGAACCGCAAGACCCAAGCGCATTCGTCGCCCAACTGGCCCAGTTCAATCAACTCGACCAGTTGATCGGCATCCGCCAATCGCTGAAAGATCTGGCGGCCAAGCTGAAATGAACGATGAAGAGTGAACACGAATGATGAAGGGTGAACGATGAACAGTGGCCAATGGCCGCGGCTCGAAAAGTTCATCGTTCATCATTCACCTAATTCAAGAGTCATTCAGGTCGTCAGTGACGATGCCCTGAAACCATGAAAAGCGCGGCGCGATGTCCCGCGACCTGTCAGGTTGCGGTGGCCTCGCTCTTAGCGCTTTGCCAAAGCAACCGCAACCTGACAGGTCGCGGGACATTTTCTCAGGAGAGTATTCAATGGGTATCAATTTTTCCGCTTCGCTCTTGGGCCTGCAAGCCACCTCGCAGGCCATCTCGGTGGCTGGTAATAACATCGCCAATAGCAATACGGTCGGCTACAAGCAAGGGGTCCCGATCTTCGCCGACTTCTTCAACTCCCGCAGCGGCACGACCAACGGCGCGGGGAATTCCCTGCAAATCGGCAGCGGGGTCACCTTGGCCGCAGTCGAGGGCATCTTCTCCCAGGGGAGTGTGACCGATTCGGCCGAGCCCACCCACATCGCCATCCAAGGCAACGGCTTCTTCGTCGTCAATGACCAGGCCTCCGGGCGCGGCTATACCCGCGCCGGCGCCTTTTCACTCGACCGGAACGGCTACCTGGTAACGCCGCAAGGCGCCCGCGTCCAGGGGTTCTCGACCACCGATGCCAACGGCAATATCGTCAACAACGGCATCCTCGGAGACCTGCGCCTGCCGATTGGCTCCAGCCTGCCGCCGACCGCGACTTCCGAGGTCGCCTTACGGGCCAACCTGGATGCGAGCGCGGCCGACGCGACCACCTTCAACACACAGGTGCGCATCTTCGATTCACTGGGCGCCGAACACACGCTCAACTTCGCCTTCACGCGCAGCACGGCGGGAGACGCGGCCGGCCCGCCGGCCACGCACCGCTATAACTTAGCCGTGACCCTCGACGGCTCAGCGGCGCCGCTGGCCAATTCGACCGGCGGCAGCCCGATTCAAATCAATTTTGACTCCGCCGGAAAGCTCGTCTCACCCGCGACGCTCAGCCTCAACGCCCAGACCGTGGGGGGCGGCGCGACGATCCCGGCGATCAACATTCCGCTCAATGACACCAACGGCTCGCTGATCACCGGCTTTGCGGCGCCGTCCGCTGTGGCCAGTTCGCGGCAGAACGGATTCCGGTCCAGTTCCGTCACCAGCGTCAGCGCCTTGACCATCGACAATACCGGCCTGATCATCGCCCGGTTCGACAACGGGCAGTCGCGGCAATTGGGCCAGGTCGCCCTCGCCACCTTCGACAACCCGCAAGGATTGCTGCGCTCAGGCAACAGCATTTTCAACGAGACGACGAGTTCCGGGCTCGCCTCGGTGGGAGTGGCTGGGACGGGTGGACGTGGCTACCTACAGGGCAACGCGCTCGAACAATCGAACGTCGACCTGGCCACCGAGTTCACCCAGCTCATCGTGGCGCAGCGCGGCTTCCAGGCCAACGCCCGCGCCATCTCCAGCACGAACCAGGCGCTGCAAGACATCCTCCAACTGATCTAACCCTGCCGAATGGGGAATGCGGATTGGGGATTGCGGATTGAAAACAGGTTCGCAATCCCCAATCCGCATTCCCCAGCCCCATGTGCGGCTAAAGTTTTTAGATCGTGATCCGAAAAGAGGGGTGGCCAGTATTGCCAGGTGGAGTAGTGTGCCGACGCTGCTGCGACTGGCGATGAACTGCGGACTTGGATTCTCTGGGTGAAAGGTTAGTCGGTCACGATGTTCGTCATCATCGGGATTATCATCGTCATCGTCGCGATCGTGGGCGGGTATGCCATGGAAGGCGGCCCGTTCGCCGTCCTGCTCCAGCCGGCCGAACTCTTGATCATCGGCGGCGCGGCGCTCGGCAGCCTGATCCTAGCGACACCGATGAAGCTGCTCCTGAAGTTGCTCAAGGACCTGCCCAAGACCCTCGCCGGGTCGAAATTCGATCGGGCCGCCTACACCGAGCTGTTGCTCTTGCAGTACGAGGTCTACATCAACGCCAAGAAGGGCGGCCTGACTTCGCTGGAAGCCGACGTCAACGAGCCGGGGAAGAGCGCGATCTTCTCGAAGTACCCCAAGTTCCTGACCAACCATCATGCCGCCGAATTCTTCCAGGACGCGATGCGGATGCTGATCAACGGGGCGGCCAAGCCGGAGGAGTTGGAGAACGCGATGGACCTGGAGTTGGAGACGCACCACGAAGAGGGCAGTAAGATCCCAGCGATGGTCAATAAGGTCGCCGACGCGCTGCCCGGCCTCGGGATCGTCGCCGCCGTCCTCGGCATCGTCATCGCGGTCCAGGCGATTGACGGGCCGCCTGAGGAGATCGGGCACAAGGTCGGCGCCGCCCTGGTCGGCACTTTCCTGGGCATCCTCATTTCCTACGGCTTCCTCCAGCCGATCGCGACGAACCTCGAGCACCTCTCGGCCGACGAGGCCAAATATTTCATGTGCATCAAGGCCGGGGTGCTCGCCTTCGCCAACGGCGCAGCGCCACTGACGGCCATCGAGTTCGCCCGCAAGGTGATCTACAGCTACGACCGCCCGGGCGGCGGGGAGATCGAGAAGGCGGCGCGCGAGATCAAACCCAGATGAAGTTGAAAGTTGAAAGTTGAAAGTTGAAAGTTCTCTCGGAACCGTCAACTTTCGACTTTCGACTTTCAACTTTCGACTTTCAACTTATATGGTTGCACCCAAGCCGGCGAAGCAGAAGCAGCCGGTCATCATCAAGAAGAAGAAGATCGTCCGCGGACACGGCGGGCACCACGGCGGGGCCTGGAAGGTGGCCTATGCCGATTTCATCACCGCCATGATGGCGCTCTTCTTGCTCCTCTGGCTGATCAGCCAGGGCGACCAGAAGTTGAAGACGGCCATCGCCAACTACTTTCGCAACCCCGGCGTCTTCAACACCCAACGCGGCGGGGTCATGCCCGGCAACCGGAAAGTCAGCAAAGAGCCGCAGGTCGTCAACCCTCAGACCGAAGAGATGGCCCTGGTCAGCTCAGCCACCATGCTCCGCAAGGCCTTTGACAAGCGCCCGGAGTTCGGCAACGTGAGGGGCCAGATCAAAATCGAGATCACCGACGAGGGCCTGCGCATCCAGATTCTCGACCGCGCCAGCGAAGTGCTCTTCGACCGCGGCAGCGCGCAACTCAAAGAGAACATGGTGACGATCCTGCGGGAGATCGCGGGGGAGGTGGGCAAGCTCCCCAACCCGGTGGTGGTCGGCGGCCACACGGATGCCTTCACTTTCAAGGCCGCGGACAATTATACCAACTGGGAATTGTCCGCCGACCGCGCCAACGCCGCGCGCCGCGTGCTTGAAACCGCGGGCCTCTCCAAAGGCCAAGTCAAGCGCGTGGTCGGCCACGGCGACAGTGAGCCGATCAACCCGGCCGACCCTTATGACCCGGCCAACCGCCGCATCAGCGTCCTCGTGCTCCGCACCTACCCCAGACCGACGAGCGTGCCGGCCCCTCCCCCGGCCTCGCCAGACAAGAAACCGATACCTACCTCCACCCCGGTGTCGAAGAATTGACAGTACCGAAAGAGTGATGAGTGATGAGTGATGAGTGATGAGTAATAACGCTCATCACTCATCACTCATCACTCATCACTACGCATTAGGCATATTGCTTGCTTCACTCCTCCCCTGAGGAGAGCACTATGCCGGAGCAGAACGAAGTTGAAGTCGTCACCCTGGAAGAAGTCACCAAGAAAAAATCGAAGTTGCCATTGATCATCACGGCGATCGCCGTCCTGGGGCTCGGCGGGGGCGGGGCATTCTTCTTCTTCAACCAGGGGACGGCCGCCAAAGCGAAAAAGAAGAAGGTGGCGAAGCCGACCGACGACGAAAGCGCGCCGGACGAAGCGGCCGCGGATGAGGCGCCTGCGGCCGGCGTCTCGGCCGTGATCTCGCTCGAGCCTTTCATCGCGAACCTTGCTGATTCGGCCGAGTCGCGCTACATCCGCATCACCCTCTCGCTCGGCATCAACGCTGAAAACAAAGATGAAGGCAAAGAGGTGGCGAAGGACGTGGTCGTCATCTCCAAGCTGCGCGACGCCATCCTGGCCGTGCTCATCTCGAAGAACTCCGGCGAGCTGCTCTCGGAAGAGGGCAAGAAGACGCTGCGCCAGCAGTTGCTCGAGGCGGTCCGGGCGCGAGTCAAGAAGCCGCGCATCAGTGAGGTCTACATCACCGACCTCGTGATTCAGATGTAAGGTACTGGTCAGTTGTCCCGCGACCTGTCAGGTTGCGGTTGCTCTCGTGACAAGCCTTTGATGAGCCAGCCGCAACCTGACTGGTCGCGGGACATTTGCTGAGGAGATTAGCTTGGCGCACGATCAACGTGATCCAGAGACTGGCGAGTACGAGGTGACCCCGGCGGAGTTTGCTTTCGTGCGCGAACTCAGGATGAGCCTGACGGTGAACATCGGCTCAACCACGCTCACCCTCAGAGAAGTCCTCGAACTCGCCCCGGACTCCATCATCCAACTCCCGCGCTCAACCGGCGAGGGCGTGGACGTGAACGTCAACGGCGTGCCACTGGCCCGCGGTGAGATGATCAGCATCGAGGACCGGGCTGTGATCAGAATCAAAGAGATCTTGCATCAACCTCAAGGGTGAGCCCCGGACGGTGAGCGATCAAGAGTTCATTTCATCCCTCACCGCTGGTCATTCGTGGTTCAGAGTTCAGAGTTCAAAGTCATGAGGCGACCGATATTGGCTATCCTCTGCGGCCTGACATTGCTCAGCTTACTTACCAGTCACGGGCTCGGGGCCAAGACTGTTTCCGGCCAGACAGGGCGGCCGGAGGCAATCACTGGAGGAGAGGCCAACAGCCCGCTGACGGCCAAACCCACCAACCAGCCACCGGCCAAGACTGAGTCCGGCACTCAAGCCCAAGCGCCCGCCCGTGACTTAACCCCGGTCTTCGGCCCCGAGCGCGAGGAGCAGCATCAAGAGCAGCCGGGCGCGGCAGCCTCCATCGCGCGCACCTTCGGCGCCCTCTTAGTCGTGCTGAGCCTGGTTGGGGCAGCCGCCTGGGCGCTCAAGCGCTACGGCCGGCGCGGAATCACGGCCACAGATCGCACGGCCTTCGCCGTCATCACGACCGCCCCGCTCGCCGACAAGCGGACCTTGAGCGTCGTCCGCTTCGGCGCCCAAGCGCTGCTCATCGGGAGCACTCCGACCTCCATGACGCTCCTGGCCACCGCGGCTTTAAGTGAGATCGAAAAACTGGCAGACGCCCCCAACGCGGCGACCCACACCCCGACCGACGCGCCGGTTTTCGCCCGCCAGCTCAACCAGGTCTATGCTGAGTTAGAAGCGAACGAGAGTGAACACCCAGGCGAAAGGGGACGGCCGATCAACTCTTCAGAAGACAGTAGGAGGCGTCAGTGGCAACCTCGTTGATGGCCCGCCGTGTGCCGCAGCCGCTCCGCCGCTTAAGGCAGCGGGTGGAAAAGCAGGGCAAGCCCAAAGCGCGCTTCCCCTACTTATTTAAAATGGCGGCCCTGATTCTCGTCGTGTGCGGCGTGCTGGCCGCGGGCGCAGCGGCGGCACAGGTCACGGGCGGAGCGCTGCCGGGCGGGGTCGAGATCAAGCTGAGCAACGGGCCGGGCGGATCGATTGCGGTGCCGTTGCAGATCCTGCTCCTGCTCACGCTGCTCACTTTCATCCCGGCGCTCTTGGTCTCGGTCACCTGCTTCACGCGGATGATCGTGGTCTTCCACTTTCTGCGCACTGCCCTCGGCACGCAGGAGACGCCGAATAACCAGGTGACCCTCGGCCTGACGCTCTTTCTGACCCTCTTCGTCATGGCCCCGGTAGGCGCCGAGATCAACCGTGACGCGCTCCAGCCGCTGCTCGCCGGGCAACTCACCCAGGTCGGTGCGCTCGAACGCGCCCTGATCCCGCTCCGCGCCTTTATGTTTCGTCAGACGCGCGAAAAGGACCTCGCGCTGTTTGTCAAACTCGCCCGGATCGAACGGCCGCAGACGCGCGATGACGTCCCGACCACGACGCTCGTGCCCGCGTTTATGATCTCGGAGCTCAAGACGGCCTTTCAGATCGGCTTCGTGCTCTTCCTGCCGTTCCTGATCATCGATATGGCCGTCTCGGCCGTGCTCCTCTCGATGGGCATCTTGCAACTGCCGCCGATCGTCGTCTCGACCCCCTTCAAGCTCCTGCTCTTCGTCATGGTCGACGGCTGGAACTTGATCGTCGGGTCGCTGGTCAAAAGTTTCTTTTAGCCAGTTGTCAGTGGTCAGTTGTCCGTTGCTAATAACGACTGACGACTGACCACGGACAACTGACCACTGACTTATGTACGATTCCATCATTCTCAAACTGATCACGAAAGCCCTGGAGACGCTGCTCTGGGTGAGCGGCCCGATGCTGGTCGTGGCGATCATCGTGGGCCTGGTGGTGAGCCTGATCCAGACGCTGACCTCGATCCAGGATGCAACCTTCGCCTTCGCCCCGCGGCTGGTCGCCATCTTCGTCGTCTTCCTGCTCACCTTCCCCTGGCTCCTCCGCGTCATGGTCGACTTCACCGCCGCCCTGTTCGGGAATTTTGCGCCGTTCATTAAATAGCAGTAGGCAGTAGGCGGTAGGCAGTAGGCAGTGGGCAGAATAAATAGCTCGTTGTAACTGGCTACCAAGACTGCCTACTGCCTACTGCCTACTGCCTACTGCCTTATGGACCATCTCATCATCCCACTCGAACCGGTGCTGAAATTCCTGGTCGTCCTGGCGCGGGTGGGGGGACTGGTGACGTTCGCCCCTTTTTGGGCCTTCGCCGCCATCGCCCCGCGGATCCGGATCGTCTTCGTCTTCATTGCCGCGCTGGTGCTCTTCCCTGCCCTCGCCCCTGAACTCCGGGCACCGGCGCCGGACCCCGGCTCATTGCTGCTGACGATTTGCGGCGAGGCGTTGGTGGGTCTCGCGCTCGGGCTGGTGGGGCGTTTTTTGTTTGCGGCCTGCGAACTGGCGGCGCACCTGGTTGGATTCCAGGCGGGCATCTCCCTGGTCAACGTGATCGACCCGGCGACCAAAGTGCAAGCGCCCGCGCTGCCGGCTTTCTTCAGCTACTTCGGTGTCATCCTGCTCCTCGCGACCAACGGGCATCATTGGTTCCTCCAGGCGACGGTCGATAGCTTCCGCTTGCTCCCGCCCGGCGGTGTCAATTTGAGCGGGCAATTTATCGAGCTGCTGATCAAACTCTCCGGCCAAATCCTCGTCCTCGGAGTCAAGTTGGCGGCCCCGGTGCTCGCCGTGCTGTTGATGCTCGACATCATTCTCGCGCTGGTGGGCAAGGCCGCCCCGCAGCTTCAGGTCCTGATCGAAGGCTTCCCGCTCAAGATGCTGACCGGCATCTGGGCGCTCGGCCTGTCGGTCTACTACATGTCGCGGACGCTCGACCACTACCTCGGCGTCCTCCACCGCGATCTTTACCGCGTGATCGGAACACTGGGGAAGTGATGAGTGATGGGTGATGAGTGATGAGTATAAGCGCTCTTCCCACTCATCACTCATCACTCATCACTCATCACTGCTTTTATGGAACGGACAGAGAAAGCGACACCGCGCAAACGGGAGATGCTGCGGCGAGAAGGGCGGGTCGCGCGGAGCCGTGAGTTGCCCGCGGCGCTCTCCTTCCTGGCCGTGGTTCTACTGCTGCGCGGGGCGGCCCTCGCGGCTTCGGGCGAGGCCCAGGCGGCGATCATCAGTTTCTTGCGCCGGAGCATCTTCACCGGCGACCTGACCGTGGAGCGGCTGCAGGCGCTGCTCAGTGTGGGCGCGCTCTCCTTCGTGCGCCTCACGGGTCCGGTGCTGCTGGTGGCGCTGGCTGTCTCCGTCCTGGCGAACGTGGTGCAGGGCGGCCTGGTCTTTTCGACCGAGGCGCTGAGGCTGAATTTCAAACGCCTCAACCCCGCAACCAATTTGCGGAATCTCGTCTCCAAGCGCAGCCTCGTCGAGGCGCTCAAGACCCTCATCAAGCTCGCCATCATCGCCTACATCTGCTATGACGCGCTCAACGTGCAGGCCGCGGCCCTGCCGAGGTTAGGGGGCGCCGGCGTCGCGGAGATCGTGAGCGTGCTTGGACAGATGGCCTTCGCCCTCAGCGTCCGCATCGCGGTCTTCATGGTCATCGTCGCGGGGGCGGATTACGCCTTCCAACTTTACGACTTCGAGCAGAGCATCAAGCAGACCAAGCAGGAGGTGCGCGAGGACTACAAGCAGACTGAGGGCGACCCGCTCATCCGCGGCCAACTGCGCCGCTTTCAGCGTGAGATGGCGCGGAAGCGTCAACTGGCAGCCGTGCCCACGGCCGATGTGGTCGTCACCAACCCGACGCACTTCGCCGTCGCCTTGCGCTACGACCGCGAGCGGATGATGGCGCCGGAGGTGGTAGCGAAAGGCGCCGACCACCTGGCGCAGAAGATTCGCGAACTCGCCCGCGAGCATGATGTGCCGCTCTTGGAGAACCCGCCGCTCGCTCGCGCACTCTACAAAGCAGTCGATGTGGGCCGCGCCATCCCGCCGGAGTTGTACCGTGCGGTCGCTGAAGTCCTGGCCTACGTTTACCGGCTGCGCGAGAAAACACGATCAGGTTAAGCTGAAGCTCTTCACATACTGCTCCCCAATCCCGGTCCCTACGACTCGGCCACACGCTCTTTCTTCATTTCCTTAATACCTGGATCGCCTGGAAAGGGCTTCTCACCTTGATCGTTGGGCAGTATCATTCCACGACCAGGAATTATGAGCCGAGATCGTTTGAGTCATGCCATAGGTTCAGCAACCATTACCGCCATGCAGTCCTTCGCGGCGGTGCTCCTGCTGTCAATCCCTCCGGTCTGCGCCCAGCAGCTTTCCGTGCGCCACTACGATGTCTCTGACGGATTGGCCCACAGCTATGTCGGCGCCATTCATCAGGACGCGAAGGGTTATCTCTGGTTCGGCACGCGGGAAGGGCTGAGCCGGTTTGACGGCTACCGCTTCACCAACTACGGCACGCTCGAGGGCTTGGGAAACATGATCATCAATGCCATCGTCGAAGATCGGCAGGGGCAGCTCTGGATCGGAACCAATGGCGGCGGAGTAGCCCGCCTGATCGATGATCCGCGAGCAGCAACTTCGTCCCGCCCAGCCGAGCCAGTGCCGAGTCAAGGGCAGAAGTTCGTCAGTTTCCGCGTCGGCGATTCACCGGACTCAAACCGCGTCAACGCGCTGCTCTTTGATGCCCACAACAATCTTTGGTGCGTCACCGATGACGGGATCTACCGCGGGGCGGCGGACCTCGACCGTGGCCTCAAGTTCGAGGTCGTGGTGCCTCATCGGCCAGTAGCAAGTGAGATGGTGGCTTTCGCCGACACTCACGGGCGTCTCTGGTTCGGGATGCAGGACGAACTGATCGAGGTCGTCCAGGACCGCATCATCAAGTACGGCTTGGCCGATGAGGTTGGCCGCACTTGGATCGAGAGCATCATCGAGGATCGCCAGGGCAGAGTGCTGGTCGCCAACCAGCGTGATGTCTTCGAATTCATTGCGCCGACCGAGACGGGGGGCCGTGGACGATGGCAGCGGCTGCCCCTGACTTTCAAACCGGATCAGGGGATATTTGCGATGCTCGTTGATTCCGCCGGCACGCTCTGGCTCGGCACGTGGAATGGGTTGATCAAGTACCAGGACGGGAAGCAGACGATCTACACTATTGCTCAGGGGTTGAGTGATAACGTCATCCGGGCGCTGGCGGAAGATCGCGACGGCAATTTGTGGATCGGCACCACCGGGGGCGGGGTGTGCAAACTCTCCGGCGAGCTGATCGTCAGCTTCACCAAGACCGAGGGTCTCCCCAATCAAAATGTCATCAGGGTCATCGAGGATCATCAAGGGCGCATCTATGCGAGCATCCAGCAGGGTGGCCTGGTGGAGATTGTCGCCGGGAAAGCTGTGCCCATCTCAAGGTCGCAGATGCCGCCATTCGACAATATCTATGCCTGGATTTTCCAGAACCGCCGTGGTGATTGGTGGGTCAACTCCGCAGATGGTTGGTTTCTGTTCCAGGGACCCGAGCTGCAACTGCGTCGAGGCAAAAAGCTCACCGCCGCCGATGGCCTCCCCGCGGAGAGCGTCAAGGCTGGCGTCTCGCTTTATGAAGATCCAGCCGGAAAGCTGTGGGCCATTTCGACGGACGGCCATCTCTATCAGTCCGACACCACACGAAAAGGGCCTGCTGTCTTCGAGCATCTGCCCTTGAAAGTCAAGCCGCCATTTAGTGAATCCGGGATGCTGAGCGACCCATCGGGGGTGCTCTGGCTGGGCGCGCAGGGCGGGATCGCGAGGTTAATCAAGGGGGAGATCGTGGCCCTGCAGCCGACCGCAGGCTTGCCTGAAACCAACCCTCGCGCCTTCTTTCAAGACAGCCGGGGGTGGTTCTGGATCGGCTTGCGCTACCAGGGCGTCTCGGTGACGAGAGACCCGATGGCCGAGTCCCTGAAGTTTGTCAATTACTCCACTCGGAGCGGCCTGGCGAGCGATACGGTCTGGGCGATCACCGAGGACGATTTGGGTCGCATCTATTTGGGGACGGGCAAGGGACTCGATCAACTGGACCCGGCCACCGGACGGATTCATCACTTCAATACCAAAGACGGGCTGGCCGGCGATCAAATCAATCACTGCCTCAAGGACCGGAGCGGCAACATCTGGGTCGCGACCTCGCTGGGCCTGTCGAAATTCAATCCGCGGGCTGAGCGCGCGGTGAATCGCCCGCCACCGATTTATCTCAGCCGGGTGCAGGTCGCTGGCGAAAATCTGCCACTGCCCGAAACAGGCGCGTTCCGGTTATCGGAGTTGAGCCTCCCTTCATCGCGCAACCATCTGCTGATTGAATACGTCGCGTTGAGCTTTCAGGGGGAGCAGCAACTCCGCTACCAATACAAGCTGGAGGGCGTGGATGCTGAGTGGAACGCGCCGACGGAAGTGCAGGCGGTCAATTACGCGCATCTGGCTCCGGGCGCCTATCAGTTTCTGGTGCGAGCGATCAATCAAGAGGGCACGGCGAGCCTGGAATCAGCCGCCTTCTCGTTCCGCATTCTTCCGCCGCTCTGGCAGCGGTGGTGGTTTCTCACGTCGGCGGCGACCTTGATCGGATTGGTGATTTATGCGATTGATCGTTACCGCGTGGGGCGGCTCATCGAACTTGAACGAGTGCGGACGCGCATCGCCACCGACTTGCACGACGACATCGGGTCGAGCCTCTCGCAGATTGCGATCCTCAGCGAAGTGGCCCGGCATCAAGCAGGGCCGGATGATTCGCCGGTGACGAGACCGCTCTCACTGATCGCGCGCATCTCGCGTGAGTCGGTCGACTCGATGAGTGACATCGTCTGGGCCATCAATCCGAACCGGGACCGGCTCTTCCATCTGACGCGGCGGATGCGGCGGTTCGCCAGCGAAATCCTCCCCGCCCGCAACATCGAATTCAGCTTTAGCGCCCCCGACTCGGAGCGCGATCTCAAGCTCGATGCGGACCTCCGCCGCCAGGTCTTCCTGATTTTCAAAGAGAGCGTCAACAACATCGTCCGCCACTCGGCCTGCACGCGCGTCGCAATCGAGTTCCGCGTGGAGCGGGCGTGGCTCGCCTTGAGCCTGAGCGACAATGGCCAGGGATTCGACCCGGCGCAGGTGAACGATGGGCAAGGCATGCTCAGCATGCGGCGCCGGGCCCACAGCCTGGGCGGGGAATGGGCGGTGAATTCAAGCCAGGGCCAGGGCACGGTCATCACGCTGAGAGTGCCGCACAACCGCCGGAAGTGGACCCGTGGAGGGCGCAATCACGGGCCCTAACCCAACATCAAATGCTAGGAGAAGATTGAGAGGCTGTTTGAAAAGTGCTGCCTTCAGCCCTGAAAGGGCTACATTCAATAGCCGTGGGTGCAACCCACGGACCGTGGCGCGAGATGTTTTCGACCCTGAAGGGATCGCAGCAACCACCATTCTGCAACCCTTTCAGGGTTGGGCTGGTGGTGGGTTTGGCCACCGTGGGTGGCACCCACGGCTATTAACTGTGTCCCCTGCGGGGACGAGTCAGAGGCCGCTAGAGAAACTTTTCAGAGGAAATGGGGCCATGAGCGTCTTCTACCTTCCGGCTATCTCCCGGCTCTTGCCCTCCTGCTCTCCTGGAGCCTGAGCTCTGGCGAGGAAAGTACCTAGCTGAATAGACGGGTGACACGCCCGCCATTCTAGAATACACTCCTCCTGGCCAGCCGACTATTTTTCCAGAAGAGAGGATGTGAGCAACGAAATGCCAAGGTCAGAGACTACTGAATCGCCGCACTCCGGCGTCATCAACGTCGCGATCATCGAAGACCAGCGCGAGATTCGCGAGGGCCTTGGGTTTTTGGTCAACACGACTGATGGCTACCGCTGCCTGGGCAGCTTCGGCTCGATGGAAGAGACGCTGGAAAAAATCGGCCACGAACTTCCGGACGTGGCGCTCGTCGATATTGGCTTGCCGGGCATCTCCGGCCTCGCCGGCATCCGCATCTTAAAAGAACGCTACCCCGACTTGTTACTGGTGGCGCTCACGGTCTACGACGATGACGACCGGATTTTCGAGGCGCTCTGCGCGGGAGCTTCCGGCTATCTCTTGAAGAAAACGCCCCCGGCGCGGTTGCTCGAAAGCCTCACGGAAGTCATGCAAGGCGGGGCGCCGATGTCGCCGGAGGTGGCGAGCCGGGTCGTCACCTTGTTTCGCCAGATTCGCCCGCCGGAGCATGCCGACCACCAACTCACGCCGCACGAAATTCGCATCTTGAAACTGCTCGTCGAGGGTCACAGCTACAAGACGGCGGCGGCCGAGCTCAACAGTAGCGTCCACACCGTCGCCTTTCATATGCGGAACATCTACCGCAAACTGCAAGTCCACTCCAAATCCGAGGCCGTCGTGAAGGCCCTGCGCCACGGACTAGTCTAAGAGCGTGTTTTAAAAGCCCTGGGAGCGCACGCGTCCCCGCGTGCCGGGCGTGGCCGGAGCGCGCCCATCGCCAGGCCAGCGGGCGAGTTGCCAAACGCAGCACGCGCGGACGCGTGCGCTCCCAGGGACTAGCAGCCCTTTTAAAACACGCTCTAAGCGCCAGCAGACGGTGAGAGGCCACATCGTTCTGTGCTCCCTCGCCGAGTACACTGATCGCCAGAGCTGCTTGCTGCCTACCATCTACCTCACAATGCTCGCCGCGGGAGCCCTCAGATACCTACCTAAACAGGGGATTGTTGTCGGCTGGGGATCGAGGTATTGATGAGAGGTGCGGCTGAGAGTCGGATTGTTCGAGCTGGTCTCGACGCTCATCAGAGGAGCCATCAATCATTCGCAGCTCTCGCCAAGGAAGCAACGAAACAAGAAAGCCTTCAAGGAGACACTTGAGGACATCAACAAGAGAAAGGTCAAGAGGAACTTGAAATGACAACTCAACGACGACGATTCTCACTGCATAGCCGCGTGTTGGCTCTTGGCCTGCTCAGCAGCTTGCTCCTCGCCCTGCTGGTTCCTGCTTGGCCGGCCTACCTCTCCGCGTGGGCGCACCCATCCTCGCCGGAACAGATGATCATCAGGCAGTTCCCAGCGTTGGCAGAGCAGATGGCTGCCCGCACCGACTTCACAGTAGCGACACGCACGATCGAGGGGCGAGTGGTGGCCGGATTCCAACCGCATCTTGCCTCCACGTCCGCGACGCCAGAGATTGGATTCCCGACCGGTTTGCTGCCGCCAGAGCGAGCCGCCTGGCTAGCCCAGGCGCAGCGCGATGGGATGACGAATCAAGTGTCGTTGACTCCCTTCTTCCCGGCCAGTTATGGCGATTCGTTTGTCGTCGAAGGCCAGGGGATGCGGGTCGTCGTGCGACCACTGGGGGCCGCGCAGGTGAAGGCGCAGATTGAGCAAGGCAAGGTCATCTATCGCGGAGCCTATCCGCACACCGACAGCCTGCACGCAGTCAAGGGTCATCGCAGCGAAGAGTTCTTGCTGCTGCACACGGCTGAAGCGCCACACAGTTTCGAGTACGCCTTGCAGGTCAGCGCGGGAGCGAAGATCGCACTCGCCGAGGGCGCAGTGCGGTTGACGAACGAGCGAGGCCAAGGCCTGGTGATCGAGAAGCCGTGGGTGGTGGATGCGCAAGGGCAACGGCGCGAGGATGTGGTGCATTGGGAACTCGGCTCGGAGGAGAGGAATGGCATCCACCATTTGAGATTGGAACTCACGCCTGCGGGATTGGCTTACCCGTTGGTGATTGACCCCAGTTGGGTGCCCACGAGCGACCTGGTCACAGCCCGCCATTTTCACACAGCGACGTTGCTGTCGAACGGCCAGGTCTTGATTGCCGGGGGATCCAACATCAATGGCTCTCTCAAGAGCGCCGAACTCTACAATCCAGCCACGGGTACCTGGAGCAGCACCGGCGATTTGGCCACAGCCCGCGAGTCTCACACAGCGACGTTGCTGCCGAACGGCCAGGTCTTGATTGCGGGGGGATTCCCCGGCGGTGGCGGCGTTCTCAAGAGCGCCGAACTCTACAATCCAGCCACGGGCGCTTGGAGCAGCACCGGCGATTTGGCCACAGCCCGCGGTTCTCACACGGCGACGCTGCTGCCGAATGGCCAGGTCTTGCTTGCGGGAGGGGAAGGTGACAGCTTCGGCTTTCTCAAGAGCGCCGAACTCTACAATCCAGCCACCGGCACCTGGAGCAGCACCGGCGATTTGGCCACAGCCCGCGGACTTCACACAGCGACGTTGCTGCCGAACGGCCAGGTCTTGATTGCGGGGGGAGTCAATACCAGCAGCGGCGTTCTCAAGAGCGCCGAACTCTACAATCCAGCCACGGGTACCTGGAGCAGCATCGGCGACTTGGCCACAGCCCGCGAGTCTCACACAGCGACGTTGCTGCCGAACGGCCAGGTCTTGATTGCGGGGGGATTCAACAACGGCGTTCTCAAGAGCGCCGAACTCTACAATCCAGCCACCGGCACCTGGAGCAGCACCGGCGATTTGGCCACAGCCCGCGCACTTCACACAGCGACGTTGCTGCCGAACGGCCAGGTCTTGATTGCCGGGGGATTCCCCAGCGGTGGCGGCTTTTTCAAGAGCGCCGAACTCTACAATCCGGCCACCGGCACCTGGAGCAGCACCGGCGACTTGGCCACAGCCCGCGATTCTCACACAGCGACGTTGCTGCCGAACGGCCAGGTCTTGATTGCGGGGGGAATCAACAACAATGGCTCTCTCAAGAGCGCCGAACTCTACGACCCGACCATCTCTCCAGTGACAGGAAGTTGGAGCGTGACGTTTCCCAACACCAGCCGCAGCGAGCATACCGCGACGTTGCTCCCCAACGGCAAAGTGCTCGTCGCGGGCGGCTTCGGCACCGGCGGCGGTCTCAACAGCGCGGAACTCTACGACCCGGCCACCAGCATGTGGAGCTACACCGGCAACCTCAACACCGGACGCTTTGGCCATACGGCGACGCTGCTCCCCAATGGCAAGGTGCTCGTCGCGGGCGACATCTCCAGCGCGAGCGCCGAACTCTATGACCCGGCCACCGGCACGTGGAGCTACACTGGTTCTCTCAGCACCGTCCGCGCCAATCACACGGCGACGCTGTTACCGAATGGCAAGGTGCTGGTCGCCGCTGGCTTCAACAATAATGCCTTCACTTATCTTCGCAGCGCCGAACTCTATGATCCGGCTACCGGGACCTGGAGTGCTGCCGGTTTACTCACTCGGGATCGCTACGTGCACACGGCGACGCTCTTGCCTAATGGTAAGGTGTTAGTCGCAGGCGGCATCAATAGCCTCGAAACCAACGGCACTATCAGCGCCGAGATCTATGACCCTGGCTCTAATAGCTGGGGCGCGGTCGGCAGCCTCAAATATCCCCGCAGTCAGCACACCGCCAATCTCCTCCCAACTGGCAAAGTCCTGGTGACTGGGGGCGCGGGCATAGCTGGTGTCTGTGAACTGTATGATCCGGTGTTGACGAATAATTGGAGCACCACTGGTGTCCTTAGTAGCAGTGTAGCGCGCACCGCTCACACGGCAACTTTATTAACCAATGGCCTGGTGCTCCTGGCAGGAGGTTCAGATGGCAGCGGCCAAGTCGCTACGGCCTACCTTTACAACCCTGCGCAAGGATTATGGGCCACCACCGCTCCACTCACCGCCGCTCGCTCTCAGCACACAGCCACGTTACTGCCTAATGGCAAGGTGCTCGTCGCGGGCGGAGACAACCCTATCCCATTCGCCATCGCTGAACTCTATGCTGTCGGCTTAGGCTTCAACGAGACCTCGCGCCCGCTGCTCACTACGGCCACTTCGCCCCTCGGACTCGGCGGTCAGCTCACCGCGACGGGCAGTCACTTTCAGGGCGTCTCTGAAGCCTCCGGGGGCAACACCCAGAGTTCGGCGACCAACTATCCCGTCCTCCAACTGCGCAGCCTGGTCAACGAGCAAACGAGCTTTCTTCTGACGAACCCTGCCTCCGGATGGTCGAATCTCACCTTCACCTCCGCTCCCGTGACCGGGTTCCCGCAGGGACCCGCGCTCGCGACCGTCTTTACCAACGGGATTCCGAGCGTCTCGAAGTTCCTCCAACTTACCTCGATTGCACTCTCACCCATGAGCCAGTCCTTCTCCGCGAGCAGCGCCACTGGCAGTGTCGATGTGATTGTGCCCGGTGGCTTCGGCTGGACCGCCGCGAGCAATGCGGCCTGGATTCGCATCACCTCGGGCGGCGGCGTCTTCGGCAGTGGGGCGGTCGGTTACGCGGTGGACGCCAATCCCGACAGCACTCCGCGCAGCGGCACGCTGACCCTGGCCGGGCAGACTTTCACCGTGGCGCAAGGGGCGCAATTCAATGATGTGCCGACGAATCATCCGTTCTACAACTTCATCAGCAAGCTCTCGGCGCGGCGCGTGACCCTGGGGTGCGGCCAGGGGAATTACTGCCCGGATGGTAACGTCACGCGGGAACAGATGGCGGCCTTCATCATTCGCGCCCTCGGTGACTTCACCCCGCCGCCGCCCGCCGCGCCGCGGTTCAATGACGTGCCGCCGGAGAATCCCTTCTATGGCTTCATCGACGAGATGGCGGTGCGGGGCATCACGCTCGGCTGCGGCAACGGCAACTACTGCCCCAAGGATGAGGTGACGCGCGAAAAGATGGCCGCCTTTATGATCCGTGCGCTGGGCATCTTCAGCCTGCCGCCGCCCGCGTTCCAGCGGTTCCTGGACGTGCCGCCATCGAATTCTTTCTATGCTTTCATTGACGAGATGGCGGTGCGGCAAATTACGCTGGGGTGTGGGGGCAGCAGTTATTGTCCGAGTGGTGTTGTGACGCGGGGTCAGATGGCGGTCTTCATGGTCCGGGCCTTCGGCTTGTAGCGAGTTAGTCTATCGAGTGGCCGGAGGCGGTTCAGCGCGGTGAAGGAACAGCGGGCGCTCCGGATTCTCTGTTTGATGTCCTTGGCGGTGGGTTGATGATCAATCGTCAAGCTGCCAATCCGGAGCGAGATTCAAGGTGGCTTCAAGTTCCCTAAGAGCATTTCTGAAAAGTTTGAGCTTGGTCGCTCACAGCCCCAACGGGGCATGATGTAATAGCCCAGGGCACCGCCCTGGGAACTGTGACCGACCGACCCTCAGCCCTGAAGGGGCGTGATTGCGCGGTGTGATCGCGCCCTTTCAGGGCTGGCGGGCGCGCACGTGGTTAACCCGGCGCGTTGCGCCGGGCTATTACATTGAGCCCCCTTGGGGCTTCAACTAGAACTTTTCAGAAATGCTCTAAGAGGAAAATGGGGCCATGAGTGTCTTTTACCTGCCGGCTATCTCCCGGCTGCGTCTTGGCGACCTGCTGCTTCGCGGCGGCGGCCGAGGCCAGGTTCGATTGAATCGAGGCCGGCCACATCCCCAGCCGCGTGAAGATGTGCGAAGGCATGTGCAGCGCGTGCGCCGAGGAAGGCGCGACCCTGGCATAGCGCCGCGCGGCCGGCAGCGCCAGAGCGGCGAGCGACGACGAGGACGGCGAGGGCCAGGCCTGGCCATGCGCTACTGACATTCATCTGCCACCTCCCAGGAGATAATTCCGACCTGTGCGGTCGAGCCGTGAGTCAGTGCCGCGAGCGGTAGCGAGCGTCACTTCCACGATGGATCCGCGGTTGGCACCACGCTCGCTACCGCTCGCGGTACTGACTCATCTCACCGAGTAACTGCGATTCAGTTCATCACCAGCACCGCACGTCCGCGAATGCGGCCCTCGTGCATCTGCGCGAGCGCCTCACCCGCGTTGGCGAGCGGCAAGGGCGTGACCTGCGGACGGATGCCGTGCGTGGCGGCGAACTCCAGCGTCTCGCGCAACTCTTTGCGCGATCCGGCGGGCGACCCCATCAAGCGGCGGCGGCCCATGGCCAACACCATCGGGTTCACGGCCACCTCGCCCGGCCCAACTCCGAGCACTACCAAGGTGCCGTCTGGCGCCAGACCCGGAAACGCCGCGTTAATTGCTGCGACCGAAGGCGCGACTGCGAGAATGATGTCGGCGCCGCCCTCCCAAGCCTGCAACGCCTCGCTCGGCGATTGAGTCTTCGTGTGGATGAAGTGTTCGGCTCCGAGCGCGCGCGCTTCGGCTTCTTTGTCGGCGCTGGTCGAGAGTACGGCCACGCGCCCGCCCATCGCCCGCGCGTAAAGCACGCCGAAATGGCCCAGCCCACCCAGCCCAATCACGGCCACTTTGTCGCCCGGATCAAAGCCCGAATGTCGCAACGCACTGTGGACCGTCAGCCCCGCGCACATCAGCGGCGCGGCCTCGGCGAAATCGAGCGCGTCAGGCAACGGTGCGAGATACGCCGCCGGAGCGAGCATAAACTCCTGATACCCGCCATCCTTCGTCACGCCCGTGAATTGAAACGCGGCGCACAGGTTCTCGTCCCCGCCGAGGCACTGCCGGCAGTGTCCGCACGATGAATACAACGCCGAGAGCCCGACCCGCGCGCCCGGCGGCCAGTTCGTGACACCCTCGCCGACTTCCTCGACGACGCCAGCGATCTCGTGCCCCGGCACAATCGGATAAGGCGCGAACGGGAATTCGCCCTGCTGCACCATCAAATCGCCGTGACAGACGCCGCAAGCACGTACGCGGATGAGCACTTCGCCGCGCCCCGGCGTCGGGCGCTCGCGCTCTTCAATCTCAATCCTGCCGTGCGGTTGTTTGATCACTGCTGCTTTCATATGGCCTCCTTTGGCAGGCGGTTCTTCTTCCCGCTTCTTGGCTAACGCCTGCTCAATCTAGTTGATAAGTTGAGAGGCTGTTCTCCCCTGAATCAGACTACACCAAATTGGGACAAGCGGCGGTACGGTACGGGGAGCGTGAGCGACCTGGTGGCCTCGGAAAAGACCGCTCCCGCAGGCGTCAGGTCGCTCCCCCCATACTGTACTAATATCGCGTGCTCCGATTACCACTTCAACTCCGCCGTCCAGTTGAGCACGACCGTAAACAGCGCAATTCAGTCCTGGCTATTAGCTTTGAAACTTGCAACCCAAACACGAATGGGGCAGGAAGCTGATTCGCCTCTCGCCCCACAATGCTTCACGGCGGATGATCATTAAGGAGTCACGGGATGAAGTTCGAGCCGTGAGAGGCGCTCTTCGAGACCGGACAGCCTAGTATTCACCGTGTCGAAGCGCGCATTGATGACACCTTCCAGCTTGTCAAAACGCTGATTCATCTCCCCGCGCATCGCTTCCAGTTTCAGAGTCGTTTCCTCGCGCATCGCTTCCAGTCTCAGCTTCATCTCCTCGCGGATCGCTTCCAGTTTCAGATTCATCTCCTCGCGCATCGCGCCCTGTCCTGTCTCGTAAACCTTCAGATGAGCCGTAATCATTTCCTTGTGCGCGTCCATGATCCTTTCAATCATCCGTTGATTGCTCCAGTTGGCGGCGAAGATGCCGCCTATCAGAGTCACAATCAGCGAGACAGCAGAAAAGATAATGGTAAAGTACAGCGGGTTCATGTTGGTTTCCCCTGCGCGGGATTGTACTCTGTCGAATGAACAAAGGAAAATGAAAGCAGAGCTTCCAATTGTGCTGTCCCTTTGGGGAGGAGGCTGGGGCGCTCAACTCAGGCAAGAAAAATAGTTTGAAAAAGGAGGCTGATTCCGGTACTCTCCTCACGCCCTACCGATTCACCCAGGTCCTCGAACTTGCGGTGCTCATCTTGAGATCAAAACCCAGCCCCGAGCTTCAGAAAGGGACCGATGAACAGGAAGCCGACCGCACTCCGGCAAATGCTGGTGGCCGCTCTGATCTTGACCGTCAGCCACGTCTTTACTTTCGTCACCACTTCAGCCGTCGCCCAAACTCCCCAGCCGGCGGCGGGCGAATTATTGGCGAGGGGCCCGGTCGCCCTGAACGGGACGGCGGCCGTCCCCGGCGTGAGTGTCTTCAGCAAAAGTCATGTCAAGACCGGGCCGGGCGGGACGGCCACGATCAATGTCGGGAAACTCGGCCGCATCGAGTTGGGGCCGGAGGCGAGTCTGACGCTGCGCTTCTATGAGAATGTAATCGGCGGCACGCTCTTCTCCGGGCGGGCTGTGGTGAGCGCGCCGGCCGGGGTCGGGATTTCGCTCGTGACCGCTGATGGGACGGCAACTGCGGACGGGAAGCAGGCGGCAGTGCTGGTCGCGGACCTCACGCGCGGGGGCCTGCGCGTCGCGGCTGGGCGGAGCAACGCCCAAGTCATTTCGGGCAACAAGGTTCAGTCAGTGGCGGCCGGCCAGGAGGTATCGATCGGCGCGGCCAGCGTGAATCCAGCGCCGAGCACCGCGAGCGTGATCAAAAGCGCGAGTCGATTGAGCACCGGGGCGATTGCCGGTCTGATCATTGCGGGCGTGGCCGGGACGGCCGTGGGTGTGGGAGCGAGCAAGTCGTCAGATCGCGTCTCGGGCGAGGACCCTCCGGTGAGCCAGAGTAAGCCTTGAGCCCAAAAAGACGCAGCTAGCAGCCATTGCCTTCACCGGCACCCGACTCTTCTTGCGAGTCAGATGCTTCGGCCTCGATGACCCAGGCCGGCCAGCACCGCCGCACCACGAGCCGGCTCTTGCTCCGCTCCAGTTGCATGGCTTGGAACTCTTCGATAAAGAGGTCGAAATCATCCTTGTAAAACTCTGGTGGCATGTCCTTCTGCGCCTTTCGCGCCTTTCGTGGTTGATGGTGATGAGCGCCAACGTTGGCCCAAATACTTCTCATGCCTGTCCCTCTGAACCCGGCACGACCCTCGCCTCAAGCCGGGCAAGCCTAGTCGAGCTATCAGACGCGTAGCACGCCTGCGGAGCCCGCCGAGCCGTCTAGCAACTCATTACTGTTAGGGAGCGATGATCAAATCTTCATGCTCTATAATCGCCAGCCTCGGCCGTTTGTTCCCTAAATTTCGGGGCCACAATCATGAGGCTGCGACACCCGCCGGATGAAGGCGAGACCGGCCCCTTTTAAGGCTTCGCTCGAGCCGCCGCGTTCGTCTTGGTAATGCGATAGAGTTTCGAGGCGGTGCGCATGATCAAACTCCCGCGCACGATGGCGGGCGTCGCCATGCACATCTCGTCGAGGCTGTTCTTGCCGAGGACCTTGAAGACGGGGCCGGCCTGGATGACGAAGGTGTCGCCGTCCTCGCTCAAGCAAAAAAGCTTGCCGTTATAGGCCCAGGGCGAAGAGGTGAAGGCCCCCGCCCCGGCTTCGATCCGCTGCTTGCCGTAAACCTCTTTGCCCGTCTTCGCCTCGTGACAGGTGAAGAAACCGCGGTCGAGCAGGGTGTAGTAATAATCTCCGTAGACCAGTGGTGAAGGGTTGTAAGGCCCGGCCTGCGGCTGGAACCAGGCGATGAACTTGTTACTCGTCTCCCCTTCTTTGAGCGTGATGTCGCCCTCTGCCCCGGGCCGAATGGCGTAGACCGGGCGGCGATTGTCGCCCACATAGCCGGAGGTGATGTAGAGCAGGCCGAATTTAGAGAACGGCGTCGGGATCGAGATCGAAGACATCCCAGTAAACTCCCAGAGCAGTTTGCCGTTCAGGTCGTAAGAGCGCACCCGCTGCGTCCCGGGCGTGACGATCTCAGTCCGCCGGTCATGCTCCCAGATGTAAGGCGTCGCCCAGTTGCTCTTCTCTTGCCGCTCGACACGCCAGACCTGCTCGCCCGTCTGCTTATTGAGCGCGATCAGGAAGGATTGATCGTCGTTATCATTGACGAGGTAGAGGCGATCCTTGTAGAGCACCGGCGAGGCCGCCGTGCCCCACCCGTATCGCGTCTGAAAAGGCCCCCACCGCTTCGACCAGAGCAGCTTGCCGTTTACATCAAAGCAGAACAGGCCCAGGTTGCCGAAGTAGGCATAGACCCGCTCGCCGTCGGTCGTGGGCGTTTCAGAGGCAAAAGTGTTTTTGAGGTGGCGGGAACTTGGGGGCACGCCGTGATGGACCTCCCGCTCCCAGCGAATCTTCCCCGTCTTCCAATCCACGCAGTAAACCATCCAGCGGTGGACGTCGGCCGGGACTTTCCGCTCGCCGCCGAAGTAGAGTCCCTTTTTGGGCGCCTCTTTCTCCTCGGCGCTGATGACGGAAGTGACAAAGATGTTGTCGCCCCAAACCACGGGCGAAGACCATCCGCTGCCGGGGATCTCGGTCTTCCAGGCGACGTTCTCGGTCGCGCTCCAGGTCTCGGGCAGGTTCGGGTCTTCGGCGACGCCGAGCGACTGGGAGCCGCGAAACTGCGGCCACCGCTCATCGGCCACCACGGCGCTGAGTAAAAGCATCGCCAACGAGAGAGCACATATCCATCTGGTACGCATCCGGTTCTCCTCCAACGTGACTGCTGCGGGGAATGGGTGTTATCGGCGAACAGAGATTATCCACTTTGTCCCCGCTAGTCAATTGAAGATAGGGGCCCTCGTTCACCGCCTCGTCTTCCATTCCGTTGAGCCCATCCTCTGGCACAGAAGTTTTCAGATGATGAGCGCTCAACTGATTACTCTCTTGGCTCGCAGATTTGGTATACTGTCGAGCCGCGGAAAGAATGTCCCGCGACCTGTCAGGTTGCGGCGGTCTGCGCAAAAAGCCCTTTGACCTCTACTGAGCCTTTCGGCCAACGCACCCGCAACCTGACAGGTCGCGGGACAGCGCGCCGCTGAGATTCATTTTCTTGAAGGCGATAACTCTCGCTTGAACCGGAGGACCTGGACGATGAGAAAAGCGCTGATCCCTTCCCTCACCTCGATATTCCTGGCTGCGTTCTGCCTGCTCGCGCTTCCCGGCCGCGCCAGTGACGCGAAGAAGGAAGCCAACACGATGACCTTCAGCAAGGACGCGGCACCGATCCTTTATCAAAAGTGCGTGAACTGCCACCGGCCGGGCGAACTCGCGCCGATGTCACTGCTGACTTACAAAGAGGCCCGGCCGTGGGCGCGCTCGATCCGCGAGAAAGTCCTGACGCGCCAGATGCCTCCCTGGTCAGCCGACCCGCAGTATGGCCACTTCGCCAACGACGCCCGCCTGAGCCAGAAAGACATCGACACGCTTGTGGCCTGGGTCGATCAGGGCGCGAAGGAAGGCGATCCGAAAAACCTCCCGCCCTCGCCCAACTTCGGCGATGGTTGGAAGGTCGGCAAACCCGACGTGGTGCTGTCGATGACTGAGGAGTACACCCTCGAAGCGAAAGGCTCGGACGAATACATCAACTTCACCATCCCGACGACCTTCAAAGAGGACGTCTGGGTCCAGGCCGCCGAGATTCATCCCGGCAATAAGAAAGTCGTGCACCACGTCATCGCCTTCGTCCAGACCCCGCAGATGATCGCGGCGGCCAAGGCCAATCAGGGCCGCCCGCCCGCGCAGTCGATCTTCTATCAAGACGGCACGCTGGTGCGCGCCAAGATGGAGGCGCCGATCTATGACGATGGGTGCAGCGCCCCGGGTGGCGGCTTTGCCCGCGGCAGCGGCCAGGAGGGGCTAGGGTTCCCGCTCTGCTTCTACACGCCGGGCAAAGACACTGACATATGGCCGGCGGGCGCGGCCAAGCTGATCCCGGCCGGGTCGAACATCGTGATTCAGGTCCACTACTCGAAGACCACCGGCAAAGCGGAGAAGGACCGCTCGACCGTGGGCCTCCTCTACGCCAAGCAGCCCCCGGAGCGGGTGCTGATGTCCTTCGGCGTGCTCAATCATTACTTCAAGATTCCCCCGGGCGCCGACAACCATGAAGTCAAGGGCTGCTACACCTTCGGCCGCGACGTCGAGCTGCTCACCTACTTGCCGCACATGCACCTGCGCGGGAAGGATATGAAGTACGAGGTCATCTACCCGGACGGCCGGCGTGAGACGTTGCTCTACGTGCCGCGCTACGACTTCAACTGGCAGACGATGTATCGGCTGGAGAAGCCCGTGCGCATCCCGAAGGGGACGAAGATGATCGTGACGGCCCACTTCGACAACTCGGAGAAGAATAAGCTGAACCCCGACCCGACCAAGACCGTCCGCTTCGGCGATCCGACTTATGACGAGATGATGGTCGGCTACTTCGACTTCACCGGCGAGCCGGCGAGGCGGACGGTCAAAGTAGACCCGAAAATCTACGACGCCTACGTCGGCCGTTATGAGTTGAATCCCAAGGTCGCGATCACGATCACCAAGGAGGGCGAGAGGCTGATGGTCGGGGCCACCGGGCAGCCGTCATTCGAGATCTTCCCCGAGTCGGAGACCAAGTTCTTCTTCAAAGTCGTCGACGCCCAAGTGACCTTCGTCAAAAACGAGAAGGGCGAGGTCACGGAAATGGTCCTTGACCAGAATGGCCGGAGCATCCGGGCCAAGAGGGCCGACTAAATCAACATAGGCCGCGGATCACGCGGATCGAGCGGATTGACGCGGATAAACCTACAGCACTGATCCGTCTTGATCCGCTCGATCCGCGTGATCCGCGGTCCATCTCTAAGTCCCATGCCACTGACCGCGCTGATCCTGCTCCTCACCGCCGCCGCCTTGCATACGGGGTGGAACCTGATGGTTAAGGGCGCGAAAGAGAAACAAGTCCTCACCTGGTGGGCGCTGGTGGTCGGGTCCCTCTTATATCTCCCCCTCATCATCATTGGCGGGCCGATCCCGGCCAAGGTTTGGCCCTACGCTGTGATCAGTGCGTTGGTGGAAGGAGTCTATTTCACTGTCCTGATCCGTGCCTACGAGCAGAGCGACTTTTCGCTGATCTATCCCGTGGCACGCGGGGCGGCGCCGGGGCTACTGGCAGTGTGGGCCATGCTCTTTTTAGGCGAGCGCCCGCAGCCGGCCGGGGTCGCCGGTCTGGCGCTACTGCTCCTCGGGCTGATGGTGGTCGTCAGCGGCAACTGGTGGTCACAGCGCCGCCTTCTGGCGCTCAACACAAGTCACCTGGTGATGGCGCTCGGCGTGGCGCTGTGCATTTCGATCTACTCGGTGATCGATGGGGCAGCCGTGAAGTTGATGGATCCGGCCTCCTACACGGTCCTGGTCTTAGGGCTGACGGGGCTGTTCGTGACCCCGGTGGTCTTCACGCGCTATGGGTACCGTTCAGTGGTCGCCGGGTGGCGGGCGCAGCCGTTCCGCATCGCCTCGGTCGGGGTCTTGATGCTGCTGGCCTACATCCTTGTCTTGCAGGCCTACGCGATCGCCCGCGTCAGCTACGCCGGCGCCCTGCGCGAGCTGAGCGTCGTTCTCGCCGCCATCGCCGGCTGGCGGTGGCTCGGAGAGAGTTTTGGAGCGGTGCGCACCTGCGGAGCTATCTTGATCTTCTTCGGCATCCTGGTGCTGGCGGTGGCCGGCTGATTTGAAGGAGGAAGCAACTATGGTCAAGCTCGTCTACTGCATCACCAAGAAGCCCGGACTCACCGACGCGGAGTTCTTCCACTACTGGGAGAAGATCCACGGGCCAATCGGCGCTCGCATCCCGGGGCTCAGAAGGCTCGTCCAAAGCCACACCCTCGCGCGGACGAGCGAGGTCCGCCCGCCGGACTTTGACGGGATGGCAGAACTCTGGTTCGACGATCTGGAAGCCCTCCTCGCCGCGCGCGCGACGCCCGAGTTTCGCGCCTCGTCAGACGACGAAGGCCATTTCATCGACCAGACCAAAGTCGCATTCTTCATTACGGAAGAACACCAGATCCTTTGAGGGTGAATGCTACGAGAGAGGGCAAAGCTGACTTCATTCCCTACGCCTGGGTGCGGACGGCATTAAATCTGTTGCCCTGGTCAGCTGCAACCTGCCTGCCCGTCGTGCCACTAACGTAGAGTCAAGCTCGATCCTGAAGTATGAGCAGGTTGGTTGCGGTTTGGAGTACCGCTTTCAAGCGGGCTTTTATAGCGGTTTTCAGGTGGATGCGACCTGTGATTGAAGGATCTACTTGGTGTTCCTTTGCGCCTTTGCGCCTTTGCGAGAACTTCCTCTCGCAAAGGCGCAAAGGCGCAAAGAAAGGGGTCGCGCTCAATTGCAAACCGCTATAGTTTGGCTAAGCAAAAGCCCGCTTAAGAGCGGTACTCCAAACGCCTGCATTGAAGCAAGGAGGTAAGGCGATGGGAACACTGTGGCCAGACATACGCTACGGGCTGCGGATGCTCGTCAAGGCGCCCGGCTTCACTGTCGTCGCAATAGTGACGCTCGCTTTGGGGATCGGGGCGAACACAGCCATCTTCAGTGTCGTCAATCGGCTGCTGCTCAACCCCTTGCCCTTCAAAGACGGCCATCGCATCGTCTATCTCTGGCGGGGCAGCCCGCAGGTGAGCCGCATCGTCATGCTGCCTTCGGCCGAGACGATCTCGCTGTGGCGGGAGGAGGCCAAGTCGTTCGAAGGCATGGAGGCTTTCGCTTACCGGGAGTTCGTCCTGACGGGTGAAGGGGAGCCCGAATCGATCGTCGGCAAGCTGGTCTCGCCGAGCCTATTCACTTTCCTTGGCGTGGAGCCCCAACTCGGGCGAACCTTCTTGCCTCAAGAAGCCCAGCCCGGCGCCGACCGAGTCGCCGTGATCAGTCATGGATTCTGGAAGCGGCGGTTCGGGTCGGATCCCGGAATTCTCGGGCGCCAAGTCACGCTCAACCACGAGAGCTATGCGGTCGTGGGAGTGATGCCGCCTCGCTTCCGGTTGTTTCGCGACAACGAACAGCTTTGGGCGCCCCGCTCGCTCAATCCCACTTCCCCCGGAGCGCCGTCCCCTCGGTTCTATGTCATCGCGCGGCTGAAGCCTGGCGTGACGGTGAGGCAGGCCCAGTCAGAACTCGACGTCCTGTCAACTCGGATCGTGGACCAGGGGGCGCACACCAAAGGCTGGACCGGTATCATCAAGACGCCGCAAGACCACCTCGGCCCCAACACCCCGCGCGCCATCCTCGTGCTGTTTGTCGCCGTCGGCTTCGTGCTGCTGATCGCCTGTGCCAACATCGCCAATCTGATGCTGGCGCGCAATGCCGGCCGCGAAAAAGAGATCGCCATCCGGCTCGCGCTCGGCGCCGGGCGCGGGCGTTTGATCCGGCAACTGTTGGTCGAAAGCCTGCTGCTCGCGCTGGCGGGAGGCGCGGCCGGAATCTTGCTCGCTTATTGGGGACTCGATCTGATCATCGCCTTGCGGCCGGATGAGATTCCGCAGTTGGAAGATGTCAACTTGAGCCGCGGGGTGATCGGATTCAGCCTCGGCCTGTCGGCGCTGACCGGAGTGCTGTGCGGCCTGCTGCCGGCTGTGCAGGCTTCGCGGCCCAATTTGCAGCAGGCCCTCAAGCAAGGCGCTCCATCAGGGTCCACAGCCATCGGCAAGAGGTTTTTCCAAAAGGCGATGGTCGTCGCCGAGGTTGCGCTGTCGCTGATGCTGCTCGTCGGTGCCGGCCTGATGGTCCGAAGCTTCGCCCGATTGCAGAGCGATGACCCCGGCTTCAAGCCGGAGAAGATCGTTTCGATGCGCCTCACCCTCCCGAAAAATCGCTATCCCGAAAAGTCGCAGCAGTCCATTTTCTTCCGGCAACTACTGGAGCGGATTCGCCAACTGCCCGGAGTCAACGCGGCCGACCTGGCCTCAAGCATCCCGCCCTTCATCAATATTTTTCATGGGCGGTTGGAGATCGAAGGCCGCGCAGTCGAGGAGGCAGACCAGCCGCCGCTCTTCTCCGGGGGCCATGTCGGGCCGGATTATTTTCAGACGATCGGAATTCCAGTCCTGCGAGGGCGCGCCTTCACCGAGCAAGACGATCAGCGGGCTGCAAAAGCAGTCGTGATCAACGAAGAGATGACCCGGCGCTATTGGCCCGGAGAGGACCCTATCGGCCAACACATCCGGTTCGATGCGAAAGATGATTGGAGCACAATCGTCGGGGTGGTGGGGAGCGTCAAAGCGATGGGCCTCGATTTGATCGTCAGCTCGATGCAGACCTACTTTCCGTACGATCAAGATCCGGAGCCGGCGATGGTCGTCATCGTCCGTGCGGCAGCCAATCCGGCCAGGCTCATCCCTGCTCTGAAGGGTCAGGTCTGGGGGCTTGACCGTGACCTCCCCATCACCGAGTTGATGACCCTCGAGCAAGCACTCTCGGACGCGCTGGCGCGGCCACGTTTCAATCTCGTCTTGCTCTCGACTTTCGCTTTGCTGGCGGTCATTCTGTCGGCGGTCGGGATCTATGGATTGCTCTCTTACTCGGTGAGTCAGCGGACGCGTGAAATCGGCATCCGCCTGGCGCTCGGCGCTGAGCCGCGGGACATCTTGAGGCTGGCCGTGGGACAGGGTATGGTCCTCACCTTGATCGGCGCCGCCATCGGCCTGGTCTCGGCAGTGGCCTTGACGCGGTTCATCGCCAGCTTGCTCTTTGGGGTAAGCCCGACCGATCCGCTGACGTTTGCCCTCATCACCTTGCTGCTCGCGGGCGTGGCGCTGCTGGCTTGTTACGTCCCGGCGCGACGGGCAACGAGAGTCGATCCGATAGTGGCGCTCAGGTATGAATAGTAATTCGTCCGTTGTCAGTGGTCAGTTGTCAGTTGCCCGTTATTTACTCTGCTATTGTCGGGCCATTGATGGAGGCAACGGACCGCTAACAACGGACCACTGACTATGAGCAATCTCTGGCAAGACCTCCGCTACGGCCTACGGACGTTATTGCAGCGGCCGGGTTTCACCGCGGTCGCCGCGCTCACGCTGGCCTTAGGCATCGGCGCCAACACCGCGATCTTCAGCGTCGTCAACGGCGTGCTCCTCCGCTCGCTGCTTTTTCTTGAGCTCTAGATTTTGAAATATGAACCCCTCACTACCCACGATTTCAATCGCCTCCGCGCGCCGACTGCTTCTCGGCGCCCAAGGGCTGCTCGCGGACCCTGGCTGCCCGGCCAGCCCCGCGGCCCTTCAAAAGCTGATCGAGCAGATGGGCTTCGTGCAGCTCGATTCGATCAACGTCGTCGAGCGGGCCCATCACCTGACGCTCGCCAGCCGGCTGGATGCTTACCGCCACGAAGACTTCACCCGCTTGCTCGAGTGTGAGCGCAGCCTCTTTGAGCACTGGACCCATGACGCTTCGGCCATCCCGACCAAGTGGTTCGCCCATTGGCAGCCACGCTTCGCCCGTGCGCGGGAGCGCGTCCGCCACAATCGCTGGTGGCAGCGGCTCATCGGTGAGCGGCCGGACGAAGTCTTGGATCAAGTCCGCCGCCGCATCGTGCGGGAAGGGCCATTGCGCTCCCAAGACTTCGAGTATGACCGTCGCGGCCTGCCCCCAGGATGGTGGGGATGGAAGCCGCAGAAAGCCGCGCTCGAATTCCTGTGGATCACGGGTGAGCTGATGATCACCCGCCGAGAAAACTTTCAGAAGGTCTATGACCTGACCGAGCGCGTGCTGCCCGCGCACCACGCCCTGGCCCATCCCACTGAAGCAGAGCATATCGAGTGGGCTTGCCGCACCGCCTTCGAGCGGCTGGTCATCGCCACGCCGAAAGAGGTCGCCGACTTCTGGCATGCCATCACGCCCGCCCAAGCCAAGCAGTGGTGCGAGGAGGCGGTGCGGGCCGGCCACCTCACCCCAGTGCTCATCCAATCCTCAAATGGCACGGAGCAGAGACCCAGCTTGGCGCTGGCCGACTGGGAACGAAGACTGCGCCAGCTCCCCGACCCTCCGGAGCGCATGCGCCTGCTCTGCCCCTTCGATCCGGTGCTGCGAGACCGTGTCCGCCTCGCCCGACTGTTCGGCTTCGAATACCGCTTCGAAGCTTTCGTCCCGGAAGCCAAGCGGCAATACGGCTACTACGTCCTGCCCATCCTGGAAGGTGACCGTTTGGTGGGGCGAGTGGACCCTAAGTTCCAACGCGGGAAGAGCGTGCTGGCCATTCGCCGGGTTTACTGGGAGCCCCAAGTCAGAGTGACTCAAGCGCGGTGTCGAAAGCTTGAAGAGGCGGCGAGGCGGCTGGCGCGGGTGATCGGCGCGGAACGCATCGAGTGGCCGGTCACCTGATTGGCGCCGATCCCATCATGATGTTTCCGGCAGTGATTGGGTCCCCCTCGCTGAGCGGCAGGGTCACGCTCGCCAAGATGACGTAATGGCCATCGGAGCACTCCGGGCAAGGAGCCGGCGGCTGCGCGCACAGGTCGAACAGTTCAGCGCCCGCACCCTCCGGGTGTATCGGGTCAATGTCATAGGGCGACAGCCATTGCTGGACATTGAACTCACAGCATTTGATTCGTGTCAGACGGAAGATGGCTCTGGGCTGCATGTCCGAAGTGAGACCTCGCGACTTACGGCGCGAGATTCATCCGCCGGAGCAGGTCGGTGAAGCGCGGGTCTGAGCGCAGGCTGTCGAGCACTGGGTCGACTTTGAGAGCAAGCAAACCCTCAGACCGGACCTCATAGGCCTTTTCCAGCCACGCGAACGCGAGGTCCTGCTCTCCAAGGCGAGTGTAGGCTAGTGCAATGCCCAAGGGATCCCAATACCCTTGTTTCTGCTTCGCCTGCTCGTATTCGATCTTCCACTGCTCAAGCTGCTCCCGCCAGTAGCCTCGCAGCCCGGACGAGGCGTAGGCCGCTTTCAGCGCCGCGACTGTTTCAGGGCGCTCTCCAGACAGGATCGCCACTTTGAGGTACTCGGCAATGGCTTCCGCAAACATCCCCTTTTGCTCGTAAGCATCACCGAGGGTGCCGTGCGCCGGGATGAAGTTCGGGTCCGCCTCAATAATCTTTCGGAGTCGCGCGATGGCTTCGTCGGGTTGACCTGCCAGACGGTAGAGCCAAGCTAAATTCGTGCTGATCCAGGACGTGAGTGGATCCAGCTCGCGTGCCTTGGTCATCTCGGCGATGGCCTCTTCCAACCGACCCTGCTCGGCTAAATGCCAGCCATAATATTGGTGAGCTGGTGCATAATTGGGGTTGAGTTCCAACGCGCGCTTGTATCCCTGTTCAGCGTCCACCCAGTTCCACTCGTACCGTGACCTCACGTAGGCGAGCCAGGTATGGGCTTCACCCAGCGTCTCGTCTAACTGCAAGGCTCGCTCGGCGGCCGCCTTGACCTTGGGCATCGCTTCACTCGGAGCCAAGATCTGGTCTGAAGCCGCCGCATAGGAATAAGCCAGCCCGACGTAGGTCAGGGCATTGCCAGGGTCCAATTCAACCGCCTGATTCAGGAGCTCAATCCCTTTCTTGACACCATCAGGGGTGATCCGGTTCGAGTAATAGTAGCCCTGTAGATAAAGCCGATAAGCTTCGGTGTTCTCGGTGTAATGCTTGGTCAGACGCTTTTGCTGCTCGCCCGTCAACGCGAGGCGCAGCTTCGCCGAGATTTGCTGCGCGAGTTCGCCTTGCAGCGCGAAGAGGTTCGCGAGCTTTTGGCTATACTCTCCACCCCAGAGCCGAGCGCCGTCGGCGACATTGACCAGCTCTGTCCAAACAATCAGGGTGTCATTCTGCTGGACCACTCTCCCGGTGAGCACCGCTTGGACATTCAACTCGTGTCCCACTTTCCGTGGGTCGATCTCCTTACCTTTGTAACTGGACACCGTGCTGTGCGCGATGACTCGTTTCAATTGCGGCAACTGGGAGAGGCTATTGATGAGGCCTTCCGTAATCCCATCGCTCAGATACTCCATATTCACATCGCCACTCGCATTGACCAGCGGCAAGACGGCGAGCGAATCTATTGCCTGTCCTCGCCACACAACGAGGTAGAGTGCCAACAAGACACTGATGACCAACACCGCCGCCATCCCGATCCACACTGCCTGACCTGAGCGCGGCCTAGTCAGTGCCGGGACGGAGGCCGAGATTCGGCCCCCACTCAAGATCACTCTTAAATCCACGGCCAGCTCTCGCCCCGACGGGTAGCGTTCACTCGCCCTCTTGGCCAGACAGTGCCGGATTATGCGCTCCACTTCTGCCGGGACCTCTTTGCCCATCTCGGCCAGTGAGGGCGGCTCCGCTGTCAAGATCGCGGCCATCGTCTCCATCGGGTTCCCTCGCGCAAAGGGCCGCTGCCCGCTGACCATCTCATAGAGCACGATGCCGAGCGAGAAGAGGTCGCTCGGCGCTTCCGCCGTCTCTCCGCGCACCTGCTCCGGCGACATATACCCGAAGGTCCCCATCACCACGCCCGGCTTAGTTGTCTCCGCCACCGTCGAGGTCAGCGTCTGGGCTTCGCTGGCAGCCACAGGTTTGATGCGAGCCAAACCGAAGTCCAGAATCTTGACCTGTCCTGCTCTAGTCAAAAAGAGATTCTCCGGCTTGAGATCGCGATGCGTGATCCCTTTGGCGTGCGCCGCCGCTAACCCTTCGGCGATCTCTGCTCCGATCTCCATTGCCTCGCGCCACGGCAGGGCTGAGCGGGCGAGACGGGCGCGCAAGGTCTCGCCTTCGAGCAGTTCCATCACCGCGTAAGTGACGCCCTGCTCGCTCCCGAAATCATGAATCGCCAGGATGTTCGGATGCGAGAGTGCCGCCACTGCCCGCGCCTCGCGCTTGAACCGGGCCAAAGCCTCGGCGTTCTCAGCCAACTGCGGCGGCAAGATTTTGACGGCCACCTCACGGCCTAGCTGCGTGTCTTTCGCGCGATAGACTTCGCCCATCCCACCCGCACCAATCAACGCGGTGATCTGGTAATGACTCAAGGTCCGTCCCACCATCGACCTCTCTCGCTGCTCTCCCACCAGTGCCGCCGCCAAGTCTTCCGGCGGAGCCTCGATGAAGTGTGCGGCCTGGCTCTCCATCGCGAGCAGCGACTCGACCTCTTGGCGCAGCGCCTCATCACCTGCACAGGCTTCAGCTAGAAAGGCGGCCCGCTGGCTCGGCTCACGGTCGAGGGCCGCTTGCAGGAGTTGATCGACTTGTTCCCAGCGCTCAGATTTCATCCCTGGCCTTCTCCTCGCCGCAGTTCCCGTAGCAGCCAGAGTTTGGCCGACCGCCAATCCCGCTTGACCGTCTCCGGTGAGATCTTCAGCACCTCGGCTGTCTCGTCCTCAGTCAGCCCGCCGAAGAAGCGCAATTCCACCACCCGGCTTTTCCGCTGATCGACGGCGGCCAAGGCTGTGAGCGCTTCGTCCAGCGCTACGACCTCGGCGCTGCGTTCAGATGAGACGAGCGGCGCCTCAGCGAGCGAAGTGAAAACCACCTCGCCGCCACGCTTCGCGCGGTGTTGTGTCCGGGCGTAATCGACCAGGATGTGGCGCATCGCCTGGGCCGCGACCGCAAAGAAGTGGGCGCGATTCTCCCATTGCTTCTCTCCCTGATCAGCCAGTTTGAGGTAGGCTTCGTGGATGAGCGCGGTGGTTTGCAGCGTATGGTCGGGATGCTCGCGGGCCATGTAGCGCTGGGCCATGCGGTGCAGCTCGTCGTAGACCAGGGGCAGCAGCTTCTCGACCGCGGCTTGATCACCCTGACCCCAATCGCGGAGCAGTTGTGTGACTTCCTGTGGCGAGGGCGTGGTCATCGGCCCCTCCTTCAACGCTGAGATCGACTTGCAAGTGGCGCAGATTATAGCATCAAGTCACGACTGCTCCTAATAGATCGCCAATGCCGGTGGTCGGGCAGGATGAAACTATCTTCAGGAGGACCGTCTGATCTCGTAATAATGCGGCGGAGCAAGTAAGGCCACCGCCCGGCTGGAGTAATCGTAAATGACGCTGAAATTGTTGGTCACATCGCGGCCTAATACCGACAGCTCAGCGCTCCCGCCTTCAGTAAAGACACCGAAAGAACCACGCACTCTGATCACTTGCCCATCATCTTTGACGAACCCAAGGGCGGTCTCCACAGTAATGGAGTTGACCGGTCCGCCGACACCGGCGAGATGAATCTGTTCAGGCCCGAGTGTTTCCAGAGGCTGAAGCAAGGCCAAAAAGCCTGCACTGAAGACCGTGCGGTCGGCGCCCGCGTCGAGCAGGAAAGTAACCTCAACCCACTGCCCAGCGGCTGTCTGCACTAAGCCCGGCACGCTCGGTCTGACCACTCCGTCTTCACCAGACGACCACTTTCCGTTGACACGCATAGATGCGGCTCCGCTTTTCCCGCGGGATGTAGCGCACGTGCGGCAGATCGTCAGGGTGCTTCTCGTGGGCGAGGCGTCTGACCTCTTCTGGGGTCTCAGCGACAAACAGCTCCCCGCCCGCGGCGGCGACATAACGACCACGATAGCGCTGATAGACTTCCAGCTCCGCGGCGTGTTCATCGAACCAATCCAGATTGCGCCGGGCCTGCTCGAAGAGTCGCGCCAGTTCCGGCGTCATTTCCTGCTCTTCAATGATGACTGACTTGCTCATACCGGGATGATAGTTGGCCGGGGAAAGACAGTCAATCGGCCGCACAGGGCGAAAACATTTTCGACCGATGCAGAAGGGAAAATAGGAATTCATTCAGCCAGTCTCAGCCCACGATAGTGGGCGGCAGCATAGAGCCCAGGGCGTGAGCCCTGGGCAGACGGAACAACCTCCACCTGAGCTCGCAGGGCGAGCGACAGCTCATTGCCATCTACTCATTCTCCAGCCTCTGCCGCCCTTTCAGGGCTGACCTTCCCATTGTCTTACCTCAACCCAGGGCTCACGCCCTAGGCTTTATGCTGACACCCGCTCCGCGGGTTGAAGAACTGGATAGGCTTCCACGCCGGTCGAAAAAATATTTTCTGCCGATGACCCCTTTCGCCGCCGGATGTCGCTTATCTAGGTGAGAGCGAAAATAGATGGCTCTCAAACGTGGGGAAGCCAAAGGTCAGGCGACCGGCGGCCACCCGATTGAAACTGCGGCGACAGGTGAGAAAGCCGGTCGCCATCATTGCCCCAGACGGGGCGAGAGGAGAATACCATGCGTACAGTTAATTTTGAGGAGATCGACCTGAACGTGGAAGAGTTGGAGGAAGTGATCGCTCCGGGCGTAGAAGCTAACCACAACGAGACCTTCGTGGCCGACCTGGAGGTGGAGGAACTCGAAGAGGTGATCGCTCCGGGCATTGAGCAGAACCACAACGAGACGTTCGTGGCTGACCTGGATGTCGAGGAGTTGGAAGAGGTCGTCGCTCCAGGTGTTGAATGGAACCACAACGAGACGCTCGTCAGCGAGGCGACCTGCTAAGCGAGACGTCATGACCTTCACGCTTCGCCCTCTGCCGTGGGGTGACACACTGCGGCGGCGACCCGACGGCAGAGGGAATGCCTTTATCAGCTCATCGGTCTCATCTCTTCGACTAGATCGGATTTCAATTGCGTGTACGGATCAGAACCGCGAGCGGTAGCGAGCGTGGCTCACAGTGAAGCCATCTCGGATGCGACGCTCGCTACCGCTCGCGGTTCTGATCCGGCGTGTTCCATACATTCAATTGAAAACCGATCTAAGCTTTTCATTTTGCTCCTTTCTGCTGCAGGGGCCGCATTCCTGGCCCCTCCTTTTTCTCTGGGCCCGGTGGGTGGGCAGATGGGAATCGCTCAGAGTCGATAGCTAAATCAGAACACGCAAGATGGGACACCACGTTTCTTCGTCCCGGCGGGACGGCTGAGAATAGCCCAGCGATTGATCGCTGGGAAACAGCAGGAGAACCATCCGAGTCCCGGCGGGACGGCTGAGCGGCGGGCATGTTCAGCCGTCCCGCCGGGACTCGCTGCGCGTGTCGTCGTGGTCCCCAGCGATCAATCGCTGGGCTATTGTCAAATGTCCCTCCGGGACAGCGGGCACTCAATGTCACTCTCTGGTGTGGCTTCATTTAGTCTCAGCGGTGACCCGACGGCCGCAGGATAATTTTTTAGATGCCCGCACGACCACTGCCTGCCACTGCTTGGGGTTGATCATAGTCCATCAGCCACGGGGCAGGCGTTCACTGAAGACCGTCGCGAGCCGGAGCCCTGGCCGCGGCTAACCCTAGATCGGAGCCTGCTGCCAGGCGCGAACCAGCTCATTTCTCTCCTTTCTGCTGCCGGGGCCGCATTGCGGCGGCTGACCAAAGGAGGTAATCTCTCGATATGAGTACGGTGCAAGAAATCCAAGCCGCGGTGCGCCAACTTTCATCTGAAGACTTGGCAGCATTTCGCCACTGGTTCGCCGAATTCGATGCAGCTCTTTGGGATCGGCAATTGGAAATGGATGTCGCCGCCGGGCGACTTGACCAACTCGCCGAGGAGGCGTTGCAGGATTCGCGCGAAGGGCGCTGTACTGATCTGTGAGAAATCGAGCGACCCCACGTTTCTGGTTTTACTATCGCCAACTCCCGGAGGACGTGTAACGGCTGGCGGACAAGTGCTACGCACTGTTGCGACAGGACCCGCAGCATCCGTCCCTACACTTGAAGAAGGTAGGACGTTTTTGGTCGGTTCGAGTGAGCATACACTACCGCGCACTGGCCGTGGAACATGAAGGTGACTTGGTTTGGTTCTGGATCGGCTCGCATCCAGATTGCGATAAACTCGTCGGCCGCCAGTAGCCGTCCAATAAACGCCTGCCGCGGAGGCCGCGCAGCGAGTTGCTCCTGGTTCCCTGAGTGTCACACGCGGCCCAGCTAATGCGAAGTGTGAGGCCGCCCGATCTTCACCAGCACCGCACCGTGTTGTGGCACCGTTGTCGAGAACGCGTCGGTGAAGTTTCCCAGATCCTTCTGCTGCCAGAGGTCGCGCACCGGCTGGCTTCCCTTCACACCCAGGTCAGACCACTTGGCCGTTACCTTGGTCGCTTCATGGCCGCGATTGAACAGGCCGACGGCCAGGGTGCCGTCCCACAACGGTCGCGCCCACACTTCCAGCCGCCCCTCGCGCGCGCGACGCCCGGCCGGTTTACCCAGCGGGTCCTGGTCCACTTCGATCACCTCATCATTGCCCAGCAGGTCGATGGTGAATTTGTCCATCTGCGACATATCGCAGCCGACGAGCAGCGGCGCCGCCTGCAAGCTCCAGAGCGTGATGTGTGTGATCTGCTCGTTGGGCGTGAGGCGCGAGGGGTGGATATTCGGCCCCCAGCCAACTCTGCCCACCACCAGCATGTCAGGGTCGTTCCAATGGCCCGGCCCGGCGTCCTTTTCATGGCCGCTCTGATTGAAGCCGATGCCGGCCAGGCTGGCCCAGGTGTCGGTAATGTCACCCGTCGTGCGCCAGAGATTGCCCCCGACTTCGGCGCCCCACTCCCAGACGTTGCCCATGCCGTACTGGCATAGGCTGTAGACGATGTCGCGGTCGATCTTATCGAGCGCCGCCCGCATCACCAGATAGGGCTTCTTGAGTTCCGGCAGACTCTGATCCTTCGCCACCTGCCGATACGAGCACCAATCGTGCTTGAGGTAATCGATGCCCCAGCGGGCAAAGGTCCGCGCATCCTGCTCTTCGTGCTGGTAGCTCCCTTCAAAGCGGGCACAGGTCTGCGGCCCGGGCGAAGAGTAGATGCCGAGCTTGAGGCCCTGGCTGTGGACGTAATCGGAGAGCGCTTTCATGTCGGGGAACTTTTCGTTGGTCAGCATCTCGCCGCTGGCGTCGCGCTTCCCTTCCCAGGTGTCGTCGATATTGACGTACTGATAGCCGTGCGCCGCCAAGCCGCTCTTGACCATCCAGTCGGCGGCCTGCCGCACTTTCTCCGCATCCACCGCCCGCGCCCAGACGTTCCAGGAGTTCCAGCCCATCGGCGGAGTGAGCGCCAACTTGTGCTCCCCGCCGACAATCGTCAGCGCTCGGCTCGCAACGCTTTGCGGGCCGCGCACGCTCAGCTCGACGTTGGTCGTGCCGGCCTGCTTGAGCGAGCCGGAGATGATCCCGGTGTTTTTATCCAGCGCCAGGCCGGCCGGCAGGTTCTTCGCCGCGAAGGTGAGCGGCCCTTCGCCAGTAGCGGGGATCAAGAACAGGAACGGCCGGCCGGGCGTCGCCCCGGTGATGCGCGGGCCGTGAATGGCTGGCTTGGAGGGAGCGCCGGAAGCGATGGGCGGTGCCGGCTCAACAGGCATCGCGAAGGATTCGGGCCGCGACTTGGCAGTTGGCGCGAGCATGATCATCGCCCCGGCCCAATCGGCATCATCGTCTCGACCCGAATCGCCGCCATCGCTGACAAAAAGCATCAGGCGCTTGGCGCCGGTCAGGTCGACTGAGATGAGCTGGGGTGAGTCACCGGCCCGAATGAGCCCGGTGTCGGCAACCTTCTTCCCGTCAACCCACACCTCGAACGTTACAGACCCAACGCCGGTGCGCCGCCCGTCATCGATGCCGGCCATAGACACGAAGCGGACCGCCTCGCCCTTCAGGTCGATCAGCAGCTCACTGTTGGAGCCCGTCCCGATCCCATGCTGGTAGACCACGCCGCTGAGTGTGAGCGGGGTGTTGCGCACCGACCGGCCCGCGCGGGCAGGGGGCCGGCTCTGGCCCATCTTGCTCAGGTCCAGGCTATCCACCCAAATGGCATTGGCCGGCGGATCAGAGGCACGCAGAGCGGCGGCCTCCTGAGCCCTGGCAGACCAGGACTCGGCCAGGATTGTCAGCACCAGCGCGGCCATCGCAGTCACCGCCGTCACCAACAGAACTCGGATGCGGAATCGAGCTGAAGTCGTCAACCTCATACCTTCTCTTCTCCTTTGTTGTGGTCTTGCACCCTTCACGCCCACGAGCACGGGCGGTCGGGTGATGGAATGATCCATGCATCCTAGCTACTTAGGCCGTGTCGCATAATTCGATAGGCCATACACCTCCGGTGTCAGCCTCTTTTTACTACTTTTTCCTCCTTCATCACCTTGATCGCTATTCAGCCTTGAGCCAAGCCTGTGGCTTTGGCTTGTTCC
>Ga0207646_10000174_pt1 | contig 86955 bp, 86 predicted proteins | sample KBSK5502metaG_FD_184343 | JGI IMG/M metagenome (GOLD analysis project Ga0207646, IMG submission 184343) | Corn, switchgrass and miscanthus rhizosphere microbial communities from Kellogg Biological Station, Michigan, USA - KBS K5-50-2 metaG... | ecosystem: Host-associated > Plants > Roots >... | reverse complement strand
TCCAGGTTGGTGAACCAGACAATGTTGCCCATGGAAAGGTATCTCACGCCGTCTTCAATTTTTATCCGTGACTCAGTGGTGGTATGAACGTAGTCGTCCGGGACTCTGAACCACTTCTCGCCGCCGTTCTCATACCCGAGCCATAGACGGTCTTCCTTAATCAGCTTAAAAATATCGCTGTAGGTTATTGCGTTCTGATTGCCGAGGACGAGGAAATGTTTGCGATGCTCGACGAGTTGCGCGATGTACTCGCGGAACAGTGAGAACGGCGGGTTAGTGACAACAATGTCGGCCTCGGCCAGCAGCGCGACGCATTCGGCGGACCGGAAGTCACCGGAATTAGTAAGGAGCGTGAGGATGTTACGTCCGTTCTTTAATAGATATTCGACATCCGACAGGTCGATGGCGCCATCGTTATTGGCGTCGGGCACTTCGGTGATCTCGACCAGGTAGGCGGCCTTCTGGGGAGCGTCCTCGGGCATCCCTTTGACGTCCAAAAGAGACAGCTGTTCGCCGGTGACGGGACTCCCGGAGTAGCTGGTGGCGATGAGCTTCTTCAAGCCGAGATGGTTGAAGTTCATCGCGAAGAACTTGAAGAAGTTTGACTCGTACGGGTCGTCGCAGTTGCAGAGAACGACCTTGCCCCGGAAGTGGTCTCGGTAGTGGCGCAGCTCGGCTTCGATGTCGGCAAGCTGCGTATAGAACTCGTCGTTCTTGGCCCGGTTCGCCCGGGCCAACGCTTCCTTTCCTGCCATGGGACCGCTCACATACTAGGGAAGGAGATCCCTAAAAAAGAAGCCGGCCTGGGCGTTCCAGGTCGGCTTTTGCTTTGAAGTCAGGTCGGCCCACGGTCGCGTACGGACCCCGTAGCAGGAGCCGGACTGCTCAGGAGGCTTACGGGCTGCCCTTCGAGTTTTGGGCCGTTTTGGGGCCTCCCGGCTCAATTCGGATTTGCGTAGCAGGTCCGACCTGGAAGGCCGGAAAACGACTTCTGAGGTGCTCCCAAGGCAGAGCGGATGCTCTGTGAGCTTACCGGCCGGCTTTCAATTTCTGATGCCGGGCCTTGATGGCGTCGGAACGGTCGACACGGTCTCCTGAGTTGCTCCGCGAGACCACCTTGTGGTGGACGTTCCGGGCGTCGGCGCGCTTCTGGTTGTCCTCTCTGCGCATGACCTGGCCGGCCTTTCGGGCCTCCGCGATCTTGGCCTCGTTGGCGATGGCCTCCTTGTTGACCCTCTCCCATTCCAACTCTTCGAACCGCTTGGTCTCGGCGGGCGTGAACATCCGCTTCTGCGCCGTGGCGCGATTGATGATCTCGTTGAGCTCCTGCGTGATGAGCGGGACCGTGAGGCCCTTGACGTTACGCGCGGCGGCCTCCGCGGCCAGCTTCCTTGCGTACTCCGGGGTGATTTTCTCGACGGCCTTATTAGTTGGCATTTGTTTTCCTCCAAGATTTCCGTTTTCATCGGCGCCGAGCACTCCGGCCACGCCGATGCGGACGAGCTCAGGCATTTTGGTTTCTCCTTTTATTTCGGTAGCACGTCTGACAGAGCCCCGTCCTTAACCCCTCGGGGCCGACCTGGTTCACGCACCCTTCGGTGGCGCAGATTGGCCTTGGCAGTTTCGGCACGAATGCCACGGTCGGCGCGATCGGCCGGCTGAGTGGCTCGACGGGCTTAGTTGTTTTCTTCTTGGCCGTGAAGGCGGTCCCGAAGGAAGAGGCCGTCCTGCCGGTGCCATAGATAGCTTTTCGACGAGCGGTTTTATTCATCGTGTGTTCCTTTGGCCCTTCGAGCTCCGGAGCGCGGGCCGCGTCAAGCGGACTTTTCACCCATGGCTCTCTCAGGGCCACGATGAAATTGAGGTGGAAGGAGGTACAGCACCACCCGCCGCGAGCGACCCGCGAGCCGAAGCCCGAAGGGCTTTCGGTTTAGCTCAGACGAGCCTTCCGGGCGGCGTGCACGGCCGGCGCGGTCTGGGTCGCGATGTACTTCTCCTGGGCTTCCTGCTGCGCCGGGCGCTCGGCCTCGGCCTGCTTGGCCCGCTCGTTCTCGTGGAACGTGGGCGCGAGATACCCGAGCAGCAGGGCCATCGCCGTCTCCGCATTGCCGGTCTCTTCGATTTCCTCGCGGTCGTTCGTGACCTGCCAGTTGCCCTCGTCCGAGACGCCGACCCGCGCGAGCGTCATCCATTTGCCCTGGTAGAAGGACGCGAGGCGCTCTCGGGACTTCTCGACGATGACGAGCCGCTGATGCCGCGTCAGGAGTGGTTCAATCTTCTTGAGCGCGGGCTTGACCACCTGGTCGAAGTCCTGAAGATTGCCGAGGAGTCTAAGTTCAGCCTCGTGTTCAGAAACGAGGCGGCTTTTCTCACCCGCCCAGTCATCGGATTTTGAACGTTGGGCCAGGCTCGGCGCCTTTGCCTTCGATTTCGCGGTTACGAGGTAACCTATCGGGTCGAGTAGAGGGTCGGCGGTCTGTGGCTTACTCATTGTCGTTTTCTCCTTGGTCGATTGGATTTCCGTCGTCGTCGTAGTCGCTGCTGGGGGTCTTAAGGATTTCGTCGATGTCGTTAAGGTCATCGTTGCCTTTCATTTGGCCGCCTCGGGGTTCTGCTTGCGTTTTCGCGCGAGCGTCATCTCGCGGAAGGCCGGGTCGTTCGCGTATCGGGCGTTGTTCGTGTCCCTCATGTTCCTGAGGTTCGCCTCGCGGACGACCGGGCGGTTGGCCCAGGACTTGTCGTAGGCGGCCCGACAGCTCTTGCATTGGCCCTGGTGGCCGTCGAGGGTGCGGCTGTTCTTCGAGAAGGACTCCAGGGGCTTCCTGAGGCCACATTTCGAACACTCCTTAAAGCCCTCGGCCAGGGCCACCTCCTCGGGCGCCTGGATGACCCCGTGGTCAGGGCAGATGCCGTACGGAGCCCATCTCGCGCAAATCGGACAGTTGACGAACGTACTCCGCGCTTTGGACATGCTTACTCCAGTTTTCGAAGGGTTTTCAGCGAGTTTCAGTGTCTAAGGATTTCCGGAACTAGACGAGGGTTAACGGGGGCTTAGCCTTCGGACTTTTTGAGCTTCGCCCTGGGCCTGGGCCTATCGGGAGGAGTACGTCACCGGCTCTTGGCCACGTGCCGCGAGTACCTCGTTGATGTGTCGGAGTTCAGCGTCGCGTAAAGATTTCTCGCGGGCCTCATCACGGGCTCGCTCACGGTCGATGGCGGCGTTCTCCTTGGCGATGTCTTCGTCTGTCATTCGGGGTCACCTCCTTGGTGTCAGTCGGTCGGGCCACTCAAGATGGCTTTCAAGGGGACTTCTGTACTTCTGCGACTTCTGCGGGGCGCCATAGGGGGCGGAGCCCAGAAAGCGCATTTTCCCCCGTTCCCTTATATGGGGGGGTAACCACTACAGAAGTACAGAAGTAGCCTGTTTTTGAATACGTTTTAACTTCTGTAGTGCGTCTGTACTTGTGCAAACTTCTGTAGTTCTCGCCGACCGACGAAAGTGCAGAAGTTAGCCCCTGCACAAGGCGACTACAGAAGTTCAGAGGCCAAGCCCGCGGGCGAGCTTTTTCACCTCTTCGACCGATGGCAGGGAGACCTCCGCCGGAAGTCGCTCCCCGATTTGGAGGGCGTACGCCGCCCCCTGGCGACCATTGCCGGCGTCCGTCAAGTAACGCGCTCGGATAGCCTGTTGAACCGCCGTCGTGACGGTCCGCGAGTTGAGACCCGCCTTTCTCTCGATCTCGCCGAGTTTGACCTGCTTGGACGTGTCTCTAGCTATTTTGGCTACGGCCTCGACGACCTTCCGGACGCTCTTGCCGACCCCGCCGAGGTTCTGGCCGAGAATGGCCTCGAACTCTCGCTGGATGATGGCGTAGTCCTCGAAGGTCGCCCTGATATTGAGCCGGCCTTCCTCGTCGCGCCAGTGCTCGCGCTGACCGACGTTCATCGCGGCGACCGCTTGCACCAGGACGCACAGTTTGATGAGGTCGCGGTACATCTTGCCGGTCGTCGCTTTAGGGGCGAGCGCCGCGGCTAACGCGGGCGAGAACGGGACGTCGACGACGATGGGCGCATGGACCTGGAGGAAGATTTGAAGCGCCAGCAGGTCGGGGTTGACCTCGACGATGTCCCGGCCCTGGTTCGCGAACGTTTCCCCGATCTTCTTCATCGCGGCCTCGATCTGGGTCTTGTCCTCCGGGATCATCAGCTTCAACACGCGGGTCTCGAGTTGCGACTCCAGCGGTCGGATGCTCGTCGTCATCAACAGGGTCGGGCCTGGCCGCTCGATGGTCACGGTCTTCGTCTTACCCGTCCTGGGGTTCGTCTCGGGGCGCATCCAGACCATACGGTTCTCGGTCATAATCCCGCGGATGGCCGAGGCGCCGGAACTGTCCTCGTCATGGCTCCCCTGTGGGAGCGAGTCGGACTCCTCGAAGACGACCACAGTGTGCCGGAACGTCCGGTCTAGGTAGATGAGCGCCTTGGGCGTGGCGGCCGGGATGTCGATGACGGCCTCGGGAGGCAGCAGCCGGAGCGCCTTCTTGAGGGCCGAGTTCTTGCCCGTGCCGCTGGGACCCTGGGTGTAGAGGTGGACTGGGAACGAGACGTGAGGGATGGGCTCGAGGACCCGGCTCGTGGCCGCGGCGTACACGAGCAGGGTGGCCTGCTGCGCACCCTCGCCACCGACGACCTTCTGAATCTCGGCCTTAGCCAAGCCCATCGGGTCCTTGATGTTGGCCGGGTCGAACCCAGACTTTTCGAGCCGGAGTTCGAGCTCGTTCTGGATTGCGGCATACATTTTCTCTTCGTCCGTGACCTCAATCTGTTCGGAGGTCTCGGCCTCGGTAGTGGGCTCGTCCGGCTGGACGACCTCGAGCTTAGGCTTGCCCATCGCTCCCAACCTTCCAGAACTTCAGCGCCCCACGAACCGCATGGAGGAGCTGATGCTTAGGGAGTTCTGAACCCATTAAGCGGAGCGCGGCCGCAATGGCACTTTCGTCTCGCATCCTGTTATGCACTAACTCAACTGCTTTCGAGACGGCTGCCGCGTGACTTGTTCCGAGTGCTTGGTTTGTTCCGATGGTTGTCGTCATTTGTTTTGTCCTTTGGCTGCTGGGGAGCCGGGAGGTTCAAACCAGGAGAGGACTAAACTCCATTTCCTCCCGGCTTTCCAGCACGGTTTGATTTTTCCGGTCGAGTCGGTCGTCGAGTTAGTTAGTAACCTCCTTCAGAGCGTTCTTCAGCTGCCTAAGCGCCTCGAGCCAGACCTCAATCAGGTCGTCGTCCTCATCGAGCATCTGCTCAACCCGCCGGCGGACCGCTATCGGCGCCGCCGGGAGCATCTCGCGCACTTCGTCCTTCGCCTGGTAGAGCTGGGCCGGGTCGCTCTTACGGGTGAGCCGCCTCGGGCTCGAACCCTCGGCCGGCGCCAGACCAATCCGCTGGCCCTGGCCATCCCCGTCGACCACCGTCCGGTAGCCTTCGCCACCTGCCTCGGCCAGACTGACGGCGTCCTGGAGACCTTCGTTCTCGTCGAGAGCCACAGCACCGGAGGTCGGCGTGAGTGGCTCCGCGGTGACAATCAGTCCCGGCGTCTTCGTGTTCTCGCGAACGACGACGCCCACCCCATCGGGCAGGTAAGGCCGGCCGGAGCGGGAGGTTCCCCAACCCAGATCGGTGGAAACTGCCTCTCCATTACTAGTGGAAACAATCAAAGCCTTCGGCCGGCCTGCGCCGGGACGGGCTCCGCCTCGGGGTTTCCCCGTGGCAATGTGTTTACGAGTCATCTGGTCGCTCCCTGAATCTGCAGGCTCGCTGGGTTAAAGCTTGGGAGCTACCAGCAAGCCTGAAGATTCGCTTTTAAAGAACCAGCTTTCGGGGCATCGAAATTTGCGCCGTTGGCTACCCGAGCTGGCTTGGGCGGTGGTCCGCCGGGAACCTCAAACCCTTACGGGGAGGTCCTATCCCTCTAGCACATACAACGCCGGAAGTGGTGAAAACGCTACTCGAGATTTGTGACATTTCAGCAACAAATGTTCCGGCCACCGGAGACGAGCCCTCTTAAGGCTGCCGGTTCATCACCGCTTTCCACACCCTTCCACACGTTTTCCACCGTCAATCTAGAACGTGCTTGACAGAATCCCGCTGGAACTGATATGGTACGCCGCGTCCCCGTCAGATCGGTTTACAGAAAAGGAGATCGCGATGGCAACCACGGCGAACGACCTGCTCAAGTTCCTCGACTACGCCGGGCAGAAAGGGCTGCTCAATCCCAACACGGCGCACGCCCACCGGGCCGCGGCCAAGGCGGTGTTCTCGATCGAGGGTGACCTCGACGCGGTGGACGTGACGTCTGCGAACCTGGACGGGCTCGTGACCCGATTCGTCAACCTCAACAGCTCGAAGGGCGCGAAGGCGCTCACCCCCGGAAGCCTCGAGACGTATCGTCAGCGCACCAAGCAGGCGGTCAGCTGGTTCCAGGAATGGACCGCTGACCCGGCGGGTTGGCGTCCGTCGATGCGCGTGGGCACTACGAAGCCGACCAACGGCAAACCTAAGAAGTCGACCACGAAGCCGACCGGCAATAAGCCTTCAACCACGCCGGAGACTCCTACGCCAGCACCAGCACCGCCGATCGGGCCACAGGGCAAGACGGCGGACTTCATCTACCCGCTGCGGGAAGGCGTCGTCGTGCACCTGTGGCTGCCGCTTGACCTGAAGATGGCGGAGTATCGGCGCCTCAGCGCGCACATGCGCGGGCTCGTCATCGACGCGGAGCCGGACGCGTCCTGAGGGACTTTAGGTTTCTACACAAGTTATCCCCAAGATGTTGGGGTCTGGGCACGTATTTTGGGGCTTGACATACCAGATGGCGGCTGGTAGGGTTCCGTCAAACCCGTTAACCACTGTCGTTCAACCTGAGGAGTAAGGCACCCCTGATGGCAAACGTAGAGCTCGGTACCAACGATTTCTTCGGCGTCGTGTTCCCGCTCGTCCTGGCGGATCGATTTTTCCGTATCTACTCCGATGGCGCCCGCTTCAACCTCGACGTCTTTCGATGGGATGAGACTGCGCAGAGTGCCACCTTCGAGGTCTTGCGCGGCCGGCCGATGGAGGCGAACATCGCCTCGAACCCGACCGGCATCGTGACCTTCGCCCACGAGACGACGGGCGCGTTCCTCTTCAAATTCCGGCCGAAGCCGGGTGTCTCTCAGATCTTCGGCCTGGTACCGGTGCAGGACGAGATCTCGGTTCGGATCACCGACCGGCTTCTGGCGGTGATGCGCGGCGGTCAGTCGATTGCGACCCTCACACGCAACTCGTTCTCGGGCTTCCCCATCGGCATCAAGGTCGGGGCTGACGGCTCGGTAGGCATCGGGGTCAACTGGTTGCCAACAGGCATGACTCTCGTCCGTCGTCCTGGAGCTGCCTGAAATGGCAGACGCGAAGTGGGTTCCGATCAAGCGTGGTAAGCCGACGCCGAAAAGTATCAACGAGAAATACCGGGGCCTGATCGACGTAGAGCTCGCCCTGGATCGTCAGCCTCCGGCCGAGTGGGCGCAGGCGTTCCTAAACCCGGTGAACGTCCCGATCTCGATAAGCATGCATCCGCCGAAGCTGGTGGGCTCGACGGTCGTCATCCAACCGCCGGACAACGAGCTCGACGCCTACGTCAAGCACGTTGACGTGCGCATCGACCATGCGAACCAGCGGTACGAGCACGAGTTCCTCCCGGAGATCGAAGCGGCGCGCGAGCGGGATCAGCGCCAGCACGATGAAGACCAGCAGCGGCTCGACGATGCCAGGAAGCGCTCCGAGGAGCTCTAGCCCCAGACGGCCTTGTGCGCTGCGCGCTGGTTGTCGATGTGCCGCCGGCGGTACGTCTCGACCATCGCCAGCGAGTCGCCGATCATGTCGGCAACCTGGTTCGATGGCACGCCGGCGTCGAGGTTCCGCGTGGTGAAGATCGCCCGGAGTTCGTGAAAAACGATCGGCGGCAGGCCGAGCCCGGCGACCGCCCTCTTGAAGACCTTGGCCAGGTTGTGGGCGTCGATCGGCGCGCCGGCCGCCGTCAGGAACACGAGGTTTTCGAGGCCGGCGATTGTGCCGCGCGTCCATCCTTTCTTATGTGCGCGCAGCGCGGCGAGCGCCGGGTTGCCGGTCAGCACCACGGTGCGCAGGCTGTTCCTGGTCTTCGGCGGCACGAGCTGCCAGTGGCCGTTGCGCTGCAGCTGATGCCGGACGTGGAGCCGTTCTTCGTCGAGGTCGACGTCGCCCCAGGTGGTGCCGAGGATTTCGCCCTGCCGGAGCCCGAGGCCGAGGGCCACCAGGTACAGAGCCTCGAAGCGGTCGCCCTTGACGCCGGCCACGAAGCGCTCTACCTCGGCGCGGCTCCAGGTAACGTTCTCCGTCAGGCGCTTCGGCGGCGAGAGCTCGGTCAACTTCACGCCGGCGATCGGGCTCCTCTCGAGGTGGCGCTGCTTGACAGCGGCGTTGAGCGCGGCGGCCAGGGTGATGTGCACGTCGTGCTTGGCAGTGGCCTTTAGCGGTTTGCCATCCTTCCGGCTCAGGTCGCCGAGCCAGTCTCGGACGTCGGATTCGGCCAAGTCCGAGAGCATGATTTCATGAAGCGGCCGGCTGTAGTACCTCACCAGGAGGGCGTTGAACTCGAGGGTTTTCGGACGCCAGGGAGCGCCGCTCGCGGCGCGGCCGTTCTCGAGCCAGCGCTTGAGCCAATCGCCGATGGTCATGTTCTCGTCGTCGATGTGCCAGCGGCCGGCCGAGGGGTCGACCTGGATGAGCTTGGCGACGGCGCGCCATCGCTCCTTGAAGTAGAACGACCGGAGCCGACCGCGGCTCTCGCCGGGGTCCTTGACGGTCACCCGGCAGCACCACCGGCCGTCCTTCCGCTGGTGGACACGGTGGTCGTTCGGTTTGGTTCGGACTTCGATGGTGCCGCGGGGCGTGGGCAGAAGGCGCAAGGCGCCATTCTACCGCATGACACACGCCCTACACAGTTAGAGTCAATTCGGGGAGACAGGATTTGAACCTGCGGCCCCCTGAACCCCATTCAGGTGCGCTACCAGGCTGCGCCACTCCCCGACGCGGTGCCTATTCTACGTCTCTTCTCCGCGCCGCCTGAACACCATGCGGATGGGCGTCCCTTCGAAGCCGAAGGCCTGGCGTAGCTGCGATTCCAGGAAGCGGCGGTAAGAAAAATGAACCAGCTCGGGCTCGTTGACGAAGAACACGAAGGTCGGGGTCGTCGACTCCGCCTGGGTCGCATACAACACTCGCAACCGTTTACCCTTCCTGGTCGGTGTGTCGCGCTGGCCCAGCAGGGTCCGCAGCCAACGGTTCAGCTCCGGGGTTGCCACCCGCCGGCGGCGCTCCTCGATGACCTTGAGCGCGACCTCGAGCGGCTGCGCCACCCGCTGCCCGGTCTTCGCCGATACGTAGGACACCGGCGCCCAGGGGGCGAAGCTCAAGGCTTCTCGAATCTTCTTGCGCCACACCTTCTCCTCTTTCTCTTCGGGAGTCAGCAGGTCCCACTTGTTGAGCACTAACACCAGGCCGCGGCCGGCCTCGACGACATAGCCGGCAACATGGACGTCCTGCGCGGTGATGCCGTCTTTCGCGTCGATGAGGACGATGCCAATATCGGCCCGCTCCATTGCGCGGAGCCCTCGCAGGAGTGAGTACTGCTCCACACCGCTCGTCAGACCCGGCCGGCGAATGCCGGCGGTATCGACCAGCAACACGCGCTTGCCCTCGAACGTTACGGTCGTGTCGACCGGGTCGCGCGTCGTTCCGGGAACGGCGGTGACCAGGCTGCGCTCATTCCCGATGATGGCATTGACGAGCGACGACTTGCCCACATTCGGACGCCCGAGGATCGCGACGCGGGCCGCCAGCCGTTCGTCGACCACTTCCGGTCGCGGCGGGGGCAGCCGTTCGACGACGGCGTCGAGCAGGTCGCCGCTTCCGGTGCCATGCAGTGCGGAGATGACCCAGGGGTCGCCGATGCCCAGCTCATAAAACTCATGGGCCAGCACCTCGCGCCCGCGCCCGTCCGCCTTGTTGGCGACGACCAGCACCGCCGTCCGCGATTTACGCAGGAGCTCGGCGATGTCGCGATCGACGGCCGTCAGGCCTTCCCTGACATCCAGCACGAAGAGCACCAGGTCCGCTTCGTCGATCGCCAGCCGGCTCTGCTCCTCCATCCGTCGCCGAAGCTCGCGCTGCGCCGGAATTTCGTCCCGATCTTTGCCGAGCACCAGCCCGGCGGTGTCGACAATCACGAACCGGCGACCTCGCCACTCGCTTTCGGCGTAGAGCCGGTCACGCGTCAGCCCGGCCAGAGGGTCGACGATGGCTCGCCGCTCACCCAGGATGCGGTTGAAGAGCGCCGATTTGCCGACATTAGGGCGGCCGACAATCGCCACTACAGGCAGGGCCATCAGTCGGGCCGTGGGATTGTCAGCATAAGGTGTACTCGCGCGGCCGGCGCGGTGAAAAACCAAACCTATAATAGGCACCGTGTCGGACGGCCGGGTGGTTCTGAAAGAGAACCGGATCATGATGGTGTCCGACGAGATGGGGGATATCCCGGCCGGAAACACGAGTGGGCTCGGTCTCTACTTCTCTGATACTCGGTTTCTTTCCGCCTACGAATTCCGGCTGAACCGGTTGCAGCCGATCCTGCTTTCGGCATCGGTCGACGAGAGCTACGTCGCCACCTTTCAGATGGTCAATCCGGTGCTCCTGCTCGACGAGGGCAAGCGCCGGATCCCGCAGCAGAGTCTGAGCATCCGGCGCAGCCGTTTCATCTATGGCGGGCTGCACGAGCGGATCGGCGTTCAGAATTGCGGCGGCCAGCCGGTCGACATCGAGTGCTCGCTGCGGATCGACGCGGACTTTCGCGACATGTTCGATGTCCGCGGTTACAAGCAGCAGCATCTCGGCACGGTCCGGCCGATCGAGGCCGGGAATCAAGGCTTCAGCTACACCTATGATGGCCAGGACGGCTTGATCCGGCGGACCGAGGTCGTGGTCAATCCGGCTCCGGCGGCGCGGCACGACGGCACGCTGACCTGGCAGTTCCATCTCGTCTCGAAGGAGACGGTCACCCTCGTGATCGACGTCATTCCACTCATCGGTGAGAACGAGCCGATGCTGAGCTACCTCTACGACGATGCGCTGCAGGCGCTGAAGGCCTCGTACCGCCGCTGGCACGGTAACACCAGCCGCGTCCATACCGACAATGCCTTTCTTGATCGCGGACTGTTGCGCCGCAGCCAGATGGACTTGCGGATCCTCGTCGAAGAGTTCGACAGCGGTATCTTTCCGATGGCCGGCATCCCCTGGTTCTCGGCGCCCTTTGGTCGCGATGCCCTGATCGCATCGATCCAGACGCTGATGCTCAATCCGGAGATCGCCCGCGGAACCTTGCGCTACCTGGCCCACCATCAGGGGCGGCAGGTCGACACGACACGCGAGGAGGAGCCCGGCAAGATCTTGCACGAGGTCCGCTACGGCGAGCTCGCGAATCTCAAGCTGATCCCGCACACGCCCTACTACGGCTCCGTTGACAGCACACCGCTGTTCCTGGTGTGCGCCGTCGAAATGATGGACTGGCTCAACGATCAGGATCTCTTCGTCGAGCTGCTGCCGGCACTCCTGGGCGCGCTCAAGTGGGTCGATGGCTATGGCGATGCCGACCAAGACGGCTTCGTCGAGTACGCCGAGCGCGCCAGCGGCGGGGTGCGCAACCAGGGTTGGAAGGACTCCTCCGACTCGCTGCTTTACCCAGATGGCCGCCTCGCGGAGCTGCCCGTAGCGCTGGTCGAGGTGCAGGGCTACGTCTATCAGGCCAAGAACGGGCTCAGCCGCATCCTCGAGCGCCTCGGCCAGTCGGCAATGGCCGAGCGGCTGGCGCGCGAGGCGGCCGAGCTCCGGCGCCGCTTCGAGCTGTCGTTCTGGCTTGACGGGGAGCAGTTCTACGCCCAGGGGCTCGACCGGCACAAGGCGCCAATCCCGTCGATCACATCCAACCCGGCGCACTGCCTCTGGGCCGGCATCATCGATCCCGAGCGCGCCGAGATTCTTCGGGATCGGCTGATGGCGCCTGACATGTTCTCCGGCTGGGGAATCCGCACACTCTCCGCCGACTCGCCCCACTACAACCCGATGAGCTATCACAACGGCACGATATGGCCGCACGACAACTCGATCGCGGCCGTCGGCTTGCGCCGCTACCGGCACGCGGAAGCCGCCGGCCAGGTGATCGAGGCCATCATGGAAGCCGGCATCCGCATGCCGGACCATCGTTTGCCCGAGTTGTTCTGCGGATTCCGGCGCGATACGCGCTACAACAACGGTCCCGCCGAATACCTGGTCTCCTGCAATCCGCAGGCCTGGGGCGCGGGTGCAGCCTTCCACCTGATGCAGACGGCGCTCGGCATCGTGCCTGACACGACCGCCGGCCGCATCTACCTGAACCCGATCCCTTTCGGGCAGGCGCGCAGCGTCGAAATCCATGGGATGCGGGTCGGCACTGGCAAGCTCTCCTTCAAGGTTGCCTACAACGGCGACCGTCCGCACGTCGACGTGCTGGAGCAGCCCGACGACCTCGTGGTGATCCTCGATGAACCACCCCTGATCACCTAGCTGAGCGCTCTGGAACGCCTCAAACGCTCGCCTGGCGCCAAGGACGTCTCAAACGCTCGCGTCGGACTTCTGCATTACACCTGCCCGCCCATCATCGGTGGTGTGGAAACGATTCTCTATGAGCAGGCGACCCGGCTCGCCGCTCGCGGCTACCCGGTCACGATTCTGAGCGGGCGCGGCGGTCCATTGCCGGACCGCAAGGCGGCGAAGCTCGTCATCATCCCCGAGCTCGACTCCCGTGAGGCGGCGGTGAGCGCCGTTCGTGGGGCGCTCGACCACGGCGAGGTCCCCATCGAATTCGCCACCCTCCGCGCCGATATCACCCAGCACCTAACGACCGAGCTGGCCGAGCTGGACGTCCTGATCGTCCACAACGCCCTGACGATGCACTTCAACCTGCCCCTGACGGCGGCGCTCTGGATGCTCGCCGACACGAATCGGGTGCGCATCATTTCCTGGGTGCATGACATCAGCTGGCTCAACCCGATCTACCGACCATGGCTCCACGATGGCGAGCCCTGGGATCTGCTGCGCCGCCAGCATCCACGCATCACGCCGATCTTCGTCTCGGCGCAGCGGCTCGAGGAGTGGCGCGAGCTGACGGGGACAACCCTGGACGCGACGCATGTCATTCCCAACGGTATCGATCCGTCCGCGCTGCTGAAGCTCGGCACGCGTGCGAGAGACCTGGTTGCCCGCTTTGGCCTGATCAGCACCGACGTGGTCATGCTGGCTCCGGTCAGGATCACGAAGCGGAAGAACCTGGAGTGGGCGATCCGGGCCGCCGCGGGCGTCCGCGCGTCTGGCCGCAGTGTCCAGCTCCTTATCACCGGACCGCCCGGCCCGCACAACCCTCGATCCTTCGAGTACGTGGCTGACCTGAAACGGCTGACGGACGAGCTCGGCCTGCGCGAATCCGTCCGCTTCCTCTTCGAAGAGCGCACCGGGCCGACGGGCGACTACGCCGTCGATGCGGCCACGCTTTCCGACCTTTATATGCTGAGCGATGTCGTGGTCCTTCCCAGCATCAGCGAAGGGTTCGGGTTGCCCCTGGCGGAAGCCGCCGTCTTCCGCGTGCCGGTGGTCTGCACCGACCTGCCCACCTTTCGCGAACTGGCTCCGGACGGCGCGGTGTTCGTGCCCGCGGCCGCTGGATCGCACGCGTTCACGGCTGCGGTATTGAGTGCCATCGACTCGCCGCCGGCCCGGCTGCGCCGTCATGTGCTCAGCGCGCTCTCCTGGGACCGGCTTATCACCGAACGCATCGAACCCTTACTGATCTCCGGCCCGTGAGCCACTACCGCGTCCTGATCCCGACGACCAACCCGGCGCGGACGGGGCCGCTGCTGAAGGCCGTTTCGCCATTCCTCAACGCCGAGGACTCGCGCGGCACCCTGCTCGGCGTCATCGAGATGGCGCCCGAGCGCTCACTCAGCGAGGGCATCGAGGTGGCCCGCGCCTACCGCGCCTTGCTTTCCCGCATCACCCGCTATGCGGAGCGCGGCCCGGGCGAGCTGCGCGGGCAGGTCCGGATCGCTCACGTCGCGGCGCAGGGCATTCGCGAGGCGGTTCTGGAGACCGACACCAACCTGCTGGTGCTCGAAGCCGCCACCGCTCAGGCGCGCCAAGACGGCCTCTGGGTGAACGCCATCGAAGACCTGCTCGTCGATCCTCCCTGCGACGTCGCGCTCGTCCGGCCGGACACCACGGCGATCCGGAGCGTGCTGGTCCCCGTCCGTGGAGGCCCGAGCGCCCAACTCGCGCTTCGGCTGGCCGGCACGGTCTGCAAAGAGACCGGCGCCGAGCTCTGCGTCCTCCATGTCTTCAATCCACGGATTTTGCCCGAGTCTCAACAACGGGAGGAGGCGGCGTTCCTCAAGTTGTCCAGCGCGGTTGATGTCCCGGTGCGCCGGATTATCCTGTTTTCGGCCTCCGTACGGGAGGCGATCATCCGGGAGGCGGCGCAGCACCAGATGGTGGTGCTGGGCGCGACACTGAGCCTGATGCACCGCCCGATGGTGCTCGGGGCGCCGGTCATCCGGCTGCTTCGCCGGCTACCCGGCAGCGTCATGGTGGTGAAGACTGCCGGTCCGGTGACCGCCCTCAAGGATCCAGACCGTCCCTTCCGGATGGAGAGCCGTGCCGCCGCGGCCGAGCGCGTCGACCGCTGGTTTGCCGAAAACACCTTTCACAGCCGCGAGTTCGCGGACCTGCGCCGGCTGGTCGATCTCAAGCAGCGGCAGGGTGTGACCATCAGCCTCGGGCTGCCGACCCTGAACGAGCAGAACACCATCGGCAAGGTCATCCGCACCTTCAAGACCGCCCTGATGGACCGGGTGCCGCTTCTCGACGAGATCGTCGTCATCGACTCCGGCTCCTCCGACCGGACCGTGGCGATCGCGGAGCGCGCCGGGGTCACGGTCGTGCAGCATAGCCAGATCCTTCCTCGTTACGGCGCCTTCCAGGGCAAGGGTGAAGCCCTCTGGAAGAGCCTCTCCATCTTGAAAGGCGACCTGATCTGCTGGGTCGATACCGACATCAGCAACATCCACCCAAAGTTCGTGTACGGCTTGCTCGGGCCGTTGTTGAGCGACCCAGAAATCCACTATGTCAAGGGCTTCTACCGGCGCGCGCTGCAATTCGGTACCGAGATCCAGGCGCAAGGCGGCGGCCGAGTCACCGAGCTGGCCGCCCGCCCGATGCTCAACCTGTTTTTTCCGGAGCTGTCCGGCCTGGTGCAGCCGCTCTCGGGCGAGTATGCGGGCCGGCGCCGCGTGCTGGAAAGCGTGCCGTTTTTCACCGGCTACGGGGTCGAGTTGGGCTTGCTGCTCGCGATTTCCGAAGCCTACGGACTGCGCGCCATCGCCCAGGTCGACCTGGGTATGCGGGTGCACCGCAACCAGACCCTGTTCGACCTCTCCAAGATGGCCTTCGCCATCATCCAGGTCGGCCTGAAACACCTTGGTGACCGCCACCGGATTCACCTTCTCGAGGAAGTCAACAAGACGATGAAGCTGATCCACTACGAGGACGAACGTTACTGGATCGAACAGAAGGAAATCGAAGACCAGGAACGGCCGCCCATGAACTCGGTGCCCGAGTACTTCCTCGCCCGCCATCGCGCCCAGCCGGCCCCCGACTAACTGCACAAATCCCTCTCCCTCTCGGTCAGGGTGGCGGTTACATTCCGACTTCGGATAATCGAGTGATGCGTCGTGGTTATGTGGCTCTCGGGTTGCTGGCCCTGATCTGGGGCGCCTCGTTCCTCTTCATCAAGCTCGCCGTGCGAGATATGAGCCCCGCAACGTTGGTCCTATCCCGAACCGTTGCCGGCGCCGTTACGCTCGGCCTGATCTTCGCGGCGCGCCGGCAATCGCCCTTTATCGCCGGGACGCGGACACGCTTGCGGCCGTTCCTGGTCATGGCCGTCTTCGGTAGTCTCCTGCCCTGGTTTGGCTTCGGCTTCGGCGAGTTGTCGATCAGCAGTGCGCTCGCCAGCATCCTCAACGCGACCACACCCCTATGGACGGCCGTGTTCGCGTTCTGGGTCACACCCGCGGAACGGCCGAGCGCGCTCAACTACCTCGGCGTGGCGGTCGGTTTTCTGGGGACCGGGATCCTCATCGCTCCCGATCTGATCGGCCAACCCTTGCGGGCCACGACCCTCGGGACGCTGGCGGTGGCAGGGGCGGCGGCCAGTTACGCCGTGGCGGCCCTGGTTCAGCGCCGCCGCTTACGAGGCGTCAGCCCCCTGCAGGTCGGCTTCTGGCAGCTCACGCTCACGGCGCCGCTGGCCTTCGCCGCCGCTCTCTCAACGATCGGCGCGACGCACCTACGATTGGCGTCGATCGCGGCAGTGCTCGTCCTCGGGGTGGGCGGCTCCGGCATCGCCTATCTTCTCTACTACTACATGATGAACAGCCTCGGCGCTACTCGCGCCACCACGGTTACCTTTCTGCTTCCGGTCACCGCGGTCTTCTGGGGCGCCAGCATTCTCCACGAGGCGGTCACCATCCCGATCCTCGCCGGCATGGTCGTCATCCTGGCGGGCGTCTTCCTGACGAGCCGGCAGCGGCCTGCCGGCCGACGCGAGTGGCGCGACCGTGCCATCCGAGCGTTTGAGGCAGTCGTTAAAGGCCGAGGCGTTGGCTGAAATCTCATTTGCCAGGGGTAGAATCTCGCGACATGCGCCGTCCTGCGCTCGCGCTGATTGTCCCGGCCCTGACGCTCGCCGCCTGCGCGACGGCACTCCCGAACACCTCGGCTAGCCCGACGCCGACCCCGACCGCGACGCCCTCCCCCACCCCAACCCCGATCCCCTCGCCCACGGTCGTCAACGGCCGCATCGTTGTCTCCAACTTCGATGACAACGGCGCGGCCGTCGTCGCCGGCATCCTCTATCCTCCGAGCGGCGGCGTCTGCGGCGCCAACGGCACGTACGACGGTTGCCCGGTAACCGATGGGCTGGCGCAGCGACTGGATTCGAACCCGCTCAAGCAGGCGGAGCCATTGTGCCGCTGCCAGAACACCTACCAGTCACGGACCATCGCCACCGAACCACTGCCGCCGGGGAACCCGGGTGCCATCGCCCACGTGGTCCTCGATTTCGGCGCCGGGACCACCGCCAAGCTGGACGTCACCGTGCTGCGGACGGCGGGCGGATGGTTCGCCAGCGACACCAGCTGCACCGGCCAGGATCCGCAGGCGACCTCGATCTACGCGAGCTCGCCGCCGCCCTGCGGCTAAGGTGGTAAAAGCTTGTCTATGACCTGGTACACGCTTCTCAAGTATCTGCATGTCCTGCTGGCGATCACCGCGGTCGGCAGCAACCTCACCTACGGGGTCTGGAAAACGCTGGGGGCGAGAGAGCCGGCGCACGCGCCGTTCGCCCTGAAAGGGATCGCCTTCATCGACCGCCGAGTCGCCAACCCCGCCTATGGGCTGCTGTTGATCACCGGGCTCGTGCTGCTGGCGGTCGGCCAATTGGGCTTCCGCGGGTGGGTCATCGCCGCCCTGATCCTCTTCGTGCTCCTGATCGTGGTGGCCGTCGGCTTTTACTCGCGCGTCCTCCGCCAACAGATCCAGGTGATGGACGCCGAGGGTGTTGCCAGCGCCACCTACAAGCGACTCGACGGACAGGCGACGACCTACGGGATTGTCAGTCTCGTGATCGCGCTCGCCATCGTCTTCGTGATGGTGGTCAAGCCGTTTCCGTAAGCGGCTCTTCCTGGAAGACGCCGCCGTCGTCCAGGCACCACGATCGCGCCTCGCTCAGCGTTCCCTTCTGCACCGAGGCCACGACGTAGCTGTAGAAGGACCAGGCGTGCTCGGCGTCGAAGCGCGACGGGACTGGTGGATGGTCCGGATGGCTGTGGGCGAAACCGATGATCTCCAGCCCCCGCGACTCGGCGTCCTTCTGGACGCGTAGTTGCTCCAGGGGATCGAGGGCGTAGCGATCCCACGGCCGGTCGGTGATGATGTTGCGCATGCCGCGGAATTCGGCGACCTCGTGATCGGCCGCATCGACCCTTCCGATCAGCGCCCCGCAGGCCTCATTGGGATAACCGGCCTCGAGATGCGCCCGCATCCGATCCATCACCGACCGAGGCACTCGCAGCGTCAAAATTTCCGGCGGTAGAGTCCCGAGCTGAGATAGCGATCGCCGCCGTCGGGGAAGACCATGACGAACACACCTTCCGACGTGCGCCGCGCGACTTCACGGGCGGCCAACAGCGCGGCGCCCGATGAGTTACCAACCAGCAGCCCTTCGGAGCGAGCCAGGTCGTGCGCCAGCTCATAGGCGGCTTCGGTCGGCACGCTGATCTTTTCGTCCTGCACGCTCGGGTCGTAAATTCCCGGGACGATCGAGCTCGGCATGTGTTTGAGTCCCTCGAGGCCGTGCAGCTCGTCGGCGGGCTCGGCCGCGATCACCCGGATCCCCCGGTTATGGCGCTTGAGGAATCGACCCACCCCCATCAACGTGCCGCTGGTCCCGATGCCGGCAACGAAGTGGGTGATCTCCCCGTGTGTCTGGTCCAGAATCTCCGGGCCGGTGGTGTCGAAGTGGGCTCGCCAGTTGAACGGATTGTTGTACTGGTCCGGCATGAAGTAGACGCCGGGCGCCGACTCCTTGATCCGGTGCGCCTCCCGGATCGCGCCGTCGGAGCCCTCGAGCGCCGGGGTGAAGATCGCCTCGGCGCCGAAGGCCTTGACGATCTCGCGCCGCTCCTCGTTCACGTTGCGTGGCATCACCAATTTGACCTGGTAGCCCTTGGCGGCGCCGATCAGGGCGTACGCGATCCCGGTGTTGCCCGAAGTGGAGTCGAGGATGACCTTCTCGACCGTGAGTTCGCCGGTCCGCTCCGCTTCCTCGATCATCCGCAGTGCCGGCCGGTCCTTGACCGAGCCGCCCGGATTGAACCACTCCGCCTTGGCGTAGAAGGTGATGTGCGGGAACTCCTTCTCGAGCAGCCGGATGCGGATCAGCGGCGTGTTACCGATCCGCTGCAGGATCGACTGATCCGGCAGGTTCTCCACAAGAGAAAGCGCGCGATGAGGCATCAAAGGCAATTTTATCGGTGCGCATCGCCGGCGCTAAGAGTTGAATCAGCGTTTCCCTTCCCGCTGGAGGACGCCTTTGGTTTCCCTCCTGCCCTGGCTGGAGGGCCGGGTGGGGCCTACCGGCTTTCGATCAGGAGGAAGACTGGATGGTCGGCCGGATTGGGCATGGCGGCGAATTCCTTGGCGACGAACCCTCCGTACTTCTTGCCGTGCTGCCGTACGTAGGCCGCCACCAGTGGGGCGCGGTCCGCCGCTGGAATTTCAGTGGCCTTGAAGCGGATCGTTCGGCCGCCGAGACGCAGCTTGCCCTCACCGACGGCGCGGAGGTTGCGCGCCCAATGGGTGTTGCCGCGGGGGGCCACCAGGTAGTGCCGGCCCTCGTAGTCCAGGGGAAGTACCGGCATGGTATAGCTGCGGCCGGAGGTGCGCCCGCGGATCGTGAGGGCGGGGGCGAGCCCCAGCGCGGTCAGCAGCGGATTCATGACCTTGTTGTTGAAAAAGCCCGACTTGCGGTACGGAGCCGCCTGCCTCAAGCGAGCGCCTCCTCGAAATCAGCGATCAGGTCGTCGGCATGCTCGAGCCCAACAGAGCAGCGGACCAGTGCGTCGCTGATCCCGCTCCGGGCACGCTCGTCTGCGGTGAGCCCGCGATGTGAGGTCGAGGCCGGGTGGCTCAACGTGGTGGCGACGTTGCCCAGGCTTGGCATCAGCCGAACGAATCGCAGCCGGTGGACCATCGATTCGAGAGCGGTTGGGCCGCCGGCCAGCTCGAAGGACAGCAGGGCACCCGCGCCGGTGGGCAGCAGCCGCTGCGCCCGGGCGCAGAACGGGCTGCTTTCCAGCGCGGGATAGTTGACCCGGCTGATCGCTTTGTGCCGCTCCAGGTAGTGCGCCAGGCGGAGCGCGTTGGCGGTGTGTCGCTCCATTCGGATGGCCAGCGTGCGGATGCCGCGCAGCGTCAGCCAGGCGTCGAACGGCCCAAGCGTCGGGCCGAACGTGCGGGCAAACTGGCGCGCCCCATCGAGCCAGGACGGCTTCCCGACGACCACCCCGCCGATGACATCGGCGTGCCCGCTGAGGTTTTTGGTCGCGCTGTAGATCACGACGTCGGCGCCCCAGCGAAACGGCTGACTGAGCGCCGCGGTCGGCACGGTGTTGTCGACCAGCAGCAGGGCGCCCGCGTCATGCGCGATGCCCGCCAGCGCCTCGACGTCCGGGACGCGGATCAGGGGATTGGTGCACATCTCACAGAGCAGCACTCGCGTCCTCTCGGTCACCGCGCGCCTCAGCGCAACCAGATCCTGAAAGTCAACGATGCTGCTCGTGATGCCGAAGCGCGGCAGGTCATCGCGGAGAAACGTGAGCGTCGTGCCATAACAATCGTGGGCTGCCGCCAGGTGATCGCCCGCATTCATCTCGCTCATGAGCGCGACGGCGATTGCCGCCATCCCCGAGCCGACCGCGACCGCATCGAGCTGGATACCGAGCCCGTTGGCGTCGAGGCTGGCGACGGCCGCCTCGAGCTGGCGATGGTTCTCCGTCCCCCAGCGGCCGTAGCCGCGATGCTCGGCCATGGCGGCGTCGAGCGTCTTCAGGTCTGAGTATCCGCTCGCGGAGCCGACGGTGATGTCCGGCGTGATCGGCGCGTCCTTACGGTCGAGCGCCGGTTCACCGGCGTGCACCGCGATCGTGTCGGTGTGCGGCATTCGGGGTCAGCCTACCTCAAGGCGCTCGTAGCCCTGAGCTGCTCACGGTCGCCGACCCCGCCACATCCGAAAAGAGAATGGTCACGACCCGATCGCCTTCGGCCACGGATCATCGCTTGAGAAAGCGGATGCGACGACGGCGGCGGTAGCGCTCGGCGCTTCCCTTACCGACGACGCTGACGCTGCCATCGTTTTCCAGTACTGCGAGCCCGACGTCGCTTAGCTTGTTGAAGCCGTGCTCTCGTACGGCCATTTCGATATCGTCTGCGTTCAGACCCTCTTTCTCGAGATTCTGCTGCAGGAGATTGCCGTCCTGGACCACCACGGTCGGCGGCGGCTCGATCAAACGATCGAACCAGGGCCAGCGGCTGCGCAGCATCGCGACGCCCCGATTGAACAGCAGAAGGATGGCGATGATCAACGCGCCGCCGGTGACGGATTGATCCGGCCCGGTGATGGCAGGTTGGAGCGCATTGGCCACCAGCAGCACCAGCACCAGGTCGAACGTCGTGAACTGGCCGAGCTCGCGTTTGCCGAACAGGCGGAGGCCAATAAAGAACACGACATAAATCAGGACGGACCGAATGACCAGTTGAGTCCACGGAATCCCGAGCCGAAAAATCTCGCTTACGTCGCCCATGTCACGCGAATCTTACGACGCGGTCAGCGTGTGACCGGGTGCCGGAACCCGAAGTCCAGGAGGGTCGCCGCGTCGGTGAAGTGCTGGGTGCTGCCCAGCACCACGACCAGGATGGTCCGGCCGTTGCGTGTCGCCGCCGCGGCCAGGCAGTAGCCGGCGGCACCGGTGTAGCCGGGCTTGATCCCGATCGTCCCGGGGTAGGTCCAGAGCAGCCGATCGATGTTGGTCGGGTTGAACGCCTTGTGCTGCGGCGTCGCGTAGATCGAAACCTGCTTCGATCCGACGATGGCTCGCAGGTCCGGGTAATCCTCGAGGAGGGTGGCACCAACGACCGCCAGGTCGTAGGCCGAGCTGTAATGGTCGGTGTCGTCGAGCCCACTGGGGTTGGTGAAGTGCGTCGCCCGCAGGTGCAGCGCCGTCGCTTTCTGGTTCATGAAATCGATGAAGTTGGCTCGATCAACGATCCCCCTGGCGATCGCCTCCGCCGCGTCGTTCCCAGAGTCGAGCAGCATCCCGTCGAGGAGTTCACGCACGGTCAGCTTTTCTCCGGTGCTGATTCCCATGACGTTGGGTTCGACCTGGGTTGCCGCGTCAGGGACCGTGATCACGGTATCAAGGGGCGTCAGGTCGGCGGCCACCATAGCGGTCATCATCTTGGTCAGCGAGGCCTCCGGGTATCGCGTGCTCTGCGTCTGCTGGTAGAGGATCTGCCCGGCCGTGAGGTCGACCACGATCGCCGCCCGTCCTTTGATCTGCGGGATCTCGGCGATCGGGTGAGTGCGCAGCCAGCTGGCGGCCAGCACCGGGACCTTGACCTGCGGCAACTGGCTCGGGATGGGCCGACGCGAGGGCGAGGGCGTAGGCATGGCCGCCGGATGTGCGCTGGGCACCGGTCGGGCGGCGACCGCGGGATGCGGCCTGGCGGTGCGGGCCGTCGCCGCGACCACATGCATGTCGCGCGGGGACTGCAGCAGCGAAACAGCCCGGCTGCCCAGCAAAAGGAACAGGATGACGATCAGCAGCCGGATCACGGGCGTGCGCCGGCGCGGAGGAACGATGAGACGGCGCGACGAGCGACGGCCGCGCGTCCCGAGGCTGTAGCCGGACGTAGGGTAGGACGTTCGCCTCAAGAAGTTGCCTCATGATGGGCGAGATCGATCGCCCTTGTCAAGGAAGTCGCCCCCTTGCCGAAATCTTCTCCCACTCGTATTGAGGGTCAGGGACACATTCCCTCCCCGTCTGGGGGAGGGGAATTGGGGGCTCTCGGACGCCGTCTACACGTGGAAGACCACGCGTAGCGTGGCGGCGACCACGGCCCCGGCGACGACGCAGACAATGAAAGGAAGGCGGACCGCAGCCAGAGCAGCGGCGACGACCACCGCCGGGACCTTCACGTCGAGATGGAGGATGCCATTGCTGCCGGTGAGCTGAATCGCGACCAGGGCCGCCAGCAGCGCCGGCGCCAGCCCGGTCGTGCGCTCCGTGACCGCAGAGGGCAGATTCGGCAGAAACGGCCCGGTTGCCCGCATGATGAACGACAGGCTCGCGAGCCCCAGCACCAGCGCCAGCGCTAGCGGGCCAGCCATAACCCGACCACGGCGGCCCCCGCCAGGGGAATCCCCGGCGGCGTGAACGGCGCGAGGGCCAGGGCGACCGCTGCCCCGCCGATGGCGCATCGAACGGCATGCCGCCCAGACAGCATCGGCCAGACCAACGCCACGAAGCCGGCTGGGAACGCCGCATCGAGCCCGAGCCGTTTGGGGTCACCCAGGACCGGGCCGAGCAACGCGCCGATCACCGTCCCGACGACCCACGCCGCGTAGAGGAAGGCGCCGGTCACCAGCAAGGTCCGGCCGTCCGGCCGGCCGGGCGCGCCAGCGCGAACCGACATGGCATAGCTCTCGTCGATCGAGAGCTGGCCCAGCAACGACCGCAGGAGTCGGCCCCCGGGAAGCGATCGCGCCACCGCGATCCCGGTGGCGATGAACCGAAGGTTGAGAAGAGCGCCGGCGAAGATCGCCGTCAGGACGCTGCCGCCGCCGGCGATCACGCCGAGAGCCGCGAACTGGGCCGATCCGGCAAAGACCAGTGCCGACATGAGCACGACGGACCAGGCGGGCAGGTGCGCGGCAACCGCGAGCACACCGAAGGAGGCACCAAAAATGAAGACGGCGAGGGCGATTGGCGCGGCGGCTTGCAGGATCTCCCACGTCGACCGGGCGACTCGCATTCCCGCCATTAAATAAGAAAGATGCCGGCGCACCGGCGCCGACATCTCCAACTTCCGAGGCGCGGCCCTATCGCGAGGCGACCGGGACCCTCTCCAACAACTTGGTCGACTCCCGGATGAACGCCGGGATGTCGCTTGGCTGACGTGACGTGACGAGGTTCCTGTCGACGACGACTTCCTGGTCGACGACGTTCGTCCCAACCTGCTGCAGGTCGTCCTGAATCGTTTTCCAGGCCGTCATCTTGCGGCCCTTGACCACCCGCGCGGTCATCAGCAGCTGGGGCCCGTGGCAGATGGCGAGCACAGGCTTCTCTGTGTCGAAAAACGCCCTGGTAAAGGCGACCATCCGGGGGTCGGCCCGAAGATGATCGGGCGAGTAGCCACCCGGGATGAACAGCGCATCGAACTGGTCGGGACGCACCTGATCGATACCAGTCTCCGCCCTGGTTGTCACCTTGCCTTGCTTGCCCTTCAGCTCCTTACCGAACTGTAGCCCGACGATCGTTACCTGATGCCCCTGCTGTTTGTACGCATCGTAGGGCTGTTTGAACTCCGAGTCCTCATAGTCGACATCCAGTACACAAGCAATCCTCACAGTGATACCTCCTGTGCATGTTTGCTGACGTCGGTCGCCCAGCCTACCTCGGCGCGTCCGCCATCGTCAAGCTGGTACTCGGCAGCTTTCTTTTACGTCCCCCGATTCCGTATTGTGGTGAACGGATGCTTCGTCGGGCCGTTCCCTACGGAATCGCTATCGGCGCGGTCGGCCTGGTGGCCGCCGCGCTCGTCCTGCTCGCCTGGCTCCTCCAGGTCCCACGGGTCGAAACCTTCCTGTTGGTCTTTGTCCTCCTGGTTGGGGCGATCGCCTGGCGGTACGGCCGCGGTCCGGCCATCGTCGGGACCGTCGCCTTCGCCCTCGTGTCCGGCTACCTTTTCATTCCTCCGCGGGCGAGCTTTGAGCTCGCAAGCCCGAGCGATGTGGTGCGGCTCCTCACCGCGGTTCTCGCCGCGGGTGCGGTGATCCAGTTCGTCCACGTCAGCCGCGGCCGGCAGATTTTGCTCGAGAAGCGCAAGGACCTGTTGCAGGAGGTCTCGCCGCTGATCATCCAGAGCCTCGACGCCGACGAGATCCTCAACACCGTGGCGGGGGCGACGCTGCGGGTCATCGATTATCAGCACTTCCGCCTCTACCGCTGGGATGAGACCGCCGAGCGCCTGGTGCTCGTCAAGTCGGTCGCGCGGGCGGACCCCTATACCGACATCGACTGGCACCTGGTGACCCTGGCCCTCGGCGAGGGCATCACGGGAATCGCGGCGCAGTCGCAGCACCCCATGTTGGTGCCGGATGCGAGCCTGGATGGGCGGATGGTCTATCCGGCGGGGACGGCACCGATTGTAGAGAGCATCCTCAGTGTTCCGATGGTGACCCGAGGCCGGCTCTTCGGCGTACTCTCGCTGGCGCGTTTAGGCGCCCGATCGCTCAGCACCGATGACCTGAGGCTGATGGAGTCGATCGCGGCGCAGACGGCGCTCGCGCTGGCCAACGCCGAGCAATATGCCGAGGCGGAGCAGACCATCAAGGCGCTGGCGGCGATCGAAGCCCTGCAAGCGACGGACGTGACGCGCTCGGATTCGGAAGTCGACGCGCGGATTTTGCAGGGCTTCGTCGACATAAGCCAGTCGGACCTCGCGACGCTACGCGTCCTGCAGGCGGATGGGCGCTATCACGTCGGGGCGACCGGCGGCCGCCAGAGGCCAGCGGAAGACGCGCCCACCGGTGAGCCCTTGTCGGCGGCGCAGGTGACATGGCTTGCGGATCCCCGGGTCACCGTCTATGTGGTCGACCCGCAGACCGACACAACGTTACCGGAGTGGGCACACCACGGCACGCGGCTGGCCGGCATCCAGGCGAGCATCTTCCTTCCGATGCGCGCCGGCGAGCGATTCGTCGGCTTCGTGGCCCTGCACTGGCGGCGGCCGCGCTGGTTCCGGCCGGAGCAGCTCAGGCGGCTGCAGCTGGTGGCGGCCCAGGCCGCCATCGCGCTCGACACCCGGCGGGCCCTCGGTCGAGAGCGGGGCCGTGCCAAGGCGCTGGCCGAGTTGGACCGGGCGCGCCGCGAGTTCATGCAGATCGCCTCGCACGAGTTGCGTACACCGCTGACCGTGATCCGCGGCTATGCCTCGCTGCTTGAAGAAGGATCCCTTGGCCAGATGCCGCCGGCAGCCCAGCGTGCGCTGCGGACCTTGATGGACAAGTCGAGCGAGATGCGGGTCCAGGTCGAGCGGATGCTGTTGCTGGCGCGGCTGGAGGATGGCGCCGCGCCGCCCCAGATGGCCGCCCTCGACCTGCGAACGGTGGTCAGCGATGCCGTCGACCGGGTCCGGCCGCAGGTGGCGTTGAGGCAGGGCAGCGTCGAGCTGGACATGACGCCGGCCCCGCTGACCGTGCTTGGTGATCCGGAGCGGCTGGCCACTGCTGTCGACAATCTGTTGCAGAACGCCGTGAAATTCAGCGCGGGGCCACCTCGCATCGAGGTCAGCGGCAATCGTTCGAATGGGCAGGTCCGCCTGGTCGTCAAAGACCACGGGATCGGCATCCCGGCGGCCGCCCAGCTGCGCCTGTTCGAGAAGTTCTACCGAGTCAGCAATTCGGAGCTCCACAACGTTGCCGGCACCGGGATCGGCCTCTACCTGGTTCGCCAGGTGATCGAGGGCCATGGTGGGCGCATTGATGTCGACAGCCAGCCTGGCCAGGGCTCGGCCTTCGAAATCCAGCTTCCGGCAGCGATCGCGGAGCCCGGCCCCGCTCCGGCCTAGTTTCCCCACCCTGCCGGCCGCTTGCCGAGCAAGACTGGTGGGTTTCTACGGTTCCCTCTTATATGGCGAGCCGGCCCAGTCCGTACGGCGATATCCCGGAGGCCGCGCTCGAGATCCCCACCGCGTGGCTGATGCCCGGGCTCGACCTGGAGGGCGTCCGGCAGGCGCAGCGGCCGGACACGACCGCAACCCTGACCGGCGACTACCTCGTGCTCGCGGGGGTTGAGCTCGTCGTCGAGCGCCGCTGGCTGCGGGAAGCCTACTGGCGCCAGATCCAGCAGGCGATCACCCGCGGATACATCTATAAGAACTCGGCGGTCCACGTGACCCTCCGGGGCGAGCGGCGCGAGCACGAGCGGCGCGGGACCAAGGCCAGCTAGCGCGGGGAGCAGGCTGCTAGAGTCACGCCAGGATCATGAAGATCGTTATCCCGGCTGACCCGCCGGTCAACCAGGCGCCCCCGGACCTGGATCCATCGCGGGACCTGCCCCGCGGCTTCTACGAGTTCCTGCTTCCCCTGCACCAGGCTTTTACGCCGCGCCAGCGGGCGCTGGCGGCCAGACGTCGCCAGGTCCTTGAACAAGCCCATCACGGCCACCTGCCGGACTACCTCCCCGCCTCAGAGGCGACGACCGGGAGCTGGAAGGTCGCGCTACCCGGTTGGTGCCAGGACCAGCGCAACCAGATGACCGGTCCAGCCGACGATGCCGAGCTGGTGGTGAAGATGCTCAACTCCGGGGCGCCGGGCGTGATGCTGGATCTGGAAGATTCGGTGGCCAACGCCTGGCCCAACATCATGCGCGGCATCGCCAACATCATCGTGGCGCTTCGGGGCGAGCTGACCTACCAGGACAAAAAGCGCAACCGTGAGGTCATGATCAGCGAGAGCAAGACCGTGATCTTCACGCGGCCACGCGGCCTCCACCTCGAGCAGGCCGGCGTCATCAAGGGCGAGCCAATGGCCGCCGCCCTGTTCGACGTCGCCATGGTCGCCTACCAGGTCGACCCGGCTCGGCTCAAGCATCCGCTGGCGATCTACATCCCGAAGTCGGAATCGGCTGAGGAAGCGCTCTGGTGGCGAGACCTGTTTCGCGCGCTCGCGCAGGCGCGGGGTTGGCCGCACGACTACATCAAGTGCATGGCGTTGGTGGAGTCGCACCCGCTGGCCTACCAGATGGAAGAGTTCGCCTGCAACCTTCGCGAGCATATGATGGGCCTCAATCTTGGCCGCTGGGATTACATGGCCAGCCTGATCGACTTCACCCTGCACGATCCGACCTGGGTGCTGCCCGACCGTAACACCATCCCGCACGACGTTGCCTTCTTCCAGGCGATGCGGGAGGTCATGCCCGAGGTCTGCCACAAGCGCGGCATGCTGGCGATTGGCGGAATGACGGCGCTCTACCCGAGCCGCGTCGATCCGGAGCTGAACGCGCGCGCGCTCAAGGTGTTGGAGCAGGACAAGAAAAACGAGGCGAACAGCCTGATGGACGGCGCCTGGACCGGGCACCCGGACCAGAACGAGATCGCGGTCAACCAGTTTCCCTACCCCAACCAGCTGCAGGCCCGCCGCAAAGATGTCGACATCCACCGCGATCTGCGACCGAGTCCCCAGGGTGTTGGCAAGCGGACCCTGCAGGGTACCCGGGACGCCGTGCGCACGGTCATCCGCTATCGAAACGGCGTACTCAATGGCCTGGGGGCGAGTCTGCTGGACGGCTACATGGAAGACCTGGCGACCGACCGGATCTATCGATACATGATTGCCCAGCGAACCCTGCACCAGGTCAAGGTGCCCGACGCCGATGGCCGCGAGGTCACCCACTCGCCCGAAATCGTTTCGCAGCTGTTCGATGAAGAGCTCGACCGCCTGCTGGGCGAGACTCCGGCCAACGGCGAGAGGTCGAGCGCCGACAGCTACCGCAAGGCCCGCGAGATCGCCGAGGGCATGATCCTTGGAGTCCTTCAGGCGCAGGGAGTCTCGATCCGCTAACCGGCGCGCAAATTCCCTCCCTTTGTGGGGGAGGGTCAGGCTGGGGGGTATTTAATACCCCCAATGCAGGCGCCGCCCCAGCCGCCCGCCGACCTGTTGCCGGTTCAGCGCGAAGCCACCCCGATGTTTCGGTTTCTCCGCGTGACCGTCGTGCCTCTCCTGCACGGTCTCTTTCGAATCAGAGTGGACGGCCGAGAACATATTCCGACGGACCGCAATTACGTGCTGATCGCCAACCATCTCAACTGGCTCGACTCCTTTGCCATCCTGGCGACTTTTCCGACCGAGCCACGCGTTCACTTCCTGGGCGACCCGACGCTGCTCGTCACCCACAGGCTGCAGTGGGCACTGGTGAAGACCGTCGGCGGCTTCGTCCCAGTGAATCGGCAGGCCCGACCCGATACGGTCCTCTATCACCATGTCAATCGATGCCTGCAGCGTGGCGGGGTCGTCGCCATCTTCCCCGAGGGGAACTATGGTGCGAAAGAGGGCGAGATCATGCCGTTCAAGAAAGGCTTTGCCCATTTCGCTACCGAGAACGGCGTCCCAGTGCTCCCGGTCGCGCTGTCCGGGACCCAGGATCTCTGGTTGCGAAAGACGGTGCGGCTGATCATCGGCGAATCGATCGAGAGTGACGGCCAGACCGTCGATTCCCTCGTCGCGCTGGCCGAGGCCAGGATGCGGGAGCTGCTTCCCCCCTACCACGACCCCGGCGGCGTCAAGCGGTTCCAACACGGCCTGACGCACCTTTTCTAGACTGCCGCCGTTATGTGGGCGGATGAAGAACTGGGCAAAGCAGCTGGCCGGAACTGTTCTGGTGCTGGTATTCGCGCTGGTGGTGGGCGGGTTCGTCATGGTCCTCCGCGCCCAGCAGGGTGGCCTGGCGTCGACCATGGCGGCGGCCCATATCCGCGCGGTCAGCCCTCCGGACGGGGCAACCAAGGTGCCGGTGGACGGCGAGATCAGCGCGGAGTACGTCAGCCGCCCGAACCAGGATCCGGTGATCAAGCTCGAGCCGCCGGTTGGGGTCACGCTCGACAACCCACATTGGGATGGCCCGACCGTCGTCGTCGCCTACCATGGCCTGCGCGACAACAGCCTCTACCATGTCGAGCTCGACCAGGACGACTGGACCGGCAAGGGTGAGCACAAGCAGATCAAGGTCCGGTGGTCATTTCGAACGGGATCGCCGCTCGCGGTAACGCCGACGCCGGTGATCTCCGCCACGCCCTCGATCTCCGCGTCACCGACGCCGCCACCATCGGTTTCCACCCCAGATCTCATCTGGTACAGCGGCCAGAACGGTGTCAGCGGTAGTGGCCAGAACGGTATCGACTGGAACGGGCAGCTGGTCAAAAACCCGAGGTGGGTCGGCACGATACAGGCTCCGGACGGCCGGCGGATCTACGACGCGATCACGCCGAGCACCTGGATCTATGACGCCGACGGCAACCGCGTCGGTTCGGTCGCCGGCTCGGGGGTATGGGCCGACGACAGTTCGCGGTTTTGCGGCATCGCCCATCAGACGACGTCAGCTCCATACAGCCTCATTACCATGCCGCTCGACGGCAGCATGCATACGGTCGGTACGATTTCGATGACACCCGGAACGGCGCAGTCGCCACAGGTCGCCGCCTGTAGCGTGCTGAGTGGCCGCGCGATCGTCATCGGCCAATCCAACGGCTATGTTTGGAGCCTGTCCCTGGTCTCGCTGACCGACGCCAGCATCATCTACAAACGGAGCTACCCCAACCCGCTCGCCCGCCTGGTCGCGAGCCACGATGGGCGCTATGTCGCGGAGCAGCTGGCCGGTAACGTCAGCGGCACCTCTACGACCCTCATTCGCGAGTTGCCGAGTGGTAACGTCGTCAGCCAGCTGACGGGCGTCAGCGTCCAGGGTTTCGCCTGGGATGGCTCGCTGGTCGCCGGTGGCGTCCAGGGCAACAGCGGACTCACGGGCGCGGAGGTCATCCGCTGGCAAGACCGTCAGGTCTTGTGGAACCGGTGCGGCTGCCCGTCGCCCTATACCGTGAGGGTGATCGCCCAGCCCGGGGGCAACCAGCTCGCCATCGGGGCATACGACCAACATGGCGTCGGGTCGCTGAACATCGTCGATAGCAACGGCGCCGCCATTACGCCGCTGGGCAACGGACCGTTCCTTCCGCTCTTCTGACCTAAGGCCGCCCGGAGCGGAGAATGCTCCAGGCCACATACACGCCGAGCACGCTCGCCAGCACGAAACCCGCGATCAAGATCGCGCCAGTCTGCGGATCGCTGCGGGTGTGGTAGGCCGAAAGCAAGATCGCGAGCGCGACCACGAAGGCGGCGGCGACGATTCCCAGCACCACTCGGTTGGCGATCCGCTCGAGCCGCCGTAAGAGAGGTTCGAACCCCGACGGCCGGATGGCGAATTCCGTGTCACCTCGTTCCAGCGAGCTCAGCAGTCGGCGCACCTGCTGGGGCAGTTCCAGCCCGAGCCGTGCCAGGTCGATTCCCGCCTGGCCAAGCGACCGCCCCCAGCCGAGTGGCGAAAAATGCCGCACCATCATGCCGCGGGCGTACGGGACGAGTACCGCGGTGAATTCGAAGTTTGGATCGAGCCGGGTCACAAGGCTTTCGTGCATCAGCACGGTCTTGAGCAGCAGCGCGTAGCCGGCGGGAAGGTGCAGCCGGTGGCGGCGGACCACCCCGAGGACATCGTTCACCACCGACCGGATCGCGATCTCGCCCACGGGCCGGCCGTAGTAGCGCGCTCGCAGATGCTCGACGTCCCGTTTCAACGCCGACCGGTCGATGTGGCGGCCGGCGACCCCGAGCTCGTACAGCGCATCGACCTGGCGATCCGCATCCTCGCTCGTGAAGGCGAGCAGCGTCCACACCAGCTGCTCCTGGATACGCGGTCCTACCGTTCCGACCATGCCGAAGTCGACGATGCCGATCCGCTCGCCGGGTTGGATGAAGAAGTTGCCGGGGTGAGGGTCGGCGTGGAAAAAGCGGTCCCTGAACACCATCTTGAGAACCATTCGGGCGCCATTCATCGCCACCTGGCTTCGGTCGAGGCCGGCGGCGTCGAGGGCGGCGAGGTCGTCGACCTTGATGCCATCGATCCGCTCCATGGTGAGTACGCGGTTCGTGGTCTCGTCCCAGAAAACGCGAGGGAAGTAGACGGAGTCATCATCGGCAAAATTGGCGCTGAACCGCTCCGCATTGTGCCCCTCGCGGATGTAATCGGTCTCGCTTCGCAGCGTGTGCGCGAACTCGTGTACCAGGCCGATGACGTCGTACTCCTCCGCCACCGGCCAGCGGCGACTGGCGGTGGCCGCCAGGTTGCGGAGAATCTGCAGGTCCAGATCGATCTGTTCCACGACGCCGGGGCGCTGGACCTTGACGACAACCGACGTGCCGTCGCGAAGCCGGGCGGCGTGGACCTGTCCGATCGACGCCGCGGCGAGCGGCGCTGGATCGAATTCGGTGAACACCGCATCGGCCGGCCGGCCAAACTCTGACTCGATGATGGAGCTGACGACCCCGGCCTTCAGGGGCGGCGCCGCATCCTGCAGCTTTGCCAGCTCGGCCTGATATGCGGGCGGCAGCAGGTCGGCTCGCGTCGAGAGGATCTGCCCGAGCTTGATGAAGGTCGGGCCGAGCTCTTCGAGCGCGCGTCGTAGATGCTCGGGCCGTGATAGCGGCTGCTCGTAGCCGCGGTTGAAGATGCGCTGTAGTCGAACAAACCGCTCGAGCCCCGCGACGCTGATGAAGAAGCCGAGGCCATGCCGGGCGAGGACCCGGCTGATTTCACGGTAGCGACGGTTTGGCGTTGGCGCGGCGATGACAGCCAGCCTAACAGCGGTCTGCTTTCCCTAACCCGCGTACGGGGGGGTCAGTTACACATTCCCCTCGCCCTCTGGAGGCGGGTCAGGGTGGGGGTCTCGCGCTCGATACGCTATGCACCGATGGAGGTGGAGCTCGTCAGCTCGTCGGTCATGGACCGGGTGCCGGGTTGGGCCGGCCGCCCGCGAACGGTCGAACCGCTGGCCGGTGGCATCACGAACCGGAATTACCGCGTCGCGGTCGACGGCGGGGTCTTCGTGGTGCGCATCCCAGCAGCGAGCGGGGTCCTGCTCGGCATCGACCGGCGACTCGAGCGCGAGGCCAGCCGGCTGGCGGCCGCCGCCGGCGTTGGCCCCGAAGTGATTGCCTTCATCGAGCCGGAGGGTGCGCTGGTGACCCGTTTCATCGAGGGACGGCCGGTCACCGACGAAGCGATCCACCAACCGGTCATGCTGCAGCGGATCGCGCAATCACTGCGACGGATTCACCAGGCCGGCACCATCGCCACCGGATTTTCGCCATTCCGAGTCGTGGAAGCCTACGCGCTCACCACAATGCGGTACGGTGGCCGGCTGCCGGCGGCGCACGAGCGGGCCCAACCGATTGCGGAGGCCATCGAGCGAGCGCTCCGTCCGGAGCCGCCCGTGCTCTGTCACAACGATCTGCTAAACGCAAACTTTATCGACGATGGGGCCTCGATCCGGATTGTCGATTGGGAGTACGCCGGGATGGGGGATCGCTTCTTCGACTTTGGCAATTTCGCCGTCAATCACCAGCTCTCCGAGGAGCATGAGGGCCGGCTGCTGGCCGCATATTTCGGCCGTCTCGCCGACGGTCAGCACGCCCGACTCCGGTTGATGCGCCTCATGTCGGACTTCCGCGAGGCGATGTGGGGCGTGCTGCAGCAGGCGATCTCTGAGCTCGACTTCGACTTCGCGGGCTATGCCTCAAAACACTTCGACCGGCTGCTGACGGCCGCCGGCGATCCGCGCTTCAAGGATTGGCTGCAGCAGGCCGCAAGGTGACGCTGCCCGACCGAGCGCGCGTCGTCATCATTGGCGGTGGGGTCGGCGGCACCAGCATCGCGTATCACCTCGTCCAGCGCGGTTGGCGCGACGTCGTTCTGCTGGAACGCGCTCAGCTCACCAGCGGGTCGACGTTCCATTCGGCGGGCCTCGTCGGTCAACTTCGCTCCACGATGCCGCTCACCCGCCTGATGATGGACAGCGTCGCCCTCTACCGGCGGCTCAAGGAAGAGACGGGGATCGACGTCGGCTGGCGCGAGGTCGGAAGTCTGCGGCTTGCCTCCTCACGCGCACGCATGGAAGAGCTCGAACACCAGGCCGGCTGGGGAACGAGCTTCGGCCTGCCGCTCGAACTGGTGTCCCCGCAGGAAGCCGGCCGGCGCTTCCCGCCGATGGTGCAGGACGGCGTGGTCGGCGCGGCCTTCATTCCCACCGACGGCTACCTGGACCCGAGCGGGCTGGCGCTGGCGCTGGCCGAGGGGGCGCGGCGCGGCGGCGCGCGGATCTGCGAGGGCGTGCGGATCACCGGGGTGAGGATCGATCGCGGCCGGGTGCGCGGCGTCGAGACCGAGCAAGGTTGGATCGAGACCGAGGTGATCGTCAACGCCGGCGGGATGTACGCACCGGCGATCGCGGCGATGGCCGGACTCACGCTTCCCATCGTCCCGATGGCGCACCAGTATCTGTTGGTCCGGATCGCCGAGCCGATTCCCGAGGACCTCCCCACCATGCGCGACCCGGACCTGCTCGTTTACTTCCGGCGGGATGCCGGCGGGCTGGTGATGGGCGGCTATGAGCGGGACCCCGCGCCCTTCGGACTCGACGGCATCGCGCCTGACTTCAACAACCGGGTGTTGCCGGAGGACTGGCCGCGGTTTGAGCCGCTTTCGCAGAACGCCATCAAGCGCGTGCCGGCGCTCGAGCACGGCGACGTCATCAAGCTGATCAACGGGCCGGAGGCCTTCACGCCAGACAACGAATTCGTGCTGGGCGAGTCCAGCATTCGTGGGTTTTACGTCGCGGCCGGGTTCTGCGCCCATGGGATCGCGGGCGCCGGCGGCATGGGCCGGGCGATGGCCGAGTGGATCGTCGACGGTGAGCCCAGCCTCGACCTCTGGAAGATGGACCTGCGCCGCTTCGGCGCCCCCTATCGAAACCGCGCCTACACGCTGGCCCGCACCATCGAGGTCTACTCGACCTACTACGACATCCAGTATCCGAATGAGGAGCGCCAGGCCGGGCGACCGCTGCGCCTCTCGCCTACCTATCAACGCCTGACCGAGCTCGGCGCCTGCTTCGGTGAGAAGTCGGGCTGGGAACGGCCCAACTGGTTCGAGCCGAACGCCGCCGCGCTCGATGGGCTGGCCCGGCCGGCCGGCTGGGCGGGTCATCACTGGTCACCGGCGATCGCCGCCGAGCATCAGGCGACCCGCAAGCGTGCCGGCCTTTTCGACGAAACGTCGTTCAGCAAGATCGAGGTCAGCGGACCGGGCGCACTCGCCTTCCTGCAGCATTTGTGCGACAACGAGATGGACCGCCCGGAGGGGAGCATCACCTATACCCAGATGCTCAACCGCCGCGGTGGCATCGAGTGCGACTTCACGGTGACCCGGCTCGAGCGGGACCGCTTCTTTATCGTCACCGGGACCGCCTTCGGCAACCATGACCTCGCCTGGATGCGCAAGCATCAACCGGAGGACGGCTCGGTCTTGGTCGACGATGTGACCGCGGGCCAGGCCTGTCTCGGCATCTGGGGACCGCGCGCCCGCGACATCGTGCAGCCGCTGAGCGATGCCGATCTTTCCAACGGCGCGTTCCCCTACCTGACCGCCCGGCGGATGCGGGTCGCCACCGTGCCGTGCCTGGCGCTTCGCGTGACCTACGTGGGCGAGCTCGGCTGGGAGCTGTACTGCGCGACCGAGCATGGACTCGAGCTCTGGGATGCGCTCTGGTCGGCCGGCATGCCGTTCGGCATGGTGGCGGGCGGCTACCGGGCGATCGATGCGATGCGCCTGGAAAAGGGTTACCGGGTCTGGAGCACCGATATCACCCCGGAGGACAATCCCTACGAAGCCGGCCTCGGCTTCGCGGTTCGGCTCAATAAGGCGGTGGACTTCATTGGTAAGGAAGCCCTTCTCCGCGCGAAGGCGAACGGCATCACGCGACGCCTGCGTCCCTTGTTGCTCGACGACCAGCACGCAATCGCGCTCGGCGGCGAACCCGTCCGGCTCTTCCCCTCCCCCTCTGGGGGAGGGCAGGGTGGGGGCATTATCGCCGGCCGCGTCACCAGCGGCGGATACGGGTACAGCATCGAGCGCAGCATCGCCTACGCCTACCTGCCGTCGGACCAGTCGGCGATTGGCACCGCGGCGGAGGTCCAGGTGTTCGGCCGCTGGGTGCCGGCGGTGGTGGCGAGCGAGCCGCTCTACGACCCGGCCGGTGAGAGGATCCGGTCTTGAGCGAGCGCGATCAGCTCACGGCGTTTGCCCTGGAGCTGGCCGACGCCGCGGATCGAATCTCGATGCGGTATTTCCGTAAGGACCCGCGGGTGGATCGAAAACCGGACCGGACCTTCGTCACCGAGGCGGACACGGCCATCGAACGGGAGCTGCGGGAACGGATTGCCCGCCGATATCCGGCTCACGGCGTGCTCGCCGAGGAATTCGGCGACGGTACCTCGGACCAGGAGATCCGATGGATCATCGACCCGATCGACGCCACGCACAACTACATGCGAGGCGTCCCGGTCTTCGCGACGCTGATCGCGCTCGAGCGGGCCGGGGTGATGGAGCTGGGGGTGATGTCCGCGCCGGCCATGCGCGAGCGCTGGCACGCCGTCCGCGGAGGCGGCGCCTGGTCGGGCAAGCGACCCCTCCACGTGTCGATGGTCTCCCGGATCGAGGACGCCCAGATCTTCTACGCCTCGCGCTCCGCCTTCGCCGCAGTGGGCAAGGAGCGTGGCTTCGACGCCGTGGTCCGCGCCGCCTGGCGGGACCGCGGCTTCGGCGATTTCTGGGGTTACGCGCTGGTCGCCGAAGGCGCGGGTGAGGCCATGATCGAACCAGAGCTTTTCTCCTGGGACCTCGCCGCGCCGTTGATTCTCATCGAGGAGGCCGGTGGGCGCCTGACCGACTTCAAGGCACGACGGACCTACGCCGGCGGTAACGCGGTGGCAAGCAACGGCCTGCTCCATGAGGCAATTCTGCAAAAGCTCAACGAATCTCCCTTCCCCCTGCGGGTGTAAGGGTCGCGGATTTCCCGCGTAGGGAGGATCGGGGTGGGGGTTAGCCCTAACGCGAGCGCGCAACGTTCGGCTTCGGCCTGCTAGTGGCGCGCCGCCTTGGCCGCCACGGGACTCAGGGCATCAGTAAAGCCGTCGATAAACTGCCCCACCAGTAGGCCATCCGGATCGTGGTCCGGGTTGATCTCCGTCACGACGAGGGCAGCCAGCCTCGGTGATCCGACAAACACGCTCAGGCACCGCATCACGTCGCCGAACGAGAGGGCATCATAGTGCGGCCAGTCCCCCAGCGGGATCTCCGCGGAATTCATCACGTCGACATCGAAATGCACGGCGATCGCCCGCGCGCGCTCCTCGAGACGCGCCCGAGCCTCGGCCGCGAGCTCGACCGGCCGGTCATCCATCGACGTGACCGGATACTGCGGCATCGCGGACGTCTCGAGCAGGCGAGATTCCCAGGGCTCGACCTCGTAGGGATGAAAGCCGAAGAGGGCGATCCGGTCCGGCGGAAGGAGGGGAAATCGGGGACCGATATGGGCCAGTTCGGGCGCCCCTTCGCCAATCAGGTGGGCCACCCCCATCCCGTCGAAGATGCCGGAGTGTGTCGTCTCGGGTGTCTTCAGGTCGGCATCGCCGTCGAAGTAGATCAGGCCGAGGTCTCCTTGCCGGCGTAGCAATCCAGCCACGACGCCGAGCGTGATGGTGCAATCGCCACCGAGCACGAACGGGACCAGGTCACGCTCGACCGCCGCCGCGACCGTCTCAGCGACCTGGCGCGCGACCCTGACCACCCGTGACAGGCTCTGTCGCTTTGGATTGGCCCCGTCGGGCTGAAAGCGAGCGACCGGGAGATCGCCGAGGTCCTCCACCTCCAGGCCGGCTTCTCGGAGCGCGCCGAGCAGCCCGGCCTGGCGCAGCACGGCGGGCGCCTTCTCCTGACCGGGCCCATGGGCGCCGGCGCTGGAAGGGACGCCGATCAGGCCGAGCCTCATCGGCTCCGCGTGCTTTTTCCATCCCCCTCTGAGGGAGGGTCAGGATGGCGGCTCTGCTCGCGCCGACTGAGGAAGCGACGAATCTGGACCGCCTCCTCGTGATTCGCTGTGGTCTGCCATGGCAGACAAAGCAGCCAGCGATCCCGCGGGATGTCGAACAGCGCGTAAATCAGGTAGGTGTGGATCGCGGACCCGCGGTGTCGCATCTCCCTCTTACGGTACCTCGACGCGCACCAGGACATGTGAGCCATCTCGAAGCATTCGGCGGAGTCCCTCCGGCGTGGTCGCGCCCCACATGCCCCATCGTTCGACGACCAGCTCTTCGACCGCCTCGTCGAGCTCGCCAGGTTCGATAAACCGAGCCCGTCCTTCAACCGATTGACCACCTCCCGGAACCGTCAACCGAACCCAGGGATCGTTGCGCCAGCGCCCGACGCGAAGCGCGTAGGCGTAATTGAAAAGGTAGAGGTCGCCCTCGGCGGTGACCACGAACCAGGTTCGAACGGCCCGCTCCCGCCCAGCTTCGCGCGAGCTGACCAGCACGGTGTCGGCGCCATCGAGAGCTTGCCGGAATGCCGGCGGCAACACGCACGTCAGAATAGGCCGGTGACACGCGTGGTGTTACTCGGCTTGGACGGCTTTCCCTACGGCGTGATCGGGCCGGAACTGACGCCGCGGCTATGGGATCTCGCCAGACGAGGCGGTCGCGCGCCTGACGGCGGCGTCACGGACCTCCCCTCCTCCACCGATCCTGGATTCTGCTCACTGCTCACCGGTTGCAAGCCGGCAACGCACGGCGTTCGTACCACCTCATGGCGATACGCGAGGCTGCCCGACTGGGCCGGCGTGGAGACCCCGCGCGTGGCGACCATCTTCGACGCCTGCCGCGCCGCCGGTGTTCGCAGCGCTGCCGTCGTTGCCGACGACCGCGGCCTGCTCTGCACGGAGTCGGCGGACCGGCGATGGCCGCCGGGTGGCATCATTCCGCCGGGGACGGGCCTCGATGCGCACGGCTATCCGATGAATGCCGCCGTCCTTCCCCACTTGCTGGGTGCCATCGCCGATTCGAGTCTCGGGTTCGTTTTCGGCCACCTCAACGAAACCGACACGATCGGACACGACCACGGCCCTCGGAGCGAGGCGGCCCGCGTCTGCTACCGGGCGACCGATGAACTCGTCGGCGAGGTGATCGATGCCCTGCTAAGCCGCTGGGCCGACACCATCGTCGTGATCGTTTCGGATCACGACATGCAGCCGCGGGACTCGTCTCCACCGATCGACCCACTGGCCAGCAACGCGCAGGGCGGGTGGGATGCCTTCATCCCGGATGGTGGCTCCGCGCTGATCCACCTACGGCCGGGTGTCGACCACCGTCAAGCCGGAGACGCGCTGACCCGCATCGACGGCATTGAGACCTGGGTGCTGTCGGATGACTCACTGCTGATCGCAGGTGCGAAACCACGGCGTATCTTCGCGGCGCCCAGGTATCCCGCGGCGGGATTCCACGGCGCACCGATCACCGCTCGGACGGTCGCGGTGGTCGGCGGCGGCCACCCGGCGGTCGCGGCGATCGCCGCCGCAATCTCCGCGAGACGACCGCACCTGGCCGACTGGGCTCCGACCGTCGCTCCGCTGCTCGGAGTCGATCTCGGGCAGGTCGACGGCGTGAACTTGCTCGGCTAGGGGCGGCGATTCGAGCGGATGGCGACGCGGGGCACCCCCGGCACCATGGTGCGCCGCGTGAGAAAGGCGCGGATCCGCTGGTCGGCGCCCTCGAGGAGCGCCGGCCCGTGGCCGAAGAACGCACGCTCGTAGCGAAACAGGCGCAGACACTGCGGCGCCTCGACCGCCTGGCGGTGCGAGTGATTGACCGTCCACGGTGGGGTTCGGAGCCCACGCTCGTTGTTCAGCAAGTCCCCGACAAAGATGGCCGACTCCGCGGCCGAGTACAGGCAAATGCTGCCCGGCGTGTGCCCTGGGCCGTGCACCACCGTCAGGCCGGCGACGACCTCTCCATCGTCGAGGAGGCGAGACTCGGCGGCGGCGGAGCTTACGACGTAGCTCGCGAGCCGTTGCGGCAGCCGGTCGGCCATGCCCCACAGCGTCATGCGGTTGCGCGGTCGCCGCGCCTGGAGGTATGGCGCGTCGTCGCGGTGCACGGCCAGCCGCGCGCCGGTCGCCTGACAGAGTGCGAGCGCCGCGCCGGCGTGGTCGATGTGGTGATGCGTGAGGATGACCCATTCGACACCGCCCAGGCCCTGCTCCTTGACGAAGCGAAGGACCGCGTGGAAGCTGCCGGTGTAGCCCGGATCGATCACGGCGAGCCCTTCGCGGCTGTCGTACAGGTAGGCCTGTGCCCCGCGGACGCCAGGGATCGGCCGGATCACACCGTCATTATTGGGCTAATGGCAGGGAGGCTCTTGATACTAGGGCCTCACATCACCAGCGCTCTCAGGCGGAGCTGCGTGTCACGGCGGTACGTCGGGTAGATTCCGCCCTGGCTGGGGCACCTCGATCGGGGCCGCCGGCGGCTCGGTGATCTCGGGCTGGGCTGGCTGAGGCGAGAGCTGCGGACCTGGTGGATCGCCGACCTGGGGCTGACCGGGATTGGGAATCACCGGGTCCGGGTTGTCGGGAAGGCCGGGTTCACCGGGAATGGTTTGCATGGTTAGCAGTTTAGCCGACACACGCACTATAATGTTTGGAGCTTAGTATCGAGCTTGCGGCGCTGAGGAAGGAAGGAGGGCGTTCATGGATTCTGCTCCCCGGGCTTCGACCACGGACACGGCTGGTTCGACCTCGACCAACAGCAACGGCCGGCGTGGTTTGATCGACCTCGCCCGGGTGGCGGTCGAAGACACGGTCCGCCTGGTCCAGCAGGAAATCCAGCTGGCCAGGATCGAGGTCCAGGAGATGCTCCGGAGCAACCTCAGGGCGGCGGTGTTCCTTGGGATCGCCGCGTTTTGCGCCCTGCTCTTCTTTATCATGCTGCTGGTCACGATCGCCCTGATCATTCCGTCGCACGCGCTGGTCGCCGGCATCGAGACGGTGCTGTTCCTGGTCCTTTCCCTCATCCTCGGGCTGATCGGAAAGCGCATGCTGAAGATCGGACCGCCGCCCAAGACGATGACCACGCTCAAGGAGGACGCCGAGTGGGCCAGACGAGTACTGAAGCGAAACGGGAAGTAGAGCAGACCCGAGCCCACCTCGGGGAAACGCTCGAGGCCCTGCAGTTGCGCGCCAGGCGCAACCTCGACCTCAAAACGCAGCTGCAGACCAACCGTGTGCTCCAGCTCGCGATCGGCGGGCTGATTCTCGCCGCCACCGGCTTTGCCGTTTTCGGCTATCGGACGCGACGCCGCCGCTCAACCGCCGAGCAGCTCGTTCGCAAACTCAAGTTGACTGACCTCCGCGAGCGGTTGGAGGATTTTCGTGATGACGCCAGGGCCTGGGCGTCCGCGCAGAAGCGCATCGTGAAAGCGGACGGCAAAACCAACGTCGAAGTCCAATCCAAGGAGAGCATCGCGCGACGGCTGTTGGTCAGCGCCGCGGAGGCTGCGCTCACCGCGCTGGCTGCCGGCTTTGCACGCCGGCTCGTCAGCGGCTCGAGCGCCCCGCCCGAGCGTGGGCACGCGGCCGTCTCGAAGAAGCGATAAGCACCACTAGGGTGACATCCATCAAGGGACCGAATGGCTGACGCTCGCCCGCCCATCCGTGAGTCTCCCTCTCCCTATGGGGGAGGGCAGGGCGGGGGCCCGCGCAGGCGGGCATCCGCAGCGAAGCCGGCCGGCTGGCGTCCGGGCAGCTGGTGGCCGAATGATCGGCCCACCTGGGTGAAGGTCGCCGCCGTCATCGGCGGCCTGATCCTGCTCCTCCTGCTGGGAACCCTTGCCTATGCCGCTGCCACCCTGCCCGACCCAAGCAAGCTCGATCTCGCCGCGGGCACCGTCTTCATCCAGGACCGGCACGGCACCCCCATCGAGGAGCGGAACGCGCAGGGCGCGCGCGTCACTCCGGTCAAGCTGGCAGAGATCAGCCCGACCCTGCGCAACGCAACCATCGCCGTCGAAGACAAGAACTTCTACCAGCACCATGGCATCGACTGGGCCCGGGTGGTCAAAGCCGGAGTCATCGACACCATCGCCCGTCGCCCCGAGCAGGGCGCCAGCACCATCACCGAGCAGCTGGCCAAGATCGCGATCCTCCAATCGCCCAGGAAGTCCATCCTGGTCAAGCTGCGGGAGGCGATGGTCGCGACCTCGCTGGAGTCCCGCTATACGAAGGACGAGATCCTCGCGATTTACCTCAACACCATCTTCTACGGGCACCACGCCACCGGCATCGAGGCGGCGTCGCAGGTCTACTTCGGGAAGCACGCCAGCGAACTCAACCTGGCCGAGGCCTCGATGCTCGCCGGCTTACCCAACGCACCCAGCTATTACGATCCGCTGCTGCACAGAGACCGTGCCAGGATCCGGCAGGCCATCGTGCTCGACGCCATGGTGCGCCAGAACATGATCAGCCAGGCGAAGGCCGATGAGGCGGAGGCCGCGCCGCTCAACTTTGTCTTCAAGGAGAGTCGCAGCAGCCAGGCGCCGCATTTCGTCGACTTCGTCTTCGAGCAGCTCGAAAATCTCTACGGCCCCAGTGTCGTCAGCCACGGCGGATTCGTCGTGAAGACCACGCTCGACCTGACCCTTCAGAAGGCCGCCGAGCACGCGGTCGCCGTTGGCCAGCAACGGTTGGGACCGCTGGGCGCCGACAACGGCGACTTCCTCGCGATCGACCCGAAGACCGGTGAGATCCTCGCCATGGTCGGCTCGGCCGACTTCTTCAACAACGACATCAAAGGGCAATTCAATGTCGTGACCGGCCTGCGGCAACCGGGCTCATCCTTCAAGCCCTACGCCTACGAGCAGGCGTTCCGCTCACACACGCTGACCATGGGCAACCTGCTCGACGACACGTCCCGGCATTTCGCTGGCGGGCAGTTCCACGACTTCGATTTCCGCGACATGGGCATCATCACGGCGCATAAAGCGCTCCTGTTGTCGCGAAACATCCCGGCGCTGGAGACGATGCAGGCCACCGGTATCGCGAACGTGACCCAGTTCGCCCACGACATGGGGATTACCACGCCGTTGAAGAATGAGATCACGACCGCGATCGGCTCGAGCGAAGTTCGCCTGCTGGACCATGCCATCGGATACGGCGTTTTTGCCAGCGGTGGCACGCGGCATGACCCGGTGTCGGTGCTCGAGATCAAGGACACACAAGGGAACAGCCTCGATAAGCCGAGTCCGCCTCAGGGCAAGCAGGTGATCAGCGCCCAGGAGGCCTACCTGATCACCTACATCCTCAAGGACTATTCCAGCGCCTGGAACCTCGGATGGAACAAGCCGTTCGCTGGAAAATCCGGGACGACGAACGACTACCACGACGCCTGGATGATGGCGTATGCGCCGAACCTCGTGATCGGCGCCTGGGTCGGCCATACGGGCCCCGGCGACCAGAACATGCACGGCGTCTACGGGACCATGGTGGGGAGCTCCGTGCTCCGTGACTTCATCAACAGCGGTCTCAGCCAGGCGAACTTCAGGGTGGAAAGCTTCCAGCGGCCGGGTGGGCTGGTCGACGGGGCGCCCTGCCAGAACAACGCGAATTCGTCCTTGCCGTCGCCGTCGCCGTCGCCGTCGCCATCCGCATCGCCGACAAGCAGCCCGAACCTGGGCTCGGAGAGGGAGCTCTACTTACCCGGCACCGAGTGCGTCGCTCCAACCCCCTCACCATCGCCAAGCCCGACGCCCACGCCCTCGCCCTCGCCGTCGATCTCACCGACCGGCAAAAAGCCAACCCCAACCCCGACCCCGAGCGCGAGCCCGTCGACAACGGCAACTCCGGCAACGAGCCCGCGCCACTAACCACCATAGAATTGGCTCAGATGGCGAAAAAGCCCGCGGCAAAGAAGTCCAAATCCGCCCCGCGCAAATCGAAAAAGCCCAAATCCCGCTCGTCCGCTGTAGGGAAGTATCGGGGCAACCCCCCTCCCCCGCTCGCGGGGAAGGGTCAGGGTGGGGGCTCGAAGAAACCCCATCGCGAGAACGTCGTCCAGCGTGTCGCCGAAGAAATCGAGTCGCGATTGCTGGAAGGCGCCGAGATGGCGACGGAGACATCCTCGGCGGAGACGAACGTCGCGCTCGCGGCGCTCGCCGCGATCGAAGGCCCGCACGATGCCAAAGCAAAGCCGGAGGCAAAGCCCGCACACGCCAGGCGTAAACACACTCGACCCAAAGCGCGCTAATCCCTTCCCCGTCTACGACCGCGAAATTCGGCGCCTTCGGGCACACCTCCATGACCTGGACGGAAGGGGCTGGTCAGCCCGCAGCCACTGTCGCGGCTGGAGCGTGAAGGACATCGTCGCGCATCTCTCGACCGACGAGGTCTACAACCAGGCGTGTCTCGATAAGACGCTTGACCAACTGACCTTCAGCGGCGGGCTCAACGGATGGAATGGCCGAGGCGTTCGGGTCCGCCGCGGGTTGAGCCCGCTCGAGACGCTGCAAGAATGGGAGGCGCGCCAGGAGCGCGTCCGGAGGGCCTGGGGGAAGATCGGGTTGAACGGCAACATCCCGACCAGCGTCGGCCGCTACCCGCTCCGGCTCCAGGTCTGGCATCTGGCGCGGGAGTACGCGATCCACGCCGACGACATCGAGGTCCCGATGTCCCGACGCGAACGCCGCGCGCAGTTGCGGTGGCGTGTCGCCTTCGGCCTTCTTGCCGCACACGAGGAGGGTGAGCCGGTCGATGCCGAAGTCGAGCGTGATCGCGTGCGGCTCCGGCACGGCGGACGCGAGTATGACCTTGACTTCGAGACCTTCATCGCCTACCTGACCGACCGGCCCCAGCAGCTGAAGGACCCGGCGGGGCGCCGCTTGCTCGGGCAACTCGAGGCGCGCGGCTAGGCGATGCCCAAGCAAGAGTTCCTCTGCACCCATTGCGGGCGGCGGGTCTTCGCCGAGCGCGGACCGCTCACCGCGATCAAGCTCTGCCGCTCGTGCTTCGAGAAGGCTCGCGCCGCTCAGCGCACCGGATCGGAACCAAGACCGGAAAAGCAGCCTTAAGCGGCAATACCATCCGTCTGATCGTTCAGGGGACCGATGGCCAGCTGGAGGGCGCCGGCCGGGCTGAATACAGGCGGAGAGCGAAGACAACTGCTGGCTAGCCTACCTCGATTCCGGCTAAGCTGTGCGCAGATTGCATAACGCGGCAAGGGGAGGAAGATCGATGAGAAGCGTGGCTCGTGGGATCACGATCGCGTTGGCACTGGCACTGGCTGCCTGCGGTGGGGCGGCATCAACCGGCGGCACCTCGAACTACCAGGGAAAAACGATACAGCTCGGGGCCATCCTCTCTTTAACCGGCGCCGGTGGCGTCTACGGCCCGAGCTCTAAGAAGGGCATGGACCTGGCCGTTGAGACGATCAACAACTCGGGTGGCGTCAATGGCGCGAAGCTCGCGCTCGACACCCGGGATGACGCATCGGACAAGATCCAGTCCGCCCAGGTGGCGCAGACCCTGATTCAACAAGGGAATTTGCTGGCGCTCCTTGGCCCGACGCTGTCGAACTCCGCGGTCGCGGTGCACCCACTGGCAGAGAGCTTCAAGGTGCCGATCCTCGCGGTCAGCACCACGGGCATCCACATCGTGCCCGACTGCAACTACCCGAAAACCGATCCCTGCAAGTACGTCTTCCGCGACAGCCTCGGCGAGGAGACGGCCATCCCGACGAACATCAAGATCTACGCCGCAAAGGCCCATCCCAAGACGGCCGTCCTGATGGTCGCCAACGACGACAAGTTCTCATCCGACGGTGGAAAGATCGTCGCGAACACTGTGGGCCAGTATGGGATCGACCTGGTGGACACGATCGCCTTCAGCAAGACCACGGCCGATTTCGCGACGCCGGTCACGAAAGCTCTGCAGAAGAAGCCCGACGTGATGTTCATCACCAGCCTCGGCGGCATCCCGGCCAAGATCATGATCGAGGCTCGCAGGCAAGGTTTCACCGGCCAGTTCCTTGGTGGCAACGGCTTCAACACCGCCGTCGTATCGAAGCAGGCGGGCGCTGCGGGCGTGGGCGCCGAGAGCGGCAGCGCCTGGTACCTGGATAACACATTCCCATCGAACGCGGAGTTCGTGCACGCCTACCGGAACAAGTACACCAGCGACCCGGACCAATTCGCGGCACAGGGCTACGCGGCGATCCTGATCCTGGCCGACGCGGCCAAGCGGGCCAACCTCACGTTCAACGATGTCGCCGGCGACCGCAACCGCCTCCGCGACGCGATGGAAACGGTGAACATCCAGACGCCGATGGGACCGTTCCAGTTCACCAGCACGCACGACGTCAAGCAAACGGTCTGGGTGATCCTGATGGATGGAAAAGGTGGGTTCAACCTGCTGGCAACGGTAAGCCCTAGCTAAACGCGTTGACTCAACAGATCCTTAACGCGATCTTTATTGGGTCGATCTACGCGCTCTTCGCCGTCGGTTACACGCTGGTCTTCGGCGTCCTCGATGTCCTGAACCTCGCCCACAGCGCGGTGTTCATGCTCGGGGCTGTCATCACCTACTCGCTCGTCGCCCTCCACGGGCTGCCTTTTTTGCTCGCCGCGATCATCGCCGTCTTCGTCTGCGGCCTGCTCGGCCTGCTGATCGAGTTCGTCGCGCTGCGCCCGCTGCGCCGGCGGAATGCGCCACCGATTTCCGCGCTGATCTCCACCATCGGGCTGGCGCTGATCTTCGTCGCGATCGTCGAGCAAGCGACGCCGGGTACCCTCTTCGGCTGGCTCTGGCAGGATGGGGCGAACTCCGTGCGCTTCCCATCGGGAAGCGTTCCCAACCCGACCTATCACGTGGGCGGGCTGACCATCGAGGGCACCAAGCTGGGCATCCTGATCACCTCGGTTGTCTTGATGCTCGTGCTGGGATATGTGATCCGCTACACGCAGGTGGGCCGAGCGCTGCGCGCGGTGGCGGAGAACCGGCGCGCCGCTGCCTTGTTAGGAATCAATGTCGATCGGATCTTCGCCTCGACCCTCTTCGTGTCTTCGGCGCTGGGCGGTCTTGCCGGATTGCTCTTCGGGCTGGCGGTCTCCGACATCAGCCCCTATATCGGTCGTGACCAGGTCGAGCTGAAGGGGCTCGCCGTCATCGTGCTGGGCGGCATGGGCAGCATTCCCGGGGCGGTGTTGGGCGGCTACCTGCTTGGGCTGATCGAGGTCCTCGCCTTCGTCCGCTTCGGCAGCAACGTCGAGGCGGGGGTGGCGTTTGCCGCGCTCTTCCTGGTGCTGATCGTGCGGCCGCAGGGACTCTTCGGGGCCCGGCTCCGCGAGCGCCTCTAGGGCGAACTAAGTCGCGCATGGACTTCTTCATCCAGCTTTTTACGAATCCGATCGGTTTCTACAACCAGCACGAGCTCCTGATCGCGCAGATCGGGATCAATGCCATCCTGGCCATCTCGATCTTCGTCACCTTCTACTCGGGTCAGCTGACGCTGGCGAATGCGGGCTTCATGGCGATCGGCGCGTACACGACCGTCATCATGAGCCTGTACCTACCGACGCCACTCCCTCTGGACATGCTGATTGGCGCCGTGCTGGCCGCTCTGATCGGCTTTCTCGTCGGTCTGCCGGTGCTCCGGTTACGCGGCGTCTTCCTCGCCATCGCGACCATCGGCTTCGTCGAGGCGCTGCGATTGGGTGTCATCCTCAATGTCCCGATCACCGGCGAAGGCCAGGGCCTCAAGAATCCCAGTGCGGATCCTCTTGGCGGTATCGTGCCGATCCTCGCCTCGCTGCCGGTGCTCGCTTATCTGGTCTGGCGCTTGACTCAGAGTCGGCTGGGCCAGGCCTGGTCCGCGATCCGCGAGGATGAGCTGGCTGCTTCGAGCAATGGCATCAACGTCCCCGTCTACAAGATGATCGCCTTCGTGATCGGGGCATTGATCGCTGGTTATGCTGGAGCGCTCGAGACACACATCAACTTTTTCGTCGACCCGACCGAGTACGGCATTGGCCGCACCATCCAGATCCTGACGTTCGCCGTTGTCGGCGGGACGACGAACGTGCTCGGGCCCATCGTAGGCGCGGTCTTCCTCACCGCGCTGCCGGAGATCGTGCGCGGGTTTGCCGCCTATCGAGACGTCGTTAACGGGATCATCCTGATCCTCGTCATCATCTTCCGGCCGCAGGGCATCGTCGGCCGTGGCGGCCTGGCGTTCATCCGGCCGCGCTGGTGGACCCGATGGAGAGCACCTGAGCGCCCTGCTTCAGCTCACTGACGTCCGCCGCCACTTCGGCGGCGTGCACGCCGTCGATGACGTGTCGCTGGAAATCGAGGAGGGCGCGATCATCGGTTTGATCGGGCCCAACGGTGCGGGGAAGACAACGCTGGTGAACCTGGTGACCGGCTACCTTCGCTCCCAGGCCGGCAGCATCCGGCTGGTCTCCAGTGGCGGCACCATCGAGCTGGCACGGCGTCCCCCGCACGCGATCGCCGGCTTCGGCATCGCCCGGACCTTCCAGACGCTTCGCCTCTATCGCAACCTGACGGCGATGGAGAACGTCATGATCGGGATGCACCCGCGCCGGCGCGATGACACGCTGCAGCGACTCATCCCGCTCGCGCCGCTGCTGCGCGATGAAGATAAGCGCCTCGAAGAGGCCAGTAACCTCCTCCAGCGCGTCGGGCTGGATCCTGACCGTGACGGCGACCGTCGGGCGTCCACTCTCTCCTATGGCGACCAGCGGCGGCTCGAAGTCGCCCGTGCCCTGGCGCTCCATCCGAAGCTCCTGATCCTCGACGAGCCGGCCGCCGGCATGAACCCGGCCGAGAAGGATCGGGTGCGCGCGCTGATCCAGCAACTGAATGCAGGCGGACTGACGGTGCTGCTGATCGACCACGACATGCGGCTGGTGATGGGGGTGTGCCAGCGAATCGCAGTCCTCAACTTCGGTCGCAAGATCGCCGAAGGGTCGCCAGCGACGGTCTCCGACGATCCGGCGGTGATCACCGCCTACCTCGGCAGCCAGGCGCAAAAAAGCGCGGCCCATGTCCCCGGTTCAGAGGAGATGGACATTGTTGGAGAGAAGGCTCCGTTGGCCACGACGGAACCGGCGATGCCGCTTCTGGAGGTGAAGGACCTCGCGGTCGCTTACGGCGCGATCCAGGCCGTGCGCGGTGTCTCCTTCGGCGTAGCCAAGGGAGAGATCGTCGCGCTGATCGGCGCCAACGGCGCCGGCAAGTCGACGATTCTCAATACCCTATCCGGCCTGCTGCGCCCGCGCGCGGGCGTCGCGCGATTTGCCGAGCTCGATCTAACTACCGCCCCACCCGACCGGATCGTCCGCCAGGGCCTGGTCCAGGTACCCGAAGGGCGCGAGATCCTGGCTCGCCTAACGATCCGTGAGAACCTCGAGCTCGGAGCCTGGGCGCGGCGAGACGTGCGCGCGGCACACCGGGAGATCGAGGGACTGATGGAGCAGTTCCCGATCCTTGGCCAGCGGCGAGACCTACCTGCCGGGCAGCTTTCGGGGGGCGAGCAGCAGATCCTGGCGATCGCGCGGGGCCTGCTGGCGCGGCCCCGGCTCTTGCTCCTGGATGAGCCGTCACTCGGACTCGCCCCGCAAATGGTCGATACCGTCTTCGAGGTGATCCAGCGCATCCACAACGAGGGCGTCACCATCCTGCTGGTCGAGCAGAACGCGCTACGGGCGCTCGAGATCGCGGACCGCGCCTACGTCGTCGAGACGGGCCGCATCCTGCTTAGCGGCACCGGCTCGGCGCTGCGGCGAAATCCCGAGGTGCAAAAGGCCTACCTCGGCGGCTAGCGGTCAATCTGTCACCGCTCTGTGATTGGTTCAGCCGGGGTGTCGACCCATACTTCGAGCGTGCCGAACACGTACGGACTGCCGCTCGCCGTGCTTGGCCCTATCTTCCTGATCGTTCTCGTATCGCTGCTCGTCATAAGGCGCCGATCTGCCGGAGTTCAATCGCAGCTGGAACGATATGCGGCGGCCACCCCTTCCTCGGCCGGCTCCCAGTTACCCCCTGAGGTGCAAGCCATCTACAACGAAGCGAAAGCCCGAGCGACCGCCCTGCCGAGGGACGCGCAGGCAATCGCGCTCGACTACCGACAGCACGTCGCAGAACCGTACCGAGAGAACCTGGTGCGGCTCGTCTTCGTCACAGCGGGCCTCGCCCAGAGCATGGACCCAAGAGAAGCCATTCGATATGCCGCCACGATGTGGGCCCATCTGCCGCCAATGGCCGATCAGAGTCAATCGCTGGCGAGCTGACCAAAGCCGGAGCCGCGTCTACCGCGGTACGACGCGCCAGGTCGACTGGTAGATGCGGTCGTGCACCTCGGCGGTGGCGATCGCCCAGAGGACGGGACGCTGCTGCTCGGCATCCTCACGCGAGGTTACTTGCATCGGCCAGGCCACGATCGACGCGACACGCGGATCGACGGGCCCGCCGGCCACGAGGTGGGGATGGGTAAAGCCTGGTGGGAAGACCCCGCTGATGGTGACCGGCTGCAGCCGCCTGCCTGTCAGCCGGCTGGTCGATTCCAAAAGCTCCGGCCAGGTCAGCAGCCATGACCCGATCTGGCCTCCGTCGCCGTCCGGTCCGGGCGCCCGCACCGACACATCGCCGGCCCCACGCAAGAGGGAGGCGTTGACCTGTTGCAGAACGTCGACCGCGATCGGCGTGAGCAGCTCGAACGCAGCCACATAGCGCCCGTGCCGATCAGCTCCAGACGCCCCCTCGTAAGCGTCCTCCTTCAGGTCCTCGAGGTGGCGCCGGATCCCGTCGGTCCACACGGACGTGCGCTCACGTTGCATCACGTATCTATTTCACCGCAATTCATCGTCAGCTGCTCGCGCTTATCACTGTGGAACCAGGCGGGTGGGAATGCGGTCCTCAGTCGGATCGAAGGTCTGCCAGGTGCCCATCCCAATCGCCGGCACGTTCACCGAGGTCCGACCGAGCCTACGTTGTTGCAGCGGGTTGTTTGAGGTTGTCGATTGGCACCGGTTCGACCGGATCCGCCAGCTCGAAGCCGAACACCTGGGAGTAGAAATAGAGCTCGCCCTCGAGCGAGCGCTTGATGTTCTTGGCGATCCGAAACCCGTGCTGCTCACCTTCGAAGGCGACGTAGGCAACTGGTAGACCTTTCTCGCGCAGCGCGTTCACGATCAGCTCCGCCTGGTTCGGCGGGACGATCTTGTCTTCGAGACCTTGAAAGAGAATGATCGGTGCCCGGATCCGATCGACAAAGTGGATCGCGGACCGTTCTCGATAGATCTGTCGTTCTTCGGGCCACCGGCCGATCAGGCTCTGGTCGTACATCGACTCAAACTTGTGCGTGTCGCTGTGAAAGACTTCCAGGTCGCTGATGCCGTAATGGCTGGCCCCGGCTTTGAAGAAATCCGTTGACGTCAACGCTCGCAGCACGGTATAACCCCCGGCGCTGCCGCCCGTGATCGCCACCCGGTTGCCGTCGACCACCCCGCGGTCGATCAGATAACGAGCCGCGTTGATCGAGTCGTTGACGTCGACGACGCCCCATTGGCCGTTGAGGCGCTGCCGGTAATCACGGCCGTACCCGGAGCTCCCACCGTAGTTGACCACCAGGTACGCGAAGCCGCGGGACGTCCAGAATTGATCGGCAAGGTCGAGGCCGTTCGAGACCGCGCCCGTCGGACCGCCATGGACGTAGACGATCAGCGGCGGCCGCTCGCCGGCCGGCGCTTCATACTCCGGATTCACCGGCGGGTAGAAGAAGGCGTGCGCGGTCACGCCGCCTTCGGTCGGAAACTCGATCGCTTCCGGCACCGACAGATAGGTTGAAGCCACGGCCAACTCGCCCGAGCGTCGGACCACCTCGACCCGGCCGCTGTTTAGATCGACAGCAATCAGCCCCGGTGGCTGGGTCGGCGAGCCGGCGATCGTGAACGCCTTGCCCGCATGCGCCTGGATGTAGGGCGCGAACGCCGTGTAAGGCGTGTCAAGATTTTGGAGGCGCTTGTCCTGCGGGTCGACCGTCGCCAGGCTGACCACGCCGTTCGACCGCAGCTGGCAAACGATCCGGCGCTCCGACTCGAAGGCGTAGGTCGACATCCCGAAGAGCCACTGCGTGGTCCCGAGCTCGGCCGGTAGCTCCACGACGGGTTCGATCTCCTGGCCGCGCCAGCGGTAGAGGTTCCACCAGTTGGTTCGATCGGAAGTGAAATAAAGCACGCCGTCGGGCGACCAGGTCGGCTGGAAGATCGATTCCTGGTCCCCTCCCGCAACCCTGCGGGGTGCCCGCAGGCCGCCGTCGTCCGTCAGCTCGGCCACCCACAGCTCGGTCCCATCCCAGGGCATGTTCGGGTGATTCCAAGTGAGCCAGCTGAGATGCGATCCGGACGGGCTCAGCCGCGGGCTCGCGTAGAAGTCGTTGCCTTCGACCAGCGTCCGGTCTTGCCCTTTACCCGCCGGATCGAGACTGACGATGGTGTTGACGGCCCAGGTCGATCCGGTGCTGTGGTCCTCGCGAACCGCAATCAGCCGGTCTCGGTGCTCGTCGAGCACCAGGTCGGCGTGCCGGATGTCCTGCGCCGGTGTGACCGCGACCGGCGCCCGCCCGGGATCCTGGCGGTAGAGACGCTGATCCTTGAAGTTCGTAAACCAGACGGTGCCCTGGCGCACCAGGTAGGCACCGCCCCCATACTCGTGGACTCGGGTGCGCGCGTTGTATGCCGGCGGCGTGATGTCCTCGACGGTTCCGTCGGCACGGCGGCGGACGATGACGTTGCGGCCGGTCTCGGCCGGACGCTGCTCGACCCAATAGGTGTCATCGCCGTCGAGCTGGATCTGGCCAAGGCCGATGACCCCGGCGACGATGGCATCCGCCGTGATCGGCGAGCGCCAGGAGCCATAGGGGCTGGTTTGCTGGCGCGTCGACGCCTCTGTCCCCATCTCGATAAGGCTACCCGACGGCGCGGGCTCCAGGATTCCGTCCTTCTCTTGGGAGGGCACGGGTGGGGGCCTTACACTCAGCGGGTGCGGATCGAGAGTCCGGAGTTTACCGAGCGCGAGGTCCGAGCGTTCCTCGACGAGTTCGGGGATCATGAACGGCGCCGGCTTGCCGACCGGCTCGAGGCTGACTCGGCGCGGCTGGCGGAGCTGGTCCAGCGCCGGGATGTTCCCTCCCCCTCGGGAGGAGGGTCGGGGCGGGGGGCGGACTGGACTAACCACGAAATCCTCGCCCACATTGCCGTGCTGTCCAAGTTCTACGGCGTGCTGACCTACCAGGTGGGATCAGGCAAGGTCACTGAGCTCGACCTGCTCCCTCAGGTCCAGGACCGCGACGTCGCCGGTGAACGGCTGAGCTCGCTGCCGCCGGACCAGCTGCTGACGATGGCGCAGCGCGACCATCAGCGGACGATTGCCTACCTCCGTTCGGCAGACGCCGCCGCGATGCAGCGTCGCGCGGTCCTCTACGAAGGCTTTTCCATGAGCGCCCAGGAGATCGCGCAGCTGCCGCTCTGCGCCCACCTGGAGATCCATCTCGACCAGCTCCAACGGGCGTTGCGCCACTGACCCGCTATTACGAGGACTTCCGCGTCGGCGAGTTCATCGACCTGGGTAGCGAGCAGGTCAGCGAGTCCGAGATCATCGGCTTTGCGCGTGAGTATGACCCGCAGCCAATGCACCTCGATCCCAACGCGGCGAGCTTTACCATCTACGGCGGGCTGATCGCCAGCGGCTGGCATACTGGCGCCCTTTTCATGCGGCTGCTCGTGCGTAACCTGATCGCGCAGACCAGCAGCCTCGGGTCACCGGGGATGGAGGAGCTGCGCTGGCCTGCCCCGGTCCGGCCGGGCGATACCCTGACCGGGCGTCTCGAGGTACTGGAAACCCGGGCCTCCAACAGCCGCCCGACCATGGGGATCGTTCGCTGGCGCGGGGAGATGCGCAACCAGGACGGGATCCTGGTGATGAGCGCCACCGGCACCAACTTCTTCGGAACAAAGCCCGGCTAAGCAGACCAGCGCGGTCTCGATCGCGCCGCGCTTAGCCAGTGATGTGGGAAAAGAAGACGTCGGTTGAACCGTTCCGGCTCGGGGGCTTGGCCTGGATGAAGGCCGCCGCGAAGCCATCGGGTAGCCCGCAGAGCCCCATGTAGTCGCCGACAAAGGGCCCGAATCGGGCCGCCGGCGCGGATCGAAGGTCGAATGGGCCGGCCGCGTGCCGTTCCGTCCAGTGGAGACCCCGATCGTGTGAGCTGCTGAACCAGACGTCGGTGCTCAGGGTGACGCTTGTAGAGGTGAAATGGCGAAAGTCGAACCACAGCAATCCGACCGTGGCATCGCCGGCCACCGCGAGCGTCGGCAGAAACGCCTCGGCTTTCTCGCGCACCACGACTCGCGGGGCCCGCCAGTGGAGTCCAGCATCTTCGGAGCGGGCGACCAGGATGGTGGAGAACTCATTGTGGTCCTCGAACCAGGCCACGTAGAGCGCATTGCCGGCCGCCGCCGCTGTGATGTCTTGTCCGAAGAAGCGCAGCTGATTCCCGGTCCCGGGATCGACCGCGTTCGTGTAGGTGAACTGCGCGGCATCGATCGGCGTCGACCAGGTTTGCCCCTGGTTTGTCGAGCGCATGACCCGGATCCTCACCGGCAAGGGGGGCGGGTGCGGTATCCCGGGCAACGATGACGCCTCGACAAAGACATCGAGCAGGACGCCGCCGGTGGTCATCAACAACTGGTTCTCCTGGGTCTCGTCGTTGCCGCTGTAGATGGCGCTCGGACTCGACCACGTGCGGCCGCCATCGCTGGTCCGGGCAAACATCACCCGGTCGATCGATGGCTCCACACCGGGTGTGACCCGATACTCGGACCACACGGCATAGGCGCTGCCCGGGCGCCGGGGGTCGGCCAGGATCGCCTCCTTGTCCGGCTGTGCCGGCGGCGCGATCGCACTTTCGAGGACCACGGGCGCCTCCCAGCTGGCCCCGTGATCGTGGGAGACGCTGACTACGATGTCATGAACCGTGCCCGTCGCGGCTGGCGGCTGAATCGCGACGGCCGAAACGTAAATTGTGCCATCGGCACCGATCGACACCCACGGATCGCTGGCGTGGAGATAGGGACCGCCGGCACAGGTCAGCAGGCGCGGCAACGCCGACCGGCGCCAGGTCGCGCCGCCGTCCTGACTGACGGCGACCGTGATGCCGACGCGGTCGGGCGACTGGTTCTCGAGCCAGCCGGCGACCAGTTCCCGAGGATCGCTGGGGTCGACCGCCACCGAGGGCTCGGCGGGGCGGCGCGTTGCTGGGGCCTGTCCGGCGCAGCTCGCCGGCAACTGGAGTGATCCACTGATGACGGTCGGCGGCGGCAGGCTCGCTTCAGTCGGCTGGGGCTGGGCGCTGTTGTCGCAGCCGGCGACCGCCAGCACTGCCACGAGCCAAGCGGCCTTCAGGCCGCCGCGCCGCCCTTTCGGGCGAATCAGGGCGGGCGTCGTATGCGGCCTGTACGCGCCCACGAGGCCGTCGTGATTTCGGCCGAGTGCGCGATGGGGCGCTGGACGACGCACCCGCCCGGTTCAGTCACTGTGTAACTGTAGTTAAGCCGTGAGACGCCAGGCCGGCGGCAGCTGGCGACCGGAGCCGGACTGGATGCACGACGCCAGAAACGCCTCCATGCCGTCGTAGTCGAGTGGCTTCGACAGGTAGAAGCCCTGGCCCGCATGGCATCCCATCGCGTTGAGCGCGGCAAGCTGTTCCGACCGCTCGATCCCCTCCGCGACCGTCATCAGGCCAAGGCTGTTCGCGAGGCCGATGATGGCGCGAAGGATAGCGCCATCCGTCAGGCCGTGGCCGATCCCGGCCACGAAGGACGGGTCTATCTTCAGACTGTCGACCGGGAAGTCGCGCAAGTGCCCCAGTGAGGAGTAACCGGTGCCGAAGTCATCCAGCGCCAGGCGAAAACCTTGTCCGCGAAGCTCCTGCAGCACCCGGGCGACCAGCGCGGTATCTTCGATCAAAACGCTCTCAGTCAGCTCGAGAATCAATGACTGCGGGTCCAGCCCGGCGGCATCCACCGCCTCCATCACCTCCGAGACCAGCTCCGGACGCTGCAACTGCCGCCCCGAGAGGTTGACACTTATCCCCATCGCTGGCGTGGAAGGATAGCGCACCTGCCAGCGGCGCCCGTCGCGCGCCGCTTGCTGCAGCACCCAGCGGCCCAGTTCGACGATCATGCCGCTGTGCTCCGCGACGCTGATGAAATCCCCGGAATTGAGCAGGCCGCGCTCAGGATGGTTCCACAGCACGAGCGCTTCGACGCTGTGGAGCGCACCTGATTCGAGCATCACGACGGGTTGGTAATGGAGCACGAACTGCTTCTCAGGCAGGGCACGATGCATGTCAGCCTCCAGCTCCATTTGTTGGAGGGCCTCGGCGGCGAGCGAGGCCTCGTACTCGACGTAGCGGGCCTTGCCTTTCGACTTCGCGATGTACATCGCGACATCGGCGTTTCGGATCAATTCCTCCGCCGCCTCCTGGCCCGAGACCAGGCCGGCGATCCCGATGCTGGCGTGGATCGAAATTTCTTTCCCACCGATCCCGAACGGGGTCGCGAACTGGCGAGTGATCCGCTCCGCCACCCGCGAGGCGATCTTCTCAGCCTCCATGTTCTTGAGCAGCACGGCGAACTCGTCGCCGCCGAGCCGGGCCACGGTGTCACCGGGTCGCAGGGTGGACGCGATCCGAGCCCCGACCGACGCCAGCAACTTGTCGCCGATGTCGTGGCCCAGCGTATCGTTGACCGCCTTGAAGTCGTCGAGGTCGAGAAAGAGCACGGCGATCCGCCGTTCATGGTCGTCGTGAAGCGCATGGTCCAGGTGGATGCGAAAGGCGGCCCTGTTCGGCAGGTCCGTCAGGGAGTCGTGGAACGCCTGATGGGTGAGCTTCTCCTGCAGCGCTTTGCGCTCACCGACGTCACGGGTATTGAGGACGAGACCGCGCACCGCCGGTAGTTCGAGCAGGTTCGTGATGGTGACTTCGGCTGGACAATACGAGTCATCGTTACGCCGAAGCCGACACTCCAGCGCGATCGGTGGACCGATGATGTTGATCGCCTCGTCGATCTTGCGGAGCACCTGGATGCGATCGTCGGCGTTAAGGAGGTCGCCGAACGGCTTCCCGATCAACTCGGCCTCTGAGTAGCCGAGGATCCGCTCCACCGAGGCGCTCTGGTAGCGGATCACCCCATCGCGACCGATCAGGGTGATGACATCAGAAGAGTTCTGCACCAGTGAGCGGAAATGTTCCTGGCCCTTGGCGAGCTCGGCGGCGTTGGCCTCCAGTTGCTGGTTGAGCGCCAGGTTGTCGCTCAGGGTGAGGAACTGGCGGGTGACGACCAGGCCGATGACAGCCAGCAGGGTCCAGAACACGATCGGGTCGAGCGCACCAGATCGCACCTCTTCGATCCCGGCTACTACGGCTCCGACCGCCACCGGGAGATACAGCAACAGGAGGCCGCCCCGGCCCGGCCGGCTGTCCGCCCTTGCGCTGAGCGCCGGCGTCGAGACCGCGCGAAATGCTGCGATCGCGATCAGCAAGTAGCCGGCCACCCAGCCTACGTCGATGACATTGCCGGGACCGTACAGGTTGGTGGTGGTCAGGTACGCGAAGCCGCTGTCTGCCAATAGGTTGGCGACCAGTCCCGCAGCGAGCAGATAGAGCGGCAGGCGGGCGGCCTTGGGGGCACGGGCGGCGAGGATCAAGACCATCGTGCCGATCACGATGTCGCCGACTGGATAGGCGAGCCCGATCAGTTTGCCGATCAGGCCGGCCGAGTTGGCCCGATAGATGGTTCCCAGGACGGTCGACCAGCTGATGATCAGGAACGAGCCCGCGATCAGCAGCCCATCCAGGACGGTTCGCGCCAGCGACACGGCTCTCGAGGGCGCTACTGGGAAGCATAGGACCCCAACGATGGCAAATGGGACCGCGGCCAGGTATCCGAGGTCGGCGAACGATGGGAAGGGCGCCTGCTGACCTTTGAGGAGCTCGAAGTACGACCAGGCGACCTGACCAGCGCCCCAGGCGAAGGCGGAGGCGGCGAGCAACGCCCAGGCGAGGCGGGTGCGGCCCTGGTGGCGACGTGCGGTAAAGACGCAGGCCGCGGCCGCCAGGAACGCGGCCAGGAACTCGGCGATGTCGTCGAATCTTTGAGTGCTGGTAACGCCACCCCAGTTGAAGAGCAGCCAGGCCGTGAAAAACACGCAAAAGGCCGCCGATCCCACGAGCATGATCAGGAGGCGGCGGTTGTTTGCCATGTCTTGGTTCGGTCGGCTAGTCACGTCAGGGTTGCGGGACGTCCCGCATGTAGAGTCAACCGGCCACTTGCTGAATCCCGAAGGTCTTGCGACGCTCGTTGATCGGACTGCGACGAGTTCGTTTCATGGAGCCGGGCGAGGGCGCCTCACCCGGCTCCAATCAGGTCAGAAGGCTAGCGGCTCGCTTCACCCACCGTTATCGGCATCTCCTTGAGCTCGCCCGCGCGAACCACCCTGACGGTCTGGCTGGCTCCGACCGTGATTTTCCGGAGCCCCGCGTACAGATCCTCGAGGCTGTTGGTCGCCGTGCCGTTCAGTGCCACCACGGTATCGCCCTGCATCAAACCGGCCTTGTCGGCCGGGCTCTCCGGCTCGACGGCGACGATGAGCAGGCCGCTGTCCTGCTTTGCCTTTACCTTGACCGCTTCGGGCAGCGGGACCGCCTGTGTCCCAATGCCCAGGTAGGGGCGCCTGATCCGTCCGTCGGACTTCAGGCCTGCCACTACGCGTTCGGCCACGTCCATCGCGATGGCTCGGCCGTCGCCGCGCCCGAAGACCCAGCTGTTCATTCCCACGACGCGCCCGTCGACGTCGACCAGGGGACCGCCACTGAAGCCCGGGTAGAGCGGTGCGTTGGTCTGAATCAGGTGTTCGATCTCGCTACCGCGCCAGCCGCGCCAGGAGGAGGAGACCGCGCTGATCGTCCCGAAGGTCGCCTTCAGGTTGCCTGCCCGGCCGATCGCCAGTACGATCTGTCCTGGCCTCAGATCTTCCACCTTCGCCCGGGGCATCGCCGGGGCTGACAGCCCGTCGACTTTTAGCAGCGCCACGTCGGTGGCTGGGTCACGCCCGACCAGCGAGGCCTTCGTGCTCTTGTCGTCGGCCACGATCTCGATATCCTGTTCTTGCTCGACGACGTGGTTGGCCGTCAGCACCAGACCGCTGTCCCAGACGATGCCGGTGCCGGCGCGACCACGGCGCGCGTCGACTCGGACGACGCTCTTACTCGCGTTCTCGACGAGGGTTTCGATGTCTTTCGAGAGATCCTTGAGAGTTGCCACGAGAGTCTTTCTCCTTTTTCATTTTCCCTCCCTCTAGGGGAGGCAGGGTGGGGTTTTCTTCGACAGCTCTCACGCTACGGCTGGAGGAGTATCGGCGACTTCACCCGAACGGTGAGGCCGCGACCAGGACGTTCGGTGGGGACGGGCGCGTTTCCCTCCCCCTTTGGGGGAGGGCCCGGCGGGGGTCAGGGCGTCAGCCGCTCCGCCAGGTACTTGACGGCGATCGGGTAGCGGTACTCGATCGCGTCGTGGGTAGCGTCGAACAGCTCGAAGAAGATATCGGTTACGCCGATCGCCGCCAGCGCCCTGCGGAAGGCCTCGGCACCGAGGTCGAGAAAGTATTGATCGCGCTTGCCGGCGTCGATATAGACGGCCCGCATCTTTCGCAACGCATCGGCATGCTGGGGCACCATCCGCACCGGATCCCAGCGCAGCCAGCGGTCCCAGACCTCGGGGATGAGCTGGCCGGTGGCGGTGTCATAGGGCAGGTGGACGGTCCCATCCTCGTCGGTCGAGTAGCAGGCCGCCATGCACCAGTCGTTGAGCAGTTCGCCGTCGCCTTCCTTCGTGAACGCCGTGCGGCTGTGGAAGTCCTTCCAGAACTCGTCGAACGAGCCGTGGTACTTGTCGCGCAGCGTCCGGACCGACTTCGGGAAGTCATGCGCGTACGACATCTCGAAGAGGGCGTCGCCGGCGTGCGTCGCCAGCCCGCCGAAGAGGTCCGGTCGCAACATCGGCGTCACCATCGCCCCATAGCCGCCGCTCGATTTGCCCAGAATGCCGCGATGGCGCGCCTCGGGCAGGGTGCGGTAGCGGCGGTCCACCCAGGGGACGATCTCATCGCAGAGATAGGTGTGGTATTTGCCGGTGCCCGGCGAGTCCAGGTACTGACTTCCGCCGATCGAGGTCCAGCAGTCGACATAGATAAGGATGCATGGCTTCGCGCCGCCGGCTGCGAACTGGGCGTCGGCCAGCTCCGGGAAATTGCGCCGGAGCGGCGCGCGATTTCGCCACATGTCGAGCTGGCCGGTCAGGCCCTGGATGACATAGATGCTCGGATAGCGGCGTTGCGAATCGGCGTCATAGCCGGGTGGCACGTAAACCCACAGGGGCCGCTGGTGCGGATCATGGAGCGGGTTGGCCTTGAGCACCTCGCTTTCGAAGAGGTGTTCGTCGTAACGCCCCTTCGGTTCGAAGGACCAGGGCGGCAGGTCGGGCACCATGCGACTATAAGACGTGGCGATCACGCGCTGCGGCTGGGCGGAAGGCGACCCTCTTATACGCGACTACCACGACCGCGAGTGGGGCGTGCCGGTCCACGACGATCGGTTGCTCCTCGAGTTTTTGGTCCTCGAGGGCGCCCAGGCCGGACTCAGCTGGATGACGATCCTGCGGAAGCGCGATGCCTACCGCAACGCGTTCAAGGATTTCGATCCCGCGCTGGTGGCCTCCTTCCGAGACTCCACCGTGAACCGACTCCTCACTTCAAGCGCCATCGTCCGCAACCGCCGCAAGATCGAGAGCGCCATCAGAAACGCCCGCGTGGTCCGGGCGATCGCCAGGGAGCAAGCCAGCTTCGATCGCTACGTCTGGTCGTTCGTCGGTGGCCGGCCACGGCGGAACGCATGGAAGACGATGGCCGACATCCCGGCCGAAACGGCCGAGTCACGGGCGCTGAGCAAGGACCTGAAGACTCGCGGAGCCAACTTTGTTGGGCCGACGATCTGCTATGCGTTCATGCAGGCAACCGGCCTGGTGAACGATCACCTCGTCAGCTGCTTTCGCTACGAGCAACTCTGAGATCGATCTCAACAGTTGCCGATATTCTCGATGGGTATCGGATCCGTCGTGGCGCATTTCGCCGGCAGGATGGAATAGAAAATCACGTACGTTCCCTCGTCGCGGCCTGGTGAAACCTCAAAGACTTCGCGCGTTCCCTTTGTGAACAGCTCGTAGCCGCCGTTGATGGTTTCGGTCTTACGAAGCTTCCAGCCACGCGATGCCAATTGGGACTCATACCAGCCGTAAATCTTCGCCATTGGTTCGTTCACCGTCAGGTCTACGGTGGTCTTTGCAGGAATGCGGCCGGTATCGAGCCCCTGATCCTCGCCACCCGCGGCCTTACTCGTTACCTGCGAGCCCGGATAGTAGAGGTGCGATTCGGCGTGGCTGAGGAGTTCCTTGGACGTGACCCCGCCGCAGGCCGTTAAGGCGATCCCAACGACAACAACGAGCAACCAACTTAGCATCCTCACCACCCTATTAGAGATCAACGCCGTGAGGGTGGCAGTTACGGCTTGCGCGAGTCGGCTAGAGCCCTCCCTTTATGACCAGGGTGTGACGGGCTTCGGCTGGAGCTCGCCGTCCACGTAGACGGCGTCGACCTTCTCGTCGTAGAAGCAGAGCAGGTTCTCGATCTTCGGGCACTCCGGGATCGGCGCCGGGTAGCCCCAGACGATGTCCTTGTACTCTTTGCCGTTCACGTTGACCGTCCAGTAGGAGGCCTTGCCTTTGTACGGGCAGCGCGTCGAGCTGTTGGTGGGTGTCAGCAAGTCCAGCCGGACGTCGAGCTTGGGAATGTAATACCGCGTCGGGAGACCGGTCTCGAACAGCAGCCGCGGCCGTGTGGTCTCGGCGACAACCTCGCCTCCGACCACCACCTTGACGTGGCGCGAACTGTTGAGCACGTCGACGCGGTGATAAGGATCTCGGGGATGAACGAAGACCTCGTCGTCCTCCTCGAACCAGGCATCCATCTTGTCCCAGTAGAACGCGACGTAGTCCGCGAGATCGGCGCGCTCCGGCTGAAGGTAGCGCCAGGCTGCCTTCTCGGCGAAGTGGTCCCCCACCTTGACGGAGTAAAAGCTGGCCTCGCCCTTACCCGCATGTGGACTCTTGAAATCACTCGGAACCAGTAGATCAAGTCGTACGTCGCTCGCGGGGAAGTAGTAAATCGCGAGCCGCCGGTTCTCCAGCATCAGCATCACCTTCCGGCTGTCCGCGATCGTCACACCACCGAACATGACGCGGACGCGCCGCTGGGTGGGTTCGAACAGAATGCCGTCGCCCGCGGGGCGCGCTATTTGCTCGATGACGCGGTCTTCAAGAGCCTTTGCCATATCGATCCCTCCGATTTGGATTGCGGTTCTGCTGATGGGGTCGCCGACTCCGACTTCAGGCCAATATGACAGCTGGCCTGGCCGCGCTTCTCGAGGTATTGCTGGTGGTAGTCCTCCGCCGGGTAGAAGGCGGACGCAGGCGTGATCTCGGTGACGATCGGCTTCCGGCGCTTTTCCTGCTGCGTTTGGAGCGATGCCGTCGCGGCCGCCTGCTGGGCTGGGTTGGTAAAAAAGATCGCCGAACGGTACTGGGTGCCCAAGTCCCAACCCTGACGGTTTAGTGTCGTCGGGTCGTGGCTGGCCCAGAACACATCCAAAAGCTGTTCATAGGTGACTTTGGCCGGGTCGAAGTCGATCTGCACGGCCTCGGCATGGCCGGTATTCCCTGTGCAGACCTTCCGGTAAGACGGCTTCTCGGTCGTCCCTCCGGTGTAGCCCACCGTGGTGGCGGTCACACCGGGTATCTCGCGAAACGCGGCTTCAACCCCCCAGAAACAGCCGGCGGCAAAAATGGCTTGGCTCACAGCCTAAATAACCCCGTTGCGTGCCGAGATGTTCCATCTCGGGCGTGCTCGGTCGAGCCACCACGAGCAGGCCGCCAAGAATGGCGGTGCTCTTGAGAAACTGCGTCCGATCGGAGTGCCCTCGAGTCCCCCGAGGCCTGGGGCCAGCGACCTTAGGAAGCGGAACGAATAATCGTAGCGTCTCTCGTTTATTTTGTGATGGCAGACACATGATCTGAAAATTACCCATTGATGGACTCAGCAGGCGCCCCCTACACTCTGCGCGGGTGACTGGCTTGGGCGAGCCTTGCACTGCACTGTACTTCCGCCCGCACACGAGGGAAAAATCAGATGACCAGACTCAGAAGCTTCATTGCGCCTGCCATCGGGCTTGGGGCGTTGGTCGCGGGGATCGTCCTCGGGACCAGTGCGCCGGCGATCGCCAGCACGATTCGGGACGTCCTGGTGGTGAACACCACCGCCCAGCCCGTGCCAGTGGCACCCCAGGGCACGACCACGGTCGCGGGCACCGTTTCGGCTCAGCAGAGTGGTTCCTGGACAGTCGGCCTTTCAGGCACGCCGGGGGTGACGGTTACCAACCCGATCAAGATCGACCCGACCGGCAATACCGTTACCGTCGGCAACCTGCCGACCGACTCCCAGGGTCGTTTGAAGACCGTCCGGCTGGGCACTCTCACGCAAGTCTCCGGGCCGTTCACCATCCTGGCCGACTCGGGTGCGGCCATCGGTCCCAAAGTGGATACCACGAGCTGCCATAGCGTTCTCATGCTCGTCAGCATCGACACGTCTCTCGTCCTGCCGCCGCTGAATCCGCTCGACCTCCGGCTCGAAATGTTCGAACCTGGCGGCTTTATCGTGGGCCGGGTCACCGGCACGATCGTCAACGACACCGTGTTCCAGGGAACAGCCGCGGAGTTCGTCGTCAACGGACAGCCCGTGGTGCCGCCAGTCTCCCAGCTTGAATACCAGAACCACAACGGCGTGAATATCAGCGTCAAAGGAATCTGGCTCTACTGCGCGCCCTAACTGGGTAGTTCCAGCGAAACGCGGTCGTCGGGTGGCACGCCGTAGACGGCCGCGTTGACGCTCTGAAAACCGAGCTCGCCGTACCGGTTCAGGGAGAGGGCGATCTCCTCTCCCAACGCCCCACGTGGTCAGGCGATGCCGTCGAGCGGCTTGATGAGGTTGGATGTTTGATGATGGTGTCAGCAGCCGAGGACGATGACCAGGACAGTAGAGCTCCGACGCCATACCGACGCCGACGGCGATGCCCTCAGCCCTGAGGGCGTCCGGTCCGCGGTCGAGATCGGCCGCCGGCTCGAGGGCGACTACGACCTCCTGGTCTCCTCTGGAGCGCAGCGGGCCACCCAAACCATCGCGTGCCTTCTCGCCGGAATGGGCCGGCCGGTCACTCGCGGTGTCATCGTGAATACCGGCTTTCGCTCCAGCGTCGAGGAGCGCTGGTTCGAGGCTTCCCGCCGGGCCGAGGGCAAGGATCTCGCGGCCTTTCGCAAGGTCGACCCCGAACTCGTCGATCGCGAGACAGCCCTCTTGGGCGGTGTGCTGAAGGCGGTCCTGGAGTCGTTGCCGGAGGGAGGGCGAGCGATGGTCGTTGGCCACTCCCCGACCACCGAAGCCGCGGTGATGGGGCTAACCGGAGAGCTGGTTCCGCCGATCGCCAAGGGAGCAGGGGTCAGGGTGGTCGAAGACGGCGGCCACTACCGGACCGAGCCTTTGGCGTGATGTCAGGGCTGTTGGGCAGCGACGCCGCGTCCTCGCGCTGACTGCCCTCGCCACCGCCATCGGGTTGCGAGTCGGCCGCCACCCGACGGCTACTCGATCGTGTAGCCGCCGGGTCGTGAAGCGATGGCCCCGTTTACGGCGCGCGACGACCGCCGTAGAAGCCAAAGCCGCCGGCGAACAGACCGATGATGATCAGGATGATCGCGATCAAGGTGTAGCCGAGCACGAGCGCAATAATCCCCAGGACGATCGCGAGTCCGCCTCCACCGAAGTACACGCCGCACCTCCTTTCCGGTGACCCGGCCGCGGGGTTCGCTAACCCGAGCATATGTTGCCAACCACCCCTTGGTGAAGGGCGCGAATTGCGAAAGCGTTCCTGGGGGTGGCATCGCCGGGCAGTCTCAGGCCGCTGGCTCAGACTCGACAGCGCAGTGCGTTATGATACCCAGTATCAAATGACGCTCGTTATCAAGTCCCGTCTGCTCGCGTTCTTGCTGCCAGCCGTCGTGGCGATCGGCACGGGGCTATCGGCGTGTGGCACTCCGCCTGCCACGCGGTCGGGCGGAATGCTTCAGGTGATTGCCGGTGAAAACTTCTGGGGCAGCATCGCGGCGCAGCTGGGCGGCGCCCACGGATCAGTTACGAGCATCGTCACCAACCCGAACACCGATCCCCACGAGTACGAAAGCAGCTCGGCCGATGCCCGCGCCTTCGCGACGGCCGACTACGTGATCTTGAATGGCGCCGGCTACGACGACTGGGGACAGAAGCTGCTCTCCGCCAACCCCAGCCGGAGCCGGAAGGTCTTCACCGTCGCCGACCTCCTCAACAAGAAGGCGGGCGACAACCCGCACTTCTGGTACAACCCGGATTGGGTCGAAAGGGTCGCCGACCGGATCACCGCCGACTACCAGGTGCTCGATGCGGCCGACGCTGGCTACTTCCGTCAGCAGCGCGAGGCATTCCGCACCGCTCTCAAGCCGTACCATGACGCGATCGCGCAGATCCGATCCACCTTCAGTGCCGTCCCCGTCGGCTCGACCGAGAGCATCTTCGTCTACATGGCGCAGGCACTGGGCGTCAACCTGATCTCGCCACCAGGGTTCATGCAGGCGATCTCTGAGGGCAATGACCCACCGGCGCAGACCGTGGCCCAGTTCCAGGACCAGATCTCCCACCACCAGATCAAGGTGCTCGTCGATAACACGCAGACCCGTACCGCGATCACCGACAACCTCGAACAGCTGGCCGGCCGAAACGGTATCCCGGTGGTCGGCATCTCGGAAACGGTGCAGCCGACGACAGCCTCCTTCCAGGACTGGCAGACCAAACAGCTGAATTCCTTGCAGGCCGCGCTAAGCCGACAATAACTGCACATTGACATCAGCGTCGCGGGATTCCCAAATGGGTCCGTCAGGGTTGCGGGATTCCCGCATGTCGCCTGCCATCGTCGCCGATGGCCTGGCTGCCGCCTACGGAGGACGGCTCATCTGGCAAAACGCCAGCTTCACGGTGAACGCCGGCGAATTCGTTGCCGTGCTCGGCCCCAATGGCGCCGGCAAGTCCACGCTCTTTCGACTCCTGCTGGGCCTGCTGCCGCCAGCGGCGGGCACCCTCCACGTGCTCGGTGAGAGTCCCCGCCGCGGCAATCCAGCCATCGGCTACGTGCCCCAGCGCCGCAACATCGACGCGGACGTCAATATTCGCGGCCGTGACTTCGTGCACCTGGGGGTCGATGGCAACCAGTGGGGCGTTGGCATCGGCCCGGCCGTTGCCGATGCCGACGGCCGGGTCGACAAGGCCGTTGCAGCCGTGGACGCGCTGGCTTACGCGGACCGCCCGATCGGGCGCATTTCCGGTGGCGAGCAACAGCGGCTCCTGCTGGCGCAGGCGCTGGCCGGGCAGCCGCAGATGCTCCTGCTCGATGAGCCGCTGGCCAGCCTCGACCTGCGCAACCAGATCGTGATCGCCGAGCTGGTGGCCTCCCTCGCCCAGGCAAACGGTTTTACCGTGCTGCTGATCGCCCATGACATCAACCCGCTGCTCCCGATCGTCGACCGCGTACTCTACGTCGCCCATGGTGGCGTGGCGATCGGCAAGCCCAATGAGGTCATCACGACCGAGCAGTTGAGCCGCCTTTACGATGCCCCCGTCGAAGTGCTCCATGACAGCCACGGCCATATGTTCGTCGTGGGATTGGAAGCCGAAAGCGCCCACCACGATGATTGAGCCGACCATAATCGGCGCGCTCGCCCCCGCCGCCGCGCCCTACTTTGGTTGGGACCTGGTCCGCGATGGGCAGGAGCTCTTTCGTTACGGCTTCATGCAGCACGCTTTCGAGGCGGGAACCATTGTCGCCGTGAGCGCCGGCGTGATCGGGTATTTCGTCGTGCTGCGGGGCCTCTCATTCGCGGCGCATGGGCTCTCCCACATTGGCTTCGCCGGCGCCACCGGCGCCGTCCTGCTGGGCGCGCAGCCCATCGTCGGCTTGCTCGCTTTTACCGCGGCCGCCGGCGCGGTCATGGGCGCCCTCGGGCAGCGGCTGCGTGGGCGAGACGTCGTTGTCGGCATCGTGATGATGTGGTCACTCGGGCTTGGCCTGCTCTTCACGGCCCTGTACAAGGGCTCGGCGTCCCTGGCCATCGGCATCCTGTTTGGGGAAATCTTCGGCATCGACTCGCAGCAGGTGGTCGTCACGTGGGTTGCCGGTGTGCTCACCTTGCTGGCCGTACTCGTCGCGTACCGTCCGCTCCTCTTTGCAACTCTCGACGAAGAGGTCGCCGAAGCAAAGGGGGTGCCCGTCCGCGGTCTCTCGGTCGCCTTCATGGTCATCCTGGCGGTGGCCGTCTCTGAAGCGGTGCAGGTGGTCGGTGTTTTGCTGATCTTTGCGCTGATCGTGGCGCCCGCCGCCATCGCCGAGCGCTTTACGACCCGTCCGATCCGCGGCATCCTCCTCTCCGCAGCGCTCGCCGTGCTCTTTACCTGGGCAGGCCTGACGGTGGCGTATTACGCTCCCTACCCGGTTGGGTTTTTCATCACGACGATTGCGTTCTGGAGCTACGTGCTCGCGCGGTTGCTCAGTTACCTCGCCGCACGTCGCGGGGCGGCTCGGCCCGGCGCATGGCGCGAGGAGCAGGTCCGGCACTCACCGTAGAAGTCGAGGGTCGCATGGTCGACCCGAAAGCCGCGCTGGCGGGCGATGGTCTCGGCGAGCGGCGCGACGGCCTCCTCACCGAGGTCTTCCACGGTCCGGCAGGTGGTGCAAATCAGGTGATGGTGATGACCGGGCTCGCACCAGACATAGGCTGACACGTGCCCCGGCCGCTCCAGCCGCTGCGCCAGGCCGGCGCTGACCAGGCGGTCGAGGGATCGAAAGACCGTCGCCCGCCCGATGTAGGCGTGCCTCTTGCGCACTCGCTCGTAGAGTTCCTGGGCCGACGTCTCCTTGCCGGTCTGTGCCAGGACAGCGGCGATCGCCAGTCGCTGCGGCGTCAGCCGGACGCCGGTCTGCTGCAGCGCGGCTTGGGCATCAGTCTCAACCATAACCAAATGATACTGGCAAGATGCCCAATGACACGAACGCAATGAGTAGTCGGTCGCGGCCGCGTACTGCTGCGCCAGGCTGGCGATGTAGGGCTGTCGCATCGCCATCTGGTAGGAGGTATTCTCGAGGACGATCACAAAGTCATACTTGGCAGCCGGTGTCGAGCTCGGCGAAGGGAACCAGATGCCCGAGGGGCCGGACCTTGCCGATATTGGCGCTTACCGGCTGCCTCGCAGCAGCTTGATCGAGCTCATCCCCGCCTGCATCCACTCAGGCGAGTCGAGCCAGTTCTCCACGCCCCAGAGCAGATAGACGCTGACGCCATGGCCCCGGTAGGCCAGCGCGCTGGACAGCAGGTCATTCATCGTGAACCCGGTGCTCCCGATCCAGGGAGTTGCCTGCATCTCGGTGACCCAGAGTGCCCGCCCATGGTGCTGCGCCTGCGTTTGCCAAAAATCCAGGGTTTCCTCCTTCCAGGCAATGCGTGTACTGCTGGTGATGATGTCCAGCGGCGTGGAATCGGTGACGACATAGAGGTCGAGACCCAGCGTGTCCCCCATCGTGAGCGCCTGGGCCGGGTGCCCGGCCGGCTTGGCGCCCGGGAGGTGGGCATAGAGCCAGGCGAGCGGGCTCGTCGCCTCGACGTCGAGCATGACGTGGGAGGAGTTGAAGGTCGTGACGACGACCTCGTGTACCAGGTCGATCGAGCGCAGCAGGTCGACCTCGGAGCGGACCATCGACGCTGGCAAGGCGCCGTTGGTTACCTGGTTGATGGTCGCGTTGTCGAGCGGCTCGTTTTCCACCTGCCAGGCCCTCAGTAACGGCAGGCCGGCATAGCGGCGGAACGTCGTCTCCAGGTATCGGCGGTAGCTCGAAGTCTTCAGCAGCGTCTCCAGCTTGTGCACCTGGCGGGTATCGAGCCAGCCCGGCAGGTGGACTTCCGGATAGACGAGATTGCGGGCACCGACCACCAGAACCACCTGGGTATGGCGGGAGCCCTTCTTCGCGTCGTGGGCCTGGACGGTCTTGATCAGCCGGTCGACCTCGGCGTAGTCGAGCGAGGTCGCGGTCGGCGCCACGGTGCTCCAGTACACCGGGAGCCGAACCAGATCCGGCTGAAGCGCGTTGAGCAGCCGTGCCAGTGCCCGTTCCGGGTCGCTGCCGGAGGGCAGTGCCGCCGGGCTGAACGAGAAGCCGACCAGCGGCGGGTTGAGGGCCGGCGGCGCCGGGTCGACGGCCAGCGTCGGGAACACGGCGGATGCCACGGACACGGCCGCGAGCACGCCGGCGAGAACGATCATCAGCTTGAGGGGTGCCTGACGCACGGTCAAGCGTCTCCCACGCTTCCCCACTGGCATCTCCATGATGCCGCATGAGCATGAGAAGACGCTGAGGATTTCCCTCCCCCTTTGGGGGAGGGTCAGGGTGGGGGGTCCCTAACGCGCGGCGAGCCCGGGTAGTGCGTCGGTCGGCGGATTTTCGAAGAGACGCCCGTCCCGCATCGAGAGCGCCCGTGGCCCCGTGGCCGCGACGGCCTGGTCGTGCGTCACGAGGACGACGCTCTGGCCGTGCTCGTGGGAGAGGTTGCGCAGCAGCGCGATGATCTCATCCCCGGTCTTGCTGTCGAGGTTGCCAGTGGGCTCGTCGGCCAGGATGACGCGCGGGTGATTGGCGAGCGCCCGGGCGATGGCGACCCGCTGCTGCTCGCCGCCCGAAAGTTGCGAGGGCAGGTGATTGGCGCGGTCCTCGAGGCCGACCTCCTCGAGGAGTTCGAGGGCACGTGCCCGCAATGCCTTGGCCTTGACCCCGGCAGGTGCGAGTGCCGCCTGGACATTCTCCATGGCGGTCAGCGTGGGAATGAGATTGAACTGTTGAAAGATGAAGCCAAACGCGCGGAGTCGCAAATCGGTGAGGCGCCCATCGGCCATCGATGACAGGTCCTGCCCGTCAAAGAAGACATGACCCCCCGTCGGCCGGTCAAGTCCTCCAAGCAGCTGGAGCAGCGTCGTCTTGCCGGAGCCGCTGCGGCCCTCGATGACCAGGAACTCGCCGTCCTGGATCTGTAGGTCGATGCCGTCAACTGCGGCAATGACACTCGGGCCCTGCCGGTAGCGACGCGTGAGCTGGCGGAGTTCGTACATCAGCCCAGCTCCCGCAACGCGTCGGCCGGTCGCAGCCTGGCCGCCCGCATCGCCCCGGCACCGCCGGCGATCAGCCCACCGGCGACCGCCAGCGCCACCGCCAGGGCGACGATCGAGCCGTCGATGACGCCCTGCAGCCGGACATCCTGGGTCACCGGGGCCGCCGCCGCGCCGAAGTTGCCGAGCCCAAATCCGCCAAATCCCGCGGATGGACCAGCCAGCGAGGCGGCCGTCGCACGGAGCGGCGGGGCGAACGCGACGATGGCCAGCGTCACGGCGAAGCCAAGGCCGATGCCGGCGATCGCGCCGATGATGCCTTGCACCAGCGATTCGCCGAGCACCTGTCGCACCACCGCGCCCTTGCGCCAACCTATCGCTCGCAGCGTCCCGAGTTCGCGCACTCGCTTGCCCACCGAGGAGAGCGTGAGCAGGCTGGCGATCAAGAAGCTCGAGGCTAGCACGACGAGCGCCAGGACCAGGCCCAGGCGCCCGGCCAGGTTCGAGGCGTCAACGAGCGACCCGCTCACCTGTTTCGCGAGGTCTTTTGCCGTCGTGACCTGGGCGCCCGCGAACGCCGCTTCGATGGCATGGGCGACCTGGTCGACATTCGCCGCCGAATCGGCGCGCACCAGCATCACGTTGGCTCGGTCGCTTCGGTTGGACAGCTGCTGCAGCTCTTCCAGCGCGAGATAGACGTCGGCGGACTGCCCACCGAGCGGCGGACGGGCGAGTCCGACCACCTGGAACGACGTCCCGTTGATCGTCAACGTTGAGCCGAGCTTGACGTTCATGCGCTGGGCGTATGCGTTGGCAACGATCGCTTCCGGCTGGGCTGGATGGGTCATCAGGAAACGGCCGGATGTAAGCTGGGCCGGCGTGATCAGGCCGATCCCGGGCTGCGTCACGTCCAGTCCCGCCACGGTGTAGGTCTGCGTCGCGATATTCGTTTGCGGCGGGGCGATCGTCTGCCGGAGGACCTGCGCCTGGATGACCAGCTGACGGAAGCGCGGCGGGAGGCAAGCGATGAAGCCCGGTGGCAGCGGCTGGGTGAATTCTCCGCGCCCGGGCGTTTGACCGGGAGACGGCGACGGCATCAGCTTCTGCACACAGGCGTTGATCGCGACCTGCTCCGCCGGCGTCGGTGGGGAGATATCGATCGTCTGCTGCTGGGTGTGGAACTCGGCCACGATCTCGGGTACCGTTCCCTCCTGGTGGTTGGCGACGAGGGTCAGCCCATTTGCGACCTGGGCGACGTGGGGCAGGTTGTGGATCTGCTGGGCTTCCTCGGCGGGGAACGTCAGCTGCGTCGCTGGCAGGAAGAAGTCGTGCACGAAGTGGTCGCCCGGTTTTCCCAACTTCGAGAGGTCGAGCAGGGCGCTCTGCGATGCCGACTGGGCCTCCGCCTGGAGGGCCTGGACGTCCGCCAGCGACGTGCCGCGGCCGTTGGATTGTGGCTGGCCGGCCGCCGACAGGTTGACCGTCCTCGTCACCATCAGATCGGTTCCGATCCCGGCGAGTGGGTTGAGGATCTGGGCCTGGGCGCGGTTCAGCCCGCTGGCCAGCGCGGTGATCGCGATCACGAGGCCGACGCCGACGCCCAACCCGAGCGCGGTCAGGATGGTTCGCCCGCGGCGGCGGGTCAGCTCGCGCCGGATGTAAGTCAGGGAGAACACGGTCAGCTACCCCCGACTTCGCGGCGCTGGAAGATCAGGATCGCCAGGATGGTGAAGACGGCGACGTAGGCCAGCAGAGTGATCGTCCCGCGGGTCGCATCGACCAGCTGGGTCGTCGCGTTCGGGTTGCGAAAGGTCAGGGGAAAGGTGGCGTTGACCCCACCGGCGTTGATGCCGGGCAGGAACTTCAGGATCTCCTTGACCCCGGTCGTATCCCGGAACAGCTGCCCGATCAGGGCCTCTCCGACAAACAGGTAGATCAGCCCGCCACCGATGGCGCCGGCCGTGCTGCGGAAGGCGATGCCGAGGAACATCCCAAAGGCCGTCCAGACCGACAGCTCGAGCCAGATTGCACCAAAGCCCTTGAGCAACATCACGGTCGACGGCCACGGGCTCGAGCTGCCATCGATATTGGCCAGGATGTAGCTGGTGAGCGCGGCCGCGCCCAGGACGACCACGCTGACGAGGAAGGTGACGATCGCCAGGTCGAGCAGTTTGCCCAGCAGCACGACCGTACGGCCTGGCTTCTGAATCAGGATCGTCTGCACCCTGAGCCAGCCGAACTCGCTGGCCGTGCTCAAGCCGCCAAAGATGATCATGATCGCTGCCCCGATCGTCGACACCGTCTGCAGGATGTCCGGAAGCAGATTCTCCGGGAAGACCTCGCGCTTCAAGATGCCAGCCGGCACGCGGCTCTCAAAATTTCGCGGCGGGTGGGTCAGGACGATGTAGGTCAGCACGTAGCCAAACAGGAGGAGGACGAGCATCAGGATCCCGAACAGGATCCAGTTGGCCGGGCGTTTGCGCATCTTCAGCGCATCGGCCCCGAGGCTCGCGATCATGGCTGGCGCATCATTCCCCTCCCCCCTTGCGGGGGATGGTCGGGTTCTCAATCCCTGCCCCCTTCTGGGGGAGGGTCGGGGTGGGGGGCTCTTCGGTCAGCTGCAGGAAAACGTCCTCGAGCGATTGCTCGGACACGCGCAGCTCGCTGACATCGATCCCGTCGGAGACGAGGCGCCGGTTGAGGGACGCCGCCTGCGACGGCTCAACGGACAGTAGAAGCAGCTGGTCCCGCACCTGGATTTTGCCGGGGCCCAAAAGCGCTTCGAGCAGTGCCTGGGCGCGGTCCAGCGGGCTGGCACGCACGAGCAATTGGCTGGCTCCGCTCCGCGCGCGGAGTTCATCGACCGTTCCCTCCGCAACCAGCAGGCCTTTCGCGATCACGCCGACTCGGTCGCAGGTCAGCTCGACTTCGTTCAGCAAGTGGCTGGACAGCATGACGGAGCGGCCTTCTCGCCGGATGTCCCGGATCAGCGCACGCATCTCGACGGTCCCCTGCGGATCCAGTCCGCTGGTGGGTTCATCGAGGATCAGCAGATCTGGATCTTTGAGCAGCGCCGCCGCCACGCCGAGGCGCTGCTTCATGCCGGTCGAGTAGGTCTTGAACGTGTGATGGGAGCGGCCCGTCATGTCGACCTGTTCGAGGACGGGTTCGATGCGTGATTTGGGGACGCCGGCGTAGCGCGCGACGACCCGGAGGTTATCGCGGCCCGAGAGGTACGGGTAGAACGCGGGCGCCTCCACCATCGCGCCTAAACGAGCCAGGCTCGCGGGCGTCCCGGGCGCGGCACCGGCGACGATCGCGCTGCCGGACGTCGGATGGAGCAGGCCCGACAGCATGCGCAGCGTGGTCGTCTTCCCGGCGCCGTTCGGACCAAGGAAGCCGTAGACCTCGCCCGTGCGCACCTCCAGGTTCAGGTCGTTGACGGCGAGCACGCCGGTCGCGTACCGCTTTGTGAGCCCGTGGGTTTCGACGGCCAGTGCCTGCGCCATCCCAACCTCCTCGGGCAGCAATCATATCGATTGCCGCCCGATGCTGGTTCACCTGGAGTCCCATACTCGTGCTGTGCGCGAGCACCCCGAAGACCGGCGTCGGTTCAGCCTTTCGGAGCTTTGGTGGGCACTGCCGCGCCTGGGTCGAGCCGGCAACGGCAAGGCACAGGGCGTGCTCAGCATCTGGGTCTGGTGGGATCGCATCCTGCAATGGATCTGGCGGCTGCGCGACGTGCGACCAGGCGGCGTCCTGCGATACCGGATGGCGCACCACTGGGGGCGCCGGATCACGTTGAAAGACGGGACGGTGGTCTCGCGTGGTGACCCCGTCGTGGAGCTGCACTTCGACAACGGCGGCTTGATGCGGATGACCGCGACGGGGGACTGGAATCCGTGGGATGCCATCGAACGGATCGATGCTGATCTCGACCGCCTCCGCGAGCTCCTGGCCACCGACCGGATCGGTCGGGTGCGCGCGCTCCACGGCGTTACCCTCTTCGCATCCCCGGGAAGGCGACTCGGCTTCGAGGTGCATCATGTGCCGCATACCTGGACCTGGTCGCTCGAACGCTATTTCCTGATCGGCCTCCTGCCAATCTTCCATCATGACGGCTGGCGGGAGTTCGACCGCATGCTGCGGGACCGCTGGCCGGCGGAACTCTGGATGAGTGTCAACGACCTGAGGAGCCGCCGGCACATTCCCCATCCCCCTCTGGGTGAGGGCAGGGTAGGGGCTTGAACCTGGGCGGCACCACCGCCACCAAGCTCTCGATCCGCCAACAGGTCACGCTCAGCCTGCTCTGGTTCTCGCTGAATTTTCAGACTGCGGCACTGTTGCCGGTGGTCATCCCGGCGCAGCTCTTGCTCTTTATTGCGCCAGGCGCGGTCGGTAACGCACAGCAGGCAGTCGCACTTGGCTGGCTCTCAGCGATTGGCGCCGTCCTTGCACTGGTGATCCAGCCCCTCACGGGTGCTGTTTCGGACCAGACGAGGTCGCGGCTCGGTCGGCGCCGGCCATTCATCCTGCTGGCCTCGCTCATTTACCTGGCCGGCATTGTCGCCCTGGCAACCGCGCCCAACCTCGGCGTCTTCATCATCGGATTCGCGCTGGCACAGGTTGCGGCGAACATGGGCACCGCCGCCTACCAGGGTCTCCTTCCCGACCGCGTTCCGCTGGAGCAGCGAGGCACGGCGTCCGGCTACCTCGGCATGATGACGATTCTCGGCAACGTCGGCAGCCTCGCGGTCGCGGCCGTGCTGCTTGGCAACGTCGTGTCAGGACCTGGCCTCGCGGATGCCGTGCGTACCGGTGCGGCACGCTATTACGCGGCCGGCGCGATCGTGCTGGTCGTCGGCGTGCTCGTGACCACGATCGGCATTCGCGAAAATCCGATCAGTCAACTCACCTCCCGCCCACCGTTCTTGGAGCTGTGGCTTGCCCCCTTGCGCCATTACAACTTTCGCTGGGTGTTTCTGACGCGGGTGTCGGTCATGCTGGGCCTCACGCTGTTCTTGACTTTCATCGAGTATTACTTCGCGAACGTCGCCCACGTGACCAACTTCGTCCAGTCGACGGCCGCCGTCGCCCTGCTCGCGCTCGGCGGCGCGGTGATTGGCGCCTTGACTCTTGGTATGATCTCCGACCGGATCGGTCGGGTCGGGATCGTCACGGTGGCCAGCGGGCTGATGACGCTTGGGGCGGTAGCCTTCGTCGTCGCGCCGCACATGCCCCTCTGGCCGCTAGGGCTCGTCTTCGGCGCCGGCTACGGCGCCTATACCAGCGTCGACTGGGCGCTCGCCGTTGACAGCCTGCCGGCCCAGAGCGACGCGGGTAAAGACCTGGGAGTCTGGAGCATCGCCAGCAATCTCCCGGCCGTGCTCGCGCCGCTGCTCGGCAGCTTCGTGATCGGCGGCGGCAGCGCGATCGGCATCAGTACCGAGGCCGCCTATCGATCCGTCTTCGCGCTGGCCGGTCTCTTTCTGCTGCTCGGCGCGCTCTTCGTGCTCAAAGTGCAGGAGGCCGTACCCCGCAGGCTGCAGGCCGCGACCAACTAGCCATCGATGGAGCGATCACCGAAGTAGACTCCTGGAGGGAGGTCGATCGCCATGGTGACTCAGACCACGAAGAAAGTGCCCGCGAAGACCACGCACTTAAAGACCGTCGATGACTACCTCGCGGCGGCGCCTAAAGACAAACGCGCTGCGCTGATGAAGCTCCGCGAGACGATCAAGGCGGCTGCGCCAAAGGCGACCGAAGACATCAGCTATGGGATCGCGATGTTCAGGCACAACGGCAAGCCACTCCTGTACTACGGCTATTGGAAGGCCCATTGCTCCCTGTATGGGATGGGCAGCAGCTTCATCGAGGCGCACGCCGCCGAACTGAAGGCCTACGGCTTGATCAAGGGCACGATCCGGTTTTCCGCAGACCGGCCGCTTCCTGACCGGCTCGTGACGAAGATCGTCAAGGCGCGCATCGCCGAAATCGAAAAGGCCGGCTAGCGGCCTTGCCCATACCACCAAACTGACCCGCCACGGCGATCTCCGGCCAATCTCTCGTGATTTCGCGCTCATCCTGGCTGCGCGCCTGCTGCGCGCTTTTGGCTTCGGCATGGCGGCCGTGCTGGTCGGCCTTCATCTCGAGCGCCGAGGCCTGAGCGCGGGCGCCATCGGGGTCGTTCTCACCATCGGCTTGCTGAGCGCGGCGATCGCCGGCGTGATCGCGGCCACGCTCTCGTCCCGCATCGGCCGTCGCTATACGCTCGCCGGAGCCGGCCTGCTGATGGCGATCGCCGGAGCCGATCTCGCGCTCGCGAATTCGCCACTCTTGCTCGGCATCGCGGCCGCCACCGGCATGCTGGGCGCCGCGAGCATCGACCTGGGGCCGTTCGCCTCGATCGAGCAAGCCGCGCTCGCCGAGTCCGTCGAACCGCAGCGGCGCAACGTCGCCTTCGCGCGGTATTCGTTGACGGGCGGACTCGCCGCCGCTGCGGGCGGCTTGCTCGCGGGGACAGCCACCGATCTCAATCGGGGCCGCCTGCTGTTTGCGCTTTATGGACTGATCGGCGTGACGACCGCCATGCTCGCGCTCCTCCTCTCCCCTCGCGCCGAGGCGCCCGTTCGGGCGGCGGCCCTTTCCTCGGCGCAGATCCGCGCGCTGACGCCGTTGTCGGCGCTCTTTGCGATCGACGCGCTGGGCGGCGGGCTCGTGGTCAATGCCGTGATCGCCTACTGGCTGCATGTTCGCTTCGGCGCGCCGGCCAACGTCCTGGGTCCGGCCTTTGCCGCGATTGCGCTGATGCAGGCCGCGTCCTACGAGATCTCGGGCCGGCTCGCCAACCGCATCGGCCTGATCCGCACCATGGTCTTCACCCACATCCCCAGCAATGTCTTGCTGCTGCTGGTGCCGTTCAGCCCGTCGCTGCCGTGGGCGATCGGCCTGCTGCTGGCACGGTTCAGCCTGTCGCAGATGGACGTTCCTGCCCGACAGGCCTTCGTCGTCTCGATCGTGCCACCCGCCGAGCGCGCCGGCGCCGTCGCCTTCACCGGCCTGGTGCGCGGACTCGGGCAGGCCGGTGGCCCCCTCATCGCGGGAGCTGCCATCCAGAGTGCGGCGCTCGGGCTGCCCTTTTATCTGGCCGGCGCCCTCAAGCTCGTTTATGACGTGAGTCTCTTTGCCGCCTTTCGATCAAGGCGGGCGGAACACGAAACCTTACCTTGACTCGCGACCCACCAAAGTCTCCCTCCCCCCTTGTCGGGGTTGGGTCCGGGTGGGGGTTGCACCCATCGGGTGATCCCGCTGTCGCTTTCGGGTCCTGAGCCAACGCTAAATGGGGATGAATAGAAGTATGAAAGCCCTGCAGCAACCCGTGCAGACCTCGGCGCCGATCGTGACGGTTCGCCGCCTGCCCGCCAGCGGCAACACCGCGCTCGCCGCCTCGGCGTTGATCCAGGCCGCGCTTGGAATCGAATTCTTTCTCTCGGGGCTCAACAAGTTTGCGGATGCCAACTTCGTCCGCAACTTCAACGCCTTCGTGGACGCCAGCCCCGGGACGCACAACGGTCTGCTGGCGCCGCTGATCCGCACGTTCGTCCTGTCGAACATCGCGTTCTTTGCCGGCCTGACCAAGTACATGGAACTGGCTCTGGGCATCGTGCTGCTGCTCGGCGCCCTTGAGGTTGGGCGTCGACGCCTTTCGGGGCGGTTCGGCGCCGAGCGCGGCTATGAGGCCCCCGTCGCCCTCGTCTCGGCGTTCGCGGGTTTGGCCGCGGCGGGTCTTTCCCTCTCCATCGCGCTGATGATGGGTGAGCCACTACCGACCATCACTCCCGGCCGTGCCCTGACCACGGCGATCCCGGTCGAGCTCTTGCTCGTCCCGCTGGGCATCGCCGTCGCGTGGATGGAAGCCGGCCGGTTCCGCGTCCTGCACCGAGCGCACTAGCAGCTATCCTCGAAGCGCCACAAGCAAGCGCGCGTGGAGGCGTTTAGCGACGGCGTGTTCGCGGTAGCGGCCACCCTGTTGATCTTCAATATCCAGGTCGACAAGAGCGCCGCGGGCGGGCTGCTCCCCGCGTTGCTGGCGGCCTGGCCGAAATATGCCGCCTACGTCGCGAGCTTTCTCACCATCGGGGTGATGTGGATGAATCACCACGGCCTGTTCGAGCGCACCGCCCGCCTGGATCGCGCCTTGCTGTTTCTAAATTTGCTCTTGCTGATGGCGATCGTCTTTCTTCCCTTCTCGACCGCGCGGCTCGGCAGCAATATCCTGGTACCGCGTGACGCCAACACGGCCGCCAGCCTTTACGCCCTGAACGCATTCGTGATCGCGGTCTGTTTCAGCGCCGTCTGGATCTACGCGCTGATGCACCCTGATTCGCTGGCGCCAGACGTCGACCGACACGCGGCGCTGCGAGCCTGGCCCCGCTTCTCGGTCGGCACGGTCGTCTACCTGGCCTGCGTGCCGCTCGCTCAGTTCAGCCCGATCGCGGTCGTGTTCGCCTGCGCGGCTGTTGCCGTCTACTACGTATTCGAGCGGCTGCCCGATATCACGCGCCAGCCAGCTCCGGGTGCGCGCCGTTAGGCTGGTCGTGCCGCCGGGATAATGCGCCTCGCGAATGCGAGAGCTGTGCCCAGGACCGTGAATGCGAGCTGGTCACAACCAGTCGGTGGCAGGCGATCCATCGGAAAAAAGTCCCCAGCTAGGACTGGAGACGGCTGGCGATGGTTCGGCCCATGGGGCCTGAGGGGCTGGACCTCCCTGTCACTTCTGGTGGTCCCACCAGTCCCCACCCCGCCGGCACTTTGAGTGACAGCCTTCGAGCGCTTGCACATCCGGCTGGAGGTGCCTGGCTGGTCGTGCTAGGCCGGGAACCCCTGGACGGACCGGGGCCGGGCGCTTTGCCCGACCCCGTCTTGTGTTGGCGTTATGGACGGCTCCGACCAGACCTCAGTGCCGCGCCTGCACCGCTAATGCCAGGTCGGTGACGTAGTTCATCGCGATGGGACTGCCAAATCCAGTCGTGAGGTCCCACCCGACGGTCGTCGGAAAGCCAGAAATGCCGGTGCCTGCTTGCATGTTGTTGGCCACTGTCACGCCGTTGAAGGTCTGGGGCACGATGTCGGTGAAGTCCCCCGATGGGAGCGTGTACAGCAGCGGGTTGAGGTAGCCGACTGGCTCGCCGGCTTTCTCGCTTGCGAGGGCGGTCAGAGCGGCCAGTTGCGGCGACGAGGCGCTGGTTCCACCCACGATATGCCACCCGAGCCTGGTGCCCGGGAAGCTGGTGAAGACATCGACGCCGCCGTTGACCGCCGCGTTCCAGGACAGGTCCGGAATGCCTCGACGTCCTGCCAGCACGTTCGAGCTGATGCCTGACTGGAATCCCGGCGTCGGGAAGATGGCGCTCCGCCCACCGCCGGTGGCGGCCGGAAGATAACTCTCATTCCAGACAGCCTCCGTCCTGCTCCCGGGCGTGGTGGTGTAGCCGAGCGGGTTGGCGCTCGTCGGATCCCACGTCCAGCCGAACTGCAGCCAGGTGCCGCCGGCCGACGTCACCAAAGGGTCGGAGGACGGCCAGGTCACCGTTGGGAAGGGAACAAGCTTCGACCCCAGGGGGTCGATGACATTTGCCGTCCCGCTGTCGCCGGAGGAGCCAAAGACGGTCACCTTGTTGGCCACCGCGTCCTGATACACCTGGTCGAACTTGGCGAGCTGGGGGAAGATCGAGCTGCCCTGGAAAGACTGCTCGGTCACGGCGAAGCTCTGGGACATCACCGAACCCGGGTGGTTCTGAATCGCGAACTCTTCGCCGGCGAACATGCTCGGGAACCCCTGCACGCCCTCCGTCTCCCACGGATTTGCCTCGACCAGGACGATGTGCGCGTCGGGCGCGATTGCATGCGCCCACTGGGTATCGAGGCTGGTCTCAAATGCCCAGCCGACTTCGGTGCCGAAGAACGCGCTGGGGTTGAAGGTCGGGGCGCCGTTCGGATGCTCGATCTGAATCGTCGTCTGCGGGAGTCCGAAGGTCTTACTGAAGAAGTCGAGGTCCTGCTGAACCGTGGGGCTGCCGAAGCTGTCGACGATCACGATCGTCTGACCCTTTCCGGTCAAACCCGCGGCGTGAACCGCGTCAACCCCGTAGGCGGCATAGATGTCCGCCGGCGTGTAGCAATGGAAGAACTTGGACGTATGTACCGGCTCCGGCGTCGTGCAGGCCGGGTCGGTCGTAGCGGTACCGGCCGGGTCGTCGGGAGCGACCTGAACGAGCGGGACGAGCATCGGACCGGTTGCCGCCGCTCCGGCAGGCGGCGACCCCACAAGCGCCGCTCCCAGGCCCGCGGCGCCCATCGCCAGCAGGGCGATTTTGCGCACGGCAGAATGGACGACAGATTGAATCATGATCCCTCCTTGAAATGTCTACGCCGCCCCCGTGGCCTCACCGTAGCAAGTGATTCAGCCCGCTGTCAAGGAACCGTAAATCGAAGTCAACATACAGTCTGACTGCGCCAGAAACGTCGCCTGAAGGAGCGCTTGTAGCCTGCGCGCCTCGATCTCGCTCCAGGCACCTGCCGGGGAAGCGAGTGTGTGCTTATAAGAAGACCATCACAATATGACTCAGTCAGGCTCGCGTGAGCAATCGCTGATCTGGCTGCGCACGCGGGATCGCCTCCGCGCGACGAGGATTGCGGCACGCATTGGCATGGCGTTCGCCTTCGTCTTCATTGCCTACGGCCTGATCACGTTCTTCGCCGCGGGCAGCCTCATCGGTGGCGTCTGGTCGATCTTCCTCGGATGGTTCCTCCTGAGTGCCGCCCCACGCTGAGGAGGCCGGCAGCCTGATTCGGCAGGCGCTATCAGGATCAGGGTCTCCGAGGTGATGACGCCCAACCCCGTCGGGGCACCCGACGGGGTCACCGTCGAGGAGGCGCTGCACGGCTACGTCCTGGCCTCGCGCCACTCGACGTTTCCCACACATGATTCGGCGGGCCGGCTGGGCGGGCTCCTGACGCTGGCCGCGCTCAAGAACGTCGCACCCAACGCGCGCACCGCCACCCTGATCAAGGACATCATCTGTCCCCTCGACCGGGTGCCCACGGTCAGATCGGGAGACCCGGCCGCGAGCCTGCTCAACGTCTCCGACGGATGCAGCGAAGGTCGCACGCTGGTCGTCGATGACGTGCGGCTGGTGGGCATTATCTCCCGACATTAACCGGCTGATGCAGCGGTCGCTGGCGGATCGCGCCCAGGCTCCAGCTCGTTGACTCCCTGATGCCCCAACGGGCAGCGATTGCCCGGACGGGTATCGAGACGATCCCGAATGGCTGCGCCGAAGCGGCTTGCCATTCCCCTGCCGACCATCCAACCTGATAGGCGGGTGGCCTTCGTGAACCCGCGCCTGTCAAGCCCCAAAACGCCGCTAGCGAAGCGCGCTCCGAAAACGCTCGCGCCAACCGTGCGCCCGGGCTCCTCGCCGGTGGCGATCGAACACGCCATCCTGGACCTTCAGCGGACCGCGGGTAATGCCGCGGTCACCAACCTGTTGAGCGCCCTGCAGCGGGACAGCGCCGTGGCAACGAAACCTGCGACGGCCACGCCCGCGGCAAGCCCGGGCGTTGAAACGATACCGATTGACCGGCTCGACACACTAGGGAAAGTCGTCCCCAAGCACAAGTACGACGCCGTTGCCATCGTGCCAAAGGCCGTCGCCAGCCTGCCGGCTGGCCCGCCGATCTCGGTGCTCGTCCACCTGCACGGGATCAATCAACCCTTTAGCTACGAGGACGCACTCGGAAACGACGGCCAGGTACCTCGCGAGTACAACATGGAAGCGCAATTGGGGGCGTACGTCGGCAACAACGCGGACACGCGGATGATCGGCCTGCTGCCGGTTGGCAAGACCACGTCGCGTGAGATTGAAAAGAAGGACGGGACGAAAAAAACCGTGTACGGCGTGACATTCGGGAACTTCAACACCGAGGCCCTCGTGGATCAGGCGATCAAACGGTTGGTCGACATGAAGCAGCTGCCAGAGGGATCAACGGCCAATGGCGTCGTGATGTCGGCACACAGCGGCGGCGGCCTGGACATGCTCAGAGCGGCGAGCACCACAGGCAAGAAACGCCTTGTCGGGATGTTCGGGTTCGAGAGCATCAACAACGACCTCGAAGCCTATCTCTCCTTCCTCACGAAAAAGCTCGCGGAGGCACTCAAAGAACTCGGCGACCATCAGGCCCCCGCCGACGCGAGCCCGGCCGCCGCCGAAGCCGCCTTCCAGGCGCAGCGGAAGTACCTGACGCAGGACGCCTTCCGCTACGTCGGCGAGTCCGGTCCCACCTACAGGTCGGTGTACCGACGGCTCCACGACGCCATCTATGGGGGAGGAAAGCAAAAGGGCTGGATGGTCGAGAACGACGCCGACTTGCGCAGGGTCGCCGGCTCACACTACGACGAGATCCGCGCCCTGTTCGTGGCCAATTACCAGATCAACCCCGAGGAGTCTTCTACGCATCAGCAAATCGTCCGGGATCGATTCCAGAAGGCGCTGGAGACGCTGCCCTCATCGGGAGCGCCGACACAAGGCACCGGCCCTGCAGCGCCGACCAAATCACCGACACCTCCACCGGGCAACGTCGCGCCGCAGCAGGGGTCGGTACCAGCACCTCGCCAACCATCGTCACCGCCTGCCAGCCACGCCAGTGGTCTTTCCGAAACGGTCGATCGTATCGCTACCCTGACGGGGTTTGGCGGCGGATGGCTCGTGTCCCTCCTGGGCGGAGCGACGCCGGTTGAAGCGGCGCTGATCCAGGTCATCGCGGCCGGTGTGCGCGACACAGGACAGCTCACCGACCTCGTCTGGTACATGAGACATCCGGGCTCCGGGCCAATCGCGGCCGATGACGAGGCCTCAAAGAAAGAGTGGAACCAGATCCGGTCGACGATGGTTCGCCCGGCGCTCGCCAACGCCGGCCCGAATGCCCCCGCGCCGACGGGGACTCACGCCGCGGGCCCGGTTCCAGCAGGGCACGCCGTGCCGCCATCCGTCGGAGGAGTGACGGCACCCAAAGCCCCGCCGTCGACAAAGTGGAAGGCCAGCAGCGCCACCGCCGACTACGAGCTCAACGAGAGCGATCGGACCACGTTAGCCGCGAGCACCGCCAGCGAACGAAAAACCGATCGCGAGGCGTGGGAAAAGGGGAAAAAAACTTGGAAGGCGCTGGACGTGAAGAAGAAACGCAAGAAGAGCGTCCTGACCGCCGCCGAGGCAAGTCAACTGGAGACGCTCACCCAGCTGAAGGCGCGCGTGTCGGCTAGCAATATCGCGCTGGGGAAGACCGATGTGCAGCAGATCGTCGAGAAGGCGTTCCCGGGGCAAACGGTCGCATGGTGGTACTCCCAGATCAAGAGCGGAAGCCTGCTGGGGATCCCGTTGCGCGTCCACCAGGCACTGGCCGAGCGTTTCGACCAGGCCGAAGCCGCCCTGCTGGCTGATCCCATCGTCAATCCAAGGTCGCTGGACGCCGCTGCCCTTGGCAAGACCCTGGGCATGTATGCATCGACGTCGGACCTGCGCAGCCCGATGCTCGCGGTTGGCGGGTCGAGCCTGAGCATGCACAGCTTCGGGCTGGCAGTCGATCTCAACTACACGGGCAATCCCTTCATCGGCAACGCCGGCAAGGCCGCCCCCGACGCGATCAAGCGGGCGACGAGCCTGGTCAATAACAAGCCGATCGACGTGCTGAAGTCGGGCGGCTACGCCACCCTCAAGAAGGCGTCCGACGCGTTAGTCACCTATTTTTCATATCGCGACGCCGCCAACGTGGCCGAGCTCAAGGCGAAGGTGAAACTCCACACCTCCGCCGACGGCGAGCCGGTCAACGCCGACGACTGGCTGGCGCAGATCAACGAGGACTACGCCCAGCTGAACGACAAAGGCGATTTCGCGGGCCACAAGGATCCGGCGCAAGGCTTCCTTGACTTCAACGAGGCGGTAGTCGCCAAGCTCATTGGCGTTGGGCTGACCTGGGGCGGGACCTACCCGGGCGCGAAGGACATGATGCACTTCGACCTGCGTCAAGGCGACGGAGCCAAGATCGACACAGCTCGCAAGGCCCACAAGAACAACCAGTAGGGGCGCCATCGTCTCCGACGGAGGGAATTGTGCGCTCAGTGGACCGACGTGACGGCCAGTGTTCGCCGCCTGACGTACCACCCGGCCTCGAAGATTAGGCCCGCCGCAAGGATGGCGAGGAATACGATCTGCTCGTCGCCGCCGATCAGGCTGCGACCGATGGCGGCTTCGAGAAACGTAAATGGGGCTAGGACGAGCCACCCCACCGCCGTCACGACGCAATGGGCGTGCCGGGTTCGCCAGAAGTTGAGGGCACACCATGTCCCGGCGAGGAGCGCCGCCACGCCATCCGCTACGAGCACGATCGGCTTGGAGAAAAATGGCCCGATCAACAAGCAGGCCAACGATCGTGCCAAAAAAGATGAAGAGCGAGACGCCCGTGCTAGGAAGCAGCCGGCCGACGGCGCGCTTAAGGGGGGTGTCCGCCACCAGCGCGGGCGGTGACCAACCAAACAGCGCTGGTGGACTGCAGCAGCTCGTCGCGTCGGGCATCCTTGTGGCCATGCGAATCTCCTATGTCAAGCGGCCACCCGCATTGGTGCGGTCTGCTGGCTGGGGTGGTCCATACGAAGCCGCCGGTAGACCTCGTCGGAGATCCGCCGGCGGAGCGCCCTGATGGCCTCGGTCTTAGTATTGCCCATCGACTTGCGATGAGCAACGTAGTCGGCGGCCGCGCCGCCGGGTCTCATTTGAGTGATGGCGATGCGATGCAAGGCCGCGTTCAACTGCCGGTTGCCGCCGCGGTTGAGACGATGCCGCTCGATGTTGCCTGACCAGACCGGGATGGGTGCGGTTCCGTTGTGCATCGCAAAGGCTGCCGCCGAGGGGAACCGATTGACGTCGGCGGTCTCGGCCACCAGTTTCGCGGCGCTCAACGAGCCCCAGCCTGCAAGGGCCAACAGCGCCGGTGCCAGCTTGCGCACGAGCGCTGCGATTCGCCGCTCCAACGCGTTGACGCGTTGCGTCAAGGCGCCGAGGCGGACGGTTAGTTCCCGTGCGATTTCGGCCACAACGCGCTCGCGGTTCTTCAACCATGTGGCCACCTTGGTAATGACCACCCGGCGGTCAAGACCGCGCGGCGTCACCTCGTAGCCTGGCTCCAGCTCGTGTAGGTGCCAACGGAGCCGATTTTGAATTCGGGTCCGCTCGCTGACCAGGTCCTCGCGGTGGTCGACCAAGAGCTTCACCTCGCGGCTCGGTCCGTCCAGCTGCGCCACCGGAAGCCGACCTTCACGAAGGGCCGCGCGCGCCACCGCCAAGGCATTGATGGGGTCCGACTTCCCAGGCTCGCGGTCGGAGCGACGCGACGCCCCCATGAGCTTCGGTGAAACCTGGACCACCGTCTCTCCGATTCTACGGTGCCAGGCAGGCCATGCCTGGGAGCAGCAGAATTCGGACGGCTCATCACCAGTAGCTTGTCCACGCTGCCGAGCTCCTGTACTCGCGGATTCGCCGAGCGCCGAGCTCGAGGACGAACAGGACTACGAGGGCTACGGGCCCCGCTGACCCCGTGTGTCACCGACCACGCTAGCCAAACGGCCAGACGCAGCGCGACGCACATGCGGCCAATCAGGCGCAGCTGTCATCGAATTCGGGCAGCACGCATTCCAGCGGCCGTCCGGAAGGCGTAAGCCACAAAAAGGCCGGGCGTTTGTGCCTTGCCTTTCTTTATGCGCCGAACTTCAACCAATGTCGATCCGGCCGGAAACCCCTCGCATAAAGGAAGAAGAAACCAGTGACGGCTCAACACAAGGAGGACCATCAAATGAATCCCAGCGTCAGCGGACGGTGGCTCCGATCGGCTTAAGCCCGGTCGGCGTCCCGGTCGCCCCAGGAGACCGCTCGGTCGCCCCAGGAGACTGCGACGAGGTTGCCGGTGGACGCGGCAGTGGGGTTGGACTTCGCTTGGGAGAGGGCGGCCAGCCCGGCGACGAGCAACCCGACGGTCAACGCGATGACGACGGCCCTGACCACGGGCGCCGGCAACCGTACGATGTGACGTGTCGCTAACCGTTCGTTCATTGCAGTGACGCGAGCGTAACAGCTCTGTATTACGCGGCCTATGACGACTGGCAAATCTGTCAAATCTGTCCGGCTCGGCAGGTAACCTGAAGCGCAGCGAGCCGAAAGGGAATCGCTTTCGCCGCGCGATGACTGGCGGGCGCCCAGCGACACGACGGCGAGCATTGCACTCGTCCCGCTGATTCCCTGTCGCGTCTCGTTAGCTCAGGGCACCAACAGGGTCGTCGACCTGGTCGCTCTGGCGCCACCGATGTCATAGATCGTCACGGTGATGGAGTACTTCCCAGCCGCGGCGTAACCGTGCGTGCCGGCAAATGCGAAGACACCAGATTGGCTGGTCGTCGAGAGATTGGCTACGGAAGTTGTGTTATCGCCCCAGTTGATGGCCCCGTTGTACTGGGACAGGTTCCCGGTCGGATCGGCGTCGGTGAAACTCCCGCCTACTCCGGAGATGCCGGCCGCGTAGCGGGCGGTGATGTAGGTGATGGTGGGGGGCGCGTCGGTTGGAGTGGGCGTCGGGGTCGGGGTAGGCGTCGGTGTCGGGGTGGGCGTCGGCGTCGGGGTGGGTGTC